>Ga0184612_10000251_pt1 | contig 24188 bp, 20 predicted proteins | sample PLM3_60_coex_FD_133163 | JGI IMG/M metagenome (GOLD analysis project Ga0184612, IMG submission 133163) | Groundwater sediment microbial communities from an aquifer in East River, Colorado, USA - PLM3_60_coex | ecosystem: Environmental > Terrestrial > Soil > Riparian zone | place: USA: East... | reverse complement strand
GGCCGGGGTGTGTGGCGCCTGGCTGCTGGGCGGGTCGACCGGGCTGGTCGCCGGGCCGGCCCTCGGCGCGGCGGCGTGGGTCGGTCTCGGCCGCCTCGAGCCCGCCGACGTCGCGCGGGCCAGGGAGCGGACGGCACGAACGCTGCCATTGGTCGCCGACCTGTTGGCAGCCGCTCTGGCCGCAGGGAGTCCACCGGTCACGGCGGTCGAGACGGTCGGGCTCGCCGTCGGCGGTCCGCTGGGTGCGGCGTTGAAGGCCGCGGCAGCCTCGGCCAGGGTCGGCATCGAGCCGTCATCGGCATGGATGGGTCTCGCGTCCGAACCGGCGTTGCGTCCGCTGGCGCGCGCTCTCGTGGGTGCGGTGACCCGGGGAGCGTCGCCGGTTGCGTCCCTCGAACGCGTCGCCCACGACGCCCGGGACGCCGCCCGGTGGGCTGCTGAAGCGCGCGCCCGTTCGCTGGGAGCCAAGGCGGCCGCACCGCTGGGACTGTGCTTCCTGCCGGCGTTCGTGCTGGTCGGCATCGTCCCGGTCGTCGTCACGGCTGGTCCGCTGCTCCCCTGATCCCTGCCCACTGTCCACAGGGACGGCGGCGACGACGGTTTGTCCCCAGCAGAGACATCCGTGCTGGGTCGGACGCCGTCCCCTGACGAGCCTGGAGCGCAGCCCGCCGTCGCGGGATCCGTACCGGCCGGCTGCCGGCTTCCAGGAGGTTTCCATGGCCAAGGTCGTCGCCGTCGTCCGTCGCAGCGAGCGTGGGATGACCACCGCCGAGTACGCGGTGGGCACCGTCGCTGCCTGCGGATTCGGGGGCATTCTCTACAAGCTGCTGACGAGCGACACGGTGATGGGGCTGCTCACCGATCTCGTACGCCGCGCCTTCGGCGTCCTCGGATGAGCAGGGCCATGTCGCGCCGGCGGGGCCATCCCCGCCGGCGCCCGGCCCGGGGCGACCCGACGCGTGGCGCGGTCACGGCGGAGATCGCGGCCGCGTTGCCCGCCCTGGTGGTGGTCGTGATCGGCGCCGTGTGGGTCGTCTCGATCGCGCTGGCACAGCTTCGGTGCGCTGACGCCGCCCGCGAGGCTGCTCGCGCGGCCGCGCGGGGAGACGAGCCGTCGGCGGTCACCGACGTCGCGGAGGCGGTGGCGCCGGACGGCGCGCGGGTGCGGGTCCGGGTCGAGGGCGATCTCGTCACGGTCGAGGTCACGGCCCGGGTCCCCGTTCCCGTGCCTTTCGGCGACCGGGTGCCGGCCCCGACCGTGCGGGCGACGGCTGCCGCCGTGCTGGAGGAGCCGTGATCCCGACACCGGATTGTGGCCGGACGTCCCGACGAGGGCAGGACGAGCGCGGCGCCGGCTCGGTCCTGGTGCTCTGCGCGGTCATGATCGTGCTCACAGCGCTGCTCGGGGTCGCGGCGCTCGGCAGCGGATACCTGGCTCGACATCGGGCCGCTGCTGCCGCCGACCTGGCGGCGCTGGCCGCTGCCGAGCAGCTTCAGCTCGGCGCCGGCTCGCCGTGCACCGCCGCGCGTACCGTGGCCGAGGCCAACGGCGGCGTCGTGCGGACGTGCGAGGCCGACGGGTCAGAGGTCGAAGTCGCAGTCGAGGCGGACGTGATGGGACCGACGACGTGGCTTACCGACCCCCTGCGCCGCGCCAGAGCGGGTCCGGTCCCCGGAGCGCTCGGCAGCCGTGCCAGCGCAAACCCGGGCGGGCCCGCGGGGGTGGGGGTGCCACTCGTCCCCGGATGGGGCGTTCCTATCGCCGGCCGCTACCGCATCACCGCCGGATTCGGCGACGCAGGTCCTGCGTGGTCGAGCGGCCGCCACACCGGGCTCGACTTCGCTGCGCAGACCGGCACCCCCGTCGTGGCTGCCGCGCGTGGCCGGGTCCGTGACGCCGGTCCGGACGGGCGATACGGCAACCTGGTCACCGTCGACCACGGCGGGGTCGTGACGTACTACGCACATCTGTCACGCATCGTCGTCGATCCGGGCGACATGGTCGGACAGGCGCAGCAGCTTGGCACGGTCGGATCCACGGGCAACGCCACGGGCCCACACCTGCACTTCGAAGTCCGGATCGGCGGCGTCCCACGCGATCCGGCCGCGTTCCTGGATCTTGAGGTCGGCTGATCCGAGGTCGCGGAATCGACCGCAGGGGAACAGCCGGGTCACGCCTCGGGTGCCTCGGGCGATGCCGTGCCCTGAGTTCGCGTGGCCCCGAGGCAGGCGGCCACCACGCAGCCGATCGCCGCCCACTCGCGCGCCTGCAACACCTCGCCGACGATCACGAAGCCGACCAGCGCCGCAACGGCGGGCTCCAGGCTCATCAAGATGCCGAACAGCTTTGCGGGTAACCGGCGCAAGGCCTCGAGCTCGAGGGTGTACGGGATCACCGACGACAGCAGCCCGATTCCGGCGCCGAGCGCCAGCACGTCGGGCCGCAGCAGCGCCGTACCTCCGGTGCTCAGCCCGACCGGGAGCACCAGCAGCGTGCCGACCACGCTGGCCAGCGCCAGCCCGGAAGAGCCCGGGAAACGACGTCCGGTCGCAGCGCTGAGCATGATGTACGCGGCCCAGGCCGCGCCGGCGAGCAGCGCGAAGGCCACGCCCGCCATGTTCAGGCTGCCCGAGTCGCCTCGCATCAGCAGCAGCACGCCTCCGCCCGCGAGCAGCACCCAGACGACGTCGATCCACCGCCTGGAGAACGCCACCGCCACGCCCAGCGGTCCGAGGAACTCGATCGTGACCGCGATCCCCAGTGGGATCCGGGCGAAGGACTCGTAGATCGAGAAGTTCATCGTCGCCAGTGACAGCCCGAAGGCTGCCGCCACGGCGAGATCCCCCTTCGTCCACAGCCGTGCCGACGCGCCCAGAACCTTCCGGGTCACGAACACCAGGACGATCATCGACGTCGCGAGTCGAAGGGTCACGACAGCGCTCGGCGGCAGTTCGTCGAACAGGTTCTTGGCGAAACCGGCCCCGACCTGGACCGACACGATTCCTAGCAGGACCAGGCCGGGCGCCGGAACCGCGTCGAGCCTGGTCACCTGGCTCACCCTGCCAGCCCTTCCGGTCACGCCGCGCAAGAAGCAAGGGTCACCTCGGTCGGCTCACGTCGTCGACAGTCAGCGCCGCAGGTTCGACCATCGGAGCCGCTCCGCACGCCTGACCGGCGTGAGCTCGCGCCCGCGCGGGGTCGCAGCATCAGGATGCGGGTGCATTCGTCTGCGACCGAAGGGGCTCCTAGTCGCGGCGGGACTCGGGAGGTCGTTCCACGGCGTCGGTGGGCGTCGTCTCGGGCTCGGCCCGGTAACGCCCTGCCGTATCGACATCCCGGTCATCGTCGACGAGCGGCCCGTCGGCCGTGGCGTCCTGGCCTGCGGCGGTGTCACCGGTAGCACGCGCGAGCTCTGCCCTACGGCGCAGCTCGCGCATCTCCTGACGCCGCAGCCGCGAGCGGCGCAGCGCGATCCGCAGCAGCACGAGGCCGGCCAGCGCGATCAGGCCGGTGACCACGCCGGCGAGGAACACCTCGGTCACGGTGGTGTCGATGCTCACGTCGAACACGTCGAAGGTCACGGCGTCGGCGCTGCCCGTCACTGCAGCGACGACCATGAAGATCACGACGGCGAGAAGGAACAGAGCGATCACGGTCATGGCGGTCTCCTCCACACACGCTTCATCGGTCGGCCGGTCCGGCCGGCGCCTCTGCGAGAACCGCGTTCAGAATCCGCACGGCCCCGGCCTTGTCCAGGGGCTCATTACCGTTCCCGCACTTCGGTGACTGTACGCACGACGGGCACCCTCCGCTGCAGGGACAGGCCGCAATCGCCTCGCAGGTCGCGCGCAGCCACGAGGCTGCCGCGTCGTACGCGCGCTCCGCGAACCCGGCGCCGCCCGGGTGTCCGTCGTGGACGAACACGGTGGGCAACTCGGTGTCGGGGTGCCTGGCGGTGGACATGCCGCCGATGTCCCAGCGATCACATGTGGCGACGAGGGGGAGCATGCCGATGGCTGCGTGCTCGGCCGCGTGTGCCGCGCCCGGTGCGGCCGCCGCGGTGACACCAGCAGCGCGCAGGCGCTCGTCCGGCAGCGTCCACCACACGGCCCGAGTACGCAGGTGACGCGGCGGCAGGTCGAGCGGCTCCTCACCGAGCACCTCGCCGGTGCCGAACCGCCGCTTGAGGAACGACACGACCTGGCTCGACACCTCGACGCTGCCGAACACCAGCCGTGCGTCGCCCCACCTGACCGAGCGATCCTCGTCCAGGACCCGCAGCTCGGTGATGTCCCGCGCCGTCGTCGTGTAGTCGGGTTGGTCCGCCCGCACGACGGCCACCCCTTCGCCGAGATCGAGCTCGTCGACGACATACGTCTCGCCCTGGTGGACGTAGACCGCGCCGGCGTGCACGGTCGCGTGCGCCCGGGCAGGATCGACGGTTCCGAGCAGCCGGCCGGTCGCGACCTCGACCAGGCGGATTGCCGGGCCCCCTGCTCCGCGCAGGTCGACCAGGTCCGCCGCTCGGTCGTGGCGGGTCCAGTACCACCCGGACTCCCGTCGGCGAAGCAGGCGGCGATCGGTCAGGGATGCCAGCACCTGGGGCGCCGACGGTCCGAACAGCGTCACGTCGTCGTCGGTCAACGGGGACTCGGCGGCAGCGGCGCACAGGTGGGGCGCAAGCACGTACGGGTTGTCCGGGTCGAGCACGGTCGTCTCGACCGGATGCCCGAAGATCGCCGCCGGGTGGTTGACCAGATAGGTGTCCAGCGGGTCGTCACGTGCCACGAAAACGGCGAGCGCACCCTGGCCGGCGCGACCCGCCCGCCCTGCCTGCTGCCACAACGAGGCGCGTGTACCTGGCCAACCCGCCATGAGCACGGCGTCGAGGCCCGCCACGTCGACTCCGAGCTCGAGCGCGTTCGTCGCGGCAACCCCGCGCAATGTCCCGGCCTGCAGCTTCGCCTCGAGCGCGCGGCGCTCATACGGAAGGTATCCGGCCCGGTAGGCGGCAACCCGGTCGGCCAGCGAGGGTTCCACCGGGGCGATCGCAGTGCGGGTCAGTGCCGCAACGGTCTCGGCCGCCCGGCGCGACCGGACGAATGCCACCGTCCGCGCGCCGGACATCACCAGGTCGCCGAGCAGGTCGGCCGTCTCGGCGATTGTGCTTCTCCGCAGCGGTGCGCCGTTCTCGCCGGCGCCTCGCTGCCGACGAGAAGGTTCCCCATGATGCTCAGCGGAGGGTTTTTCACGTCTCGACGCGGGCGGAGACGTGGAAAACCCTCCACTCGCGTGCGGAGGCCGGGCGGGCAGGAGAGGTGGCTGCCAGAGCGCGAAGGTCTTCTCGCCGCGCGGTGACTGGTCGGACGTGACGGCGACGACGGGTGCTCCGACCAGCCTGCTCCCGCTCGTCTCCGGCGTCGCCGTCGTCGCGGACGCAAGCACGAACACCGGGTCCGAGCCGTTGATCGCGCACACCCGCCGGAGTCGGCGCATCACCTGTGCGACATGGGAGCCGAAGACCCCGCGGTACCCGTGGCACTCGTCGACGACGACGAAGCGGAGCGCGCGAAGGAACGCGACCCAGCGGTCGTGCCGCGGGAGTATCGACCGGTGCAGCATGTCGGGGTTGGTCAGCAGGTAGGTCGCGTGGGCACGTGCGACGTCCCGCGTCTCGATGGGAGTGTCGCCGTCGTAGGTCGCCGCCACCACATCCGGCACCGCCAGCGCGTCGATCACGCGCAGCTGGTCGGCGGCGAGCGATTTCGTCGGCGAGAGGTAGAGCGTGCGGCCCCTGTTGCGCCGCGCAGCGGTCAGTGCAGGAAGCAGGTAGGCAAGTGACTTGCCCGACGCCGTCCCGGTGGCGATGACCACCGAGCGTCCGGCCCACGCGTATGAGGCAGCCTCGGCTTGATGCGTCCACAGCGCTTGGATGCCGGCCGCGACGAGCCGCGCCCGAACCTCGGGGTCGACCCACTCCGGCCAGTCGGCGGTTCGTCCGTCGCGCGCGGGGACGACCTCGACGTGCGTGACCCGCTCCGCGCGACCGGAATCGGCCGTGAGAGCCGCGAGCAGGTCAGACGCCGGCACCCGGAAAGTCTCGCACCGGAAGGTGCAGGAACGGAGCGCAGCCGAGCGGCGGAGCCCGACCCGGTGAAGCGTGGTTGAATGCGACGAGCCCACCTACGTGTCGGGAGGCCCGCGTGGACTTGTCGTTGTCGACCCGCGCTGAGAGCGGGCGGACCGTCGTCGAGGTAGCCGGCGAGATCGACGTCTACACGGCGCCCAAGCTGCGCGAACAGCTCGCCGAGCTGGTCGACGCCGGCCGACACGACATCGTCGTCGACATGCAGCGCGTGGAGTTCCTCGACTCGACCGGCCTCGGCGTACTGGTCGGGGGCTTGAAGCGGATCAGGCAGCACGACGGCTCGATGAACCTCGTGTGCACCCAGGAACGAATTCTGAAGATCTTCCGGATCACCGGGCTCACCAAGGTCTTCCCGATCCACGAGTCCGTCGCCGCGGCAGTGGCGGCGAGCGACTGACCGCGGCCCGACGTGTCCGTCATCGAGCTCAGCTTCGTCGCTCGCCCGGCACATGTGCGGACCGCGCGACAGGTCGCGGTCGCCTTGGCGCGGCGTTCGAGGATCCCCGACGACATGCTCGACGAGGTACGCTTGGCCGTCGGTGAGGCGTGCGGTCTTGTTGTCTCGCTGCAGCGGCAGGTGCGACCGGACGAACCAGTGGTGCTCGTCTTCGAGGACAGCGCAGGGCTCGCTGTGGAGGTCCGATGCACGGCACCGCTCGAAGCCGCGTCCGGCGATGCCGCGCTCAAGCTGCTCGTTGACGCGATCGAGCCCTCTCCGGACACTGCTGAGCTTCCCGTCGGCGCCGCCCTCGCCGTGCTGGCCGAGCTGGCTCCACGCTTGGACGTCACGACGTCCGTACAGGGCGTGCAGCTCGCGCTCGGCTGGCCGCCGGCCGTAGCGTCGTGACGTCCTCGGCCGGTGGCCGTGACATGACGCCGAGCCGCACTGCGTAGACTCCGCGTCCAGTCGGGCTGAGCAGTAGCACGTCGTTCGGCCTCGGATCGACAACCACGGTCCCGAACCCGCCGCGCAGGTCGCGTGCGGGCACGGGTCATTTGGGAGCCGGCCCAGACCGCGGGGCCACGTCAAGGAGGACGAATGACCGGGCTCATCCGGGCTCAAGAGGGCGGCTCGGCGATCTCGCTTTCCGGCAGCAACCTCTCCTACGTCGTCGTCGTCGCACTGGTCGCGGTGGCGGCACTCGTCATGGCGGCTCTCTTCCGCCGTGAGGTGCTTGCTGCGAGCGAGGGCACCGAGAAGATGAAGACCATCGCACTCGCCATCCAGGAAGGCGCGGCCGCCTATCTGAACCGCCAGTTCAAGACTCTCGCCGGCTTCGTCGTCCTGGTGTTCTTGGTGTTGTTCCTGCTGCCGGGCGACGTGGACGTACGGATCGGACGTTCGCTGTTCTTCGTCGTGGGAGCCGTGTTCTCCGCGGCGATCGGCTATTTCGGCATGTGGCTCGCGGTTCGCGCCAACGTCCGGGTGGCCGCGGCTGCACGCGACGAGGGACGTGATCCAGCCATGCGGATCGCGTTCCGCACCGGTGGTGTGGTCGGCATGGCCACCGTCGGACTCGGCCTGTTCGGCGCCGCGACGGTCGTGCTCATCTACAAGGGCGACGCGCCATCCGTGCTCGAAGGCTTCGGCTTCGGCGCTGCACTGCTCGCGATGTTCATGCGGGTCGGAGGCGGCATCTTCACCAAGGCCGCTGACGTCGGTGCAGACCTGGTCGGCAAGATCGAACAGAGCATCCCGGAGGACGACCCACGGAATGCCGCCGTGATCGCGGACAACGTCGGTGACAACGTCGGAGACTGCGCCGGCATGGCCGCGGACCTGTTCGAGTCCTACGCCGTGATGCTGGTTGCCGCACTCATCCTGGGCAAGGCTGCCTTCGGCGCGGAGGGCCTGGTCTTCCCGCTGGTCGTTCCTGCCATCGGCGCACTGACCGCGGTGTTGGGCATCTATCTCACCAGGCCCCGCAGCGGGGAGAACGGCCTGCGCACCATCAACCGCAGCTTCTACATCTCGGCACTGGTGTCGGCGGTGCTGTGCTCGGCCGCCGCGTTCGCGTACCTGCCGGCGTCGTTCCTGGAGCTCGACGGCGGCATCGACCACGACGGTGATCCTCGGTCGCTCGCCGCCCTCGCAGTGATCATCGGTATCGTGCTGGCGGGGATCATCCTCTGGCTCACCGGATACTTCACCGGCACCAACAGGCGCCCGGTCCGTGACGTCGGACGCACGTCGCTAACCGGGCCTGCGACGGTCATCCTGGCCGGCGTGGCAGTCGGCCTGGAGTCGGCGGTCTACGCCGCGCTGATCATCGCCGCGGCCGTCTACGGTGCGTTCCTGCTCGGTGGCGGCTCCATCATCCTGTCGCTGTTCCTCATCGCGCTAGCGGGCACCGGCCTGCTGACGACTGTCGGTGTGATCGTCGCCATGGACACGTTCGGGCCGATCAGCGACAACGCCCAGGGCATCGCCGAGATGTCGGGCGACGTGACGGGAGAGGGCGCCCAGATCCTCACCGAGCTCGACGCCGTCGGCAACACCACGAAGGCGATCACCAAGGGAATCGCGATCGCGACCGCCGTCCTGGCCGCGACCGCACTGTTCGGCTCCTACAACGACGCCGTCAACACCACACTGGCGGAGGCCGGCGTATCGGTATCCGACGCGGGCTCGGCTTTCCTGCGGACGGTCGACGCGCCCAACATCCTGGTGGGAGTGCTGATCGGGGCCTCGGTGGTGTTCCTGTTCGCGGGCCTGGCGATCAGTGCGGTCGGTCGGGCCGCGGGCGCGGTCGTGTTCGAGGTCCGCCGCCAGTTCCGCGAGATCCCGGGGATCATGGAGGGCACGACCAGACCCGAGTACGGCAAGGTCGTCGACATCGTCACCCGTGATTCGCTGCGCGAGCTGGCGACCCCCGGACTGCTGGCTGCGCTGGCGCCCATCGCGGTGGGCTTCGGCCTCGGGGTCGGGCCGTTGGCCGGCTACCTCGGCGGTGCGATCGCCACCGGGACGCTGATGGCCGTGTACCTCGCCAACTCCGGCGGCGCCTGGGACAACGCTAAGAAGCTGGTCGAGGACGGCCACTACGGTGGCAAGGGCTCACCGGCGCACGAGGCGACGATCATCGGCGACACGGTGGGCGACCCCTTCAAGGACACCGCGGGCCCGGCCATCAACCCACTGATCAAGGTGATGAACCTGGTCTCGGTGCTGGTCGCGCCGGTCATCGTCTCGATGTCCGTCGGTGATGACGCCAACGACGGGCTCCGGATCACGATCGCGATCGTCGCAGCGTTGATCGTCGTAGTCGCCGTCTGGGTTTCCAAGCGGCGCCCGATCGCCCTGGACTCGGGTGAGACGGAACCCGCCGCTCGGATCGCGGCGTAGCCGTCTCCCTCGTCCCGTACCTGCCGGTCGGTCGCCTGGCGGCGATCGAGCGCGACGGGCTGAACCGTAGAATGTGGATGGGCGTGCATTCCTAGGAGGTGGCGATGGCCGATCCGACGGGTGCGCCGAAACGGCCCAGACGACTGGGCCGCCGCCAGATCCTCGGCATGGTCGGCGCCGCGACCGGTGCCGCCCTCGTCGGTGCGTGCAGCGATGACGAGCCGACCGGGTCGTCATCTCCCTCGCCATCCACACCGCGCACACGGACCCCGAGCCCCACGGCGTCGCCGACGCCCACTCCCACCCCGACCCCCGTTGCGTTCGATGCGGCGGCCGCGTTCGCCGTGGTCGACCACCTCGCAACACAGGTCGGCCCCAGGGAGGCCGCGTCGCCCGCATTCGACGTGGCCGCGGCCTACGTACATGCACAGTTCGAGGCGCTCGGCTACGCCGTGACACAGACAACCGTCGCCGTGCCGGCCGGTGACTCCTGGGGTGTGCCGGTCGGTGCAGGTACTTCGGCGAACGTCATCGCGGATCCACTCGGCTTCGACGCCTCAGTCCCCCACGTCGTCATCGGAGCACATCTGGACACCGTGGCCGTGGCTCCTGGGGCGGAGGACAACGCCTCCGGCATCGGCGTGATGCTCGACCTGGCCCGGATGGCGGCCGCCGAGCCGCTCAGCCGGCCGGTGCGCTTCATCGCCTTCGGTGGAGAGGAACCGCGGGGCCGCGGCGACTCGATGCACCATTTCGGGTCGCAGGCGTACGTCCGCGATCTTCCGGCGGCGCTGCGGTCCGCGGTGGTCGCGATGGTGTCGCTGGACCGGGTCGGCGTGGCAGCGGCCAGCGTGCCGCTGGCGACGGGAGGCAGGGGGACGACGCAGGTCATGGACGCCCTGTCGGCGGCGTCGGACCGGGCAGGCGTCCTATCGGACCGGTCGCAGGACAACCGCGCGAGCGACCACTGGTCTTTCGAGAAGGCCGGCATCCCCTCGGCGCGGGTCGGCAGCGTGCCCTATGCGGGGTACCACTCGGTGGGTGACGTGCCGAGCGTCGTCGACCCGGCCCAGCTCACCCGCGTCGGAGTCCTCACGTGGACATGGCTGACGTCCCTTTAGGTGGCGCCCCCGCGACGCCGGCTTCGTGGGCCGCTCTCAGCTCTTGACTGCCGCGGGTGCCACGGGCGCCGGCATCCGTAGGCACGCCAGCGTGCCGAGAGCGAGCACGCCTGCGACGCACGCGAACGCAGCGAGGAAGGACACATGCTGTGCGAGCGGCCCGAGCGTGAGGGCCGCGACCACGCCGCTGAGCTGCAGCGTGAGCGACTGGACGGAAAGGATCGTCGCGCGCTGGGCAGCACCGACCGATCGGTGGGTGATGTCAGCGGACAACGGCCCGCCGACGCCGAGCATGAGGTAGAGCGCGATGTAGGCGACGGCTGCGGCGGCGAACGTCGGGGCGGCAAGGCCCAGGGCCGCGACGGAGGCGAGTAGTCCGGCGGCCATGATCCCCCGGGCTGACGACCGGAGCAACCGCGCCACAGCCGGCGCCAGTGCCGCGCCCACGGCCGTCCCGAAGAAGGCGAGCGTCACCAATACCGAGTACGGGCCAGCGGCGGCATCCTCGCCGCCCAGCAGCTGGGCGAACGAGACGGGCGAGATCAGCTCGACGCTGCCCAATGTCACACCGAGACACGCGGTGAGGATGCTCACTCGGCGCAGCGCACCCCTCCGGGCGACCAGCCCGACTCCGATGCGGATCGTTCGCGGCACGTCTGTCAGGACGGTGCGCAACGGGGGCCGTTCTCCGCGAGCCGGCTCGTGGACCCAGCGGAGCAGCCCGGCCGTACGCGCCAGGCAGAGGGCCGCGCTGGCGAGGAACGGAATGGACAAGCTGATGACAGCACCCCCGGACGCATCGAGGGGGACGATCGTCACCAGGGCGCCGCCAGCGAGTGCGCCGAGGCCCAGCGCAGCGGCCTCGACCGCCTCGGCGCGGGCCAGCCCGGGCTTGAGGTCGGCGTCGGGATCGACGGCGTGGACGGCGTCGACGTACCAGGCGTGCAGAGGGCCGGAGTCCAGTGCCCGGCCGAAGCCACCCATGACCGCACCGAGTGCCAGGACCGGCAGGCTCTGACCGAGCCCGAGCAGCAGGCTCTGTCCGACGAAGAACGCGGAGGCAGCAACCAGAACTGGACGCCGGCCGATCACGTCGGCGAGACCTCCGGTCGGCAGCTCGCACACCGCCGTGGTGACGCTGTAGGCGGACATCAGCACCGCGATCGTGGTGAGGTCCAGGCCGCGCGCGCGCAGCAGCAGCACCATCACCGGGATGACCAACCCGACCGGGAACCACCGCAGCGCCGCGAGGATCAGGAAGTGCCGGCGAACGAGCGCCAGCTCACCGCCGCTCACAGGACCACGTCCTTGGCCGGGAAGGCATGCAGGTAGACGAGGACCCGCTCGGCCTCCGGGTCGTCGGGCGACCGCTGCTGGTCGGCGTATCGCGAGACGACGTCCCACATCTCCTTGGAGAGCGCCGCGAGGTCGTCGGCCCGCATCCGCAGCAGGAGGTCGGAATCCTGCGCCGCAGAGACCCAGGGACGCGGCCAGTCCTTGCGCTCGGCGTACCAGCGCTGGAGCTGGTCGACCATCCAGCCGATCCGCTCCCTTGCCAGCACGCGCAGCGCGGACCGGCCGGCGGGCTCGCCGACGAAGTCTGCGGTGTCCCACGACGTCAGCTCGTGCGAGGCCCGCCAGCGACGCTCGCGCCGCGACGGCTGCTCACCGTCGTCCTCGACGAAGCCGTACCGGGCAAGCTGCCGCAGGTGGTACGACGTTGCGCCGCTGGACTCGTCGAACCGGCGGGCCAGTTCGGAAGCGGTCGCGGGACCGTCCAGCCGTAGTGCCCCGAGCAGCCGGATCCGGAGCGGATGGACGAAAGCGCGCAGGGTTTCAAGGTCCTCGACGCGCTTCTGGTTCAGGGCCATGGCAGCCACTCTAGACCGCAAAGACCACTTTGCAAAGATACCTTTGCGATAGCGGTTGTGGCTCGGTTCGGAAGAGAGGTCGTATACCGTGCGTTGTCCGGTCGAGTTGACAGCACCGACCCTGGTGGTCGCACACTCGCCGTCGAAGTCCCACGAAGGAGTACCCCTGTTGGCCCCCACGAGCAACGACACCCCGCGCCGCCTGGTCATCGTCGAGTCGCCCGCCAAGGCGAAGACGATCGCCGGGTACCTCGGCCGCGGCTACGTCGTCGAGTCCTCGTTCGGGCACATCCGCGACCTGCCGTCGAAGAAGACCGAAGTCCCGGCGGCTCAGCGGGACCGCTTCGGCGATCCGGTGGGCGTCGACGTCGAGGGCGGCTTCGAGCCGCTGTACATCGTGCCCGCGGGCCGGGCCAAGGACCAGGTACGCAAGCTGAAGGCCGCCCTCAGGGACGCCGACGAGCTCCTGCTCGCGACCGACGAGGACCGCGAGGGCGAGGCCATCGCCTGGCACCTCCGTGAGGAGCTCCGGCCGAAGGTGCCCGTTCACCGCATGGTCTTCCACGAGATCACCCGCGACGCGATCCACGCAGCCGTCGAGAGTCCGCGCGAGATCGACGAGGACCTCGTCGACGCTCAGGAGACGCGACGCATCGTCGACCGGCTCTACGGCTACGAGGTCTCGCCGGTGCTGTGGCGCAAGGTCATGCAAGGCCTGTCGGCGGGCCGCGTGCAGAGCGTCGCGACGCGCCTCGTCGTCGACCGCGAGCGAGATCGGATGGCGTTCCTTGCCGCCGACTACTCGGACCTCGTCGCCACCCTCGACACCGGTACCTCTGACGACCCCAGCACGTTCGACGCACGGTTGCTCTCGGTCGACGGCTCCCGGGTCGCCCAGGGACGCGACTTCGACTCCCGCGGTCAGCTCAAGGAGCGCTCCAGCGGGGTGGTCGTGGTCGACGAGCCGCGCGCCCAGGCGCTCGCCACCGCGCTGGGAAGCGCGGCCTTCGAGGTGCGTTCGGTCGAGTCGAAGCCCTACAAGCGCAGCCCATATGCGCCGTTCCGCACGACAACGATGCTCCAGGAGGCCTCCCGCAAGCTCGGGTTCGGCGCTGCCCGCACCATGCAGGTGGCGCAGCGGCTCTACGAGAGCGGCTTCATCACCTACATGCGGACCGACTCGATCACGCTGTCGGACACGGCTCTCGCCGCCGCCAGGGCACAGGTCGCGGAGTTGTACGGAGCGGCGTACGTGCCCGACGCTCCGCGGCGCTACACCAGCAAGGTCAAGAACGCCCAGGAGGCACACGAGGCGATCCGGCCGGCCGGCGACACATTCCGCACGCCGGCCGAGACGGGCATGTCCGGCGATGACTTCCGCCTCTACGAGCTGATCTGGATGCGCATCGTCGCCTCCCAGATGCGCGACGCGGTCGGGCAGACGCTGACCGTCCGGGTCGGTGCGACGGCGTCGTCCGGCGAGGCAGTCGAGTTCGGCGCGTCCGGCAAGACGATCACCTTCTTCGGTTTCATGAAGGCTTACGTCGAGGGAGCGGACGATCCCGAGCAGGAGCTCGACGACCGCGAACGTCGGCTGCCGCCGCTGGCCGAGGGCCAGGGGCTGACGGCCGTGGCCGTCGAGGCCGAGGCCCACTCGACCAAGCCCCCGGCCCGCTACACCGAGGCGACGCTGGTCAAGGAGCTCGAGGACCGCGAGATCGGCCGGCCCTCGACATATCCGCCGATCATCCGGACCATCCTCGACCGCGGCTACGTGTTCAAGAAGGGCACGGCGCTCGTGCCGTCGTGGTTGGCGTTCGCCGTCGTCAGGCTGCTGGAGGAGCACTTCGGCTGGCTGGTCGACTACGACTTCACCGCCCGCATGGAGGACCGCCTCGACGAGATCGCGGCCGGCCGCGCCGACCGGGCGGCCGAGCTGGCCCGGTTCTGGAGCGGGGGAGACGGCATCGAGGGCCTGAAGCACCTGGTCGACAATCTGGGCGAGATCGACGCCCGCGGTATTTCGTCGTTCCCACTCGCCGAAGGCGTGGTGGTCCGGGTCGGGCGATACGGGCCCTATGTCGAGGACGGCGACGGCAACCGGGGCAGCATCCCGGAGGATCTGCCGCCCGACGAGCTGACCGTCGACCGGGCCCGCGAGCTGCTGGCGGCCGGGAACGGCGACCGTGAGCTCGGCGTCAACCCGGCCACCGGCCGGACCGTCGTCGCCAAGGCCGGCCGGTACGGGCCCTACGTCACCGAGGTGCTGCCGGACGACGCCGCGAAGGACTTGAAGCCGCCCACGGCGTCGCTGCTCAAGTCGATGTCGCCGGAGACGGTGACACTCGACGACGCTCTGCGGCTGCTCTCCTTGCCACGGGTCGTCGGTGTCGACGCGGCGGGTGATGAGATCGTCGCCGCCAGCGGACGCTACGGGCCCTACGTCAAGAAGGGCCCGGACTTCCGGTCGCTCCCGGACGAGGAGTCGATCTTCACGGTGACGGTCGAGGAGGCCGAGAAGCTCTTCGCCGAACCAAAGGGCCGGCGAGGCCGCCAGGCCGCCGCTCCGCCGCTACGCGAGCTCGGCTCCGATCCCGCGAACGGGAGGCCGCTCGTCGTGAGGGACGGCCGGTTCGGGCCCTACGTCACCGACGGCGAGACCAATGTGACCGTGCCCCGTGGTACATCCGTGGAGCAACTCACCCTGGACCGGGCGGTCGAGCTCATGGCCGAGAAGCGTGCCAAGGCCCCGACCCCCCGCAAGCGCGGCAGCAGCGCCCGCTCCCGCCGCTGAGTGGTGCGCACCGGTAGCACCTCGATAGCGATATCCCCGCGAAACGCGATCCCCAGGCCCGATGGCGACCATCTCGCTATCGGGGCCGCAGTCGAACGGTCTAGCGAACCAGCATCAGCTCGACGTTGGCCGAACCGCCGTCCTCGGCGCTGTCCCTTTCGCGGCCGCCCAGCCCGAGCAGATCCATGTGTCCAGCGTGCGGACCGCATTCAGGCTCGGCAATGGTGCGTATATGAATACCGGGTGCGACCAGGGTGAACCCCTGGGGATCGCCATCGGGGCGGCTCCGGGATGTCACCCGGGGTCACTACGCTGGGCCGGTGACCGGGTCGAATGGCGTGTTCATCGCGTTCGAAGGCGGCGACGGTGCCGGCAAGTCGAGCCGGGCCCGAGCGCTGGCCCACTGGCTGCGCTCGGCCGGTCGCGAGGTCGTGCTCACGCATGAGCCGGGCGACACCCGGATCGGACCGCAGGTGCGCACGATCGTCCTCGAGGTGGCCACCGGTCGGCTCGACGCGCGTGCCGAGGCGCTGCTCTACGCGGCAGACCGCGCCGAACATGTGGGCGACGTGATCCGGCCGGCGCTCGAGCGCGGCGCTGTCGTTGTGACGGACCGGTATGCCGACTCGTCGATCGCGTACCAGGGCGTCGGGCGTGGGCTCGGCGTCGAGACGATCGCCGGCCTGTCGGCGTTCGCCACAGGTGGACTCGTACCGGACCTGACCGTCGTGCTCGATGTCCCGGCAGACCTCGGCCGGAGCCGTCTCGGAGGGCCGGAGGACCGGCTCGAGCGAGAGCCGGACGAGTTCCACGAGCGGGTCCGCCAGGCGTATCTCGACCTCGCGGCGGCCGCCCCGAACCGCTATCTCGTCGTCGACGCCACATTGCCGACCGAGCACGTCGACGCAGCAGTCGCCGACCGGGTGAAGGAGCTCGGGCTGCCGTGAGCGTCTGGGATGCCGTCGTCGGGCAGACCGTCGTGCCCGAGCTCCAGCGAACCGTCGCCGATGCCGCAGCGCTGATCGACGGCGACGCCCACGCGGGCGGCTCGATGACCCATGCCTGGCTCTTCACCGGTCCACCCGGCTCGGGGCGTTCCGTCGTCGCTCGCGCCTTCGCCGCGGCGCTTGAGTGCCCCGACGGCGGCTGCGGGCAATGCGCCGAGTGCCGAGACGTCCGCAACGGCACGCACCCCGACGTCGCCAACGTCGTGACCGACGGGCTCTCCATCAAGATCAGGCAGATCCGTGAGCTGGTACCACGGGCGGCGTTGCGGCCCTCCCGTGGGCGTTGGCAGGTCGTCGTCATCGAGGACGCGGACCGGCTCGGCGAGGACGCGGCCGACGCGATACTGCTCTCGGTCGAGGAACCGCCGCCACGCACCGTGTGGATGCTGTGCGCGCCGACGCCGGAGGACATCGTCGCCACGATCCGCTCCCGGTGCCGCGTGATCATGCTGCGCACCCCGCCGTACGACGACGTCGCTCAGTATCTGGTCCGCAGCGCCGGCGCCGAGCCGGAGCTCGCGGCGTTCGCGGCCCGGGCATCGCAGGGCCACATCGGCCGGGCCCGGGCGCTCGCGACCGACGAGGACGCCCGCGACCGCCACGACGCGGTGCTCAGGCTGCCGTTCATGCTCGCCGACCTGCGCACCTGTCTCGACGCCGCCGCGTCCCTCGTCGAGGCGGCGAAGACCGACGCCGAGCGGCACTGCGACGACCTCGACACCCGCGAGGTCGACGAGCTCAAGCAAGCGCTTGGCGTGGGCGCCACCGGGCGACGGCCGCGCAACGTCGACGCCGCGGTCAAGGAGCTCGAGCGCGAGCAGAAGCTGCGGCGCACCCGGGTGCAGCGCGACTCCATCGACCGGGCGCTGGTCGACGTCCTCGCGCTCTACCGCGACGTGCTCGTGCTCCAGCTTGGAGCCGCCGCCGTCCTGGTCAACGAGCACATCCGACCCTCGGTCGACCGGCTGGCTCGAGGCTCGACACCCGAGTCGACGCTTCGGCGCATGGAGGCTGTCGCGGCTGCCCGTGAGGCGCTCGAGGCCAACGCCGCGCCGCTGCTCGCTCTCGAGGCCATGGCGCTCACCCTGCGCGAAGGCTGACCGCACGCGCCAGTAGCGAGCGGGACCTCGCGTTACTCGATTTGACCGAATGCCCTGATCTCGGCCTCCTCCTGGGACGAGAGCTCGCGGGGAGTCTCGCCGCGGGCGAGCTTCTCCTGTTGCACGTGCTGCCGGATGTCGTCCACGATCTCGGGGTTGGCCAGCGTGGTGACGTCACCGACGTCGGTGAAGTTGGAGATCGATGCGATGACCCTGCGCATGATCTTTCCCGAGCGGGTCTTGGGCATGTCCGAGACGATCCACACGTTCTTGGGTCTCGCGATCTTCCCGATCTCGGTCTCGATCGCCTTGATCACCTTCGCTTCGATGTCGGTGCCCGGGGTGACGCCGGGCTTGAGCGCGACGTATATCTCCACCGCCCGCCCCCGCAGCTCGTCCATCACCGGCACGGCAGCCGCCTCGGCGATCTCCTCGACGGTGATGCTCGCCGACTCGAGCTCCTTGGTGCCGAGCCTGTGGCCGGCCACGTTGATCACGTCGTCGACCCGGCCAAGAATCCGGAAGTAGCCGTCAGATGCCTGCACGGCGCCGTCGCCGGCGAAGTAGGGCCAGTCGCGCCACTCGGTGCTGTCCTCGTTGGCGCAGTACTTCTCGTAGTAGATCTGCACGAAGCGGTCGGGCTGACCCCAGATGGTTTGGAAGATGCCGGGCCACGGGTTGCGGATGCAGATGTTGCCGGCGCGGCCACTCCCGGCCTCGACAACGTTGCGGTCCTCGTCGTAGATCACCGGGTAGATCCCCAGGACCCCGGGACCGCAGCTGCCCGGCTTCATCGGCTCGAGGGCGGGCAGAGTGCTGCCCAGGAAGCCGCCGTTCTCGGTCTGCCACCAGGTGTCGACAATGACCGCTTCGCCCTTCCCGACCACGTCGTGGTACCACCGCCACACGCCCGGCTCGATCGGCTCGCCCACCGTGGTCATGTGCTTGAACCGGTAGCTGTACTTCGTCGGCTCGTCCGGCCCGAGCTTGCGTAACATGCGGATGGCGGTGGGCGCGGTGTGGAAGATGTTCACGCCGAGCTGTTCGGCGATCCGCCACGGACGCCCGGCGTCGGGATAGGTCGGAACGCCCTCGTAGATGACGCTGGTCGTGCCGAGCGCGAGCGGGCCGTAGACGATGTACGAGTGGCCGGTGATCCAGCCGATGTCGGCCATGCACCAGTAGGTGTCCTCGGGGTGGATGTCCTGGTAGTACTTCGACGTCCCGGCGACATAGGCCAGGTAACCGCCGGTGCTGTGCTGCGCTCCCTTCGGACGCCCGGTAGTCCCGCTGGTGTACATCAGGAACAGTGGTGCCTCGGCTGGCATCGAGACCGGCTCGACCGCGGCGCCGACATAGTCCCTGAGGAGCTCGTCGACGAAGAAGTCCCGGCCTTCGATCATCGGACTCGCCGAGGCGTACTGGCCGGGGTGGCGCCGCCACACCAGGACCTTGTCGACCTCCTGGCCGAGCTTGCTGGCCGCGGCCACCGCCTCGTCGGCCTTGACCTTGTGGTCGACGAGCTCGCCGTTGCGGTAGTAGCCGTCCATCGTCACCAGGATCCGGCTGCCCGAGTCGGCGATCCGGTCGCCGCAGGCCGCGCCGCTGAACCCGCCGAACACCTCGGAATGAATGACGCCCAGCCGGGCACAGGCGAGCATCGAGACCGGAAGCTCCGGCACCATCGGCAGATGGAAGGTCACCCGGTCACCCGTCTCCACGCCCGCGACACCGCGCAGCAGGGCGGCGAACTCGTTCACCCGGCGGTATAGCTCCTGGTAGGTGATCGCCACCGAACCCGCAGTCTCCGGCTCGGGCACCCAGATGATCGCAGCCTTGTTACGGTTGGTCGCCAGATGACGGTCGACGCAGTTGTACGAGGCATTCAACCGGCCCCCGACGAACCACCTCCAGAACGGCGGGTGACTGGTGTCCAGAGTCGTGTGCCAGTAGGCATCCCAGCTGAGCAGGTCCGCGTACTCCTTGAAACACTCCGGGAAACGGTCCTCGGCGAACCGTGCGCGAATCTCGGGATCACCCGCGTTCGCCTGCGCAATGAACCTCGCCGGCGGGTCATAGGTCTCCTCTTCACGCCAGTGAACCGCGATCTGCGCCTCGGAAACCTGCGCCGCTGTCCGCTCCGGTCCTGCTGTCATTCCTCAACCTCCGAAAAGATGTGTATCTGGGCTGTCGCTCGGCGAGCATCACCTCGCACACGCCGAACTCACGCAACTCCAGTTCGTCCGAAGCATGTCGATTGAACGACCCCGCGTCACCCTCGGTCAATGAGTCCCAGCACGACGGCCCTGTTCAGTTCGACACGCTGCGGGCCCCGCCGCCGCTGAGCGGTCAGATCGCGAGCTTGAAACCGGTGTGTGACGCGACGAAGCCGAGGCGTTCGTAGAACCTGTGCGCGTCGGTGCGGCTGGTGTTGCTGGTGAGTTGTACGAGCGCGCAATCCCGCACTCGGGCCTGCCCGATGGCCCATCGCACAAGGCGTTCGCCGACCCCCTCGCCCCTCGCGGACGCGTCGACCCGGACCGCCTCGATCTGGGCCCGCCAGGCGCCACGGTGGGATAGACCCGGCAGGAACGTGAGCTGGAGCGTCGCAAGCACGCGACCAGCGGACTCGCCCACCACCAGCATCTGGTTCGGGTCGCCGTCGATCACGGAAAACGCGTGTTCGTAAGGCTCCACATCCTGCGGAGTCTCACGGGTCGCGCCCAGCTGGTCATCCGCGAGCATGGCGACGATTGCGGGTACATCCGAGGTGACCGCGAGGCGGAAGGTCACGTCCATCCCGCCATGAGACCAGACGGACAGGCCGTATGGTGGCGACGTGGGCATGGTCATGGCCGTCGCGTTCACCCGTTACGGGCGGCTGTACTACCTCGACCCTGGTGAGCACAGCCCACGCGTCGGCGACAAGGTGCTTGTGCCCACCGACGACGGCCCGGAGGTTGCCGAGTGCGTCTGGGCGCCGCAGTGGGTCAGCGAGGACATCGGCGGCCTCCCCGTGTGCGCGGGCGCGGCAGCCGACGAACACCTCGAGCGCGACGAACGCAACCGCCGGCGCCGCGCCGAGGCCAAGGTCGTCGCCCGCCGTCTGGCCCGCCAGCACAAGCTGCCGATGAAGATCGTCGGGGTCGACTACGTGGACACCCGCGAGGACGTCGACCAGCTCATCACCATCTACTTCAGCGCTCCTCATCGGGTGGATTTCCGCGAGCTCGTGCGTGACCTTGCCCGCAGCCTTCGAGCGCGGATCGACCTCCGGCAACTCGGTGCCCGCGACGAGGCGCGCGTGCAGGGTGGGATCGGCCCGTGCGGCCGGGACACGTGCTGTTCGACCTTCCTCGTCGACTTCGAGCCGGTCAGCATCCGGATGGCGAAGGACCAGGATCTTCCCCTCAACCCGCTGAAGATCTCCGGCGCCTGCGGCCGGCTGATGTGCTGCCTGAAGTACGAGCACCCGCTCTACCAGGACTTCAAGGTCAGCGTCCCCGCCCTCGGTTGCGGGGTCAGCACGGACGAGGGGGTCGAGGGCACGGTCGTGGGCTACAACGTGCCCGCACAGACCGTCTACGTCCGCGACCGCGAGTCCGGCCGTAAGGTTGCTTGCCCGAAGGCGAGCGTCTGCGGCTCGCGACAAGCGTACGAGGGAGCTATCGCGGGGGGCATGCGGCCCACGCCCGACCAGGAGGGTGAGTGACACGTCGCGCGTTGACCGCGCTGGTGGCCGTCGCGACGCTAGCCGCGGCGGCCTGCACGTCCGACGATGGTCAGGACGCGGAGCGCCCACCGTCGTCCACACCCGCACCCGACGCCACCGCCGGGGTCGACCCCGCGCTGGCTCCGTTCTACGGCCAGAGCCTGCATTGGGAGTCGTGCCGGGAGGAGTTCGAGTGCGCGACGCTCGAGGTCCCGCTCGACTACGAGGCACCGGAAGCCGACACCATCGAGCTCGCCGTACTACGGGTCCCGGCGACCGGCGACGACCGGATCGGGTCGCTGCTGGTCAACCCGGGTGGTCCAGGAGGCTCGGGGATCGACTACGCCGCGTCTGAGTCCGTCGTGACCGATGACGTGCAGGAGCGGTTCGACGTCGTCGGTTTCGACCCCCGTGGCGTCGGCGAGTCGACTCCGATCGACTGTCTGGACGACGACGCGCTCGATGTGTACGTCGCCTCGGACGGATCGCCGGACGACGCGGCTGAGATCGCGACGCTCCAGGAACGGACGGCGGCTCTAGCGAGTGGCTGCCAGGCCCGGTCGGGCGAGCTGCTGCCGCACATCGGCACTGCCGACGTGGCCAAGGACATGGACGTGCTCCGCGCCGTGCTCGGCGACGAGCAGCTCAACTACCTCGGCAGTTCGTACGGGACGTACGTCGGCGCGCTCTATGCCGAGCAGTTCCCGGATCGGGTCGGACGCGTGGTGCTCGACGGGGCGATCGACCCGGCGCTGTCCGGCGACCAGGCCGGACTCGGCCAGGCGCAGGGCTTCGAGCGCGCACTGACGTCGTACCTCGAGTTCTGCATCGGCGGGGAGGAGTGCCCGCTCGGTGAGACCGAAAGCGAGGCGCGTGCCACGCTGGCGAACCTGCTCCAGGTCATCGACCAGACGCCGCTCCAGACCGACGACGACGAGCGGCCGCTCACCCAGGCGCTCGCCGTGCTCGGCATCGTGCTGCCGCTGTATCTGACACCGGACGAGGGCTACCCGCCGCTCTCCGTGGCGCTGGAGCAGGCGTTGGCCGGCGACGGGACGACGCTGCTGACGCTCGCGGACTTCTACCTGTTCCGCAATCCCGACGGAACGTACGACGGCAACTCGAACGAGGTCATCCTGGCGGTGAACTGCCTCGACAAGCCCGACGTCTCCTCGCTGGAGGAGGTCGAGGCCGGCTTGCCGGCGTTCGAGGCCGCGTCAGAAATCTTCGGCTCGTTCCTCGGCTGGGGCGGGCTGGCCTGCGTGAACTGGCCGGTGCCGCCGGTTGCCGAGCCGGCGCCGGTGTCGGCTGCCGGTGCGGACCCGATTCTGGTGGTCGGCACGACCGGCGACCCGGCGACACCATACGAATGGGCGGAGTCGCTGGCCTCCCAGCTCTCGTCTGGAGTGCTGCTCACCCGCGAGGGATTCGGGCACCTCGCGTACCAGTCGGGCAGCGACTGCATCGACGACGCCATCGACGCGTACCTGGTCGACGGCACGGTCCCGGAGGACGGTCTGCGCTGCTCGTGAGCTGCCCGCGCCACCCGGTCGAGCCTTGCTGGCATCTTGTGGCGGGTCTTGCACGTAATCAAGCGCCGGATAACGTTGAAAAGCCTCCACAAGATGAGAGGCGTGATGGGTGGGCGTGTGAGGTATCGACGATCAACCTTGGCGGCGGTACTGCTGCTCCTGGTCGCGGCGTGTGGGTTGGACGGCGGGGGCGCGGAGCCGTCGCCGACGGCCACCGTGGATCCGCAGCTGGTGGTACCGGCCGGCGAGGTGGCGTTCGACCAGCCCGTGACGCTGCAGGTACAGGACGGGACCTTCGAGTCGGCGACGGTGACGCCCCAGGCCGGTGAGCCCCTTGCCGGATCCGTCGGCGACGACGGCGCGAGCTGGGTGAGCGAGTCGCCACCGCTCCCGGGCGTGACGTACTCCGTGCAGGCCGAGGTAGCCGACGAGGTCGGCACCCCCCGCGCGTTGACTGGCACCTTCACGGTTGCGGCGGTGCCCGACGAGAGCAGGCTGACGTTGACGGTCCAGCCAGGCGACGGCGAGGTGGTCGGCGTCGGTGCGCCGATCGTCGTGCGTTTCGACCAGGATGTCACCGAGCAAGCGGCCGTCGAGCGTGCGCTGCATGTCGCGTCGGAACCGCAGGTCGTCGGTAGCTGGCACTGGGTCAGCTCGACCGAGGTCCATTTCCGGCCTCAGGCGTACTGGCCGTCGGGCACGCGGGTCGGCGTGAACCTGGATCTCAACGGCATTCAGGCCGGCGACGGCCTGTGGGGCGGGCGCGCGTACACGTACGCCTTCACGGTGGGGAAGGCGCAGGTTGCCACCGTCGACGCGGCCTCTCACACGATGATCGTGACGGTCGACGGCGCGGCATTCGGCACCTGGGACACGAGCCTGGGCCGCCCGGAGTTCGCGACGCGGAACGGCACGTATGTCGTGCTGTCGAAGGACGCCACGCGCCAGATGACCTCGTGCAACGCGGATATCACCTGCGACAAGAACAGCCCCGAGTACTACGACCTCGAGGTCGACTGGAGCGTGCGACTCACCTGGAGCGGCACGTTTGTGCACTCCGCGCCGTGGTCGGAGGCATCCCAGGGGGCCGAGAACGTGTCACACGGCTGCCTCAACCTGAGCGATGCGAACGGGCGCACCTACTACGAGATGGCGCAGTACGGCGACGTCGTGACGGTGACCAACTCCACCCGGGGGCCGGAGGACCTCGTCCAACGCGGCGATCCGGGCATGGTCGACTGGAACGTGCCTTGGGCCACGTACATAGCGGGGTCCGCGCTGGGCCAGCAGGTGACGACCGAGTCGACGGCCGGATGAGGCACCCCGCCACGTGCGGGAGCGATTCGGAGCCGACCGGGCGCTCCACCTATACTCGTCCGGCGTGCCGGTCGACCGGTATCCGCCGCCTTAGCTCAGTCGGCCAGAGCGACGCATTCGTAATGCGTAGGTCGTGGGTTCGACTCCCACAGGCGGCTCCACAGGCTCTGTAGTGCTTCGCCTGATGCTTGACGTTGGGCTGTCGGCTGATGCTTGACGGTGTTTCGGCTGGCAGGGTG
>Ga0184612_10000250_pt1 | contig 24201 bp, 27 predicted proteins | sample PLM3_60_coex_FD_133163 | JGI IMG/M metagenome (GOLD analysis project Ga0184612, IMG submission 133163) | Groundwater sediment microbial communities from an aquifer in East River, Colorado, USA - PLM3_60_coex | ecosystem: Environmental > Terrestrial > Soil > Riparian zone | place: USA: East... | reverse complement strand
GTTCGCCCTGCTCGAGGGCCCGGTTGTAGCGGAGCGTGCGCAGCGTGAGCGCGATCGCGGTGAAGCCGGCGACGACGTTCGTCCCGACGGTCATGAACTTCAGGCCGACGCTGAATGCGAGCAGCTGCGAGCTCGGCACGGCTCCCCGGAAGACGTAGAGCAAGAACGCCTGCTCGGTACCGATCCCGGCCGGCGTCAGCGGGAGAAGCGTCGCGATGCTCGCGGACACCTGGACGAGGAGGACGTTCTCGGGCGACTGCGGGATGTCGAAGGCGTCGAGGAGAAACCAGATGGCGACGAGCCTGAAGATCCAGTCACCGGCCTGCCAGAACGCCACCGTGCGCAAGTAGAGAGCAGGCCGCCGCACGACGGTGAACGCCTGCTTGACCCGCTCCCAGAAGTCCACGACGTGCCCGTGGATCCAGGTCCCGGCCACGACGGCCGCGATGACGAGCGCGGCGAGGACGAGCTCGGCGGCGAGCGGGCGCTCGAGAAGCCACGAGAAGTCGAAGCTCGGGAGCCGCGGCAGGTCGCCGAGGCCCGGGAGCGCATCCTGTGTGAGGGCCGCCCAGGCGAGCACCGTCGAGGCGGCGGCGATGTCGAAGATCGAGAGGACGAGCGTGCTCGAGACGATCGTCGTGTACGTGCTTCCCACGACCGCACGGTGCGCGAGGAGCACGCGGACGGCGTCTCCTGCACGGAGAGGGACGATCGCGTTGATGCCGACTCCGGCGAGGTATGCGCCCACGATCGACCGCCGGCGCACGATCCGGTCCGGATACGCGGCGGCGAGCACGTTTCGCCAGGCCATGCTCGTGCACGTGAGCTTCGCGAGCTGAGCGAGCACGGCGAGGAAGACGGGAAGTGGATCGACCGCCGCGAGTTGGTCGAGGAATGCGTCGATCCCGTCGAGGACGCGGACCACGCCTATGCGCTCTTCCTAGCCGGAGGAACCGTTGCCGTCGGGACCGAGGAACGGATAGCGGTAGTCCGTCGGCGGGACGAACGTCTCCTTGATCGTCCTCGGCGAGACCCAGCGGATCAGGTTCCACATCGAGCCGGCCTTGTCGTTCGTCCCGCTGGCGCGCGATCCGCCGAACGGCTGCTGGCCGACGACGGCGCCCGTGGGCTTGTCGTTCACGTAGAAGTTGCCAGCGGCGTAGCGGAGCGCATCCTGCGCCTCCTCGATCGCCTCGCGCTCGGTCGCGAAGACGGCGCCGGTGAGGCCGTACGGAGCGGTCTCGTCGACGAGCTGGAGCGTGTCGTCCCAACGCTTCTCGTCGTAGACGTAGGTCGTGACAATCGGGCCGAAGAGCTCGTCGCGAAGGAGCCGGAAGCTCTTGTCCTCGGTCGTGATCACGGTCGGCTGCACGAAGTAGCCCTCCGAGTCGTCTGTGGAGCCGCCCGTGAGGATCTCTGCTCCTGCGTCGCGTGCCTCGGTGATCGCCTCGCTGTGCGTCCTGAAGGCGCCTTCGTCGATCACCGCGCCCATGAAGTTCTCGAAGTCCGACACGTCGCCCATCTTGATCGTGGCCACGTCCGCGACGAGTCGCTCCTTCACCTCGGGCCAGATGTTCGACGGCACGTACAGGCGCGACGCCGCCGAGCACTTCTGCCCCTGGTACTCGAACGAGCCGCGAACGACGGCCGTCGCGACTGCCTCGGCCTCCGCCGACGGGTGAGCGAGGATGAAGTCCTTGCCGCCCGTCTCACCGACGATGCGAGGGTAGTTCCGGTACGAGCCGATGTTCGTGCCGACCGTCTCCCACATGCCGTTGAATACCTCGGTGGAGCCGGTGAAGTGGATTCCCGCGAGGTCGGGGCTCGCAAGCGCCGCGCTGCCGATCGTCGCGCCCGGGCCGTAGACGAGGTTGATGACCCCGTCAGGCAGGCCGGCGGCCTGGAGGATCCGCATGAGGTAGTACGCCGAGAGCGCGGCCGTGGAGGCCGGCTTCCAGAGGATCGTGCATCCCATGAGCGCCGGCGTCGACGAGAGGTTGCCTCCGATGCACGTGAAGTTGAACGGGCTGACCGCGAACACGAACCCCTCGAGCGGCCGATACTCCATCCGGTTCCACGTTCCCGTCGGTGAGTACGGCTGCTCGGAGTAGACGCGGACGAGGAAGTCGGCGTTGTAGCGCCAGAAGTCGATCATCTCGCAGACCGCGTCGATCTCCGCCTGATGTGCCGTCTTCGATTGGTTGAGCATCGTGGCCGCGTTCATCGTCGAGCGCCAGGGGCCGGCGAGGAGCTCGGCAGCGCGAAGGAACACGGCGGCACGCTCGTGCCAAGGCATTCGCGACCACTCGGCGTGGGCGGCCTTCGCCGCGTCGATGGCCTGCTGAACATGCTCCGGGCCGCCCTTGCTCACGTCGGCGAGGACGTGGCTCTTGCGGTGCGGCATGACCGACTCGAACGACTCGTCGGTGTAGACGTCTTCGCCGCCAATGACCATGGGGATGCGGATCCGCTCCTCCTGCATCGCACGCAGTCGGGCCTGGAGCTCCGTCCTCTCGGGGGTGCCCGGTGCGTAGGACTTGATCGGCTCGTTGACGGGCGTGGGCGGCGTGAAGATTCCGGGAGCGCTCATGAGGGCGATTGTAGAGTCGAATGCCGTGCGTGCGACGCTGACGCGCTACTCGGTGCCGGGCTGGGGCGACGGCGAGCTGTGGATGCGCGGCCGCGTCGTGCTCGCGCACGACTTCTCGTATCTCGACAGCGGAGGGACAGACGGCGGCGGCGACCGTTTTGGTCCACGCCCCCTCGAGGGGGCGGCGAGTCCCCCAACCGGCACCCTAGTCGCCGAGTCGTCACAGAGGGGACACGGCTCTGCGCCGACTTCGCACCAGGAGAACGGGCCAGACCTGGGCGACGCCGCGGAGGATCTGGTGGGGCGCCTCGCCCACTACCTCGCTGGTATCGACGTCCCTCTCGGCGACGTCGAGCTCGACTTCTCGTGGGCGACGCCGTTCCAGCACGCCGTCGCCGACGAGCTGCGACGGATACCTCGGGGTGAGGTGGTGACCTACGGCGAGCTCGCCGCGCTCGCCGGATACCCGGGCGCGGCGAGAGCGGTCGGCTCGTTCTGCGCACACAACCGCTTTGCGCTTCTCGTTCCGTGCCACCGCGTCGTGGGCGCCGGCGGGCTCGGGGGCTACGGAGCGACGGGCCTCGCCGTCAAACGGCGGCTGCTGGCGCTGGAGGGCGTCGCTCCGTGATCACATCCGATGACGTGAGAGAGGAGCTCGCGCGAATTGCTCCGAGTCGCCCGTGCGATCAGCGGGCCGAGCTCTCCGCTCTCTTTCACACGGCCGGCAGCCTGCACCTTCGAGCAGGAGGCGATTGGGCGCTGCACCTCGATCTGGGGAGTGGCGCCGCGGCTCGCCGCGCGTTCGCGCTCCTCCGCGCGAACGAGATCCGCTCGGAGATCCGCACCTATCGGCGCCGTGCCTTCGACCGTGCAACGCGCTACCAGCTGCACGTTGCCGGCGATGCCCACGCCCTGCGCGTCCTCGAAGCGGCGGGTGTCGTCGATCGACGACATGCTCCTCTCGAGCGGCCGCCGCGCGGCGTCGTCGGTCGCGCGTGCTGCCGTGCGGCCTACTTGCGTGGCGCGTTTCTCGGCGGCGGGTCCGTCTCGGTGTCGCGCTCTCCCCATCTCGAGCTGCGAACGGCGTCGCTGGCCTCGGCGTCCTTTCTCCGTGAGGTTGCCGGCGCGGACGGCGTCGAGCTCGCGGTGGCCGAGCGAGCCAGGCACTCGATCGCGTACACGAAGAGCTGGGAGACGATCGAGTCGATGCTCGCGCAGATGGGAGCGTCGGAGGCGGTTCTCGCGCTCGAGGAGCGCGCGGTGGTCGCCGAGACGAGCGCGCGTGCGAATCGGCTCGCCAACGCCGACCACGCCAACCTCGTGCGAACGAGCCGTTCGGCGCAACTCCAGCTCGAGGCCGTCGAACGGCTGCAAGCAGAAGACCGCCTGGCGCGGCTCCCGAGCCCGCTTCGCGAGGCCGCGGAGCTCAGACTCCGGCATCCAACGGACTCGCTCCGCGAGCTCGCCGCCAGGACGGATCCTCCGGCCACGAAGGCAGCCGTCCATCGGCGCCTCCGGAGACTCGAGGAGCTCGCCGCGTCGTCGCGCTGATCGAGGGGGGCCGGCCGGCGCCAGTGCTCCCCGCCGGACGTACGCCCGCTTCGCGCGGCTGCGAACACTTCGCATGCCTCGTCTCAGTCGTCCCGATATGGCTTCATATCGGCGCTCCCTGCGTCGTCGCCCAGCTCGGTTCTCGCCGGCGAATCACGACCGTACTTCCGGCGGGAAGCACTAGACTCGCGTCGCAAGAACAGCTCACGATCACGGAGGAGAGGATGGGCATTCGCGTCGGTATCAACGGTTTCGGCCGGATCGGGCGGAACTTCTTCCGAGCGCAGCACACCCTCGGCGCGGACATCGACGTGGTCGCGCTGAACGACCTCGGGGACGCGAAGACAATGGCGCACCTGCTCCGCTACGACTCCAACCTCGGGCCCTTCCCGGGGGAGGTCGAGCTCGCGGACGGCGTCCTGCGCGCCGCAGGTGAGGAGATCCGAATGCTGTCTGAGCGCGACCCGGTTGCGCTCCCGTGGGCTGAGCTCGGCGTGGACGTCGTACTCGAGTCGACCGGTTTCTTCACCGATCGCCAGGGCGCGCAGAAGCATCTCGACGCGGGAGCGAAGAAGGTGGTCATCTCGGCCCCGGCCACCGATCCCGACATCACCGTGGTCCTCGGCGTCAACGACGATACGTACGACCCCTCGGCGCACGACATCGTCTCCAACGCGTCGTGCACGACGAACTGCGTCGCGCCGATGGCGAAGATCCTCCACGAGCTCGGAGAGATCGAGTCGGGCTTCATGACGACGATCCACGCGTACACGAACGATCAGGTCATTCTCGACTTTCCGCACAAGGACCTCCGGCGCGCTCGCGCGGCTGCCATCAACCTGATCCCGACCTCGACCGGAGCCGCGAAGGCGATCGGCCTCGTCCTCCCGGAGCTCCAGGGGAAGGTCGACGGCATCTCGGTTCGCGCGCCGGTCGCGACGGGCTCGCTCACCGACCTCGTCGTCTCGCTCGAACGCGAGACGACGGTCGACGAGGTCAAGGATGCGTTCCGGCGAGCTTCCCAAGCCGAGCTCGCCGGGATCCTGCAGTACTCGGAGGATCCCATCGTCTCGACGGACGTCAACGGCAGCGGGTTCTCGTGCATCTTCGACAGTGAGCTCACGATGGTGCGCGGGTCGACCGTCAAGGTCTTCGGCTGGTACGACAACGAGTGGGGATACTCGTGTCGGCTGGTCGACCTGATCGGCAAGCTGCTCGCCTAAGTGCCCCCCGCCGCAGATACGTCCGTGCTTCGCGCGGCTGCGAACGCTTCGCAGGCCGTCGTCCTCAGTCGCGCCAACATTCACGAATATTGGCGCTCGCTGCGTCCTGGGCCTGCTCGGTTCTCGCCGGCGAACCACGACCGTATCTGCAGCGGGAACCACTAGACATGCACGTTCCGCGCTCCGTTCGCGAGGCGGACGTCCGAGGAAAGAGCGTCCTCGTCCGGGCCGACCTGAACGTTCCGCTCGAGAACGGGGAGATTGCCGACGACACGCGCATCCGCGCGTCGCTCCCGACGCTCCGTCATCTCCTGGAGAACGGTGCAGCTCGCGTTGTCGTCTGCTCGCACCTCGGCCGCCCGAAGGGGCCCGACCCCGAATATGCGATCGCGCCGGTCGCCGCGCGCCTCCACGAGCTCCTCCCCGACCCTCGTGTCAGCGTCCTCGAGAACACCCGTTTCGATCCGGGCGAGACGAGGAACGATCCCGAGTCGGCGAGCCGTCTCGCCGAAGGCATGGATCTCTTCGTGAACGACGCCTTCGGCTCGGCGCACAGGGCGCACGCTTCGACCGAGGGCGTGGCACGCCTACTTCCCGCCTATGCGGGTCTCCTGCTCGAGCAGGAGCTCGAGATGCTCGGCCGCCTGCTGGGCGAGGTCGAGCGGCCGTTCGTGCTCGTCGCCGGTGGCGCCAAGGTCGAGGACAAGCTCGGCGTCCTCGTGAATCTCGGAAGACGCACCGATGTCGTCCTCATCGGCGGCAAGATGGCCGAGGAGCTGCGCGACGGGAGCCCGCTGCCGTACGAGGCCCAGCTGCCCGTAGATGTCGTCGCGGCAGCGGCGTTCGAGCCGGACGCCGAGAGCCGCGTCGTGCGCTACGACGGGCTGCCCGAAGGATGGTTCGGCCTCGATATCGGGCCGGAAACGCGCAAGAGCTTCGCCGAGGCGATCGGTCGCGCGCGGACCGTCTTCTGGAACGGCCCCATGGGCGTCTTCGAGTGGGCGAGGTTCGCCGAGGGGACGAACGCCGTGGCACGAGCCGTCGCCGACGCTGATGCGTACACGGTCGTCGGCGGCGGCGACTCGGTACGTGCGGTCCAGGAGCTCGGCCTGGCTGATCGCGTCACCTGGATCTCGACCGGCGGCGGTGCCTCGCTCGAGCTCCTCGAAGGCAAGGAGCTTCCCGGCGTGGTCGTCATCCCTGAGAGGATGCCGGTTTGAAGTGGTTTCTCAGGGACGTACGCCGCCGCTTCACGCGGCTGCAAGCCTGCACCCGACGTCGTCCTCGGTCGGCGACATACCTTTCCGGTATGCGGCTTCCCTGCGTCCTGGCCGGGCTTGGTTTTCGCCGGTGAATCAGCCCCGTACGTCCCGGAGAGACCACTAGTGCTCGTCGCCGGCAACTGGAAGATGTTCAAGGGCCCCCACGAGGCCCGTGCGTTCGCGACGGCGATTCGCCACCTTCCCGAGCGGACACCCGGGGTCGACATCGTCGTCTGTCCTCCGTTCGTCGCGCTCTCGACGACGCTCGAGGGGCTCGGGCCGGGGAGCCAGGTACTCGTGTACGCGCAAAACGTCCACTGGGAGCTCGACGGCGCGTTCACCGGCGAGGTCTCGGCCCCGATGCTCGCCGAGCTCGGCGTCAAAGGAGCGATCGTCGGTCATTCCGAGCGGCGCCAGCTCTTCGGCGAGACGGACGAGACGACGCGACTCCGTGCAGAGGCTGCGCTCGAGGCCGGGCTCTCGGTGATCGCGTGCGTGGGCGAGACCGAGGCGGAGCGCGAGGCCGGCGAGACCGAGAGCGTGCTCACTCGCCAGGTCGCGGTACTTCCGCGCCACGAACGCCTCGTAATCGCCTATGAGCCCGTGTGGGCGATCGGGACGGGTCGAACGGCCTCGCCCGAGACGGCTCAGGAAGCTCATGCGTTCATCAAGTCGCTGCACCCGGCGCCCGTCCTCTACGGCGGGTCGGTGAAGCGGGAGAACGCACTCGTGCTCCTCGGCCAGCCGGACGTCGACGGCGCATTGGTCGGAGGCGCGTCGCTCGACGCGGCGTCGTTCGAGGCGATCTGCCTCGCCGGCGCCGAGGCCGTCGCGGCGTGACGCGCGTCGTCTGCCTCGTCATCCTCGACGGCTGGGGTCTTGCTGCGAACGGGCCCGGGAACGCGGTGGAGCTCGCCGACACGCCGATATTCGACGCACTTTGGGCGACCTACCCGCACGCGAGTCTTCGCGCCTCCGGCCCTGCCGTCGGCCTCCCGGACGGGCAGATGGGGAACTCCGAGGTCGGCCACCTGACGATCGGGTCCGGCCGGATCCTCCTCCAGGACCTCGTACGCGTGAATCGCTCGATTGACGACGGGTCGTTCTTCGCGAATGACGCGCTCGTTTCCGCCTTCGAGCGCGCACGGGAGCGCGGCGGCGACGTTCATCTCCTCGGGCTCGTCTCGTACGGTGGCGTCCACTCCCACATCGATCACCTCCGCGCGCTGTTGGAGCTCACCGATCGACAGGCGATGGCCGAGCGCACCTGGATTCACGCCTTCACTGACGGCCGCGATGTCTCCCCGCACGCGGCTGCGCACGACCTCGGAGAGCTTCCGTCCGACCGGATCGCAACGGTCTGCGGGCGCTACTACGCGATGGACCGTGACGGGCGCTGGGAAAGGACGGACCGGGCGTTTCGTGCCATCTGCCTGGAAGACGACAGTCGTGCCGCCGATCCCGTTGCCGCAGTACGAGCCAGCTACGAGCGGGGAGTGACCGACGAGTTCGTCGAACCGATCGTCCTCGAGGGACGTCCGAGGCTGCGTCAGCAGGACGCAGCCGTCTTCTTCAACTTCCGGCCCGACCGCGCGCGCCAGCTCTCGCAGCGACTGCTCGAGCACGGAGCCGATCTGACCACGATGACTCGTTACCGGGACGACTTCCCTTTCCCCGCCGTGTTCGACGAGCAGGAGGTTCGAAACACGCTCGCCGAGGTGCTCGCCGCGAACGGCGTGCGCCAGCTCCACGTCGCGGAGACCGAGAAGTACGCGCACGTGACGTACTTCTTCAACGGCGGCAAGGAGCGCGAGTGGGAGGGGGAGACCCGGATCCTCGTCCCCTCGCCTCGCGATGTCCCGAGCTACGACCTGAAGCCCGAGATGTCGGCCGCCGAAGTGACGCAGCGTGTGTGCGACCGGATAGGCGACGCCTACGGCTTCGTGGTCGTCAACTTCGCCAACCCCGACATGGTCGGGCACACGGGCTCGATACCGGCGGTCGTGGCCGCCGTCGAGGCGACGGACGACGCACTCGGTCGCGTCGTCGAATGTGTCCACGCTGCAGGAGGTGTGTGCCTCGTGACAGCCGACCACGGCAACGCCGAGGTGATGCTCGAGCCGGACGGCACGAGCCCACACACCGCACACACCTCGAATCCGGTTCCGCTCGTCGTCACCGACGAGGAAATCGAGCTCCAGGACAACGGCGAGCTGTCCGACCTCGCACCCACCGTTTTGGGGATGCTCGGGCTCGAGATTCCGAGTGACATGACAGGTAGGCCGCTCACAACGCGCCCGTAACTCCGCCCGACGAATCCCTTACAACTCCCGCTCTATACTCGCCGCGCACATGTCGCTGCCACAGCCCGATCTCGGAATCCTCCGCAAGGCTCAGCGCGGGGACGAGCGTGCGTTCTCGATCATCGTGCGCACGTACGAGCAGCCGGTCTTCAACTACGTCCTGCGGCTCACCGGGGACCGCGCGCTGTCGGAAGACTTGACGCAAGAGGTGTTCCTGCGCGTGTTCCAGGGGCTGCCCGGCTTCTCGCTCCGTTCCCGCTTCACCACCTGGCTCTTCCAGGTCACCAAGAACCGCGTGCTCGACGAGCTCCGTGCGCTCGAGCGCCGGCCGCGGGCGGTCGTCAACATCGAGGACGTACCTCCGCTAGAGGTCGTCGACGCGCCGGCGGAGCGCTCGGAGACGATCGACGCGGTCTGGCGGGCGGTCGAGCTGCTGAACCCGGACCTGAAGATGGCGCTGCTCCTGCGCGACATCGTCGGGCTCTCGTACGGCGAGATCGCGGAGACGCTCGAGATCACCCTGGCGACGGTCAAGTGGCGGATCTACAAGGCGCGCGAAGAAGTGCAGGCGGCCCTCCATCGTGACGGCGTCGTCGTGCCGATCAGCGCCGCGCCCTCCGCCAAAAAGCTTTAGAGCTCCCTACGCACTGAACGGCCATGTCGCTGTGCGGCGCTGCCCAGCGACGGGCGAACAGGACGTTCGAAGCTCTACACAGCGTCAGTTAGGGAACGCCGCCGCCTAGGATGCGGGGGGTGGAGCCGTCTCCCGTCACGTTGCGGCAGGCTGCCGTCGCGCCGCTTGCTGCGCTCTGCGTCGTCGGAGGCGGGGTGTCGGTTGCCTGATCCCGTCGCGCGGCTCGCGGCCGCGCTCGCCGAGATCGCCGACGCACCCGTCGAGCTCGAGCGCCCCGGCGACCCCGCGCACGGCGACTACGCGACGAATGTCGCGCTTCGGGTTGCACCGAGCCGCGGGAGACCCCCGCGTGAGCTCGCCGAGGAGATCGCCGCCACGGCGCTCGAGTGCGGGCTCGTCGCCACGGCCGAGACGGCGGGCCCCGGCTTCGTCAACCTGCGCGTGTCGGATGCCTGGATCTCCGAGTCGCTCGCCGGAGTGCTGGAAGCGGGCACTGCGTTCGGAGGAAGCTCGGTTGCGACACGGGAGCGGATCCAGGTCGAGATGGTCTCCGCGAACCCGACCGGCCCGCTCACGGTCGGGTCCGCCCGGAACGGGGCGTTCGGCGACTCGGTCGCGCGGCTGCTCGAGTTCGCCGGGCACACCGTCGAGCGCGAGTACTACTACAACGACGCGGGTACCCAAATCGAGCGTTTCCGCGAGTCCGTGGAGGCCGTCCGCGAGGGTCGTGACCCGCCTGACGATGGCTACCGGGGCGAGTACGTTCGCGAGCTTGCTGCGGGGCAGGAAGATCCGGTGCAGGCGATGCTCGAGCGGATCGAGGAGACGCTCGAGCGCTTCCGCGTCCACTTCGACACCTGGGAGCGGGAGAGCGAATTCGGCGCGGAGATCGACGACGCCCTGCCACTGCTCGAAACGTACGAGGCGGAAGGGGCGTTGTGGGCGCGCACGAGCGCGCACGGCGACGACCAGGACCGCGTGCTCGTCCGCTCGAACGGCTCGCCGACGTATTTCGGGAAGGACGCCGCGTACATCAGACGAAAGCTCCCGGGGGGCTTCGACCGGCTGGTCTACGTTCTCGGCGCCGATCACCACGGCTATGTCGCACGCCTGCAGGCCCTCGCAGAGATGCTCGGACACGGGCGGGATGCGGTCGAGGTGCTCATCTATCAGCTCGTCAGCCTCGTCGAGCGCGGGGAAGCACGGAAGATGTCGAAACGCCGCGGCGACGTCGTCTTCCTCGACGAGCTACTCGACGCGATCGGCGTCGACGCAGCGCGCTGGTACCTCGTCTCGCGCGGCCACGACCAGGCAATCGAGATCGACGTCCATCTCGCAGCCGAAAGGACGCAGAAGAACCCCGTCTACTACGTCCAGTACGCACACGCTCGCATCGCCGGGATCCTCCGCAACGCGGAGGGGTCGAGCCCCTCGCGAGCGGAATCAGCTGCCCTCACGGTCGAGGAGCGAGAGCTCGTCAAGCGGCTGCTGGAGTTTCCACGGGTCGCGAGGGAAGCCGCGGAGCGCCGCGCGCCGCATGGGGTCCCGAACTACGCGATCAGGGTCGCGGACGACTTTCATCGCTTCTACCACCACCAGCGCGTCCTCGGGTCCGACGCCGAGGGCTTTCGGCTCACGCTCTGCGCAGCGACGCAGCAGATCGTCGCTCGCTGCCTCGATCTGATCGGGGTCGAGGCTCCTGAACGGATGTAGGATCACGCGATGTGAGCGCGATCCCGCCAGACCGTAACCTGGCGCTCGAGCTCGTGCGCGTCACCGAGTCCGCGGCGACCTTCGCCTCGCGCTGGATCGGGCGCGGGGACAAGATCGCGGCCGATCAGGCAGCGGTCGACGCGATGCGCATCATGCTCGACACCGTGAGCATGCGAGGCCTCGTCGTGATCGGCGAGGGCGAGAAGGACGAGGCGCCGATGCTCTACAACGGCGAGGAGGTCGGAGACGGGACGGGGCCCGAGGTGGACGTCGCCGTCGATCCGCTCGAGGGGACGCGCCTGACTGCCCTCGGCATGCCGAACGCGATCGCGGTGATCGCGGTCTCCGAGCGCGGAACGATGTTCTTTCCAGGGGCCGCGCTGTACATGGACAAGATCGCCGTCGGGCCCGAGGCCGCGGACGCGATCGACATCGACGCGACGCCGACCGAGAATCTCGAGCGGATCGCTGAGGCGAAACGCTGCGACGTGAACGACCTCACCGTGGTCGTCCTCGAGCGCGATCGCCACGACGAGCTGATCGCCGAGCTCCGCGAGGCCGGCGCGCGCGTGAACCTCATTCGCGACGGGGACGTCGCGCCGGCGATCGCCGCCGCCCAGCCGGGCACGGGTGTCGATCTCCTGATGGGGATCGGCGGAACTCCCGAGGGCGTCATCTCGGCGGCCGCGATCAAGTGTCTCGGCGGCGCGATGCAGGGAAAGCTCTGGCCCCGAAACGAGGACGAGCGGCAGCGGCTCGTCGAGGCCGGGTACGACATCGACCGGGTTCTGAGCGCGGACGACCTCGTCCAGGGAGACGACGTGTTCGTCGCGGCGACCGGAGTGACGAGCGGCGCTCTCCTGCGTGGAGTCCGCGTCGTCGGCGACCGCGTCGAGACCGAGTCGATCGTCATGCGCTCGCGCTCGGGCACCTTCCGGCGCATCGTCGCCTCGCACCCACTTACGAAGATCCAAGCACTGATGAAAGGAGCTCAGTGATGGCCTGGCAGGACCTGTACGACACGGCCGACGCCATCGTGGCGGACCACAAGGGGATTCTCGCGGCCGACGAGAGCACGGGCACGATCAAGAAGCGGTTCGACTCGATCGGGGTCGAGTCGACCGAGGAGAACCGACGCCTCTATCGCCAGCTGCTCTTCACGGCGCCCGAGATGGAGGAGTCGATCGGCGGCGTCATCCTCTACGACGAGACGATCCGGCAAAGCGCCGACGACGGCACGCCGTTCCCGGACGTTCTCGCGTCCAAGGGAGTGATTCCGGGGATCAAGGTCGACACCGGTGCGCACGACCTGGCGGGCTTCCCGGGCGAGAAGGTCACGGAGGGGCTCGACGGCCTCCGGGCCAGGCTCGAGGAGTACCGGGGCCTCGGCGCGCGCTTCGCGAAGTGGCGAGCCGTCATCACGATCGGCAACGGCATCCCCTCGACCGCGTGCATTCGGGCGAACGCGCATGCACTCGCCCGATATGCCGCTCTCTGCCAGGAGGCCGGGCTCGTGCCGATCGTCGAGCCCGAGGTGCTGATGGACGGGGACAACACGATCGAGACGTGCGACGACGTTACGGGGCAGACGTTGCGGGAGACGTATGCAGCGCTGTACGAGCACGAAGTCCATCTCCGCGGCACGCTCTTGAAACCCAACATGGTCATTGCCGGCAAGGGCTGCCCGACCCAGGCATCGTCGAGCGAGATCGCCTCGATGACGATGCACAACCTCAAGCGCCACGTTCCGGCTCTCGTGCCGGGCATCGTCTTCCTCTCCGGCGGCCAGTCCGAAGTGGAGGCGACCGAGAATCTGAACGCGATCAACCAGATCGGCGGCCCGTGGCCGCTCTCGTTCTCCTACGGGAGGGCACTCCAGGCGTCGGCGCTGAAGGCGTGGGCGGGCGACGAGGCGAACGCGGAGGCTGCGCAGGCGGTCTTCGCGCATCGCGCGCGGATGAACGCGCTCGCGGCGGCCGGCGAGTGGAGTGCCGGGATGGAGCAGCCGGTCGCAGCGTAGTGGTCATCCTGTAGGGCCATGGCCGTCGAGCATGACCTGCTCGAGGAGCACCTCCTCGACTCCCTGAGAGCGCTCGCGCCGCCGTCCGCGCCCGTCCCGGCGCCCTCCGAGGTAGCCGCAATCTGGCGTGCGCAGGTTGACAGCAGGCAGGCGGACTACGCCGCCCGGTGGCTCGCGCAGCACGGTCGCACCTTCTACACGATCGGCTCTGCCGGTCACGAGTCGAACGCCGCTGTCGCGCTCGCGCTGCGGGTCGACGACCCGGCGCTCTTGCACTACCGCTCGGGCGCCTTCTATCTGGCCCGGGCCGCGCAGGCGGGGATCGACGGTGTCCGGGACGTGATGCTCGGCGTCGTCGCTGCGGCTGCCGAGCCGATCGCCGGCGGAAGGCACAAGGTCTTCGGGCGGCGCGAGCTCTCGATCGTCCCCATGACCTCGACGATCGCGTCGCACCTTCCTCGAAGCGTGGGGATGGCGCTCGCGATCGATCGCGCTACGCGTCTTCGGGTCTCGTCCCCGTGGCCGCGGGATGCGATCGTGCTCTGCTCGTTTGGCGACGCCTCGCTGAACCACGCGAGCGCGCAGGCGGCTCTCAACACTGCTGCGCATTGCGTCTTCCAGGGCCTGCCGCTTCCGCTTCTCCTCCTGTGCGAGGACAACGGCCTCGGGATCAGCGTGCCGACGCCCGTCGGGTGGGTGGAGGCCGTGCTTCGATCTCGGCCCGAGCTGCGCTACCTGCAACTGGACGGCAGCGACCCGGTCGCCGTGCTGGAGGGCACGCGCGAGCTCGCGGACTGGGTGCGCCGCGAGCGAAAGCCGGCCGTGCTCCATCTCCGCACGGTGCGCTACCTGAGTCACGCGGGGGCGGACGCCGAGATCGCCTATCGAGCGCCCCAGGCGATTCGTGCCGACTTCGACCGCGACCCGATCCTGGGCACGGCGCGGTGGATCGTCAGCTCGGGGCGGAAGACCGGAGAGGCGCTCGCAGCCGACTACGAGGCGGCGCGCGAGAAGGTGCGGAGACAAGCCCGCGATGCCAGTGCTCTCCCGCAGATGAGATCGGCTGCACAGGTCATCGCTCCGCTCGCCCCGCGTTCCCCGGGCGAGGTCGCGCGGGCTGCGCGAGCGGTCCGGTTCGAGAGCAAGGAGCCCCTCACCCTCGCGCAGGCGATCAACGCCGGGCTCGTCGGCGTGCTCGAGCGCCATCCGGAGGCCCTCGTCTTCGGCGAGGACATCGCGGTCAAGGGCGGCGTCTACGGCGTCACGCGCGGGCTGCATGCCCGGTTCGGAGCGGCGCGCGTCTTCGACACGCTCCTCGACGAGACCTCGATCCTCGGGCTCGCGCTCGGCGCGGCGGTCAGCGGCTTTCTCCCGCTTCCCGAGATCCAGTACCTCGCGTACCTCCATAACGCCGAGGACCAGCTTCGCGGCGAGGCGGCCACGCTCCAGTTCTTCTCGCAGGGCCAGTACCGCAACGGAATGGTGATCCGGATCGCGGGCTACGGGTACCAGCGCGGCTTCGGCGGGCACTTCCACAACGACGACGCGGTCGGCGTTCTGCGGGACATCCCGGGGATCGTGGTCGCATCGCCGGCGCGGCCGGATGACGCAGCCGCGATGCTCGCGACCTGCGCCGCGTCGGCGGCCGTGGACGGCACCGTGTGCGTCTTCCTCGAACCTATCGCCCTGTATCACGCCCGCGACCTCCACGCAGACGGCGACGACGGGTGGTGCTCGGCGCTGACCGACGGACACGTCCCGCTCGGCTCTGCGCGCTCGTACCTCGACGGGACCGATCTCGCGATCGTCTCGTGGGGGAACGGGCTGCACATGTCGCTCCGCGTCGCGGGGCGGCTGCGTACAAAGCGGATCTCCGCGCGTGTGCTCGATCTGCGCTGGCTCGCGCCGCTTCCCGTCGCCGACGTTCTGACCGCCGCGCGCGACACGGGACGGGTGCTCGTGGTCGACGAGACGAGGCGCACCGGTGGGGTGTCCGAGGGCGTGCTGGCCTCGCTCGTCGACGCCGGATTCGACGGCCGCATGGCTCGAGTTGCGAGCAAGGACTCCTTCGTCCCGCTCGGCGACGCCGCGCGCCTCGTTCTCGTGTCCGAGGACGAGATCGAGGAGGCTGCGCTCCGGCTCGTCGGCCGAGCGCGGCCGGACTAGCCTCCCAGAAGAGGGCGAGGGCGGCCCCCGAGGCCGCCCTCGCTGTCGCTCGCAGATCGCCGTCAGGTGATCCTGAGCGCCACCGCAGCGATCTGACCGCGCACCTCACCGGCCGGGTTGCGGGCGGTGTGGACGTTCACGTATGCGCGGCCTGCCTGGAGTGCGGCCAGTACGGCCGGGCGCAGTTCCACGCTTCGGCGCATCCCGTTTCTGCACGGCCCGCACAGCGCCACTGCAACGGGCCCGGCCTTCCCGCGCTGACCCGTATGAATGTGCGCGGCGTCAGCGCGGCCCGTGAGCCCGCTGAACGTCAAGCGCCATCCCATCGTGCCGGTCGTTCCCGAGGTCGTCACCGTTGCGGTGAACGTCGCGCGTGCGCGTTTGACGTTCCCCTTCGGCTTGGGTACTTCCTGGCGGGACGTGAGGTTGGTGGTCACGGTTGCACCCACATTCACCTGCCCTCGAATCTCGCCTGCCTTGTTCGTGTTCGTGTGGACGTTCGTGTATGCGCCCCCGGTCTGTAGGGCACTCAGAACCGTCGCGTCGACGTTCGCGGTTCCACTCACCGGGCTCTCACAGGGGCCGCACAGTGCCACCACGACGCCCCCCGGTTGGCCGCGCGGGCCCATGTGGATGTGTGCTGCGGAAGCCGCGCCCGTCAGCCCGCTGAAGGTCAGTTGCCAGGCCACGCTGGCTCCGGTCGCCGTCGAGGTGACGGTCGCAACGAACGTGCCGCGCGCCGCGCCCACGTCGCCTGTCGGCGCCGGCACCTCCTGGGCTGCGTTCAGCGCTGCGCCCAGTCTGATGGTCGTCGCCTGCGGCCTTCCGACAGCAGCGCCCGCGACTACCAGGGCGAACGCGAGCCCAATCGCACCTGAAGCGGCGAGTCTCTTCACGGGATCCCTCCTTTCGGAATCGAAGCTCGTCCCCTGGGAGGTGTACGGAGAAACCCGTCAGGCGGATTGTCCGATGCAGCATGCCCGGGGGGATTGCGGTCTTCCGACACCAAGCACGCGTCTACGTCGAACCACTGCGAACGCGCGAGCGGACGAGGTCGTGGCCGCGCTCCCGAGGCCCGGAGAACAAGAGCGCGCGAGCCGTCCAGACGGGAACCGAGGCGAAGACCGAGGTGTAGAGGACACAACAGCCGGAGGTGATGTGATGCGAACGTCGCTCTTCCTCCTCGCAATCGGCCTTGCTCTCCTTGTTGTCGACGGTCGCCTTGTGGCGGCGGGCTCGTCGAGCTCTTCGGTGGGACGGATCGCATTCTCGGCCGGGCCGCACGGACATCAAGACGTCTACGTCATGAACGCGGACGGGACTGGGCCGAGGCAGCTCACGAATGATCCGGCCGCGGACTTCGATCCCACCTGGTCGCCCGACGGAAAACGGATCGCGTTCCGGCACGAGACGAACGGCGACAGTACGGCGGAGATCTACGTGGTGAACGAGGACGGATCCCATCGGCGCAACTTGACGCGCCGGGCCGGACAGGATCATGCGCCCGCCTGGTCGCCGGACGGAAAGAAAATCGCCTTCGCCTCAGTGCGGCGCGGCCTCTTGCCGGCGATCTGGGTAATGAACGCGGACGGCTCGCACCAAAAACGCGTGAGCAAGGTCGACGGGGAGTACCCCGCCTGGTCACCGATGGCAAGAAGATCGTCTTCGATCGGAATTCGTTCGGACCGTCCGGATGGGACATCTGGGTCATGAACGCCGACGGCGCGGGCGCACAGCCTCTGCTTCATTCCGCGGCCGACGAGAAGGGCGCGGCGTGGTCGCCGAACGGAAAGTGGATCGCGTTCGGCTCGGGCCGCGAGAGTCTGCAGGCGGATCGTCTCTGGATCGCTCGGTCCGACGGGACTCGTCGCCGAAGGCTTACGAGCGTGCCCGCTGAGCGACCGGACTGGTCGCCCGACGGGAGCCAGATCGTGTTCACGGCGGGCGGTTTGACGATCCTGCGCGTAAACGGCACCGCGCTCCGCGAGCTTCCGATCGGGTCGGCCCTCGAGCCGGCACTCGCCGACTGGGTCGGATGACCAGCTCCCTAGCGCCGATCTAACGTCTCGACGACACGACCGGGCTCGGACTCCTCGAGCTTCGGCGCCGGCGAGCCCGAATCCTCCGAACCCGTCGACGCCGGGCATCAGAAGCCGGGAAACGACCCTGAGGGCAGAGACGATCCGCGAGAAGGCGAGAGGCGCTGGGCGGCACGTGGATTCCGGCCGTGGCGCGGTTCGAGAAGCTGCCGACGAGTTCGGCGCTCGCCTCGCACTGGGGAAGTCGTGATCCAGCGGGCTGTTGTTACCCTCGAAGACTGTGGTGGGCAGGGCCTCGATCGAGCTTCGGCGGGGCGACGTTATGGTGGCGCTGATCGGCGCTGTCATCTCGGTCGCGCTTACCGGCCTCGTCTTCGAAGCCCTGACCGATCGCGACTGGTCCGTGCAGGGCTGGGAGTTGCCGCAGGTCATGGTGGCAGCTTCGGTCGTGACTCTGGCGGCGTTCTGGCTCGTCTCTCTCCGACTCCCACCGGCGTCACTCGAACGCGGCAGCTTCGTGAGGCAACTCGTCAAGACGGAGCTCAAGCGTCTTGGCTACACCGTTCAGCGTGTGCCGTCTCCGGCGTCGGATCCGCAGTTCGCACTACAGATCGACTTCGATCATGTGCTCGACCATTACGTCGCCTCGCGCGTTGACCCGCGGCCGTTCTTCTTCCTCCAGGTCGGCGCTTATGACGGCGTCGTCGATGACCCGCTACACGAGCGCGTTCGCGATGGAAACTGGCACGGGATACTGGTCGAGCCCCAGTGGTCTCACTTCGGACGACTTGTGGAGAACTACGCCGACCTCGACGGTCTCACCTTCGTCAACGCGGCTATCTCGGACCAGCCTGGCCCGAGAGGGATGTACGTGATTCAGGACGACACTGGCGCCCCAATCGAGTCGCTTGGCGGCCTTGCCTCGTTCCGTGAAGAGCCTCTACGCGCCTTTCACCGAAAGATGGGAAGTCACTATCCCAGAAGCCGCGTCGGCTCTGTCGAGGTTGCGTGTACGACCTTCGCCGAGGTGCTCGGCGACGCTTCCTACCTCGATCTACTCCAGATCGACGTAGAGGGCTACGACCTGGAGCTTCTCAAGCTCTTCGACTTCGGTCGGATCATGCCGCCAATAGTGCGCTTCGAGCACAGGCACCTGTCAGCGAGCGAATTGGACGACGCGGTCCTGCTCCTTGCCCGCCATGGGTATCGAATGATGAGAGAGGAGTACGACACGACCGCGGTCATCGCCCGGGAAAGTCTCTAGACACAGTCCTCCTGGCCGGTGTCTCGTGAGCGTTCGGGCCACCGCTTGCTGCTCGGCTAGCTGGCGCCCGGGGCGCGGTAACGAATCTCGCCTGCCTTGTGTAGCGCATCCATCGTTTCTTCAATGGTCAAGAGCACTGTGGTCTCGAGCGAACTGAGCGCGCCCCCGCCGCTGATGGCCAGCGCCACTGCGGCCATCGAAACGTTGTCAGGAGCCTCCCACAGGGTGTAGCCGTCATGCGTGCCGAATGCGTACCAAAACCCATGAAGCGTTCCCCCGACCGACTCGATGTACGACCTTGCAGCCTCGCGTCGATCCTCCGGATTTGCGATCAGCCTCGCCCATGTCTCGGGCGTGTAGCTGAACTTCGAGAGATAGATCGCCACCACTCCTCCTTGCTCACGGTTGCCGATAGTCGCCGCCGACTCTATTCCCGCGTCAGAGAGGATGCGGACGATGGATGCAAACGCTGCGGCCCTCGATTAAGCCGCCTTGCCGACCTTGACGATCGGGCAGTTGAGCCGGATCGACGTCGCACGTTCGGAGAGCTCGCCCTTTCTCTCAAGTCGATCGATCTGCGTGTCGCTCGTGATCAGAACCGTGGTGGCGCTCGCCTTCCAGGTCAGCATCGTCTCCTTCCAGATAGGTGAGAAGCTCGCCTCGCCGGGCTCGGAGCCGAAGATAGCGAGCTGTCCGGGGGCCGCCCTCCCCTGGACGAGATAGATCTCGGGGGTTGACGCCAGCGGCACCTTCTTGAGAACGGGCGCGTAGTTGACGTGCATCGCCGCAGCCTCGGCCTTGTCGGACACGTCGGTGCTCAAGTACATGTCCTTGTGACCGTCGTAGTAACCGTCGAACGCCTTCCGGCTGATCGAGATCGGCATCCCCATCCCCATCGCGGAGCCCTTCGCTGTGGGGCTGGAGCTGCGCCGTAGGCAGCGCCGACGAGGGCTGCCGCAAGGGGGGCCGCCAGCAGGAGAATACGAAGCATCGCGTCACCTCCGTGATCGAGTTGCAGGCTTCGCGAATCAGCGTCGCGTCCGGACCGCGGAGGGGGCATTGGCCGGTCGAACGATCGTGAGGACCGTCACCGGCGAGCGATCGGATGACCGAGCGGCGGGGTCACGCTTCGCGCATGAGCGAGATCGACGACGGTGTAACGCCGTACAGGCTCCGGCACTCGGGGATCTCGTGTGCGCTCGCCGCTGGCATCCCGCCGTCGGACGTCGCACGGTTCGCCGGGACGAGCGTGGCCATGCTCGAACGTGTCTACGCCCACCCGCTGTCGACGAGCACGGACGCCGCGAGGGAGCGGCTGGAGGCCTTCTGGACGCGTTTGGGCCACGGTGGAGGCGTGACGTCGAGCCCTGAAACGAGAAAAACCCCGCGTTTGCGGGGTTTTCTCCTAGAGCGGACGATGGGACTCGAACCCACGACACCTGGCTTGGGAAGCCAGTGCTCTACCGACTGAGCTACGTCCGCGCGCCCTGGATCTTAGCCGCCTAGCCAGAATCGCCCTCCGAGGCTGACGCCAACTCAACGCCAACTCGCGGCGCTCGCCGGCCTCCCCGCAGGCACTCGCACGAGCGCGCTGTGCCCACTTGCCGCATGAGGTCATAGAATCCGGCAAACGTGACGACCCGCGAGGACATTGCCAGTGTCGCTGGCCAGTTGGCCGAACTCACTCGCACGGTCGAGGCGATGGCGAAAGATCTCAAGGCGATGACCGAGCGCGCTGATCGCCAACAAGCGCGCGCTGACAGCCAGCAAGAACTCGTTGACAGCCAGCAAGCCCGCGCGCAAATGCAGCAAGAGCGCATTGACCTAGCCGCGCGAGAACTAGCCGACGTCAGTGATCGTCTACAAGCCGCGGCGACCGCACTTCGAGAATCAATCTGATCGTTCACCGCGCGAGCTCCTTTCTCGCATCCAGAGTTGTCGCGAACGCGTCTAGCCGCGATCGGAACGCGTCGGCTCCTCGCACGAGGTGCCCGTAGGTGCGCTCGATCATCTCGAGCGAGGTTCCTCATCACCCGCGCGAGCTCGAACGTCCCCACGCCAGCGGCAAGCGCGTTACTGGCGAATGTGTGCCGCAGGACGTACGGAACGGGGGAGAGGACCGAGCGCTCGAACGTCTCACAGCGACACCCTCGAGCCGTACAGGTGTGGTCGTGCGCTCCGCTCAGGTGGCCGCACTTGCACACGGCGAGCCCTGCCGACTCGACGGCCGTGTCCCATTCACGGGCCCGCCAGTTGCGAAGGTTCAGGTAGCCGCCGCGAACAGCCGGGAACACGAGCGGTGAGTCGAGTCTCGGAGCGAGGTGCTCGATTGCATCGAGCGCCCTGGCGGTGAGAGGCACCCGCCTACGGCTAGCGGCCGTCTTGCCATAGGGCTTCGTCTCGCCGCCGACGTGCTCCCGCTCGACATAGACCACTCGTCCGGCCTTGTCGACCTCCCTACGCTCGAGCGCGAGCCACTCGCACGGCCGTAGACCCGTCTCAGCGGCGAAGGTGACGAGTGCCCCGTGCTCGCCAATCTCCTCGACGACGCGCAATCTCGCGCGCCTTCGGCTGAGGGTTCTTTCCGGCCTTCTTCGCTGGGTTCTCGTCGATCAGTTCCCAGGCGACCGCTGCAGCGAGCGCCTGCCTGAGCGCCGAGGTCGCCGGATAGCGCAGCCGGTCGGGGAGCGAGGCACGCCACGCTGCGATCTCGAGCGACTCGCGCTGCAGATCGGCCAGCGGCACGTCTCCGAACGCGTCGAGCGCGTGTGCGAGTCGATAGCGCAGCGTCGTGATCGTTCCTGGCTCGACGTCCGCGGCGTGTGCTTGTAGCCACGTTTCGACGAACTCGGAGAGGGCCGACGATGAGCTTTCACGCTTCCGGCCGCGCAGTCGCGGCCGCACTTCATCCTCGAACCAGCGCCGAGCGTCCCGCTTCGTGTCGAAGGACGAACGGTGTCGCCGCCTGCCATTCTCGAGCCAGCGGATCCCGTAGCCCGAGCTCGTCGGATAGATGGAGCCTTGTGCCTAGCTGGCATTGGCCCTCCTCTCAGTGCGAAGGCCCCCGAGCACGGCGATTGGCCCGCCGGCCCGGAGGCCAAGCGCAGTCTCGCAACATGCTGGGAAGGTGTACGGGGCCAATCCGCACATGCCCATCCTAGGACCTCTCGCAGACAGTGACAAGCGCGTGCGCCGGCCGGGTCCCCTCGAGCCACGCCTCGATCTCGGATTCGCGGAAACGGAGTACGTTCGAGGCGATTCGGTAGCCGGGGAGCTCGCCGGCTCGCCAGCGGCGAAGGACGGTCTCCGGTGAGACGCCGAGGAACTCCGCGACCTGGCGGGTCGTAAGGAGTCGTTCACCCACGCGCGACCTCGTGGCAGCAAGAGGCCGAGCCAGCCCACCCATCCGTCCCTTGAGGGAGGGGAAGGGACGTCAGGGCCAGCCCGACCTCCATCTGGCGTTCGCCAATCAGCGGAAACTCCTCCTCGCGAGGGACTCGCCTATTCGTATCCTTCGTGGAGCGTGCCCATCGAAGACGTGCAGTTCCAGACGCTGCTCGAGCAGGTGCGCGAGTTGCACCGACTTGCTCACGAGCTCAGCCACACGCCGAGGATCCACTCGAATGTTCGCGCCCGTTTGTACGCCTACCCGCATCCGCCATCCCTTCCGCAAGAACAGAGGGAGCTCGCCGATGAGATCGTCGAATTGATCAAGAATCGGCGCCTCTCGTCCAGGCAGGCAGGACAGCTCGAGCGCGCGTTCTTTATCGGCAAGTAGCGTCAACGGAGTGCCCGCCGCCGCACGCGGGCCTTGATGCGATCGGCGAGCTCGGCCGAAGTGAGGAGGCGATCGCTCACCCGCGCCAAACCGCTGTATAAGAACACTCGTGGTGACCCGCGGATACCACTCCCGTTTCCACTTCCCGCACAGACCCATGCGGGTTGAGTTCACGCTCGAGATTCCACTCGAGGGGGACGTGGTACTCGACGACTGGATCGTCTCGAAGTCCGATGTCTGCGAGAGCGAGGACGTCGTCGACGGCAAGCGCATCTACTTCGATGTCTGGGTCCTGCCGAAGCCGAAGTAGCGCGGTGAGAAGCCGCTCGCTCACAATTCTCCACCGATCCCAGTAGGGTCAGAGTCATGGCTGAGAGCTTCCGTGTCTGGCTTATGGGGGACCAGAACACCTACGACGGTTTCTGGGCGCACCGCGGCGAGGCAATCCCCAAGCTGGACGAGATCATCATCGTCGACAACTTGCTCAACCCCGGTGACGTGGCTCGCGCTCGTGTGACGAGCGTCACGCCGGGTGGAGATCCGGAGATCTATGCGACACAGATCGACTAGCCTCGCGTCGAGGGGCCGCTCGCTCACCGCCAACCTGCCATAGTGGAGTTGTGGTCGAGGCGAGGAGCTATTACAGCGTGTGGCTCACCTTGAAGGACTCGGATACGGTCGACGAGTTCTACAAATACCGCGGCCAGGAGCTTCCCGAGGTAGGCGAGGTCATCGAAGTCGTCAGCTTCCTGCGCGACCGCCCGACTCGTGCTCGCGTGACCCGCGTCGGCGCCGACTTCCAGGCTGCCCGAATCAGGGCCATCCAGATCGATTAGCTCGGCCGCGGTGAGAAGCCGCTCGCTCACGCTATACCCTCGATCCGATGATGCTCGCCGGCCTCGTCGACGAGCCGACCGCGACCGTGCTCCGAAACGCACTCGAGCGATAGACGCTGATCGTGGGGCTGTCGATCGACGACCGGGAGCGCTTGCTCTGGGCGCTCGACGATGCCCGGGCGGATGCGCTCGCGGAGCTTCGCGGTGTGCTTCTCGCCGAGCATGAGTGGCGAGTGCGGGAAGGTCCGCGCTAAGAGAAGTCCATCGTCATGGTCTCTTGGGTTGAAACGAGCTCGCTTTGGCGTGAACGTGCTCCGGGTCGGAGCAGTAGCCGGCCTTCTGCTGACGTTGCTCGGAGCCGGCTTCGTCTACATCTACGCGAGTCTTGTCGAGGGCGGCTATGAGGCGGAGGTCAGAGCGGAGCCATAGGAATGGGCGGTCGCTGCAGCCGTACTTGGCGCGATCGCAGCCGCCTTTGCGATCTACGGATTCGTAGCTTGCTCGCGAGCCGCCATGCGCTTCGGCGCAGTCGCACAGGCGATAGCAGCGGTGATCGTCTTGACGGTCGCGCTGCCGAATTTCGACTTTTGGCGATCCGACTACGAGCGAAACGCGGACTTCGAGCGAGAGTTCGTCGCTCTGGCGTCGTTGGTCTTGCTCTTCGACGTGGCCGTCTTCTTTGTCTCGTGGGCGCTTCCGCGTGCTCGTAAGGCCCCCTAGCGGATAGCGGCGACGGCGCTGACGCTCGATGTACTCCGCCTCACGTTCGTCGGAGTCTCGGGGGTGCTGCTCGCCGAGCACGAGTGGCGGGTGCGCGAGGGG
>Ga0184612_10000248_pt1 | contig 24216 bp, 18 predicted proteins | sample PLM3_60_coex_FD_133163 | JGI IMG/M metagenome (GOLD analysis project Ga0184612, IMG submission 133163) | Groundwater sediment microbial communities from an aquifer in East River, Colorado, USA - PLM3_60_coex | ecosystem: Environmental > Terrestrial > Soil > Riparian zone | place: USA: East... | reverse complement strand
GGCATCACCAACGATCCGTACTCGCTGGCGCGGCCGATGCGGACGAATCACCCGATCCTGCTGAACCTGACGGTCCAGGCGCCGAACGCCTTCGCGTGGGCAGGGCGCACGGCCGACGGCGTGCCGCCAATTCCCGATCCGGATCTCGGCAACGGCATCATCCCCATTCCGTCGAACGTAACGGCGTTCACGCTTCCCACCGACTTCAACCGCGGCTACATCAAGTCGTGGAACGCCGCCGTGCAGAAGGAGCTCAAGTGGGGTTTCGTCGGCGAGGCGGCCTACGTGGCGACGCGGCAGATTGACCAGCTCGGATTCCTGGAGCTGAACTGGTCGCCGATAGGTGGCGACCAGGCCGGCCGGCAACTGAACCGCCAGTTTGGACGCACGGCGCAGACGCGACTCGTGGCGCCAGTCGGCGACACCAAGTACGACGCGCTGCAGGCCCGTCTCGATCGACGTTTCTCGAATGGTTTTCAGATTGGCGTCGGCTACACGCTGTCGAAATCGACCGGGATCGCGGGCGCGCCGCGCAGCGACGGTACGCCGCGCATCATGATTCCGGAATTCTACCATCTGAACAAGGCGATCAGCCCGTTCGATCGCACGCACAACCTGCAGATCACGAACCTCACGGAGCTGCCCTTCGGGCCGGGCCAGCGCTGGCTGAATGGCGGCGGAGTGCTTGCCGCGATCGTGCGCGGATGGCAGGTGAACAACATCCTGAGCTTCACGAGCGGAACGCCGTTCGACGTGACCGCGTCGGGCACATCGCTGAACGCACCGGAGAACGCGCAGCGCGCCGACCAGGTGAAGTCAGACGTGGAGATCCTCGGCGGCATCGGACGCGGGAACGCTTACTTCGATCCGTTCGCGTTCAAGCCGGTGATAGAGCCGCGCTTTGGCACCGCCCCCTGGGGCGTCTTGCGCGGGCCCGGCTACGCGAACTGGGACGTGGGCATCTTCCGGCAGCTCAGGCTCCCGCGCAACATGAACCTGCAGGTCAGGTTCGAAGCGTTCAACGCGCTCAACACCGCGCACTTCAACAACCCGGGCGGGAACGTGTCAAACCTGCAGCTCAACCCCGACGGCACCGTGCGGAACCTGAATGGGTTTGCGGAGGTGACGACCGCGTTCGGGGAGCGGCAACTGCGGATCGCCGCGCGGCTGGGATGGTAGTCGGTCGACGCGAGATGTAGTACCAGCTGCCAACGACAACGGAGCGGGGAGCCGCCGCGCGGCGGCCTCCCTCCGCTCCGCGAGGGTTCCTCAGCTTTTCTTCTCCAGCACCTCGCGCAGCCGTCTGGCGACGATTTTCTCCTCGCCGGATCGCATCATCCAGACACCGATAACCAGACTGGGCCCTTCTGAGCGTATGGCGATCGAGGGCTCCCCATCCCGCATGGCGGTGACCACGGCCGCCGGTGTCGGGCTCTTGTCGCCGCCGCCCCAGGTGATTCTGACGTGAGGCACGTGGTTGGCGACTTCTGGTGTGAAGACCTCGGCTTTCACACCAGGCACGGCCGCCGCACTGCTGCGGATCGTCTCGGCGCGCTTTTCGAAATCCGCCTGCTCGCGGGCGTGATCTTTCTTGAGATACAGCTCAAGCGCCGCCAGCATGCCGACGATCTCTTCCTTGTTCACCTTCATCCCGCGGCCGACCGTGTTGCCGTTGGGCGGTGCGTTGAGGCGGGCCGCCGCGATGAGGTCCTTTCTCCCGAGCAGCAGGCCGGCGCTCTGGGGTCCACGGATGCCCTTGCCGCCGGAAAACGCCACGAGGTCGAAGCCCATCTTCGTGTACTTCCACAGGTTCTCGACCGGTGGCACGTCGGCGGCAGCATCGTTGAAGGTCGGAACGGAGTGTTTCTTTCCGAGCTGAACGAACTCCTCGTCCTGGATTCGCCCTTCCTTGTTGTTGTTGTTGTAGAACAGCATCATGGCGGTCTTCTCGTTGACCGCACGGTCCAGATCGTCTCTCGTCTCGACCTCCACCAGCCTCACGCCGCAGTTGCGAACGGCATGGTCGTAGCCGAAGCGGTGAGATTTCTGGATGATGACCTCGCTCTTCATGCCCGTGAGGTCGGGAAGGTCGACCATCTTCCGCTGGTCCGTGCCCGTCAGGACGGCCGCTGTTCCAAGCGTCAAGGCCGACGCTGCGCCTGACGTGACCATCGCGGCCTCTGCGTGGACCAGCGTCGCGATCCGGTCTCCTACCTTGAGCTGAAGCTCCTCGAGCATCACGTAATGTTTGGAGGCATAGTTGATCGCCTCCATGACTTCAGGCGGCATCAGCGAAGCCGTCATGGCGGTGTAGGTGCCCGACGCGTTGATGAAGGGGCGCACGCCCAGATCCCGAAAGTAGTCGGGCGCGCCCATGCTGACCGCAGCCGCTTCGCCTCCGAGCGCGCTCGCCCCGACGAACCCTCCCAAATTTCCAATGACGGGCACCGCCGAAAGGGTCTCGAGAAAACGTCTGCGGCTCCACATCTGGCACCTCCCGGGATGACACTCGTGATCGTCAGCGATCTGCGAACAGCAAATCGCCGAACTTCTCGTATTCGTGGAAGGTCTTGCCTACTCGCGCCCACTCCCATTGCGTGCGCGTCCCATCGTCGTGGTCCATGCGGTAGAAGTTGGCGCGCCAACGCGTGCCCGGCTTGGGCGGGACGTTCTGCAGCGGTCTCAGCAACGCGTACGGTATGAAAAACTCCGCGCGCCATCCCTGAATCGACGCGTGCGATTCCTTTGGTCCGCCCGTGGTGCTGGTGGCTTTGCGCGTCAGGCGATCACGCTCGTAGTGCCAGGGACGCCAACCGAGAAACTGGCCGCCGAAATTCGGAACGAGGATCGAGAGTTCGCGATTGAGCGGTGAGATCTCGTATTCGAAGTACACGGGGTACCGCTCGTCCGTCCAGAGGAACACTTCGAACACATCCTCGTTCCACAGATCCATGAAGTCCTCGGTCATGGTCGCGGTGAGCTTCCGGTCCGTGCCCTCCATCAGGAAGTACAGACCCGTATCCGAGTAGAGCATCTTGAATCGCGAGTCATACGGGTGCCCCTCCGGTTGGCGCCGGCGGAGCGTCACCCACTCGGCCTGCTGCCAGGTGGCGTGTTCACCAGTACCCGTGACCTCGAAGTCTTTGACGGGCCTGACCGATAGTCGCGGACGTTCCTCGGTTTGCGCGTGCACGGACTCATGATAGCGACTCGACGCCGCCAGGAGGAACAATCCCGTCAAGCCCAGACACCACGCGACCCGGCAGTGCATGTTCATATCGGCCCTAATCCGTTATCCGGCGCGAGGATATCTGTTCGGACAATTGGAGGCAAGCGGCGTCATGCGCGAAGGGTAATATGTGAGCGACCTCTTTCATGCACAAAGCGCGGCACACACGAAAGGACTCACGGAATGGCGGACATGCACGAGATTGAATACAAGATCTTCGGCGACGACATGCAGTTCGTCGAAGTCGAACTGGATCCCAACGAAGCGACGGTCGCCGAAGCCGGCGGCATGATGTACATGGAGGACGGCGTCGAGATGGAGACCATCTTCGGCGACGGATCGCAGCGGCAGGACGGGTTCATGGGCGCCCTCATGGGCGCAGGAAAACGGCTGCTGACTGGCGAGTCGCTGTTCATGACCGTCTTCCTCAACCGTTCCGGCCAGAAGAAAAAGGTCGCCTTCGGTGCCCCGTATCCGGGCAAGATCGTGCCCATCCATCTCGCCGAGATTGGCGGGGAGCTGGTCGCGCAGAAGGACTCGTTCCTGGCCGCGGCGAAAGGGGTGTCGATCGGCATCGCGTTTCAGCGCAAGTTCGGCGTCGGATTGTTCGGCGGCGAGGGATTCATCATGCAGCGCCTTCAGGGCGACGGATGGGCGTTTGTCCACGCCGGCGGCACGCTCCAGGAACGGACGCTGGCGCCGGGAGAAGTGATTCGCGTGGATACCGGATGCATCGTGGCCTTTCAGCCGTCGGTCAACTACGACATTCAGTATGTCGGCAAGATCAAGTCGGCGCTGTTCGGCGGTGAGGGGCTGTTCTTTGCCACACTGCGGGGCCCTGGCCGCGTGTGGTTGCAGTCGCTTCCCCTGAGCCGGCTGGCGGGCCGGATCATCGCTGCCGCGCCCCGTCTGGGGAAGGGAGGGCGCGAGGAAGGCTCACTCCTCGGCGGACTGGGAAGAATCCTGGACGGCGACAACAGCTAGAACCGCGGACAACACGGACAACACAATCTCAGAAACAATCTCGTGTTGCCTGCGGCTCCAGTGCCGCCTGGCCCCGGAAATCAATCGTCGATCGAACGACGCCACATGGGGCATCATGTCGGGCATCCGATATGACTTCCAAATCGAACAGACTGGTGGTTCTGACCCTGCTGGCCGTTTCCATGGGTCTGCTCATCCCCGGGCTCTTTCTGCCGGTGCTCACCATCCGCGGCGTACTCACGCGCGAAGGGGTGGCTCACGTCGCGCCGACGATGCTCGAACGGGGGCTTGGCGACGAAACCGTCGCGGTCCTCAAATCGATGATGAACCCGACCATCGTGAGCTTTCTGGAAGCCACGGGCGGAGACCTCCGAAAGATCATTCTCGAGAAGCTCACGCCGCAGCTCGTCGCGGCGCTGCAGAAAAACGTCGACGACGTGGAGGTCTACGAACAGACCCGCAGCATCATCGGCTCGGTGCGGCGGCTCTACGAGGTAGGGAGCCCCGTGCCCGCGACGCTCATCCTGCTGTTCAGCGTCATCGTTCCGCTGGGCAAAGCTGCGCTGGTGGCATGGGCGACGTTCCTCGCCGACGCGGGACGCCGCGGCCGCACGCTGCATTTCGTCGAGGCGATTGCCAAGTGGTCGATGGCCGACGTGTTCGTCGTCGCGTTGTTCATCGCCTACCTGGCCGCGCAGGCCAGCACGACGCCCCCAGGTGCGACCGCGCCGGCGCTGATTGCCTTCACCGCGCATTTCGGCGCTGGCTTCTACTGGTTCGCCGCGTACTGCGTTTTCTCGCTCGCGTCTCAGCAGGTCAGCGTCCGGCTGGCCGCCTCGGCGGCGCCGGCGACGTCCTAAAGGCATAGGTGACCGCCGGTCGGCGCGGGCCTGCCTCGCGTGCCCGAGCAGGATCGCGCCCCGGGATGAGCGTATGTGGCCCCTGTCGTTCGGCTACTTCACCCTGGTGCTCTTGGACTCCATCATGGGCGCCCACTTCCCGTCAGCTCCCTGGATTTCCATGGTGAACGTGTGAACGGTCGGAGACACTTCCTTGATGGTCACGCGCGACTTGACCTTCTGGCCACCCATCAAGCTCTCGTCAGTGTAGTTCCACGTATCACCTTTCACGGTCCCCTTCGGAACAGTGGTCATCACCATCCCAGAGCTGTCGGTACCGTAGTACGTGTAAACCTTCTCCTCCGGGCTGTAGCTGAGGATGCCTACACTCTTCATAGGCCCCATCGGAGATTTTCCATCCGAGCGGCAAATCACGGTGAAACGTCCCTCGAACCATTCGCACGTATCCGTGGAGGTCATCTTGCCGCCGGGGCCCATCGGGCCGGGCTTCATTTCTCCCTCGCTGGTCCACTTGCCGACGAAATACTCGAGCCGCTTGTGCTCCGGCCCTGGCTTCGGCGGCTGAGGCGCCTGAGCCATGGCGGCGAGTTGAAGCGCAACGACCGAAAGAGCAAGACCGGCTGCGGGGAACACGAACCTTCGTCTCATGAGCTCCCTCCTCTTTCAGATGTACGCGATGCAGTCGATTTCGACGAGCGAGTTGCCGGGGATTCCGCCGGCGGCGGCGATCGTGGTGCGCACGCCGGGTTCCGGGCCGAAGCGGCCGAGGAATATCTCGTTCATGCCCGCGTAGTCCTTCAGGTCGTTCAAGTACACGTTCACCTTGAGCACCTTCTCCATCGACGAGCCGGCCCGCTCGAGGTTTTTCTGGATCTCGTCGAGCACGTGCCTGGTGTGCGCCTTGATATCGCCCTCGAAATGCGCACCGATGCCGGAGATGAACAAGAGGTTGCCGTACGAGACGACGCCGTTGAAGAGTGGCGTCTTGCCGGGCGGCTTGCCGCTCGCGTAGTGCACTTTCTTGACCGGCTTGTCGGCCGGCGCACCCTGCGCGAGCACGCTCGCAGGCGCCGCTACTGCCGCCGCAACCGCTACTGCAGGGCCCTTCTTCAGAAACGCCCTTCGATTCGACTTCGCCATCGTTACCTCCGGATAGGAACCGGGTTGATCCCGTCCCAACGTGCATCACCCGTCTGACGATAGTTGGCGGGCAGGGTCCGCCAGTCAGGCCGGGACAAACCGTTCAGGTCGTAGAGCACTTTGCCGTCGCGGAGCGTCAGCTCGCAGGTCAGCCGCTCGGTTGCGTCCAGTCGCGCGCCGTACATGTCGGCGAACCCGAACTTGCCCTTCTCCAGGCGCAGCACGGCAATGTCGGCGACCGCGCCAACCGAGAGATGGCCGAGTCCCTCCTGCTTGATTTCGCGCGCCGGATTCCAGGTCGAGCGGGCGATCACCTGATCGAGCGTCAAGCCCATGGCGAGGAACTTCCCCATCACGTTGAGCATGTCCTTCATGCCAGCGTTCATGCTCCCGATGTGGAGGTCGGTCGAGATGGAATCGGGCAGGAGTCCTTCCTTGACGGCAGGCACCGCAATGCGCCACAGAAAGCTACCGCCGCCGTGGCCGACATCGAAAATCACGCCTCGCTTCCTGCCTTCGAGCATGGCCGGATTGACGTGACCGGACGGGTCCTGCTCGCCGCGCAGGCCGGAGTACATATGCGTGTAGATGTCGCCTGGCCGAAGCTTTTTGGTGACCAGCTCGGCGAGCGGCCGCTGGGGCAGATTCGACCCGAAGTCCACCATGACCGGGATATTCGCCGCCGTACCGGCCTCGACCGCACGCTCGACGGGCGCCCACTCGGGTCCGGAGTAGTGCGCGGTCTTTATCCCGACAATCCACCCCGGATGCCGCCGCGCCATGTCGGCGGTCGGCTTCGACTCCATGTCCGCGAGGTCCTGCTCGTACTTCCCGCCGCGCATGCCGTGGCCGACGATGTTGAGGAAGGCGAGAACGCGCGTCTTCGATCGATCGATCACGCGCGTCTTGAAGTCGTCGAAGTTCCGCCAGCCGGCGCTGCCGGCGTCGGCCACGGTCGTCACGCCGACCCTGAGGGCGAAGCCATCCGGATAGACGCTGTTGTCACCCGCGTAGGAACGTGGCTCCCCGGTGCCGGTGTACACGTGGGTATGGATATCGACGAGTCCCGGCGTCACGTGCAGCCCCGAGACGTCGATTGTCTTCAAGGCGTCGGCAGGATCCAGACCCGCCGCAACCGCCGCTATCTTCCCGTCGGCGATCGCGACGTCGCGCACAGCGCTGATCGAGTTGCGAGGATCGATCACGTGTCCGCCGCGGAGGAGCACGTCGTACTTCGGCTGGGTCGCGGGCGTCGGCTGGGTGGCGACCTGCCCCGACGGGGCGAGCACTGCAACTGCGACGACGATGATGATGACGACGATCAGCATGGTCCCTCTGACCAGTCCGCCGGAGCCTTGGCGAAGGCGGAACCACGACACTACGAGTCGCATGAATCAGCCTCGCCTCCCCGCGCGACGCGCGGCGGTCCACGTGGCACCCAGGTACTCGCCCATGTCGAGGTTGCCAGTCATCTCGTCGGCATTGACCTTGCCCGAGAAGGTCAGGTTCACCGAGTCTCCGTGCTGCTCGCCATACGCGCTGCGAATGCGCACGCTGTCGCCGTCGATGGTGCCCGAGACCTCGCGTGTCATGAACTCGCCTTGATGAAAGCCTCCGAGCTCGTTCCCGCGCTGCGTCAGAAGGAAGGTGTGCGTCGACTTTGCCGCGGCGAACTGGATGCTCACGTTCCACTGCCCGGAGAGATCTATGGCCGCCGTCGCGGCCGGGGGCGTGGCGGGCTGCGTCGGTGGCTTTGACAGCAGCGCGTGCAGCCGGTCGGCTACGATCCGCTCGTCCCCGGCCTCCATCATGTACGGGGTGACTGACACGCCGGTCAACGGAGGCGCGCCGCCGGCGCCGGCCAGCGCAATCCGCGGCTCTCCGTCGAGCATCGCGCGCACGACCGCGTCGCCCGCCAACCCGAACTTCTGTCGATCCCACTGGATCCTCAGGGACGGCGTGCGGTTGGACAGCCCGTTTGGCTGAACGACAGTCGCGGTGACGCCAGGAATACTGGAGACGCGCTGCGAAATGTGATCGAGCCAGCCGCTCCAGCGCTTCCACTCGGCGTCGTGATCGCGCTTCACCCACATCTCGACCGCCATCAGCATGCCGATGGCGTCCTCCTTCCCAACCTTGAGTGAGCGGGTGACGCCATGGTGGGGCGCGCTGTGGACCCAGGCCGCGCGCACGAGGTCCTTGCGCCCGAGCAGCAGACCGCCAGTCTGCGGTCCGCGGAGGCACTTGCCGCCACTGTACGCCACGAGCGTCGCGCCGTTCTGCAGATGCACGTTCGGCACGGTCAGGATCTCAGCCGCTGCATCGACTAGGATCGGGACACCCTTCGCCTTCGCGATCGGGGCGATCGCTTTGACGCTGAGCGGGCTTTCATCCACACGCGGGCTCGCCATGATGTAGACGAGCGCGGTTCTCGGTCCGAGCGCCGCCTCGAATTCGGCGAGGGTCGCGACTTCGACGACCCGCAGGCCGACGGCACGGATCGCCGCGTCGTACACGTTGCGCGAGTGGGCCGGGATGACGGCCTCGTCCTTCGCGAAGCCGCTCAGGTTCGGGAGACGCACGTGCAGATCCGGGTTGCCGCCAGCCACGCACGCCGCAGTGGCGAGTGTCAGCCCCGCCGAGCATCCGTTGGTGACGAGGCCCCACTCGGCTCCAGTCAGCACGGCCAGACGCGCGCCGACGGCGTCCGCCAGCTCGTCGAGATGCACGTACTTCCTCGCCGCCGCGTCCATCGCCGCGCGCACCTCGGGCAGCATCGTCGAGCCGCTGATGATGGTGAACGTGCCGCGGGCGTTGATGAGCGGACGCACGCCGATCGACTTGTAGACGTCGGCACCGGGAAGCAGTCCAGTCGGGCCCGCCGCAGCGCCAGCCGGCGTGGCGGGCGCCTGGGCCTCGCCAAGCACCGTCGCCGGCACCGCGAGCAGACCCCCCAGAACACCACCTCGACGGATCAACTCGCGGCGACTGATGGGGTCGCTCATACCGATCGCGCTCCTTCGTTGTTGGTTCAAGGGTTCATTAGGTTCAAAGGTTCAAAAGGTTCAAGAGGTTCATGGTGAGCACAATGAACCTTGAACCTCCTGAACCCCTTGAACCCTATGAACCCATTGAACCCCTATGGACCCAAGCATCAGAAAAAGAATTTAACCACCATTTCAACGGTCCGAGCCGTGCTGACGGTGCTCGTGATCTGGCCGAACGTGTTTGGCGCGTTGATGTCACGCGCGGGAGGACCGAAGCTCGGCGTGTTCGTGAGGTTGAACGCCTCGGCCCGGAACTCGAACGCACGTTCGCCGCCGACGCTGAACCGCTTGGCCAGCACGAGATCGATATTCTTATAACCCGGCGCGCGCGCCACGCCGATGCCGCAATTCCCCCATGTGCCGCGGGGCACGCGCTGGAAGGCATTGATATCCAGCCAGTGGGCGATGTTCTGGTCGGAGGGAACCGGGTCGCCGATGCAGTTCGGCCGCTCGTTGCCGCGCTGTCCCTGCAGCGAAGGAGCGCTGCCGTCGGTGACGGTAATCGGGAAGCCCGTTCTCGCCTGGAAGATGCCACTGAGCCTCCAGCCGCCGAGGATCGCGTCCACGACAGGAGAGGCGTTGCTGCCCCATGTGCGTCCCCTTCCGTACGGCAGCTCGTAGTTCGCCGAGAACACCAGGTTATGCCGGGCGTCGAAGAATGCCGGGCCGTAGTTCCACTCCGGCTCGTAGGTGTTCATCCAGTACGCACCTTCGGCGGCCACGCCGCCCGACCCGTAGTAGCCGAGGTTGTTGGTTTTCGTCTGGCTCAGCGTGTAGGACGCCAGGTATTCGAGCCCGTTCATGCTGCGCTGTCGGATGCCCACCTGCAGCGCGTTGTAATCGCTGCGGCCACGCGCAGCGGTGGTGGAGATGTTGGTGATGAGCGGTGCGGTCGCGTAGAGCGGACGGCGCTGCTGCGTCGGCAGCCAGGTGGAAAAATCGCCCACGCCGGCCAGTGGCTGGTTGCCTTCGACCGGCGTCACCAGATGATCGGCGTTGTGACCGACGTAGCCGACGTTGGCCGACATGGACGGCGTGAGCAGATACTCGGCAAAGACGTTCCACTGCTGGGTGAACTGCGGGCGCAGGTTCGGATCCCACGCGCGCACCTGGCCCGAGGGCTGGTCAAGCGGCCGTAGCTCCGCAAAGCCGGTGACCAGCGTGCCTGGACCAGTGGTCGCGTCGTACGACGCAGCCGATTCGAAGAAGTACGGTGGGTTGAGCGGCAGCCGCAGGTTGGCGCCTGTGCCCTCCATGTACTGCGTGATCCCGTATCCGCCACGGAAGACCCACCGATCGCCGGCACGGTAGGCGAACCCGAGCCGAGGCTCGAAGCCCTTCGTGTACGCCTTATACAGCGCCCGGCTCTCGCGGTCGCCGTCCTGCGCCAGGATCTGCCGACCGTTCGTCAGGTCGAAATTGGACTGAAGGTTGTCCTTCTCGACGACCGGCTGCGTATACGCCCAGCGCATGCCGAGGTTGAGCGTCAGCGCCGACGTGAGCTTGAGGTCGTCCTGGACGAACAGCGCGACGCGGTTGTGGAGGTGCGTCCATGCCTCCGACTGGCTGCCGCGTCCCTTGCTCGCGACCTGGTCGAGCAGGAAATCGGAGAACGCGAATCCCGTGAACGCAGCGTTATAGCCGAAGAGGCCCAGCAGCCCGTTGTTGCCGGCATAGAAGCGCTGCTGCACGTAGTGCAGGAACTGGCCGCCGAACTTCATGGTATGGCGGCCCTTGAGCCACGTCAGCTTCTCGTTGATCTGATAAGTCTTGTCGAGCGTGTCCGAGTCGCTCGCGCCGGCGCCGACCGACGTCAGCCCACCGCCCCAGCCGATCGAGCTGAGGCCGGCAATGGGTTGTCCGCCCGCTATACCGAACGTCGCGTTGGCATCCCCGATGCCACTCCAGTCCAGCGTGTTGTTCACGATGGCGATCTGGTTGTAGCCGACGAGCAGCTCGTTGACGAGTGTCGGGCCGATGATGCGGTTCCAGTTGAACGCCAGGTTGCGGAACGGCGCGTCCTGCAGGCTGCCGAGGAGCAGTGGGATTGCGCGCTTGTCGGTCCGTGACTCAAACCCGGCGTACGAGAAGCGTCCGAAGATCTTATCGTCGTTCGAGGCGCTCCAGTCGACCCGCACGTCCCCCTGATTGGCGCTGATCGTCGTCAGGTTCGCGCCCACGAAGTTGCCAGTGACCCCGGTGACTACCCGGTTGGGGAGTGGGTAAAGCGACGTGTTGGTGAGGAAGCCGCGTGCGATCGAGCTGATGCGACCCAGCGGAATCTGGTTGCCGGCAAATGCCACGTTTGTCAGCGGGTCACGAATGGCTGTCGTCACGCTCGAGAGGTCGCCGACGCGCCACGTTGCCGGCGCAACCGAAATCGTTTCGAAGCCGGGCGCCTTGAAACGTGTACCCTGATAGTTGCCGAAGAAGAACAGCTTCGTCTTAACCAGTGGGCCTCCGAAAGTGCCGCCGAAGATGTCCTGCCGGCGCTCCGGCTTGGCCGCGCTCGACCGGTTGTTCGACCAGGAGTTCGCGTCCATCTTGCTGTTGCGGTAGAACTCGAACGCGTTGCCGTGAAAGCTGTTGGTGCCGGACTTGATGACGTTGCTGATGACCGCGCCGGCGACGTTCCCCGTGTCGGCCGAGTAGTTGTTCGTCTCGACACTGATTTCAGCGAGCGCGTCGGGGCTGGGCTGATACGCCACGAGGTTGTCGATCGTTTCGTTCATGTCGACGCCGTCGATCGTGTAGTTGTTCGTCTGTTCCCGGTTGCCGTTCACGTATGGCCGGCCGCCGCCACCGGTGTTGCGGGCACCGGTGAACGAGCTCGGGTTCGGCGTGATGGCGCCAGTCAGCAGCAGCACGAGCTGGCCGCTGTTGCGGCCATTGAGTGGCAGCGCGGTCAGTGTCGTTCCGGAGATGACCTCCCCGACGATGGCCGACTCGGTCTGGAGGACCGGCGACTCGCCACCGACCTCGACCGTTTCCTGGAGCGCCCCGAGCTCCAGCTTGAAGTCAATCCGGGCGATCTGCCTCGCCTCGAGTTGGATCGGCTTGGTCGCGGCCGTCTTGAAGCTCGACAGCTCAGCTTTGACGATGTAGGTCCCGACGGGCAGCGACGCGACAGTGTAGTTCCCGGACTCGTTCGACACGGCCGTGTAGGTCACGTTCGTGGCCTGATTCGTCGCGGTCACGGTCGCGCCGGGCACCGACGCGCCGCTCTGATCGCTGACGAGGCCCGTCAGCGACGCCGCGCCGGTTTGGGCAATGGCTGAGGTTGGTAGAAGAAGGGCGACGGCGAGCAGCCACACTGCTGCCATCACGAAACGCGACTGAATTCTCATAAGTCCTCCCTGAACATCAGGCGGATTCCACCCGTCGTGCGCTTGTAACGGGCGGCGCGGTCCGCAGACACAAATTCTTTGATGATGATGTGCCACACAGTGTAATGCCGATTGGCAACTCTGGACGCAAGAAGGGATGAGTTCCTGCATTCAGCATTCCCTGAGCCTGAGGTAGGATGCGCGTGGGAGGTCGAGCACCGATGCACCGCAGAACGTTCGTCCGGCTGTTGGCCGCGTCTCCGCTGGTCGGGACGCTTCAGATGCGGCAGGACATACCGGCTTTCAAGGTCGTCTCGAGCTTCGCTCCTGCCAAGACCCCCGGCATGCCCGGTCCGTATCCAGGTCGGGTCGTGTCGGTCAAGTCCGACAAGTGCGTCGACACCGCCACGGGCAAGGCCAATGACGAGGTCGTGCGGGAGATGATGGCGCGCGGCATGCGCGCGCTGACGGGCGCCGGAACGACAGCCGATGCCTGGCGGCGGTTCTTCGAGCCATCGGACGTGGTCGGCATCAAAGTCAACTGCGGCGGTTATCCGTACTGCATTTCGGCGTACGAGATCGTCGCGGAAACGGTTCGCCAGCTCACAGGGATCGGCGTGCCGGTGTCCCAGATCTACGTGTACGAGCGTTTTCAGAACCAGCTCGACGAGGTGAACTACGCGCCGCATCTGCCCGACGGCCTGCAGATCGTCGCCGCCGAGCGTGCCAATCGCTACGCCGACAACAGCGGCTACGACCCGGCCACCTACCTCGAGGCCAATCTCTTCGGGGAAGAGGACACGCGGTCCAACATGATGCGGCTGGTGTCGCGCCGCCTGACGAAGATCATCAACATCCCGAACATGAAGGATCATGGGGCCACCGGGGTCACCGGCTGCCTCAAGAACATCGCCTACGGCAGCTTTTCCAACGTCGCGCGCACGCACCAGCGGGGCAAGTCCTACACGTATTCCGTAGTCGGCACGTTGGCCGGAATCGAGCCCCTGCGCTCGAGAACGGTCTTGCAGATCATGGACGGGCTGCGCGCGGTGTGGCATGCCGGGCCCTTCGCGAGGACGACGCGCTACGTCTTCTACCCTCGAGAGATTCAGTTCGGCACCGATCCGGTGGCGATCGATCGCCTGCTCCTCGACATCATCGACGACAAACGCAAGGCCGAAGGCGTGATCTCGATCTGGGACCGCTCGCCGAGCTCGCTGAAAATGGACAACACGCGGGCACGGGACACCGACCCCAACGTCAACATCATCATCAGGGAGCCAGGACACGTCGAATACGCGTCGACGCTCGGCCTCGGCGTCTACGACCGCGCCAAGATCTCGGTGCAGGACGTCGCGGTATGACCCTGCTCCTGCTGGCGGCCGTCGCCTCGTCTTTCCTTGTGCAGGCGCCGTGCGTCTACTGGGCGCAAGGCATCGAGAGTCGCGCCGCGCTGGAAGGGGCGGGCATCAAACGGCTCTGCGTCCCGCCCGAACAGGCCGACGGCTGGCGCGCCGCGGGTTTCTCAGTAAGCCCCGTCACGCCGGCGGAGCTGTCCTCGCGCGAAGCGCTGCCCGCACCCGGCGTCACCGCGCGCGCGGGACTGGCCTCCCCCACCCGCAGCCCGTGGATCGTCGCCGGCGGCTGGCGCTTCACCAGACACCCGAAGGCGAAATACGTCTACGACCTGCCGGCGGGAAAAGCGGCGCTCGCAGCCGCGGAGGCCTTCGCCTACGGCGCGGATGTGGTCCTGAAGATCGATCCCGCGGACCTGGGATCGGTCGGGGGAATGCTGACGTTCCTCGAAGCGCTGCCCGCGGCGGACCTTCCGCCGATAGCCGACCTCGCAGTCGTCGACGACGGCTCGGCGATCACCGGCGAGGTGATGAACCTGCTCTCGCGGCGCAACCTTCTCTTTCAGGTGATCCAGTCACCGTCAGCGCAGTTCCGGATCAACATCGCGATGGGTTCGCCCGGCTACCCCGTCGAAGAGGCCGCCGATCCCAGCGCCTTCGCGCAAAAGATCCGCCGGCAGCTCACCGACGAGCAGCGGAGCCTGCGTGTCTACGGGAGCGAGGTCGTCATCTGCCGGCTCACCGGGGACGGCAAGCAGGCCAGGTTGCATCTCCTCAACTACGGCGGCCGCGAGATCGAGGGGCTGCGCATCAGGGTGCGCGGAACCTACAGCAGGGGTGACGTCTACGTCGCCGGCGCAGGGCGCCTCCCGCTCGACGACTACGCCGTCACCGGCGACGCCACGGAGTTCTCGGTTCCACGCCTAGCGACCTATGCGGTGGTCGATCTCAAAGCGATGCGGTGATCGGTCACACCTTGGCCATCACGTTTTCGAGGAACTCCCGGTTCGCGCGCGCGTTCGCCATCGTCTCTTCCGCCGTTGACCCGACCTTGCAGCATTCGACCATGATCGGTCCGTCGAATCCTGCGGCTTTCAGCGCGCCGAACACGCCCGCGAAGTCCACCTTCCCCGTGCCGAACTGAATCATCACGTCGCCTTTGACCGCGCCGCAGTCCTTCGCGCAGAAGCCGGTGACGTGCTTCGCAATGGGCTTCAGCTCTTCGATCGGGTCCTTGCCGGTGTAGTAGATGATGTTGCCCGCGTCGTACCAGATCTTGAAGTTGGGATGCTGGACCGCCTTCAGGACCGCCACGATCTCGTCGGAGGCGCCGCTGCTGCCGCCGTGCGGTTTCATCACCAGCTTGATCTTGCGTTCCTGCGCGTAGACCGCCGCATCGCTCATCACCTTGTAGTAGTGCTCGTACTCGTCGGGCCTGTCGACGCCGAAGGTGAGCAGATACGTTAGCGCAAGCGCGTTGGCGTTCTCGATTTGCTTCCGGGTCTCTTGTATCGACTCGTCCAGGGGAATGTTGTGCCGCGTGCGCAGCGCGGCCATGTTGGCTTTCAATCCGCTGCCGGCGATTCGCTGCTTCAGGCTGGCCAGGTACTCCGGCGTCGCGTCCGCGCCGATGAACGGCTCGGCTTTGGTACGCGAGAGCAGGCCTGTGGTTTGATAGCCTGCCGCCTTGATCTGCTTCAGCGCATCGTCATAGCTCCACGTCGTCCACGGACGATTGAAACATCCGATGGGCCAGGAGACGGCCCTGGCGCCGAGTGAGGGCGACAAAGACATCCCGAGGGCGGTGGCAGCTCCACCCGCGATCGATTGCTGAAGGAATTCACGACGGTCCATGTGGCACTCCTTTTTTAGGCTCAGGGCTCAAGGCTCAGGGAAGAACTTGCAGATCCTAATCCGACGACCGAGAGCTGAGAGCTCTTCCCTGAGCCCTGAGCCATGAGCCATGAGCCCTGAGCCGTGGCCTGTCATCGCGTCACCCAGACACGGCCGTCCTGATCGATATGGACCACAGCACCGCTGAAGCCCGGCGCGACGATCTCGTAGAGAGAGGGGGTCGCGTGCATCACCGGACGGAAGTCGACGCCATCCACGCGAATGTCCGAGATGCTGAGGGCATCCAGCCTGTCGGCGTAGCCGCCGCTCCTGGCACGAAACGCACGCTGACGATAGTAGAGGCGCCGAAGCGCCCACTTTACGCGCTCGTTCGGGTCTTCGACGAACTCGTCCGTTCCGAGGCCCGCCCGCGCGCCCGAGAACTGGACGTAGCCCCACCGTTCGGGCATGTGCATGTTGATCGCACCTTGCGGGCTCCAGACCCAGTTGCTCTCTGGCAGAGGATCCTTGGTGCCGGGCTTGAGTCGTTTCGCGTAGCGCCCGTCGGCGACATCCACCTGCCATTCGACCCGCGAGAAGTTGACGCGCCATCGATCGCCGGGCCGAGGCGGCTTCTGTTCGGGCGCCGCCTCGCGGAGGATCCGCCACGGCATCGCGATCTCGGCGGTCCAACCTTCGTCGCGATCGCCCGCTCGATTGACGCTGCCGCGAAGGTCGAGCCCGATCTTCAGGCCCGCGATGTCCCACGCGTCGATCGCTCGACCGCCGTCCCGGTACGGCTTGATCAGCATCAGATCCCAGGGCGTGCCGAGCGCGTTCACCTCGAGCTCGTAGTATGCATGCGTGTCGCCATCAGGATCGATGAAGACTTCGAAGTCGTTGTCGTGAAAGATGACGGAGTCGCGGGCGGTCAGCGTTCCCCAGAGATCGTGCTCCTCCATCTCGGCTGCGACGTAGAAGTACTCGTCGTCCCACAGCATCTTCGCGCGGGTGCGAAAGCGCGGGCGCTGATGGCCGTCGCCCTCGATATCTACGAAGGCGTCGGACCAGGCGGCTGCCACCCAGCCAGGCTCGTCGAGCTTGCCGTCAACGGTGAGCTTGGATGGCGCGCGATACGCAATGTATCGCCGGGGCGCAAAAGGGGTGGCCTCGAAATCGGGCGTGATGGTCTGCGTGGCTCGTGGAGCGAGCGGGAGCGCGCACAGCAGTACACCCAGGAGCGCGGGGATTCCCTTCCGCCTGAAGGCGGAAGCCGCAGGCATCAATTTGTTCCTCCGCGTCTGTGCACCATCGTCCAGGCGCGAATCGCTTTCGGCAGGAAGAAGATTGCTTCGGTGCCCGGGAGCTGGCGCAGATACGCCCGACTGCCCTCCGGGCCCAGCACGAAGAACGCGTTGTCGAGCGCATCGCTGTCGGTGCCGCTCCTCGCGAGCACGGCGACGCCGAGTACTCCCTGCACAGGTCTGCCGGTGCGTGGGTCCATGATGTGGGAGTACTTCATGCCCCCAGCCTCGAACGACTTCTCGGAGCTGCCGGCGATGGAGAGCGCCCGGTCCTTCAATGTGACGGTGAGCGCAGTCTTCCGCGAATCGATCGGATCCTGAACCGTGACGTTCCATCCGTCGCGTCCGGGCGGCGCACCCAGCCCGTAGATACTGCTGCCTCCGGCGCTGATCAGGGCGGCGGCGATTTGCCGTTGCCTGAGTAGTCCGGCGACGCGATCGACAGCGTAGCCCTTGGCGATGCCGCCGAGATCGATCTCGACGCCGGGGTCGTCGAAGGCGATAGTTCTCGCGACCGGATTCAGCACGACATGGGCGCCGCCGACATGGCGGCGCGTGGCTGCAAGCTCATCTTCCGAAGGCACACGGCCTTCGCCCCGAAAGAATCCCCACGTCTTCATCAGCGGGCCGACGGTGATGTCGAAGGCGCCGTCGGAATCGTGGTTGTACCGCATCGCGTCGGCGATGAAATCGAACAGCTCGGGCTCGACCGTCACCGGACGCCGCGCGGCCTCGCGGTTGAGGCGCGAGACGGCGCTGTCGGCCTTGTAGTGGCTCATCAGCCGATCGATCCGGTCCACCTCGTCGAAGGCCTCCTCCACGATACGCGGCAAGCGCTCGGCATTTGGCCCATACGCCTCGATGGCGTACACGCACGCCATCGACATGCGGCTGGCTTCGTGACGATAGAGCGGTTGCGGCGAGACGCCTGCCGCGCGCACCGAGGCGGCAAGGCACACGGCAGCGAACACTGCCGTGCAGTGAGAGGTCACTTGAGCTCCACGATGGTGATGTCCCTGTACCATGCCTGGCTCGGTGGCCCGCTGTGGATCTGCACGGCGATCACGCCCGTCGCTTCGATCTTTGGATCCTCTTCCGTGTAGTCCACGGTTTGAAACCCGTTAATCCACAGCTGGATGCGGTTCCTCTCGGCGCGGATCACGTAGTCGTTCCACTCGCCGGCCTTGACGACGTCTTTCATCTTCGCCTGGTCGGGCCCCTTGAGCACCTTGTTCCGCCGTGATTCATCGTACAGGGCGCCCCACCAGCCTGTGCCCATGTCCGCCTGGAAGCCCGACACCTCGTGATGGTTGGGGATGCGCCTGGTCCGGAACTGGATGCCCGCGTTGGCACCGTCGCCGCCCAGAAGTTTCACCTTCAGCCGCAGCTCGAAATCGCCGTAGGTTCGTTTGGTACACAGAAACTCGTTGCGCGCGATCTTGTTGTCGAGTGTTCCGGCGACGATCGCGCCGTCCTCGATGCGGAAGATCTTCAGGTCGCCCTCCCATCCTTCGAAGGTCTTGCCGTCGAAGATCGGAACGGGCTTCTGGGCTCCGCTGACCTGTTCGCCACGGGCGGCAATCGACATCGACAGAACGATGACCAGGGAAGCAAAAGCCGGAGAGACGAGTGTTCGCATGACGATCAACCCCTTCTTTACCGCCGCTGAATTGGCTCGCCGCTCAGAGCGGCTCGAAGTGGGCGAACATGTTTTGAAACTCGGCAATATTCGAAGGCGTCTCGAACGAACAGACCGCCTCGAATCGCTTCCATAAGTCCAGGACGACCGGATTCGTGTGTGCGCTCGCGATGGCTTCCGGGGACACCCACTCGAACACCTCGACGATCGTTCCGTCCGCGGTCCGCATGACGATGGACTCGCGCGCTGTGACGAGACCTTCGGCGCGCAGCGGCGGAAGGTGATCGTGCACGAGCTCGCGCAACGCGCGTTCGCACCCTGGCCGCGGCCTGTAGCAGGCAAGAGATATCGATCCCATCGAGACCCTCCAAAGAAAAGGCGACCCATCATACCGCTCCACGGCTTCGGCATCGCCCGCCGCATCGAGCAGGCGGCCAAACACTCGGCTCAATCCGGTGACGGCGATCAGGCATGACTGAGGGCGGGGGGCAGATCTCGATTTTTTGTCGGACCTCAGACATTGGAAAATAGAGATGTGCCCCGGACGGCCGCATGACGCCGGTACGGTACACTCGATCCGATGACTGCCAAGAGCGAAGCACGACCGGGGCGCAACGAGCCCTGCCACTGCGGCTCGGGCCGCAAATACAAGCAGTGCTGCCTCGAGAAGGACGAGAAGGCGGCGAGCGCGGCGCGGGCTAAAGCCGCAGCCGCAGCGGAGGTTCCTGAACCATCGTCGGAGACCGCGACTGCAAAGCCCAAGCGTGCGCCAAAGCCGGAGTCGAATCAGCCGTGGAGGGCGACCACCAATCGGGGCTATATCCCGCGCGCTCGGACGCCACGCAAGGTCGGCGGCAGTTAGCGCCCAGACTTTTCCCCCGGCGTCCTCGTCGACGTGGCCAGAAACCGGACGAGCCCGCGTCGCCAATCCGCCACCGCTATATTCGTTGTCGTTACGCATGAACTGAACTCCGCGAGCGGAACACACCTCACCCGACACCTCAGCGTCCTCTACGCCGGGTCCGCGGTCAGTGGGGGCCTCCGTTGCAGCAAGTCCCGCAGCCGAGATCACCGCCGCAACCTTGGTCATCTCCAACGGCGCTCTCCACCTGATGGTGGCCGGGTTGCCATTCACTCTGAGGGACTGCGGCTTCGTGTCCAGTCGACGGGCCCCAACTGGACGCCGTACCGCGGGCGTGGGAGAATGCAGACCTTTGGCGGACCGTCGCCGGACGACGCGTTGTCCAGGCGGCCCCTTATAGGCGCCACTTCCAGTATGCCTCGCCCGATCTCGCGCGCCCTCGCCACCGCACTCGTTGGCGGGCTGGCCGGCGGCGCGTGTCTCGTGCTGGCCTTCGCCAGGCACCCTGCTCTCACGCTGGAGATGGATCGCGATCTGCCGCGTCTTACTTCCGGCTTCTATCCAGTCGAAAATCAGGGTGAGACGTTCGCGTGGACGTCGGCTCGAGCCGCCCTCAGGCTACCCGGCCTTGATCGGCGATCGCCATGGCTGTGCTCGGTCCGTCTTCGCGGCGCGCGTCCCGCTCCACTTCCCCAACCCATCGTCGACATCGGGGGTGACGGAGTCACGTTGGCCAGGCACGCGGCGACGAACGAGTATCGGGACGTCGAGGTCACGGTACCCCTGCGATCGAATGGGCCGGGCCTCACGCTCACGATTGCCAGCTCGCCAACGTTCGTCCCCGGCCCGTCGGACCGGCGCGAACTTGGCGTCCAAGTGGACAGGGTGGTCTGCCGGCCAGGGGGTGAGCGCACGGTGCTTCCACCCTTGCGCGCGTTCATGGCCGCCTCGGTGGCCGCCGCTACTTTCGGTGCCGCCCTTGGCCTGATTGGCCCAGGTCTCTCGTGGGCGATTGGCGGGACCCTTCTGCTCGCAATCGCGCAGACGATACCGCTCACCGCCGGGCCGGCGCCGTACAGTGTGTATCAGGACAGCGTGGCGTGGATTGCTATCTGGATCACAGTGCCTATCGTTCTCGGCGTGACGTTTATCGAGCGCCGGAGGAAACAGTCGCTACATCCGGCTGCGAGGTTCGTCCTGCTGTTCTCGGGCGCCGTCCTGTTCCTGAAGCTGCTCGCGCTGCTCCACCCGTCCAAGCTGGTCGTGGACGCGGTGTTTCACGCCCATCGATTCGAGTGGGTGCTGGCGGGCCGATACTACTTCACCCAGCCACTGCCCGACGGGGTTCAGTTCCCGTACGCCATTGCGCTGTACGTGTTCGCGGCCCCGTGGTCGGCCTTCACGCGCGACCACGTGGAGCTGCTCCGGATCGTGGTCTGCGCGTCGCAGGCTATTGCCGGCGCGCTCCTGTATCCAATGGTGGCTTGCACCTGGAAGGACCGGCGCACCGCCGCTGCGGCTGTCGTGCTCTTTCACTTCGTGCCGCTCCCGTACATCATCATCGGCAATGCCAACCTGACGTATGCCTTCGGCCAGTCGGCTGCGCTCGTGACGGTGGCAGCGGCGACAGTCTGGACGCTCGGGACGCGCAACGTCTTGCAGTTGGCCGGTCTGTTCGTGCTGGCCTCACTGGCGTTCCTCTCGCACGTCGGCACGTTCCCACTGCTGCTCTCGACTCTTGTCGTCATCGCCGTCCTTTACCGCTTGGGCGGTGGCTCAGCGCTCGCCGCGCCCGCGCGCGCCGTTTTTATAGCGGCCGCGCTCGCCGTCGGTTTTTCTGTGGTGTCGTACTACGGCCAGTTCAGCGAAGTGTACAAGACGCTCGATCGCGTTCGCGGACGGGCCACCAGCGCGGTGGCGCCGCCGGAGGCAGACGGCGCGGAACAGCCAGCGGCCCACACAGCCAGACCCGCGCCGATGACTATGCCGCTCAGCGAACGAGCCACCCACGCAGGGGCGCTCGGGGTGAGAGCGGTTGGTTGGTCCATCCTCCTGCTCGCCCTGGTTGGAGCGTGGCGGCTATGGATCGGCGGCGCCCGAGATCGTCTCGGACTGGTGCTCGTGGCGTGGGGTGTAACGTGCGTGGCGTTTCTGGTGTTTGCCGTTTCGGCACCAGTCGACCTGCGCTTCCAGCGCTACACCGACGAGTTCATCGATCGCGTATACGACGCGACGACGCCAGCAGCCGTCATTCTCGCCGCGCACGGTGCGATGTGGGCGTGGAGCGCGGGGCTCGTGCCAAGGATTGCCGCGGCCGCCCTGCTGCTCACCGCTGGCGTCGGTGCCGTGAAGCTATGGATGGGCTGGCTCCAGTAGAGCGCTGATCTTCCGCAAAACGCAATTCCCGCGTTATTACTGAGATCTCCGATCCCTCGGTGCTCTGGCCGCGGAGAGCCCGGGCCGTGGAGAAGGCCGCGATTGGCCGCGGCAGCGCACACATGACAGTCTCTTCCTCGTCTAAGTCCAAGACTGGCACTAGCGTTCCGGCGGCAGCTCTATGCTGAAGAGCGTGTCGCCGGCGAGGTTCCGCAGCTTCGCGGTGAGCGCCTTCGTGCGGCCATCAGCCTTCAACGTCCCGAAGAACTGCAGCCCCTCGGTCGGCGGCCGGTTCGGCTTCATGCCGGCCGGGATGCCCAGAAACCGCACCTCGGGGCCGAATGTCTTGTCAAGCCGGGCGGGGCCGAACGTGCCGGCGTGCGCCGGGCCGGCGACGAACTCCCAGAACGGATGAAAGCCGGTGAACGACGCCCGCGTGGGATCGTAGTGATGCGCGGCACAGTAGTGCACGTCACCCGTGATGAAGACGACGTTGCGGATGCGCTGGTCGCGGATGAACTGCAGCAGGCCCGCAATCTCGAGCTCGCGTCCGAGCGCCGGACCGTCGTCCCCGTTGGCGACAGCCTCGAACGCGGGGCCGTCCGGAACGACGAGGCCGAGCGGCATGTCGCTCGCGATGATCTTCCACGCGGCGGTTGAAGTCCGCAGCCTGCGCGTCAGCCAGTCGAGCTGCGGCCGGCCGAGGAGCGCGGATTCCTTAGACTGCGTGCTCTGACGATTCGTCGTGTTGGAACCGCGATAGCTGCGCATGTCGAACCCGAAGATCTCGACGAGGGGACCGAACCGGCAGGCGCGGTAGATACGCTCCGGGTCGGCGGGATCGGGCCGCATCGGCGTGTATTCCATGAACGCGCGCTTCGCTCGCGCGGACAGCAGCGCGACGCTGCGCTCGGTGTAGGGGCTCTCTCCCTCGAGCACCTCAGTCGGATACCAGTTGTTGAGCACCTCGTGATCGTCCCAGATCACGAACTGCGACACCGAAGCGTTGAACCGCCGGACGTGCTCGTCGAGCAGGTTGTAGCGGTGGTTGCCGCGGAACTCGTCGAGCGTCTCGGCGACCTTGCTCTTCTCGGGCGTCACCAGGTTCCGCCACACACGGCCGTCGTCCAGCTTGACCTCGACCTGGAGAGGTCCGTCGGCATAGATCGTGTCGCCGGTATGAACGAACACGTCGGCGCCTGCCGTTCGCATGGTCTCGTAGAGGCGCATGCCGCCCATCTCGGAGTTGATGCCCCATCCCTGGCCGACCGTGTCCGCGGTCCACGCGACCGTCACGTCCCGCAACGGCCCGTTCGCCTGCGGGGTCGTGAACGTCCCGGCCATCTGCTCGCTCGAGACGCGCAGATCGTGCAGGCTCTGGAAAGTCGCGCGATAGAAGATCCTCTGGCCACGGGATAGGCCCGAGAGGTCGACGCGCGCAGTGAAGTCGCTCGCTTCGAGCGCGGCGGGCCCAACCACCCGTCGCACATCCTTGAAGGACTCGGTTGTGGAGTACTCCACGATGAAGCGCGCAGCCCGATCGGTGCGGCTCCAGACGATGGCGCGGTCGCCGTCGACATCGCCGGCCGTCACGCCGAAGGCCACCGACGGCCGCGCACTCGCGGCGGTCACGATCGCCGGCGCTTGTCCGAAGAGAAGTCCCTCTGCCTGTCCGAAAAGCGGCCCGCCCTGAGCCTGCCGAAAGGGCCCGCCCTGAGCCTGTCGAAGGGCACCAGAAACTGCCAAGCCTGCCGCGCGCTGCAGGAACGCGCGGCGAGTCTGTCCGTTCTGTCCGCGTGTCGTCATTGTGGGTGTGCTGCCTAAAGCGATGCCTTCGAGCATCTCACTGGTGCGATCGGTGTTGTCCGTGTTGTCCGTGGCTCTACTTCATGAAGCCGCTCCGCACCGTGACGGCGGAGCTCAGCTCGTCGTTCGTGGGATCATCGAGCGCGAGGATCTTACGGACATCGGCGGTGAGAGTTGCCTGGGTTTCGGGACGCAGGAGTAATTTCTGATACTGCTGCTGGGCTTTGTCGCTGCGGCAGTAGAACGCATGCATGGCCAGGCGCGGCCTCTCGGTCTGATTCGCGGTGCCGCCGTGCCACATGTGGGCGTTCATGACGGCGACGCTGCCGGCCTTTCCGATGAGCAGCACTTCGCCGGCGTGAGGCGCCATGGGATCACCAAGCACGTCCTGCGGGCGCGTCCCCCAGGTGTGCGAACCGGGAATCATGCGCGTGGCGCCGTTGTCGGCGGTGAAG
>Ga0184612_10000247_pt1 | contig 24241 bp, 18 predicted proteins | sample PLM3_60_coex_FD_133163 | JGI IMG/M metagenome (GOLD analysis project Ga0184612, IMG submission 133163) | Groundwater sediment microbial communities from an aquifer in East River, Colorado, USA - PLM3_60_coex | ecosystem: Environmental > Terrestrial > Soil > Riparian zone | place: USA: East... | reverse complement strand
TGGGCACGCCCTGCTTGTCGGTGAGAATCACCGAGAACTGAACCAGGTCGACGCCCACCTTGAACCGCTGCTGGCCGGACAGGGTCGGCGTCAGCGCCGTCACAGCCGCTGTCGCCGCGAGCGCCAGCGCGACCTCGCATCGCAAGGACATCAGTGAGGTGCGCGATGAACCCTCAGGCATGTCGTCGGTTCCTGAGCGCCATTATGGCCATTTTGCGCAGTTTGGCAATCGACAATTACGTGCGGACGCCCGGCCGCGTGCGAGGCAACGCGGAGCGTCGCGACGGACTGGGCGTATAATCAAAGTTCCGGCATGAAGACCCTGCGGTTGACGGAAGCGGGGAGGCTCGGCTGACGTGCGCGTCTTCGCGATCTGTCAGGACGAGTTGGTCATTCGCTCCCTGGACGACGTATTGTTGCCGAATTTCGACGTGGATTTCCTCGTCGAAAGCAGGCCCCTGGCCCGTCGCCTCCACGACGCGGGCATCCAGGTTACCGCGGGCGACCCGCGCCGGATAGATACCTACCTCAAGGCCGACATCTCCCCCACCACCTGTTTCATCGTCGAAGACAACGCCCGGCGGAGCACCAAGAAGGTCATCTCGGCCATTCGCGACGCGGGCGGCACGCTCATCTACGTGCTCCACACGGGTCCGAAGACCGCTAAGATTCCCGAGCACTCGAGCGCGGCCGAGCCCGACGTCGCCCACATCAGCCTGGGCGAGCTCATCAGCCCCACGCTCGTCACCGAGTTGAGCCGCTCGATGACGCGCGCGCGCGTGCAGCAGTATCAACGCTATTTCGCGGACGCGGACCGGGTCCTCATCCTCCTGCACAACGACCCGGATCCGGACGCCCTGGCGAGCGGCCTGGCGCTTCGCAACCTGCTGCGCCGCACGAAGACTACCGCCATCATCGGCGCCATCCAGGGCGTGACACGCCCCGAGAACCTGCGGATGGCGAACATGCTCGACATCCACGTCGAGCAGATCACGCCGGCGTCGTTTCAGGAGTTCGAGCGCATCGCGACGGTCGACGTGCAGCCGCACTACTTCGGCGGCATGCTGGATCGCGCCGACCTCGTGATCGACCACCACCCCGAGCAGCCCGGCTACAGCGCCGTCTTCAAGGACATTCGAGCGGACTACGGGTCGACGTGCACGATCCTGACCGAGCACCTGCGCGCCGTCGACGTGAACATCTCCGAGCGGACGGCGACAGCGATGCTGTACGCGATCAAGTCCGACACGCTCTTCTTCGCGCGGCACACCAACCGGGTGGACCTCGAGGCGTTTACGTTCCTGTATCCCCTGGCTGACGCCGCGCTCATTCGCAAGATGGAGGGTGCGGAAATCACGCTGGAGCGTCTCGGGTATGTGACGCGGGCGAGCCAAAGCGGGGTCATGCGCGACCAGGTCTTCAGCGCGTTCATCGGCGAGGCGCCGCGCGAGGACTTCATCCCCTATACGGCGGATTTCTTCCTGCAGCTCGAAGACGTCAAGTGGACGATCGTGGCGGGCATCGTCGGCAGCACGCTCATCGTGAGCGTGCGCAACCTGGGCTACTCGCGCAACGCGGGCGAGTTCGTGAAGCGCTGGTTCGGGGACGTCGGCAACGCGGGCGGGCACCGGGCGATGGCCAAGGCGGTGGTGCCCTGGGAGCGCTTCCGGGCCAAGTTCGGTGACCTCACCGGGGCCGCGCTGAGCACGCGCATCGCCGAGATGGCCGAGCAGTTCCTGCACGAACCCGCGGCCGACAAGAAGAAAGAGCCCGTCGGAAGATAGGTTCAGTGGTTCCCTGAACCCTGAACCTATTCCGCCCTCAAGGCAGTTACCGGATCGATGCGCATCGCGCGGCGCGCGGGGCCCCATGCCGCGACGAGACTCACCATCACCAGCAGGACGGTAGTCCCGATGAAGCTCATCGGATCGGTCGTGCTCAGTCCTGTCACGAGAAACATCGCCAGCGGACTGGTGAAGAACCACGCCGCGACAAGGCCAATGGCGCAGCCGAAGGTGGCGATCACCGTGGCGTCGCGAAGCACCAGACGCATGACCGCAATGCGCGTCGCACCGAGTGCCATACGGATGCCGATCTCCGCCGTCCGCCGGCTCACGGAGTACGACACGACGGCAAAGAGACCCACCATCGCCAGTGCAAGGCCGAGCGCGCCGAGCGTACCCAGCAACGCCGCGCCGACCTGGCTCGGCAGGAATGCAAACGCGAGGGTGTTCCTCATCGTCTGCACGTCGACCGAGGCGGACGCGTCTAGTTGCTCCAGCACCTGCGCCACGTCGCGCGGCGTGGCGCCTGAGGCCGGCGTCGTCCGCACGAACACGTGGACGACACGCTGTTGATTCGAGCGCTGCGCATAGGCCTCGTAGATGGCGGCCTGTTGCTCCTCGCCGAGCGAGCGATGCTTGCTGTTGCGGACGACGCCAACAGTCTCCGCCAGGTAGCCGGCCTCGGTCCGGCCCGGCAGCCGCACACGCGCGCCAAGCGGGTCGGAGTTCGGAAAGTACCGGCGTGCAAATTCTTCGTTGACGATCATCACGACGGGCCCACCGCGCCTGTCCTCCGCGCGGAACTCGCGGCCCTTCACCAGACCGATACCCATCGTCTCGAAGTACCCCGGGCCGACGAAATTGTTCTGGTAGAACGCTTGAAATCCGCCGCTCTTGCCCTCGACCGCCAGCGGCGCCCCGGTCGTCATGCCGCTGCGGATGGTGAGCGGCGCACCGTGTGCATAGCTGGCCGCCTCGATGCCCGGCATGCCGCGGAGGCGCTCTACGGCGTCGTCGAGCCACGCGCTCCTGGTCAGCGGCGTATATCGGCCTTCGACGAAGCCTACCAGCGCGACGTGCGTGCGCTTCGTGTCGAAGCCCGGGTCCAGATCCTGCGCGCGCGCCAGGTTGCGGACAAAGAGCAGTGCCGTCACGAGCAGCACGAGCGCGACTGCCACCTGTCCGACAACGAGCACATTGCGAAGCGACCAGACACGACCGGAGACGCGGGCCTCCTGGCGCTTGAGCGCCGGCATCTGCGATCGTCTGGTCGACTGCAGCGCCGGCGCCAGGGCACACAGCACCGTCGTGACCAATGTGAGGAGGATCGAGAACAGCAGCAGCCGCCGGTCGAGCGTCGAGTGGATCTCCAGGGGAACTGGCAGCGGCAACGACACGTGTGCCAGAAATCCTCTCAACACGTTCATCAGGACCAGCCCGCCGAACGTGCCGAAGAGCGCAATCCAGAACCCTTCCGTCAAGAGCTGTTGCACGAGACGCCGCCGGCTCGCTCCTAGCGCCACGCGGACCGCCGTCTCACGGCTCTGTGCCATCGCCCGAGACAGCAGCAGCCCGGCAACGTTGGCACATGCGATGGCCAGGATGAGGCCGGCGGCGACGAGCAGCATCCCGAAGAAGGCGCCGACTGTCTGGAGATTGCCGAACTGCTCGACCGATCCGACGGGCACGAACTGCGAGACGTTTCCGAAGTTTTTCATTCCGTAGCCGGGGCCGAGCCGCTGACCCGCTGTCGCGAGCGCCGCGCGTCCCTCGGCAACGCCCTGTCCGTCTCGCAGTCGCCCGACGAGTTGGACGGCTGCCGCGTTGATGATGTCGAGGTCCGGAATGAGCGCACGGCCGAGCGGCAGGTAGACTTCGGGTGCCAGGCCAAACCCGGTGATCGAGCGTGAATCCGCCGGCAGCACGCCGAGCACGGTGTGCGGCCGGCCATTGAAGACGAGGGTACTACCGAGCACCCGGGGATCTCCTCCCAAGCGGTTCTGCCAGAACCGATGGCTGATCACAACCACGGTCGGATCCAGATCTGCCTGCGCTTCAGCCGCCGTGAACCCTCGCCCCACTGCGAACGGCGTTCCGATGACGTCGAAGAAGTTGGCCGTCACGATGAGCGGCACCAAGCTGATGGACTGGTCTGATCCTCGCCAGTTGACGCTGCTCTCGACGTTGAATCCCGTAAGGCCGCCGAGCGCACGGCTCTGCTCGAGGTCGCGCCATTGCCGATGCGACACGTGGCTGCTGCCGCCCATGCGGATGTGTACCAGCTGGTTCGGGCGATTCGCCGACGGCATCGCGAACATCAGCTCGCTGGCCAGGCTGAAGATCGCCGTGTTCGCGCCCACCGCGACGGCGATGGACAGCACGGCGGCCGCCAGGAGCATCGGCTGCCGCAGGAGCGATCGCAGGGTGTATCGCAGATCCTGCGTCAGGTGCTCGATAACCGCGACGCGACGCCTGTCGCGACACTGCTCTTCGATGAGGCCGATCGGACCGAACGCGCGCAGCGCCGCCGCGCGGGCGTCGGCTGGACTCATGCCTGACGCGATGTTCTCGTCAATCTGTTCCTGCAGGTGGACGAGGATCTCGCCTTTGAGCGATGCGTCCACCTGGCTTCCGCGAAAGAGCGACGAGAGCCTGAGGCGGAGCTTATCTACCATGCGCCACATTCTGTTACTCCTACTCCGCCTCGCGAACAACGAGGCCAATGGCGGTTGAAAGGCGGTCCCAGCTCTCGAGCTCGCGTGCCAGTTGTTTTCGGCCTGCGGCCGTCAGCGCGTAGAACTTGGCTTCGCGCCCGGTATCCGTCTGGCCCGCCTGGGCCTTCAACCAGCCCTGCTGCTCGAGGCGATGCAGCGCCGGATAGAGGGACCCCTGCGTGATCTGCAGCACGTCGCCGCTGATCTGCTGGATCCGCTTCGCGATGGCCCATCCGTGCTTGGGTTCGAGCGCAACGGTCTTGAGGATCAGCAGGTCCAGCGTGCCTTGAATGAGGTCTGAGGGTCTGCTCACGGGCACCTTTCCCAGTTCACACCTAAGTCGTCTACAATGACGCCTAAGTTATCGACAATCGCGATTCATTGTCAATTACGAGGGAAGGCGGTTCGGAGTTCGGGGGTTCGCGGTTCGCGGTTCAGAGTTCGTGGTTCGCGAGTTGCGAGCCGCGAGCCGCGAGCCGCGAATCAGGCCAGCGCCTGTTCCAGATCCGCGAGCAGATCGCCGGGATCCTCGAGGCCGATCGAGAGCCTGGCCATGCTCGGCGTCACGCCCGCGCGCGCGAGCTCCTCGTCGGAGTGCCCCCACTGCGACGTCAGCACCGGCAGGCTGCACAGGCTCTCGACGCCGCCAAGGCTGGCGGCCCGCTTGATCACCTGGAGCCGGTCGAAGAACCGCGCCGCGCGATCGTAGCCTCCCCCGAGGTCCAGGCAGACCATGCCGCCGAAGCCGCTCATCTGACGCTTCGCGATCGCATGATCGGGGTGCGACTCGAGGCCCGGGTAGTAGACTCGCTCCACACGCCCGCGTTGCTCCAGCTCTCTCGACACGGCGAGCGCGCTCGCGTTCTGCCGGTCCACTCTCACCGCCAGCGTCTTGAGTCCTCGGCCGAGCGCGTACGCGGCGTACGGATCGAGGACGGTCCCGACAAGCTTGCGGGCCGCGAGCATCTTCTCGATGAGGTCCTTCGGCCCGGCCAGCGCTCCGGCGGTCACGTCGCTGTGGCCGTTGAGGTACTTCGTGGCGCTGTGCATCACGACGTCGACGCCGAGTGCCAGCGGCTGCTGATTGACCGGGCTGGCGAACGTGTTGTCGATCACCGACACCACGCCGCGCGCACGGCACGCTGCGGCCACCGCCGCAATGTCGACGCAGCGGAGCGTCGGGTTGATTGGGGACTCGAACCAGACCAGTCTGGTTGCCGGCGAAAAAATTGAATCAGGCTGCCGGAGGTCGTCGACAGACACGAATCGTGGCCGGATGCCGAACTTCGGCAGAAGGTCGGTGAGGAGGTGCAGGGTGCCGCCGTAGATCGCCGCACTGCACACGACTTCGTCGCCCGCTGCGAGCAGCGCCAGTAGCGCGGTCGTCGTGGCAGCCTGGCCGCTCGAGAGTACGAGCGCGCTGTCGGCGCCTTCGAGCGCCGCGATCTTCTGCTCGACCGCCAGCACGGTCGGGTTCGCGTAGCGCGAATAGAGGAACTTTGCCGAGCGCCCCTCGTTGTAGTCGAGGACCTCCTTCGCGTTCTCGAACACGAAGGTGGTCGTTTCGTAGATGGGCGTCGTCAGCGGCGCGGCATCGTCGCTGACGCCTTCGGCCACGTGAATGAGTTGTGTCGCTGGTTTCATAGATCAGGGGGCGACTCTATCGCGGCGGCGGCGGGCGACGCCGCCCCAATTCACCGTTGGACTGCTTCCAGGAGATCCCCGCTCGCCGCCACCACGGGTTCGATGAACTGGCGATACGCGTCCTCGTAGCCCCGGTCGACGAGCTCGGCGAGCGTATGGACCCGATCGGACCGCTCGTCGTAGACGCCGTCGAAATCGAGGGGCCCCAGCGGGTTGTGGGCCGGCCGCACGACGAACAGCCCGGAGAATCTGCCGTTCCAGTGTTCGAGCGCGTCGCGCACTCCCGCGGTCTCGAACGCGGCCAGCGACTCGCCTGCGTGCCCGCGGAGATCCCCGCGTTCGGCGCTCAGCTCGTGCGGGCGCCCCTGCGGCGCGAGCGCCGTGACGAGGATTACCTGCTCGGCGCCGGCACCGGCGACTTCCTCGAGCACTCGGGCAAGACTTCCAGGCCTGTCGCAGACGCGATGCGTCTCGCCGCGCCATGGCCCTTCGGGCGCGAACGTCACGAGGTGCGGCTCGGTGGCGAGCGGGATCGCCAGCGCCGCAGACAGCGCATCGAGGGCGTGATCGCGCGCCGCGCCGCCGAGGTCGAACGCTTCGGCCGTTCGCGCCGCCGACTCTCCGCCCGGCCGCGTGAAGAACCGCGATCGATGATTCTGGGCCAGCAACGCGAAGATGAGGTCGCGGCGCGTGTCCATGTCGTGCACGGCGAGCAGCAGCTCACGGAATCCCGGCTGACCGAGATTCTCGGAGACGAGCTCCACATAGCGGCGTCCCAGTTCGACCGCCGGCGGCGACGCCAGGGGCGCCGCGCCGCGAATCAGATTCCAGAGCTCCGCGCAGCAACTCTCCAGCAAGGGGGTCGCGGAGAGGGGTCCGCCGATCAGCCGGCCGGCGAGCCCGTGGCCGGTGCGACGCTTGGCCCGGTTCGAGAAGGTCGAGGCCACCACGCCCGCGGCCGCCGCCACACTGGCGACCAGGGTTGCAAGCACGGCCAGCCGCGGCACGTACGTCGGCACGGCGGTGGGAGCGAAGAGCGTTTCGATCCAGCGGCTGTACGCGGTGTTGGCTGCGGTGCCGGCCGACTCGAGACCGATGAAGGTCAGGAGCATGCCCGCGAGCGCGATCGCCGCCGCCACCAGCAAGAGCGCGATCGGCAACGCAAGCATGGCACCGGCACCCGCCATCGCCCAGCCCGCGATGCGCAGGGGACGCCGCCATCGATAGAAGCGACCGGCCGCGGGCCGTCGCCACACGCCGTTGTCGTCCCAGAGCCGCGCCCCCCCGTCCATCGCGGAGAACAGGGCGCCGATGACGCCCGCGCCACGCCCGGCGACCAGGTCGATCTTGATCCCAGCCTCGTGCAGCGCCTGCAGCACACCCGCCTGGTAGGCCCCAGCCGTTCCAGACCCGGCCAGCACGAGCGCCGTCCTGAGCCGTGTGGAGTACTGACGATCGGGAGAATCGGGGGGGATCACGGGAAGAAATGCTGCATGCGGAATGCTGAATGATGAATGCGGAGAGGGCCGAGGTCTGAAGCTATCACTCTTCGAACTTCCCTTCAGCAGTCAGCATTCAGAATTCGAACTTTCTTCGTGTATCGTCTGGAGCTTGACGATCTCGAACCGCTTGCTGCCGTTCGGGGTCGTGACCGTCACTTCATCGCCCTCTTCTTTCGCGAGCAGCGCACGGCCGATGGGCGAGGCGGTCGAGATCAGCCCCAGCTCGACATCGGCATCTTCGGGCATCACGAGCGAGTACGTGATCGTCTGGCCGTTCGGATCCTTGAGATGCACGGTCGACCCGAAGCCCACTTTGTCGCGGGGCAGCTTGTCGAGGTTCATCAACGAGATATCGCTGACGCGCTTCTGGAGCAGGCTGATGCGTGCTTCGACGAGGCGCTGCCGCTCCTTGGCGGCATGATACTCCGCGTTCTCCCGCAGATCGCCGAGCTCGCGCGCCCGCTGAATTTCCTTTGGCAGTTCGGCCTTCAGTTCCCGATCCAGACGGTGGATCTCGTCCTGGAACTTCTTCAGCAGTTGCGCCTTCATCTCGTCTCAGATGGTAGCACGGCCGCACCGCCGAGACCTCTATAATGGGCCCCGGACATAGACGTGCGCCGCATCTCCAGCCGTTCCAATCCCCTCGTCGCGCGCTTCCGCGACGTCGCGCGTGGACGCGGTCCGGACGGAGTGATCCTGCTCGACGGCGAGCACCTCGTCGACGAGGCACTGGTCTCCGGCGTGCCCCTCGAAACGGTTGCGCTCGTCGAAGGGATGGTCGATGCGTACTCCGACGGACTCGTCGACCGTGTCAAGCGCGCCGGCGCGGAAGTCGTCCGCGTGCCAGCGGCAGTGCTCGCAGCCATGAGTCCCGTTCGTCAGCCCTCGGGCATCGTCGCGCTGGCGCAGGCCACGCCCGCCTCTCTCGACGACGCCCTCGCGGCAGCGCCGCAGCTGGTGCTGCTGCTCAACGGCATTCAGGACGCGGGCAACGTGGGCGCCATCGTCCGCGCCGCGGACGGCTGCGGTGCAACCGGGATCATCACGGCTGATGGCACAGCTGATCCGTTCGGCTGGAAAGCGCTGCGCGGCGCCATGGGCAGCACCTTCCGGCTGCCGATCGCCGTGCGCCAGTCGGCGCCGGCCGCAGTCAGCCGGCTCCGAAGTCGCGGCGTCACCGTCGTCGCGACCGTGCCGCGGCACGGCGCGCCGCTGCCCGCCTGTCAGCTCCGCGGGCCCGTGGCGATTCTGCTCGGCCGCGAAGGCGCGGGCCTGCCGGAGGCGCTCGTGACAGCCGCCGACCAACGCCTGTCGATCCCCATGCGCCCGCCGGTCGAATCGCTCAACGTCGCCATTACGGCGGCGTTGATTCTCTACGAGGCGGCGAAGCAGCGAGATGGACATGTCCCTCTTCCCCGAGGCTGAACCCCAGCCTGACAATACGCCGGAATCGGCGAGCGTCAGCGCATCCAGTCCCCTCGCGGAGCGGATGCGCCCGCAGACGCTCGACGAGTTCATCGGTCAGGAGGATCTCCTGGGCGCGGGCCGTCCGCTGCGACGGGCGATCGAGGCCGATCGGCTGCAGTCGATCATCCTCTGGGGGCCTCCCGGCACCGGAAAGACGACGCTGGCGCGCGTAATCGCTCGCGTCACGCGCGCGCGCTTCGTGGCGTTCAGCGCGGTACTGTCGGGGATCAAAGAAATCCGCACGGTGATGGCCGAGGCCGAGGACGACCGCCGGCGGCGGGGACGCCGCACCATCCTCTTCATCGACGAGATTCATCGATTCAACAAGTCGCAGCAGGACGCGTTTCTGCCGCGGGTCGAGGCGGGCGACATCGTGCTCATCGGTGCAACGACCGAGAACCCCTCGTTCGAGGTGAACTCGGCACTCTTGTCGCGATCGAAGGTCTACGTCCTCAAGCCGTTGTCCCCTGAGGCGATCCGCCGGATCGTCGCGCGCGCCGTGAGCGACCCGGTTCGAGGTCTGGGCGCACTGTCGCTCTCGATTGACGACGAGGCGCTCGCGGCAATCGCGAAGTATGCCAACGGCGACGCACGCATCGCACTGAACATCCTCGACATGGCCGCGGGCGCTCTCGAGATGGCCGCGGCCTCCGCTGGGTCAGATCTCAGAATCACCGCGCCGCTCATCGCGGACCTGGCGCAGAACCGGGCGCTCCTGTACGACAAGACGGGCGAGGAGCACTACAACCTGATCTCCGCGCTGCACAAGTCGATGCGCAACAGCGATCCGGACGCATCGGTGTACTGGCTCGCGCGGATGCTCGAGGCTGGCGAGGATCCGCTCTACGTCGCGCGCCGGCTCGTGCGCTTCGCATCAGAGGACATCGGCAATGCCGATCCCCACGCTCTGAGCGTCGCCGTCGCGGCGAAGGACGCCGTGCACTTCGTCGGCATGCCCGAAGGAAACACCGCGCTGGCGCAGGCCGCGATCTACCTGGCGACGGCCCCCAAGAGCAACGCCGTCTATGTCGCCTATTCGGAAGCCGCCGAAGCCGCGGCGAAGGAGGTGGCTGAGCCGGTCCCGCTGCATCTTCGCAACGCGCCGACCGGGCTCATGAAGCAACTGGACTACGGGAAGGGGTATCGCTACGCCCACGACGAGCCGGACGGCGTGGCAGACATGGAATGCCTGCCACCCGCACACAAGGGACGCAAGTTCTATCGGCCGACCAATCGAGGGCGGGAAGGCGAAATCAAGCGCGTCAGTTCAGGTGGCGAACCTTCCGGAACATCTCCGCCCGAAGCGGAAGGATGAACGAGAAGCGGTAGTCGCCCTGCATCCGGCCGATCGGGATCCCGACCAGCTCGCCGTCGCGGTTGAGCACACCGCCACCGGACACACCAGGGTGTCCATCGGTCAGACAGGTCACCAGCTTGGTGGACGTCCGCTGGCCAACGTAGCCGGTCGAGAGGATGATCCCCTTCGAGTAGTCGTTGCCCAGGCGGAAGATGGGATCCGCGAACTCGAAGCCATACGCCAGGTTCAAATTGAGGGGCGGCATCTCGATCCGCTCCTTGACCTTCAAGATCGCCCAGTCGCCTGGATCCACCTCAACGCGGGCGTCGCCAGAATCGACCAGGCGCGCGTTGAGCATGGCACCCTTGTACATCAACTTCACCGACGTGATGGTCCTCGGGTCCGACTGGCCTTCCTGGTTGAGCGCGACAACGCCGTGTTTGACGGTGATGAAGTAGCCCTCGCCCAGATACCCGGCCGTGCCGTAGCTGCTCGAACCGTGGTCGTCGTACGAGTAGAGCTCGACGAAGCTGGTGCTGCGATCGCGCAGGAGGTTGAGCGGGAGAAGCCCCATCTCGTCCTGCAGCTGGCGCTTCACGTCGGCCACGATTGACGCGCGGGCCGCGTCGTCGCTGGAAAGACCTGTGATCACGGGCGCCGAGCGGCCAGCGGTGCCGGCGGCGTCGTTCGCCCGGCGCTTCAACTGGGCGATTTCCGCGCGCATCGCGGCCAGCTCCCCGTCGTTGTCGGCACTCTGGCCCGCGCCGAGATAGTTGCCCAATCCGAAGAAAAGTAGTGCGAACGCTGAGGCGATGACGGCTGGCACGGCGCGACGGTTGGACATGACTACTCCAAGTTCGGCAGCTAAACCGCCCCGCACGCGCGGAGCTTACAGCTTTGCGGACCCCGCTCGGGTTCAAATAGCGGAGTTGCCTTTTCGCTTGGAAAACAGGGACCCGGAATCGCTGGGATATTTACACTGTAAAACCTCACGCCAATAGCTGTCAAGCGTAAATCTTACGCAGTCAGCAGTTTATGGTCGAGTTCCAGTGCACGGGCTGGCTGGAGGGTGCCCGGCGGTGCGCTGATTGTCCCGGAGGCACCCGTCATTTCCGCGGGGTTGCCGGCGATCCGGGAGCGGAATCTGAATCAGTGCGCGCTGATGCGTCCGAAGGCGCAACCGTCGACGACAAGCCAAGTTGCTGCAGCACCGATGGCACGTTCAGACCGAGGGCTTCCAGTTGCTGCAACAGGCTGAACACCACGGCCGGGCTGGTCTTGACGATTCGCCCGAGCGCGGCGCTTCCACCATCGGCAGTTCCGTTGCCCTGATCGATCACGACGAGCTTGTCGATGTTGCCGAGTGGCGCCGACACGGCCCCGAAGATCCCGCTCGATGCTTCCAGGATGGCCGGCATCTTCTCGAGCACGGTCTGCAGACGCGCCGACTCGTTGAACTCCTTCCACGCTTCGGCCTTCCGCAGGATCGCTGCCGCTTCGGCGACGCCCTTCGCCTCGATCGCCTTGGCTTGTGCGAGACCGATCGCTTCAATCTTGGCGGCCTCGGCCCGGCCTTCCGCCTCGACCGCGGCCGCACGGCCGGCGCCTTCCTTGCGCAGCTTCTCCTGCTCGGCCTCGGCGAGCGCGATGAGCGCGGAGCGACGGCCCTCAGCTTCGAGGATCGCCGATTGCTTCGACGCTTCCGCGCGCACGACCGCTGCAAGACGATCGGCCTCCGCGGGTTTGATCACGGTCGCTTCGAGCTCCTTTTGCCGTCGAAGCACCTCCTGCTCCTGGACCGCGATCAACTCCTGCGTCCGCATCCGCTCGACGCGGACCTCCTCGGCGACGACCGCCTGCCGAGCCGTGGCTTCCGAGAGCGGGCCCGCCTGTGCGGCACGGGCCTTCTGGGTCTCGACCTCCGCCTGATACTGCGCCTGGCGGATCATGAAGTCGCGCTGCGACTGTGCAATCTCGGCTTCGGCCTGGAACTTCGCCTTCTCCCCTTCCTGCATCGCCTGCGACGACTTGATCTTGGCGTCGCGGTGCGCCTCGGCCTCGCCAATCGTCGCGTCGCGCTTGACCTCCGCCGTTCGGCGCTTGCCGAGCGCGTTGAGGTACTCCTCGTCGTCGCTGATCTCCTGGATCGTCAGCACGTCGACGCCGAGCCCCATCTTCTCGAGATCCGCGGCCGCCTCGCTCGTCAGCTTTTGCGCGAAACTCTGGCGATCGCTGTTCACTTCCTCCACCGTGAGCGTCCCCAGGATCGATCGGAGGTGCCCCTCGAGCGTCTGGAAGATGACCTTCTGTACTTCGACGTGCGTCATCCCGAGAAAGCGCTCGGCCGCGGCCTGGAGGGACGTCTCGTCGCCGCGAATCTTCACGTTCGCCACGGCTTTCACCGAGACCGGAACGCCCTTCAACGTGTAGGCCCGCTTGATCTCGAGCGGGATCGTCATCACGTTGAGGTGGAGGTATTCGACTTTCTCGAGGAGCGGAATCCGGAGCGCGGCGCCGCCTTTCACCATGCGGTAGCCGACGACCCGGCCGTCAGGCAGCTTGCGTTTCCGTCCGCTCAGCACGGCGACCGCGTTCGGCGATACCTTGAGGTAGTTGCGGCTGATCAGGAACATCGCCGCGAAAAACCCCAGGACGATCGCAACGACGACTATCGGAAGCCAGAGACCCTCGCCTGGAAAATTGAGCATGCCTCGCCCTTCAGCGCCGTCTCACGACGACGGTTTCTCCGACCACTTCCTCGACGACGACCGAGGTGTTCTCGGCAATCGCCTCCGGCTCACGTCCCCGGGCAATCTTGTCCACGAGCTCCTCGCCGATCCTGCACCGCACCTGACCGACGCCGCCGGCGGGAATCGTCACGACGACGCGTCCAATCTGGCCCACGAGGTCCAGAGCCCGGCTCTCCGAGGTCGCCTGTTGGCCGTAGAGGAACCGCGCGAAAAAGTAAATCGGCGTAGCCAGGACCAGACCGCTGAGGGCTCCGATGCCAGATGCAGGAAGCGGACCGAGGCCGTAGTGCGTGGCGATGGCGCCAAACCCGCCGAACGCCGTGATGAACACGCTGATCACGCGCGTGCTGAAGAACCCCGGCCCTCCATGATCGAGATCGTGGTCGAGCGCACTGTCGAAGTGCTCGAAGATTTCGCCAAAGAACAGCGAGACCATGAGGATCAGGAATCCCACCGCCGCAATCGCGAGGAAGACGGTGAACGCGTTCAGCTGTGGAAAGAGTTCCATGTCAGGTGAGTGTGCTCACTCTAGGTAAGGACCTCGCCGAAGTCAAATTTGACGACCTGACGCGCGGCGGCGGTCGGCGCGACCGTCGCAGATTGTGCGAGCGGCCTCCGCCGTCGCGGTTGCAGAAAACGCAACACCGTCGTCGCCGCGATGGGACTCGTACGTGAAAACAGGAGCAAATACCGACGAACTGCTGTAACCGGCCGGATGGCAAACCGCCTGCAACTCGGTGGCACAGGAGCGACCGATGCATCTCAGAGTCCACAACGGAACCCCTTCGAACAGCGAGAGCAGTCTCTGCAACACTTGCCGCCTCTCGACGATCGTCCGTGGCCGCACGCTCGATGAAGAGATTGTGCAGTGCCACGCGATGTCCATGCGGGCGACGCGTGTCACCTTCAAGGTCACGTATTGCTCGGCCTACAGCGATGCGCGTCAACCGAGCTACATGCAGATGATGGAGAACGCGTGGATTCTGCAGCTCGGTTCGAAGAAGCGCCCGGCGGGGTTCATCCGCGGCTCCGACCTGCGGCAGGAGGAGCTCACGGAGATCATGGTCGACATCCACAATCGGCGTGATGGGTAGAACCGCGGACAATACGACCACGGACAACACGGACAACACGGAAGGTCAGCTGAGGACTCACAATCCCAGTTCAGACCAGGGGCCGCACCCGACCCTCAGGTGGCGAGCGCCCGGTCGATCGGGAACGGCTGGCCCGACCATGCGCGGACGGACGTCCACGGCTCGGCCGGAGCGGTCCAGAACGGATCGGCCGGCGAGAGGCCGAGGGGCAACAGCCCCACGGTGCACAAATAGAGGCTGCCGGTCGAGATGTAGGTTTCGCCGACGCCCGGCTGGTGTCCACAGAAGCCGATCCGGAGCCACCCGTTCGCGTCGAACGTCCCCGGAGCCTCGATCGACCGCCGGATGATCGCGGAGAGCGCGCCGCGCACCTGCGCGGGTGACACGCCGTCGGGCAGCGCCTTGCGCAGCGCCATCTGCGCGAGCAGCTGGAAAGCACCGAAGCGATATGCGATCGAGCGCCCGATGGCCGGGAACGTGCCGTCGGGCGCGATGAGCCGCTCGAGGATCGCGGCGTGCCGGCGGGCGCGTGGTTCGACGCGGCCCGCGAGCTCTCTCCATGCAGGCATCTCGTCCCGGCACACATCGAGGACGTCGAGCAGCATCGGCTGGATGACGAAGCTGTTGTAGTAGTCCCAGTGGAACGCGGGCCCATCGCCGTAGACGCCGTCCCCCTTGTACCACTGGTCGTGCTGTCGAAGCGCATAGTCGACGCGCATCCGGTCCCACGTGGCGCCCAGACGCGCCAGCGCCACCTCGACAGTCGCGGAGAACAGCAGCCAGTTGTTGAACCCCGGCGTGATCGCGCGCGTCGACTCGAGCGCGGCGACCACGTGCCTGGTCGTCGTGGCCCCAAGCGCTTCCCTGAGCGCCCGAGGCGCCCGCAGGAGCCCCTGCGCCAGGAATGCAGCGTCCACGAGCGGCTGACGCTCGCGCGTGAAGTTCAGGAAATCGGGAGACGCCGGATCGACCGCACGAGCAACGGCGCGCCGCGCGAGGTCGGCGTACTCACTTCTCAGTCGGCCCTCATTGCTGTCGTCGCGGGCCAGCTCGATCCACGGCGCGATGCCTGCCAGCAGGCGTCCGAGCGCCTCCAGGTGGCTGACTGCGCGGCGATCGGTACCAGCGGCCTGCTCGACCGGCATCCGTACCTTGAGCGTGCCGTCAGCCAGATTCCTCAGCACTGGATCGGCGAGCCGCGTCATCACGCTGACCCAGAACGCACGATCGCCCTGTGACGCCCCTGCGACCTGACTGGTGGCCGCCCGTCCACCAACCATCGGCGCAACGCCGATCGTTCCCGCCGCCGTCAGAAACTCGCGTCGATTCATTGGTAAGAACTTATCTCACAAATCCAGGTCCGGGTTAGATTAGGGGCGGGTCGAGCCACGACAGTCACTCACGATGAGCACGAAGACCCCGATGACCACGAAGGAATGCCTGGTAGAGATCTTCGCGAGCTTCGTGAGCTTCGCAATCATCTTGAAGGACTCCGTGTTTTTCCTGTTGCCCGTGGTTCAGATGCGCTGAAAATTCTTTTCGATCTCCCGCCGCGACAACCGCAGCACGACCGGCCGTCCGTGCGGGCAGACCGACGAATACGCCGTGCGCCGCAGCTCCTCGAGGATGAAACGCATCTTCTCCATCGTCAACGGGTAGTTCGCCTTCACCGCGGCATGACAGGCCATCGTCGCGGCGACGCGTCGCAGCGCTTCCTGGACGCCGGAGGCGTGGTCGAGCCCCTCGAGATCCTCTGCGAGCGCGCGCACAGCCGCCTCGCACTCGGCGGGATCGAGGATTGCGGGCACCGCGGAGAGCCGCAGGCTCTCGCCGCCAAATTCCTCGATCTCGAGCCCAAAGCGTTCGAGCGTCGAGGTGTGCTGAGCAAGAACCTGTCGCTGCGCGGGAGACATCTCGATCAGGATCGGCGTCAGCAGCCGCTGGCTCTCGAGACGTCCGGCGGTTAGGGTCTCCATGACCCGCTCGAAGAGCACGCGTTCATGCGCGACGTGCTGATCGATGATCGCGATGCCTTCATCGTCTATCGCGATGATAAAGGTGTCGCGGAACTGCCCCAGCGGGATCATGGGCCGAATCTCCACACCGCCTTGCGGCGTAGCCGCTATCTCGGCCGACGGCGGACGATCGCTCCAGGTGGCTCCGCCGAAAGAAGTGACGGGGCCGGGAGAGCGCGTATCGGGCATCCATCGACTGCCGATTGTCGCTCCCGCCAGAACACCGGGGATGCTCACAGCACTCGGCTCGCCAGGCCGTGGCGCGAACGGCGTGAACTGGAGCTCCGGCGCCCGCCCCTGACCCAGCGCTTCACCGAGCGCCCGGCGCAGGACTTCGTGCACGAGAGACTGCTCCAGGAAGCGCACCTCGGCCTTCGTGGGGTGCACGTTCACGTCCACGCGGTCCGGAGGGATCTGCACGAAGAGGTGCACTTCGGGGCTGCGTTCTTTAATCGTCGCCACGCTGTAGGCCTCGGTGATGGCGTGAGCAATGGTGCGGTCTTTCACGATGCGCCGGTTGACGAAGACGTTCTGCGTCCCTCGCACGGGGCCCTCATCGCCAAGCGCCGCGACATAGCCGTGGATCGTCAAGCCCGCGGCCTGCTTCCGGACCTCGATCAGATCGGCGCGTTCGCCGAACAACTGGAAGAAGCGCTCGCGCAGTCCGGCAGCCGGCGGGCACTCGAGCAGACGCCGTCCGCCGCTCGTCAGCGAGAAACCCACCTCGGGATAACCGAGCGCCATCTGCGTGACGAGCCGGGAGATCTGCGTGGATTCGGCGGTGTCCGACTTGAGGAACTTGCGTCGCGCCGGCAGGTTGTAGAAGAGGTCTTCGACCTCGATGGCCGTGCCCTCCGGCGCACCGACTTCGCGCTCCGACGAGAGAGTGCCTCCGTTGACGCGGATCTCGGTGCCCGTCGCGCTGCCGCGCGCGCGCGTACGCAGAGTGAAATGCGACACCGACGCGATGCTGGGGAGCGCCTCGCCGCGAAACCCGAGCGTGCGAATCGCCGCGAGATCGTCGGCCCCCGCAATCTTGCTGGTGGCGTGCCGCTCGATCGCCAGCCGCGCGTCCTCCGGCTCCATCCCTTCGCCGTCATCCTCCACGCGCAGCGACTTCTTTCCACCGAGCTCGATGGCGACCGCAATTCGCCTGGCGCCGGCATCGAGCGCGTTCTCGACGAGCTCTTTCACGACCGACGCGGGACGCTCGATGACCTCGCCGGCGGCAATCTGATTCGCGAGATGCAGGGGAAGTCGGTGGATACGTGGCATGGCGTCAGCCGACCATCCCGGTCACAGCCAATTGCGCCTGCGGAAGAACGTGAGCATGGCCAGCGTCACCGCGGCCATGATGGCCGCTATCCACCAGAATTGTACGCGCTCGCCACCGGGAAAGACCGGGAGCGTGACGTTCATTCCGTACATCCCGGTGAGTACGGTCAGCGGCATGAAGATCGTCGAGATGATCGTCAGGACCTTCATCACGGCGTTCAGCTGGTTCGAGACGTTCGACAGGTGCGCGTCGAGCAGACTCGATATGCGGTCCTGGAAGAAGATCGCTTCGTCGGACAGACGCACGAGGTGGTCGTGCACGTCGCGGAACCGATACGACAGGGACTCTGAAATCTGCGAGAACTCGCGGCGGGCCAGGCGGCCGACGGCGTCGCGCTGGGGCATGATCACGCGTCGCAACGAGGACACGTCGCGCTTGAAGTCGAGGATGCGCTTGACCAGCGTCGACTTGGGCCGGGCAAAGACCTCTTTCTCGAGCGAATCGAGCCGGTCTCCGAGCTTGTCGACCTCGGGCCGATAGTTGTCGACCATCGTGTCGACGATCCGATAAAGCAGCGCCGCCGGGCCCTCGCCGAGCACGCGGTTGTTACGGCCGCAGATCTCGCCAATCCGCCCGATCGACCGCGACGTTCCGTTGTGAAACGTCACCAGATACTGGGCGCCGAGGAAGAAGTCGATCTCCTGGGTCCGGAATGCGTGTTCCTTCGCCTTGAAATCGATGCCGTGGAGAATCAAATAGACGTAGTCGCCGTAGGACTCGACCTTGGGATGATGGATTTCGGCGAGCGCGTCCTCGATGGCCAGTTCGTGGAAGTGGAAAACGCCGGCCAGGACCTTCGCCTCCTCCGGCGTGGGCGCGCTCAGATCCACCCACACCCAGACTCCGCTGTCGGCCTTGAGCCAGGACGGGTCCACCCGATCGACAGTCTGAGTGGACCCGTGCTCGTGTTTGTAGACCGTGATCAATCCCCGACCTTGACCTGGAGCGCCGCCTGCGCCGCGGCCAGGCGCGCGACGGGAATCCGGTACGGCGAGGCGCTGACGTAATCGAGCCCCGCACGCTCGAAGAAGTGGATAGACGAGGGGTCGCCGCCGTGCTCGCCGCAGATGCCGACCTTCAGGTCCGGACGGGTCTTTCTGCCCTTCCGCACGCCTTCCATGACGAGCGAGCCGACGCCCACCGTGTCGATCGTCGCGAAGGGGTCCTTATCGAGGATCTTCCTGTCCTGATACGCGCCCAGGAACTTCCCGATGTCGTCGCGGGAGAACCCGAACGTGAGCTGTGTGAGGTCGTTCGTGCCGAACGAGAAGAACTGCGCTTCGGCTGCAATCTCATCGGCCGTGACCGCGCCCCTCGGCACCTCGATCATCGTGCCGACGAGGTACTTCACCTTGACGCCCTGCTCTTTCATGACCTCGGCCGCCACGCGCTCGACGACCGCCTTCTGATCGCGAAGTTCTTTCACGTGACCGACGAGCGGGATCATGATCTCGGGCACGACCTTGATGCCCTCTTTTGCGAGCTGGCAGGCCGCCTCGATGATGGCGCGCGTCTGCATCTCGGTGATCTCGGGATACGTAATCCCCAGGCGTACGCCGCGGTGCCCGAGCATCGGATTGAACTCGTGGAGCTGCTCGACGCGCCGCAGCAGCTTGTGCTTCTCGTCCAGATCCTTGCCGGTCTTGCCGGTCGCCTCCATTTTGGCGATCTCGACCATCAGATCCTCACGCTTGGGGAGAAACTCGTGCAACGGCGGATCGATCGTGCGGATCGTGACGGGGTTGCCGTGCATGGCCTTGAACACGCCGTAGAAGTCGCCGCGCTGCAGCGGGAGCAGCTCGTTCAGCGCCTTGCGCCGGTCCGCCTCGTTGTCCGCGAGGATCATACGCTGCACGATCGGGATGCGGCCCTCCCCGAAGAACATGTGCTCCGTGCGGCACAGGCCGATGCCGCGCGCGCCGAACGCATACGCCGTCTCCGCCTGGTCGGGTTGGTCGGCGTTGGCGCGAATGCCAAGCCGCCGATACTTGTCCGCCCAGGACAGAAGCTTCTCGAAGCGGCTGTAGACGTCGGAATCCTTGGCCTTCATCTCGCCGGCGACGACCTGCAGGATCTCGCTCGGTTTGGTCGCGACCTGGCCGAGCTTCACCTCGCCTGTCAAGCCATCGAACGAGACGAAGTCGCCTTCCTTGATCGTCTGACCGCCGACCGAGAACTTGCGTCCCGATTCTGAAATCTCGAGGGCACCGGCGCCGACAATCGACGGCTTGCCCATCTGACGTCCGACGACGGCCGCGTGCGACGTCATGCCGCCGGTCGCTGTCAGGATGCCCTGCGCCACGAACATCCCGTGGATGTCGTCCGGCACGGTCTCCTTCCGCACGAGGATCACGCTCTTGCCCTGTCGCGTCCACTCCACGGCATCGTCGGCCGTGAAGACCGCCTGGCCCGACGCGGCGCCCGGTGACGCCGGCAACCCCTTCGTCGCGACCGGCAGCGCCTTCCACGCTTTCGGGTCGAAGACGGGCGCGAGCAACTGCGAGACCGATTCCGGATCCACCTGAAGGACCGCTTCCTTCGGCGTGATGAGCTTCTCGCTGACGAGGTCGGTCGCGATTACGACGGCGGCGTAGCCCGTCCGCTTGCCGTTGCGCGTCTGCAGCATGAACAACCGCTCGTCCTGGATCGTGAACTCGAAGTCCTGGATGTCCTTGTAGTGCCTCTCGAGCCGCGTCGTGATCTGCCGCAACTGGCGGTAGGCCTGCGGAAGGACCTTCTCGAGCTCGGTAATCGGCTGCGGGGTGCGCACGCCGGAGACGACGTCCTCGCCCTGCGCGTTGATGAGGAACTCACCGTAGAACTCTTTCGCGCCCGTTGCCGGGTTGCGGGTGAAGCCGACGCCGGTCGCCGAGCGGTCGCCGGTATTGCCGAAGACCATCATCTGGACGTTGACGGCCGTGCCGATCGAATCGGGAATCTCGTAGATGCGGCGGTACTCGATCGCGCGGGCGTTGTTCCACGAGCGGAACACCGCGTCGCGGGCGCCGCGCAGCTGCTCGAGCGGATCCTGCGGGAAGTCCCGCTTGCCCTTCGACTTGACGACCGCCTTGTAGCGCGTGACGACTTCACGGAGCGCCGCCTCGTCGAGGTCGGTGTCGCTGTGCGCCCCCTTGCTCTTCTTGACGGCCTCGAGCTCGTGCTCGAACGCGTCCTTGGGAATCTCGAGCACCACGGCGCCGAACATCTGGATGAAGCGGCGGTAGCTGTCGACCGCGAAGCGGCCGTTGTTCGTGCGCGCCTTCAAGCCTTCGACGGTCTTGTCGTTCATCCCGAGGTTGAGGATCGTGTCCATCATGCCCGGCATCGAGAACTTCGCGCCCGAGCGAACCGACACGAGCAGCGGATTCGCCGCGTCGCCCAGCTTCGCGCCGGCCGCCTTCTCGAGCTTCGCGAGGTTTGCTTCCATCTCTCGCTCGACGACCGCGGGCACCTTGCGGCCTTCCTTGTAGTAGAGCATGCAGGCGTCGGTCGAAATCGTGAACCCGGGCGGCACCGGCAGGCCGGCGTTGGTCATCTCGGCCAGGCCGGATCCCTTGCCGCCAAGCGTGTCTTTCATCGTGCGATCGCCGTCGGCCTTTCCGTTCCCGAAGAAGTACACGTACTTCTTCGTCTTGGGGGCCTTCTTCGATGACGCGGCTTTCTTTGGTGCCTTCCGTGCGAGCTTCTTTGCCATGTCGACTTGTCCTACTCCGTTTGAGGAACGATTTCCGAAATGTCCGCGAGTTCGAGAATGAGGTTGCGGAGGTCTGCCATCAGCGTCAGCCGCGCCGTCCTCAAGCGCTCGTCCTCTGCCATGACAAAGACTTCAGTAAAGAACCGATCGACCACGGGCCGGAGACCGGCCAGGTCGGTGAACGCTTGTCGATAGTCGGCCGCACGCGCGGCGTGCTCGATCCGGGGTCTGCGGGCATCGAGCTCGGCGAGCAGCGTCCGTTCCGCCGGCTCGGTCAGCGCCTCGCGCTCGAGCGCCGCGTGGGACTTCAGCTCGCGTGCGATGTTCTTGACGCGCTTGAAGAGGACGGCGAGGGCCTGAAAATCCTCTGCGCCCCGCATCCGCTGCAGCGCGGCCGCCACGCGCAGAGCGCGCAGCGGAACCACGTCGCCCGTGGCCGACGTCGCGCCGCGCACCACCTCGCCCGGATGCCCCCGCTGCTCGAGCGCGTAGCGCACGCGCTCGTGCGCGAACGCGACGACGGCATCGGCTGCCGCGGACGAATCGGCGTGGCCGAAGCCCTTGTCGGCGGCAGCCACCAGGCCGCGCAGGCCCAGCTCGCGGTCGACGCCGACGAGCTCCGGCAGGTCCATCAGGATGCGGACGATGCCGTGCATCTGACGCCGCAGCCCGAACGGATCGTGCGACCCGGTCGACTTCTCTCCGGCGTTGGTGAGTCCCACCACCGTATCCAGCTTGTCGGCGAGTGAAACCGCAGCCCAGGTTGCCGCCGCCGCACCGAGCTCGGCCTGCGACGGTGGCGCATCCGCCTCGACGCCAATTGGCAGGTACTGATGGTAGATCGCCTTCCACACCTGCTCGGGCTGCCCTTCCTCGCGGGCATAGATGCCGCCCATCGTGCCCTGCAGCTCGGGAAACTCGAAGACCATGTCGGTCGTCAGATCGGTCTTCGCGAGGCGGGCCGCCTTCGCCGCGGACTCTGCGATGTCCGGCCGCCCGAATGCCTGCGTCGCGATCCACGCTGCGAGCTTTTCGATCCGCTCGGCCTTGTCGCGGTAGCTGCCAAGCTTCTTGTGAAAGAGCACCGTGTGCAGCCGATCGAGGCGCGACTCGAGAGTGTGCTGACGGTCTGCTTCCCAGAAGAACTTCGCGTCGCGCAAGCGGGCCGCGACGACACGCTCGGCATTCTTCGCAATGAGCCGCTCGTCGGAGGGCTGAGTGTTGACGACGGCGAGGAACGCTTCTTTGATCGTGCCGGCTTCCGTGACGACAGGGAACCAGTGCTGATGATGCACGAGGGTCGTCGAGAGGACTTCTTCGGGAAGGACCAGGAACCCTGCGTCGAAGAAGCCGGCAACGACCGACGGATACTCGACGAGATCCGCGACTTCCTCGACGAGCGCGGCATGATCCTTCAGGTGCACGCGCCCGCCGAGCCTGCGCGCGTGCATCTCGAGGTCGCGGGCAATGCGGTCGCGCCGGTCCGCGTGGTCGAGGACCACGAAGTGCTCCGCCAGTTTCGCCTGATACTCGTCGAAGCTCCGGACCTTGATCGACCGTCCCCCCCGGCCGCTCGTCGCCAGAAACCGGTGCCCGTAGGTCAGCGCGGCGGACTCCACGTCCTGGACCTGCGCCCCCGCGGCGCCGGCCGAACGGCCGATCGTGAACGGCACGACGCGGCCGCCATAGAGGAACAGCAGCCAGCGGATGGGGCGACCGAACAGCAGCTCTCCTCTGCCGTCATCGATCTTCGCGTCCCAGTGCATCTGTTTGGGAAACGGCAGATCCCGAAGGAGGCCGGCAAGAATGTCGGGCAGGGTGTCGACGGCGCTGCGCCCGCGCGCGTGCTTCTGAAAGGCGAGGTACTCGCCCTTGGGCGTCCGCGCACGCGTCAGCTGCTCGAACGGCACGCCCTGCTTCCGGGCAAAGCCCAGCGCCGCCGGCGTCGGTTGGCCGTCCTTGCCGAACGCGGCCGAGACGGGCGGACCAGTGATCGTTTCGTCAAGGTCTTCCTGCCGCTCCGCGATGTGGGCGACACGCACGGTCAGACGCCGGGGCGTGCTGAAGCTTTCGACCGGAGCGCCCGGGGCAATCCGAAATTCCGTGAGGCGCGCGCCGAGCCGTTCGGCAAGCTGCCGCGTCAGGCCCGGCATCCACGATGCGGGCAGCTCTTCGACGCCGATTTCGATGAGGAGCTCTCTATCCATGAACTTCACGGTCACATTGCGTTGCTGATCACGGCTTCAATCACGAAGACACGAAGCTCGCAAAGATCACGAAGACCAATGGTCTTTTCTTCGCGATCTTCGTAGCTTCGTGATCATCGTGATGCCTCGTCGTGACGGGGTGCGTCGTCGCTCGGCGCATCCCCTTCGCCCACCCATGCTTTCGCAATGGCCACCGCCAGCTGCCGCACGCGCAGGATGTAGGCCATCCGCTCGGTGACCCCGATGCCTCCGCTCGCATCGAGCAGGTTGAACATGTGCGAGCACTTCAGGCAGTAGTCGTGAGCCGGCAGCACCAGGTTCGATCGCAGCAGCGTCTGAGACAGAAGGTAGTACTCGTCGAACAGATTCCGGTGCAGCGCATGAAGCTCCGCCTTGGGCATGTCGATCTGGCCGAAAGCGTACTTCGACTGCTCCACCTCGTCGCGGTGCCGCACGTCCCGATACTTCACGCCCTCCGCCCACTCGACATCGAACACGTTGTCGACATCCTGCAGCGTCATGGACAGGCGCTCGATCCCGTAGGTCAGCTCCACCGAGATCGGCGACAAGTCGATGCCCCCGGCCTGCTGGAAGTAAGTGAACTGGGTGATCTCCTGGCCGTCGAACAGCACCTGCCATCCGATCCCCCAGGCGCCGAGCGTCGGCGACTCCCAGTTGTCCTCCTCGAAGCGGATGTCGTGCGCTCGCAGATCGATGCCGCACGCCTCGAGGCTCTG
>Ga0184612_10000246_pt1 | contig 24250 bp, 20 predicted proteins | sample PLM3_60_coex_FD_133163 | JGI IMG/M metagenome (GOLD analysis project Ga0184612, IMG submission 133163) | Groundwater sediment microbial communities from an aquifer in East River, Colorado, USA - PLM3_60_coex | ecosystem: Environmental > Terrestrial > Soil > Riparian zone | place: USA: East... | reverse complement strand
GAGGCGCTTCTGACAACTCGCTTGTTGAGTCTCTTTCCAGGTGATACCGTCAGCCCGCTCATCCGCTCGACAACTGAACCGGCGCGAGAGCGAACCTGACGTATTTACCGTGATATCTTTCGGCCGACTCCGAGGATGCGCATCGCGATCCTGCAATCGAGCTACATCCCGTGGAAGGGCTACTTCGATCTGATCAACTCCGTCGACGAGTTCGTTCTGTTCGATGATGTCCAGTTCACGCGGCGCGACTGGCGCAACCGCAACCGCATCAAGACACCGGCCGGACCAGCGTGGCTGACGATTCCAGTGCACAGCAAGGGAAACTACTTCGCGCCCATCAACCAGATCGTCGTCAGCGACGAATCCTGGGCCGTCCGGCACTGGAGGACCCTCACGGGCAGTTACGCGAGAGCGCCGTACTTCCGGACCTATGCCGACAGGTTCGAGCGGCTCTACCTCGAGTGCCGCGAGACACGGCTGAGCGCGATCAACTACGCTTGGATCGCCGCCATCTGCGAAATCCTCGAGATCCGCACCAGGCTGACGTGGTCCATGGAGTACGAACTCGTCGACGGCAAGACCGAGCGGTTGGTCGACATCTGTCGGCAGGCAGGTGCGACGACGTACCTGTCGGGACCGGCGGCGAGAAGCTACATCCAGCCTGAGATCTTCCAGGCGGCAGGCGTCGAGCTCGCTTACTTCAGCTACGAGGGCTACCCTGAGTACGCGCAGCTGTTCCCGCCGTTCGATCACTTCGTGTCGATACTCGATCTGATCTTCAACGAGGGACCGCGCGCCGGCAGGTTCATGTTGAGCTTCAAGCCGTGACCCTCTCCATCGTCACGACGCTCTACTGTTCAGCTGCGCATCTCGAGGAGTTCTACCGTCGCGCCCGCGCCGCGGCGGAGACAATCACCACAGACTACGAGATTGTCTTCGTCCACGACGGCTCGCCGGACGACTCGCTGTTCATCGCGCTGGAATTGTTCGAACGCGATCCGCGAGTGCGCGTGGTCGATCTCGCCAGGAACTTCGGCCATCACAAGGCGATGATGACGGGGCTCCGTCATGCTCGCGGCAAGCTCGTCTTCCTGATCGACTCGGACCTGGAGGAGGATCCCGAACTGCTGACGGCTTTTGCCGCCACACTCGACTCGGCGGCTGCCGACGTCGACGTCGTCTACGGCGTGCAACAGGAGCGGCGCGGCGATTGGTTCGAGCGTTGGAGCGGCCGGATCTTCTTCAGGCTCTTCAACCTGATGTCGGACTACCCGATTCCGGAGAATCTGTTGACCGTGCGCCTGATGACCAGCCGCTACGTGTCGGCCCTCCTGTCGCACGGCGAGCGAGAGATGGCGATCGCCGGCCTGTGGGTGCTGACCGGCTTCCGGCAGGTGCCAATCGCCGTCACGAAGCATTCGCGGTCGAAGACCACATACAGCCTGCGGCGCAAGATTGCGTTGCTGGTGAACTCCGTCACGTCGTTCAGCAGCCGTCCGCTGGTCTTCATCTTCTACCTTGGGGTGGCCATCGGTGCTCTTGCAGCGGTGGCTGCAGTGTACCTGGTGATCTGTAGGGTTTTCTTCGGTATCCTGCTTCCTGGGTGGCCGTCGCTTATCGTGTCTGTGTGGCTCCTTGGCGGCATGATCCTGGCCTGCCTCGGCATCGTCGGTATCTACCTCTCAAGAATCTTCATCGAGACCAAGCAGCGTCCCTATACCATTGTTCGCAGTGTCCATGAGCGAACCACCGATTCGGCCGAGCCCAGAGATCCTCGAGACGGTCGACCGCTATTACTCTGAGAAACTTCGGCAATTCGGGGCAACGCACCGGGGCGTGGACTGGAGCACGGCCTCATCCCAGGAGCTGAGGTTCAGCCGTCTCCTGCAGGTACTGGATGAAAACGACGACGGGTCGCTCATCGACTATGGCTGCGGGTATGGCGCCCTGCTCGACTATCTCGGCGCCATCGGGCATCGCGTCGCGTACCGCGGGTTCGACATCAGCGAGACGATGATCCAGGCTGCGCTGGCCCGACACGCCGGCGTCGCGCACGCTTCGTTCACCGCTGACGCGTCACGCCTCGCGCCTGCCGACTATGTCGTGGCGAGCGGCATCTTCAACGTGAAGCTCGGACACACGCCTGAGGCCTGGTGGGACTACGTGTTCCAGACGCTGGCGATCATGCAGTCGCTCTGCCGCCGTGGATTCGCGTTCAACATGCTGACGACCCATTCGGATCCGGACAAGCAACGAGACGATCTCTTCTACGCTGATCCGATCCGGGTCTTCGACATCTGCCGGCAGCGGTTCTCGCCACGCGTCGCGCTGCTCCACGACTACCCACTCTATGAATTCACGACGATCGTGAGGACCTGACACCGCCTGTGGCACAGATTGTTCTGGTCGGCGCCGGGGACATCGCCCGGCTCGCGCACTTCTACTTCTCGACCGACTCCGGGCACGAGGTGGTCGGCTTCACCGTCGATGCCGAATACTGCCGGGAGGACACGTTCCTCGATCTCCCGCTCGTGCCGCTCGACCAGGTCGCGAACCGCTATCCACCGACGGCGTTCAAGATGTTCGTAGCGCTCAGCTACGCCAAGATGAACCGCGTGCGCGCCGCGAAGTATCACCAGATGAAGGCCCTCGGCTACGAGCTTGTCAGCTACGTCAGCAGCCGCTGCTCCTTCCTGAGCCAGCATCCCCCCGGTGACAACTGCTTCATCCTGGAGGACAATACGGTGCAGCCGTTCGTCAAGATCGGTAACAATGTCACGCTCTGGAGCGGCAACCACATCGGCCACGACTCGATCATTGGGGACCACTGCTTCATCAGCTCCCATGTCGTCGTCTCGGGCCACGTCAGCGTGGCGCAGGGCTGCTTCATCGGCGTCAACGCGACGCTGCGTGATTCCATCAGCATCGCGGAGTACACGCTGATCGGCGCGGGTGCGCTGGTGATACGGGATACGGCACCGGGGTCGGTCTACCTGGGTGCGCGCGCCGAGCGGTCCGTCAAATCCAGCGACGATGTGGATCTTTGAGCAATGGTGTGGGTGAAGCGAGGCCTCATCATCGTGCCGGCGCAGCAGGCACCCTGGATCGGCACGCACGCCGCGCTCCCCGTCGTCCGGCGCCTCGACGATCGCGACCGAGTCTACTTCAGCTCGCGCGATGCCGCCGGCCGATCGCACATCGGCTACGTCGACTTATCACTGGCGAGCGGTGATCTGCTCGCGGTCGCGCCGGATCCCATCCTCTCGCCAGGCCGGTTGGGTGCGTTCGACGACGCCGGCGTGACGAGCTCGTGCGTGATCGATCACGGTCACCGCACCTACTGCTTCTACACGGGCTGGGCGCTTGGGAAGAGTGTCCCGTTCTATCTCAATGCCGGGCTCGCGTGCAGCGACGACGGCGGGCTGACTTTCGAACGTGTGTCGCCGGCGCCTCTCCTCGACCGGAGCGCGGTCGACCCTTATCTGACGGCGTCGCCATGGGTCATGGTCGAGAACGGCACCTGGCGGATGTGGTACGTCTCGGGCACGGAGTGGACCGATGCCGCTGAAGGGCCGCGTCATCGCTATCACATCAAGTATGCCGAGTCGCGAGACGGGCTTCGTTGGGAACGGACTGGCATCGTCTGTCTCGATTACCGCTCGGTAGAGGAATTCGCCTTCGGTCGTCCATGCGTCCTTCGCGATGGGAATCTCTATCGCATGTGGTATTCGTATCGCGGTCCTTACTATCGCATCGGCTACGCGGAATCGGCCGACGGCATTGTCTGGGCCCGTCGGGACTCGACGAGCGTCGTGCCGCCGTCCGACACCGGCTGGGACTCCGAGATGACCACGTATCCGGTGGTCGTCCGGCGCGGAGATCGCCTCTACATGCTCTACAACGGGAACGGCTACGGCAGGACCGGCATCGGCCTTGCCCTGAGCGCCTGAACGTGGCGCGCGAGCCACGCCGATGACGCCGATCCCCTTCAACCGTCCCCATGCAACAGGCCGGGAATTCGATTACATCCGCGAGGCCATCGCCCGTGCGCATATCGCCGGTGACGGCATCTTCTCGCGGCGCTGTCAGGCCTGGCTGGAAGAGCAGGTGGGCTGCGTAAAGGCGCTGCTGACGCCTTCCTGTACGGGGGCGTTGGAAATGGCCGCCCTGCTGAGCAGCATCCTGCCGGGCGACGAAGTGATCATGCCCTCGTTCACGTTCGTGTCGACGGCGAACGCGTTCGTGCTGCGGGGCGGGGTACCGGTCTTCGTCGACATCCGGCCCGACACGCTGAACCTCGACGAGCGCGCAATCGCCGCGGCGCTGACGCCGCGGACGCGAGCCATCGTGCCCGTGCACTATGCCGGGGTGCCCTGTGAGATGGACGAGATCGTCGCCCTCGCACGTCGGCACAGTCTGCTGGTAATCGAAGATGCGGCGCAGGCTCTTGGGTCCACGTACAAGGACCGGCCGGCAGGGCGACTCGGCGATCTTGCGGCAACGAGCTTCCACGAAACGAAGAACGTCACATCGGGGGAGGGCGGCGCACTCCTCGTCAACGCGCCTGACCTCGCCGCGCGCGCCGAGATCATCCGCGACAAGGGCACGAACCGCAGCCGGTTCCTCCGCGGCGAGATCGACAAGTACACGTGGATCGACGTGGGCTCTTCGTTCGTACCGAGCGAGCTCGCAGCGGCCTTCCTGTGGGCACAGATGGAGTCCGCGGGTGCGATCACCGAGCGACGCCTGGAGATCTGGACCTGGTACTACGCGGCGTTCGAAGCGCTCGAGCGTCGAGGACGCCTGCGGCGGCCCATCGTCCCCGAACACTGCCGCCACAACGCCCACATGTTCTACGCGATCGTCCAGAATCACGAGACCAGAACCCGCCTGCTCGACGTCCTGAACGCTGCCGGGGTCAACGCGGTGTTTCACTACGTGCCGCTGCACTCGTCGAGGGCCGGTCGCCGGTTTGGACGAACCATCGGCGATCTTCCTCAGACCGACAGCCTCAGCGAGCGGCTGATCCGATTCCCGTTGTGGATCGGGATGGAGCAGTCCGACGTGGCCGGCATCGTGGAAATCGTAGAACAGGCGCTCGGGTGAGCCGAAGAATGCGCGCGAACGCACGCCGCATGGCGGTGCCGGCCGTGCTCGACGGGCTCGTGCTGGCGGCATTCGCCAGCGCAATGTTGACGACTGGCGGCGCAACGCTCGATGCGGCCGCGATCGGATCGCTGTTCTTCGGCGCCACCATCGTCGCGATCGCGGGATCGGTGATCGTCGCATGGACGGTCGGTGACGCGCATCCGTCACACCACGTGATGGCGATCCTGCTCGGCAGCCTCGCGACGAGCCTCGTCCTCTTGCTGGGCTGCGTGACCACCGGAACGCTCGCCGCGAAGGTGTTTCTCGCGTGGAGCGTTGTCGTGCTCGCGGCGGGCGCCTTGACGCTTCGCTCGGCTCCAGAAGTCGAGCGAAACGATGGTCTCGACGTTCTGGCGGTCGTGGCAATTGTCATTCTCGTTGCCGTCCGGTGCCACCATGCCGCGGGCACTCTGCCGTCCATCCAGGCGACCGGCATCGTTCCAGTCTGGTCGGACTACTCGATTCACGGTACCGAGATCGCGCAGTTCGGAGACCCGCACGTGCAAGGTCTGTCGTCGTTCCTGCTCGCCGGGCAGCCGCTCGTGTTCTATCACTATGCTGCGTACATGCTCCCGGCCGCCGCTGCCGGCGTCATGAGCCTTCCTCCATGGGGCGTGGCAGCCAGCCTGCTGCTCCCCTACGGCATCCTGTTGATGTCGCTCGCAGTGTATGCGTTCGCCAGGGTCCGGCTCGGAGCGGTGGCAGCGACAATCGCGCCGGCGGCGCTGCTCCTCGTCCCGGACGCATCGGCCTACGGACTGCGCAACGGGTTTTTCGGATTTCACTGGCTGCTGTTCACAGCCCCCGGCAGCGGGTATGGCTTGAGCGCCGCGTTCACGGCACTGACGCTGATGGCGATCTGGCGCTCTCGTCACCGGTCGGCGTGCTTCTGGCTGGGGATCTTTGTGACGGCGGCCGCATTCGAGTTCAAGGCGCAGATCTTTCTGTTGCTGGCCCCCGCCATGGCAGCCTCTCTGCTGTGCGAGACCGCCTTCGCACGGCGTCACGCGCGGGCGGTAATCCTGGCAGTAGCCCTGACGGCCATCAGCGTCATCATCTGTCTGGTGACGTGGCACGGCGCGCGTGACGCCTGGCTGCGATTCTCCGCCCTCCGCCCGTTTCTCGAAACGGTGCACTCGGGTATGTCACCGACGGCTTACGACGGTGCTTACACAGCTATCGACAGGCGTTACGGCCCGCTTGTCGGGACGACGCTCGGCGTGCTCGCGCTCATCCCGGCCGCGCTGGGCGCGTTGGCGCTCGCGCTGCCGATAGCCTGCGTCGCAGCGATACGACGCACCGGCTGGCGCGTTCTCGATACGTTTCCGATCTGGTGTGTCGCGGCGTGGCTCGCCGTGGTGCTGCTCGCGCCGGTGGCCAGCCACGGTGACTACACCGAGTTTCAGCAGCGGCCATTCGTTCTGATCTATGCGTCGGCCCTCGTCTGGACTCTCCTGTTCGTCGAGCGCGGATTGCCAGCCGCTGGCCCTTCAGCCGCAGGTCTCCGCCTCGCACTCTCCACGACGCTGGTCGCCGGGATCGCGATCACCGCGCTGGCGCGGCGGCACGAGGATCCGGCCCGACCCCGCTTTGCCTGGGGCATGCGTCACTTCGACACCAGGCTCGAACGCGGGTTCATCGAGGCAGCCGCGTTCGTCAGAGCGCACGCAGCTGCGGGCGACACCTTTGCCCTCATTCCGACGGACCCGACGAGCAGGCTGGACGACGACGCGACGAGGCTGGCCGCGTTGGCTGGGGTGCCGGCCTACCTCGCGCGGGCGAGCATTCAGGCCAGCAACGGCCCAGCACGCCGCCTCGTCGTCGAGCAACGGCTGTCTGAACTGGACCGCGTCGCAACGGCCGGCGATGCGAACGCGGCCTTTGGGACGCTTCGGACAGTCGGCGTGGATTTCCTCGTTACGCTGGGCGAGCATGGCCCGTCGTTCGATCCATCGGGCTCACGCGCGGCCTTTCGAGCGGCGGGTGCGGCGGTCTATCGGATCGGGCCCGAGCGGTGACCGCGCCCAGCCAGATAGGCTGCCTCGTCTGCGGCAGCGATCGGTGGGTGGCTTTGCCGGAAGTCGGCCCGCAGTCCATGGCCAGCGACTGGCGGGTCCTGCCGATGCCATTGCGCAAGCGCGTCTGCACCGATTGCGGATTGGTGTCGAGCGTGGCGCCACCGCCGTCTGGCTTGTTCGAAGGCGGCTACTCGTTGTACGCGCACACGGCCTCTGCGGCGCCACGGGAGCACCGAAGGCAGCAGCTGTACGCGCGATGGATCGTGCACGCTCGCGGGCGCGCCGGCAAATCAGCGCCGCCACAATCGGTACTCGATGTTGGTTGCGGAAACGCGTCGCTTCTTCTGGCGCTTGGTGAACACTGGCCGTCGACAACGCTGCTCGGATGCGATCCGTCGGCCGAGGCGGTCGCACACGCCAACGCCGCAGGTTGCCGGGTCTGGCAGGGCACGTCCTCGAGCCTCCCGACAAACCTCCAGGCAGATCTCGTCGTCAGCGTGAACGTCATCGAGCATGCGGACGACCCATTGGCGTTTCTGCAGGATCTGGGGAGAGGACTGACTCGTGACGGCACTCTTGTCCTGATCTATCCAGACGGCGCACGGCCGGGCGTCGAGCTGCTGATTGCAGATCACGCCTATTCGTTCGCGTCCAGCCATTTGCGTGAAATCCTGGAACGCGCGCAGCTCGCGGCACGCCATGTCGAACCTGCTCCCCCGGAGCTCGGATCGTTCCAGATGGTCATCGCCGACAACCGTCCGTCGTCGTCGACGCCGGCAGTCCGGACTTCGGCGATCGACGTCAGTCGCTTGCACTCGTACCTGCAGCGATGGTCAGCACTCGACGGCCGGCTGGTTTCAAGGCTCGGCGATGGAGGTGTAAGCTGTTTCGGAATGGGAGAAGCCGCGGGCTTGCTGCGCGCCTACGCTCCGCGAACGTGGCAACGCGTCGGCTCGTGCACGGCCGACGAGGTCCAGGGCTCGTCGCGATTCGGCCTGGTTTCGGCCGTGCCGCTGGATCAACTTGCCGGCGACGAGCCGTTGTTGCTGGGCGTGCGGCCGCAGGATCAGCCCAGACTGGTCGAGCGGCTCTCGTCGCGATTCACCCGTGTCATCAGTTGGCACGATCTCATCGAGGCATAGCGCTGTGCAGGACACGTCGACGGCCGGGGCATACGGCATCAGAGAACGCGAGCAGGATGGCGATGCGCTCGCCTTCCACGCCGAGCGCATCCGCACGATCGGTTACTCCGTTCTGGACAGCGGAATCAGCCGACAGGACGTCGACCGTCTAGGCACGTCACTGGACGAGATTCTGGAGCGCCAGGTGCAGGAGTTCGGCGGGATGGACCGGCTCCTCAGCATCGGCGATGCCTACACTGCTCGCTGCCCGCTTGTCTATGACGACGGGTTCGTCCAGCTGGTGCGACATCCAATGCTACTGAGACTCTGCCGGCGTGTGCTTGGCGAGTACGTACAGTTGATGCAGCAGAATGGCGTCGTCAACCAGCCGAGCGAGAGCCACACGCAGGGGGCATATCACCGCGATCTGCCGTATCAGCATTTCGTGTCGAGCCGTCCCCTCGCGCTGAGCGCGCTTTTCTGCATCGATCCGTTTCGAGTCGAGACCGGCGCAACGACGGTGCTGCCGGCTTCACATTTGAGCGAGCGTTTCCCGTCCGACGACGTGACGGCGTCACTCGAGACGCCGATCGAGGCAGCACCCGGCGCATTCATCGTGTTCGACTCGATGCTGTTCCACCGCGCCGGTGCGAACCGGTCCGGGCGGCCGCGGCGGGCCGTCAACCATGTCTTCACGGTTCCGATAATCGCACAGCAGATCTTGCTGCCCGCGGCACTGGAGGGTCGATTCGCCGACGACCCCGAGCTTGCGCGGGTGTTGGGCTATGAAGCGGCGCCCGCCGCTTCCGTGGCGGAGTGGCGCGAGCGGAGGCTGGTGCGAGAGACAGGAAGTCGCACCTGAGCGGCTGCCGTTCCCGTCAGGCGAGAAACATCTCGAACAGGTTCAGCGTGATGCGCTCGACCCTCTGCATGTCCTCCGAACGCTGCTCGAGCAGGCCGGTCGGCGAAGTGAACCTCGGCACCCCGTCGCCGGGAAACGGCAGCCGCGTCCCGATATTCAGGAACTGGGGCCACCACATCGTTGACGCGTTGAAGACCAGGTTACCCTTGGGTCCGGGGTAGATTGTGGCGGTGTACTTGTTGGGGGTGACCTGCCCGTCGCCGCCAAACGGACGCTCTTCTGCAAGGACCTCGAGCCCGGGCCGCCCCACGGGATTCCCAGTGAACTCGTGGCCGACCAGGCCGCGAAGCCCGTCATCGTCGCGGAGGCCCGTGCCGCTGTAGAAACGCGAGCCCAGCGGACCCGTTGTGTTCAAGCACCGCCACTCGGCCACACCCACGGCAGGCTCCACGAGACGCGCCCCCATCAGCTCGCCCGCATCGGCAAAGTCGCCGTCGGTGAAGCCGGCCTGTTCGGGGGCAGCCGTCATCAGCCAGGGCTCGATCGGTCCCCAGCGTCCGATGCGACGGATGATGCGGTTCTGACGACTGCCGTCGAAGGTCGATGGTGCGAGCTCGAGCACGCCGGTCAGGCTCCCGCCGCAGAGAAACGCCACGCTCAGGCCGTTTTGCGGGATGTCGTCCGACGCCTCGACGGCGTTCCTCAAATTGTTGAACATCGGGACGGAGTAGTACTCGTCGTGACCCGTCGAGAGGAGTGCTCTCGCTCGCTGTCGCAGGCGCACAGGTGAGCTGTCGTGGAGATCCATGCAGCTCATGTAAGAGACGTCGAACCCGCGCGCTTCCATCCAGAAGAGCAGCGGATACTCGAAAGTCAGAAACTGACTTGCTCCGATCATCCAGGAGAGGCGCCCCGGCTCGTGGAGCATGTACCAGGGCTGGGCCAGCGCGTAAGGCCGGTCGAAGCTGACACGAATCTCGGGACCCCAATAACCGACTTTCGCCGGCGTGCCGTGAAAATCGTAGAGGGAGAAGTCATCCGGCCAGCCGTTGTAGGCGGACCAAGTCGTTTCGCTGCACTTGAACAGGAAATCACAGGACCGATCGTCGGGGACCACGAAGATGACGTAGCTACCGGCCGGCGACGACACATCCACCTGGGTCAGCTTGCCGAGATACACGCCGCTCACCCAGTCAGACGGGATGCTGAACTCGACGCTCGGTGGCCAGTCGCATTCGCGCAGTTGGCGGTCGCCGATCGGCGGGTCGCCGCGCTGCGTGCCCTGAATCACGTCGGTCGTGTGCATCAGCCGCGCCCCATCGCCGCCGTAGAAACCCAAGCGGTAGAACTCGACGATGAATGGCGCCGTGCTGCTGACCGAGATCTGGACCCTCTCGCCGGTGCGATAGCTCAATTTCGAGCAATAGCCCTCGATGTCGGGGCTTCGCCTGCGGCTGTCGACACGGGCGTTGGTGTTGATCCAGGATCTCGTTCCTGGACGCTGGTTTTCGGCTGGTATCGGGTTCATACGATTTCTTGTGCTGTGATCAACGCGTGGAGTGTAGGTGGTCAGCAGCCGTTCCCGGCCCTGAACCTCTCGCGAGAGAGAGGCCATGATCGCCGCCACGGGGATGACGATCTCCCAAATGTCTCCCTCTCGTCGTTGCGGTTGCTTGACTAACTTGATGCCATTGGCCGTTGCGAATTCCTGAGCGCCGCTGTCGAAGCCGACAGTTGTGAACATGAACGCGAAATTGGGCTCCAAGTCCGCCTTGATGGCCGAAAACGCCGTTACTTCGCGCTTGCCAACCTTGCGCGTGTAACACTTGCACTCGCCAATGATGAAGACCCTCACGCCTCCAATTGTCCCTGAGGCAGACACGTCGATTTGATGGTTACCGCTCTTGCCCTCGTACACACGACTGCCATAGACAGTAATCTCGTGTCCGTCGAAGTGTGTCTCGACGAAACGCTCGAGCTCGGCCTTCACCGAACGTTCGTAAGCTCTGTAGTCCTGCTGACCGTCCATTCAGTTGCGCCTCGGACCCGACCGGACAAGGATAGCGTTTTCCTTCTTGACCGGAGCGAGGAATTCGGCGCAACAGGGCAGCGGTTGCCACCATGGGCAGCGGCTCTGGACGCCGCGCTCGGCACCGGCGTCGACAGGCTGCAAATCTGGACGTATCCGTTGTCTGGTGAATCGCCTGTGTTCCTGGGCGCGACTGAGTACGGTTCAGGTCGCCCGATGTTTGAGCCGTGCACGGGCGATCACTTTCCGCGACGCCTACTTCGGCGTGATGGCAACCTGCCGAGTCGGCCGATTCAACAGCCGCTCCGACTCCGAGGGCCCGACGCACGGCCTCTCTGGTCGGTCGTGAGCCGGCAATGAGGCGCAGCTGGGAGTGCAGCGTGAATGGCTTCACGCTGTATGATGCACCCGCTTAGCGAGAATCGGCGCTGAATTACAGCGATTTCTAATCGTCCGCCCACTTCGCCCATGCGGCCAACGCCGATCACCGAGAGGATCTCGTACGGGTCAACCGTTCCAACTGGTGAGAGTCTGGCCTCGTCAGGCCAATGCGGGCCGGTTGGGCGAGGCCATGAGCTTGACGAGCACCAGCCCGGCGACGAACCCACCGATGTGCGCCATGTAAGCCACGCCGCCGCCGGTTTCGCTCGTCGTAGCCATGGATCCGATCCCGTTGAACAGCTGGATGACGATCCAGAAACCGAGGACGACAAGCGCCGGAACATGAGCGATGCCTCCGCGGGTGAGGACGCGAACACGGTTCTTTGGAAAGAGCAGGAGATAACCACCGAGCACCCCGCTGATCGCGCCCGAGGCACCAACCGCAGGAACGTTCGACCCGGGACCGAACACGATGTGCGCGAAGGACGCCGCCAAGCCGCACGCGAGATAGAAGGCCGCGAAGCGGACCGCGCCCATCACCTTCTCCAGGTTGTCCCCAAAGATCCAGAGATAGAGCATGTTTCCGCCGAGGTGCATCCAACCGCCGTGCAGAAACATCGAGGTCACCAGCGTCGACCAGAACGGCAGCGGAATAGTCGGAGGGAGATCTCGTACCGATGAGTACTCCCTCGGCACCACACCCCACGCCTGGATGAACGATTGGAGCGCAGCCTCAGACGGTTGGGCGAGCTCGACGAAGAAGGCCAGCACATTCAACGCGATGAGGCCGAAAGTGACGAGGGCTGGCGGCCCGCCCTGAACTCGATCATCGCCGATTGGGAACATTGCGCTACCTCCACGGTAAGCGCGTTGCAAATGAAGTGCCGGCCGCAATTAGCCGGTCCAGGCCTTCGAGCACCCGTGAAGCCGACGCTCAGAATGATCCGGACCCGGCCAATGGAGGCGCTGAAAGGCTGAGGATAGGCTAAGCACTTCAGCGCAGCTGACGCGCTCGAATCCTGATCGAAAACTCGCGATTGGCAAACGGGCCAGCGCCGCCGTCCAACTTCGGCAACCGCATCTCGACGATCTCTCCCGCCTTCACCTGGATGACCGACTTCACGGACCGCCACTGGCCGCTGTCATCCCATCGCCTGCGCGTCTCAACGGAGACATCCATCGCGCCGCGTTCGAGCCGCGCGATGAGGATGCCGTAGATGTCGAGCGAGACGCTTCCGTCGACGATGCTGTCGAAATAGAATCGGAACGGGTGGTTCGGCACACCCCGAACGGACGGAATCTGGCCGCGCTGCGCCTCAGTCCCGTTGGAGAGCCGCTCGATCAGCCAGAGATCGGCAGCGACGAGTCGGCGATCGAGGTCCGCCGACGGATAGTTGTCCACTGACACTCGGATCGACGCCAAGCTCCCGCAAGAATATCGGTAGATATTTCGCAGCGTGTATACCGGCCACGACTCCCCTGGACGGAGCGTCAGCTCGATATCATCCCTCGCCGGAAAGGCTTCACTGAATTCCAAAGACATCCGATCGCGCTGCCCATCGCGCTGCAGCCATGCGGCCATCTGCCACCGCAACCGGAACGTGACGGCGTCGCGAACGCCACGTGTGGGTGTCAATTCGACTCTCCATGCGGCAGTCGCGTTTTCCCTGAGAGATCCGTCGGAGCTCACGGCGAAAGCCTCACAGGTTTCCCCAACTGAAAACGTACTGGTCACGGGCTTCCCGATGACCACCGGGCCTGTGCTCCGCCAGACGCCGACCGGCTTCTCGCCACCGTTCCTGCTCAAGGTGTATGCCCCAAGTCGGACCTGCAGATCGTTGAACGTCTGTGCCTGTGCCACGCCTGCGGCAAGGTGTACCATCAACACACAGCCTGGAATGACCCTCATTGCATCCTCCCGGACGTTACGTCCTGCCATGCTGCCGGCACCTGCACGACACGCGTCGCGGGCGGCGCGGCAGACATCGCCACGTCGCTTCGACGCTCGCCGACAAGATACCCTCCGACAAGAGCCACAAGAACCGCCGCAACTGCGGCAATTGCGCGCAGTGAAGAGCGCCACGGCTTCTGAGCTCTCAACGCGAGTGGTTCCTTGCCGTCGGTCTGCGCGAGGTGACGCAACGCGATCAGGTCGATGAGCAGGTCGCGGCCGGCCGGTTCGCCTAGCGCCTCCGCCAATTCGCTTGAATTAAAAGGTTCGTCGTCCAGAAAGGCCGAGATGACTTCATGGGTGTCGCTCATAGGTCCACTCTCAGGGCTGGCGGCCAGACTGCCGCATCGGCATCGTTCGTCGGGTCGCAATGGGAGACGTCAAGTGCTCGCGCAGCTGTAGTCGAGCGCGATGGATACGCGATCGGACGGCGTCCGGTGTCAGTCCGCACGCACGTCCGATCTCTTCATAGCCAAGGCCCGCCACTTCCCGCATCAGGAATACGTCGCGGTCGAGGTCTGCCAATGCGGCGAGCGCCTCGTTGACCGCGAGGTCGACATCCTGAGACGGTAATCGCGCGCCTTCGTCCATCAACACCGATGGCTCGGGGTGCCGCAGACGCTTGCGGTGGTGATCGAGCGCGAGGTTCCTGGCGATTTGAAACAGCCAGGCCCTGACCTCGCCGTCCGCGGCCACGGGGATGGTTGTCCGGCTCACCCTCAGGAAGACGTCCTGCGTTAAATCACGCGCCGTTTCGGTTTGGCCGACCGCTCGGCAGAAGTACTTGAACAGGCGATGTTGGTGGGCGGCGTAGAGCGCTTCTGGGTTGACGGCCATGCCTCACTACTACTAAGAACGCGGCGCAGAGCCTAACCTCTCGACGGCCATCAAATATGAGACCCAAGCCACAGATTCCAGCCGAGATCGAAGAGTACCGAGATGAACTCTGGCGCCGCGAAGGGACGCGGCAGGTCGAGACCGCCCTCGATGCGGAACGCTTCATCGAGCAGGTCGGCTTCGCTGCCTGCCTGACCGATTCGCGCCGACCAGGGCCGTCGCTCTACGTGGCGGTCTGTGGGCGTCGCGACGCTGTGATGCCGCGCAATGTACAGAAAGACCCCGAGGCCTCGCTCACGTGGGTGTTGAAGGACGAGCTCGTGGGGCGCGGCAAGCTTTACTATGCCAAACTGGCCCGCGGCAAGACGATGTTTTTGGCGCCTCGCATGATCCCCTACTTTCACGCCGTCTGGGGAGTGCGCCGATCCGAGGAGAAGCGGCGACTGAGCAGGAACGCTCGAACGATCTTGCACGTGCTTCGCAAGGAATGGGAGATGAGCACGGCGGACCTGCGCGATGAATCCGGCGTGAAAGACCGCAAGGCGTTCACGAGAGGCGTGGATGAACTCCAGGCCGCCATGATCGTGGTGCCAAGCGCGGTTTTCTATCAGCCGAAGTTCACGTACATCTGGACGCTTGGCGTCGGACGGTTTCCCGAAGCGCTGCGCCGGCGCGTGAGTCGAGAAACTGCCCTACGCGAAATCGCCCGGTGCTTTCTGACCGGAGCGGGACTGACGATCCCCGGCGAGATGGCCCGCGTGACGGGCCTGCCGCGGCCGGAAGCCGGACGTGGCAACCGTGCGCTGGTTGCCGAAGGCTATGCAACCATGCCCGCGCCCGGGGTGTATCAGTTGGCCGCAAGCCGTCGGTTGGAGGAGGCAGGGTTTCGTTAGCGATTCAAACACGCCGCACGCGGAACGCGACCTGCGCCAACGCGCCGGCGGAGGGTCTCCTTCAGTGCGGTATCGTGTCGTCAAGGAGAACACAGAAGCTTAACGCCAGTGTCCGGGACCTGGTCCGTGCGACGCGGCCGTATACTAAGCGGTGATTCGCGCGCTCAGGTGGGGCTTGAGATACCGCCCTGTGTACGACGCCTTGCAGCGGGCCACGTCCTCCGGCGTGCCCGTCACGACGACCTGACCGCCAGCGTGCCCGCCTTCCGGCCCCAGATCGATGACGTGATCGGCGGTCTTGATGACGTCCATGTGGTGCTCGATGAGGAGCACTGTGTGCCCGGCGTCCACGAGCTGATTCAGCGAGACGAGCAGGCGCTCGACGTCCGCCAGGTGCAGGCCTGTCGTCGGCTCGTCGAGGATGTACACGGTGTGCTTCGAGCGCTGGAGCTTGCTCAACTCCGTCGCGATCTTGATCCGCTGCGCCTCGCCGCCCGAGAGTGTCGTGGCCGACTGGCCGAGCGTCAGGTAGCCGAGGCCGAGACCGTTGAGGACTTCGATCTTTCTGGCCAGCGCGGGCTCGGCCGCGAAGAAGGCGACGCCTTCCTCCACCGACATGTTCAGCACGTCGTCGATCGTCTTGCCGCGGACGGTGACCTCGAGCGTCTCGCTGTTGAAGCGTGCGCCTTTGCACACGCCGCAGGTGACCTCGACGTCCGGCATGAAGTAGAGCTGCGTCGTGATCACGCCCTCGCCCTGACACTCCTCGCAGCGACCCCCCTTGACGTTGAAACTGAAGCGGCCGGGTTTGTAGTCGCGCTCGATCGCGAGCGGGGCGTTCGTGAAGAGATCGCGGATCGTGTCGTAGAAGCCGACGTAGGTCGCCGGGTTCGAACGGCTGTTTCGGCCTATCGGGGACTGGTCGATGTTGACCACCTTGTGCACGTGCTCGAGCCCGTCGACGCCTTCGTGCTCGCCTGGAAGAGTGCGCGTGTCCTCGAGCTTCTTCCAGAGCGCCTTGTAGAGGATCTCGTTGACGAGCGTGCTCTTGCCAGATCCTGAAGCGCCGGTGATCGCGACCAGTTTGCCGAGCGGAACGGTCACGTCCACGTTCTTCAGGTTGTTCTCGCGCGCGCCGCGCACGACGATCGACTTGCCGCTCCCTGTGCGCCGCTGCCTCGGGGTGGCAATCGACCGCCTCCCCGAGAAGAACTGCCCCGTCGGAGAGGCCTTGCATTCGAGGACGTCGTCTAGCGTCCCCTGGACCACGACGCGGCCGCCGTGCACGCCGGGCCCCGGACCCATCTCGACCACATGGTCGGCCGCGCGGATCGTGTCCTCGTCGTGCTCGACGACGATGAGGGTGTTGCCGATGTCGCGAAGGCTTTCAAGTGTCGCGATCATCTTCGTGTTGTCCTTCGGATGGAGCCCGATACTCGGTTCGTCCAGAACGTAGAGCATCCCCATGAGGCCGGAGCCAATCTGCGTGGACAGCCGGATGCGCTGCGATTCGCCGCCCGACAGTGTGCCCGAGCGGCGGTTGAAATTGAGATAGTCGAGGCCGATTCCAAGAAGCAGCTTCAGCCGCGCGCGGATCTCTGACAGCACCTGACGGCCCGCATCTGCTCCTCGCCCGGCCGGCTTCACGGTTCCAAGAAAGGTCTGCAGCTCGTCGAAGTTCAGCTGCCCGACATCGTGGATGGTGCGGCCCCCGACGGTGAACAGCAGCCTGGTCGGCCGGACCCTTGCACCTTTGCAGTCCGGGCACGTGTGCTCGACCATCACCTTGTCGAGCCATGCTTCCATCCTGGAGCTCGCCTCCCCGCGCTGGCGGTAGCGGCGATAGTAGCGCTCGATACGCCGCGCAATACCGCCGAAGCCGACTTCCCTGCCCTCCTGGTCGGGGAGCTTCACTTTTGCGTCGGGCGGCGAGCTCACGGCTATCTTCCTTGGCTCGATCCCGTAGAGGATGGCGTGACGGATCTTCTCCGGCAGCTTCTGCCACGGCGAGTCGAGCGCAAACCCCAGTGCGCTCGACAGGCTGAACATCATGCGTCCGTCCCACGTGTCCGGGTTGTACTTGAACGCCTCGCGCACGAAGCAGCCGCCGAGGATGCTGCGCTTCGGATCGGGAATCAGCAGCTCCGGATGCGTCAGCTTGTCGACTCCGAGCCCGCCACACGTGCGGCACGCGCTCTCGGGGTTGTTGAAGACGAAGAAGTCGGGGCCGATGTCGCCATACACGAAGTGATGGGTCGGGCTGCACAGTCCCGTGTAGAACTTGGCTGCATCCGCCTTACTCGCGCCCTTCCCGAGCTGCACCTGCACGAGCCCGTCTCCCAGGAGCAGCGTCGCGGCGATGCCAGCCTTTATCGCCTTCTCGTGCTTGCGGCCGGCGACAAAGCGGTCCACGACGGCGTCCATGTGACGGACGTCCGATACGTCGAGATCCGTCTTCTCGGAAAGGTCGACGGGCTTGCCGTCGACTATCATCCGGCGGCAGCCCTTCTTGCGAACCTCGGTGAACACGAAGTCGAGGTCCTCGCCGTAGACCTTGAAGATGGGCGCCCGCAACTCGACCTCGGTGCCTTCCGGCAATGACAGGATCGCCTCGAGGATCTGGCTCGACGTACGGCTCGGCGTCGCCTCACCGCTCCGGGGACACTGCGCCTGGCCGATCGTCGCGAACAGCAAATTCAGGTAGCTCGCAATATCCGTCATCGTCCCGACGGTCGAGCGCGGGTTATTGGCGAGCGTCTTCTGCTCGATCGAGATGACGGGCGAGAGGCCGAAGACGAAGTCGACGTCCGGCTTGGTAATGTGCGCGACGAAGCGTTTCGCGAAGGTGGAGAGCGATTCCATGTAGCGCCGCTGGCCTTCGGCATAGATGGTGTCGAACGCCAGGCTCGACTTGCCGGAACCCGAGAGACCGGTGACGACGACGAGGCTGTCGCGCGGGATCTCGACCGAGATGTTCTTGAGGTTGTGCACGCGCGCGCCCTGCACGGAGATCGTCGTGCGCGCAGCGGGTCTCTTGAGGGTGCTCTGTGTCATCGGCGTCGGCCGTCCGGCGCGCGACCGGTTCATCGCGGCGTCCAATCCTGATCATCTCCGGCCGGCTCGCCCAGGTGCACGAACGCCAGCTCCTGCACGTCGACGTTGCTCTTCTTCGTCAGCCGCGCCGGAACAGACACTTTACCAATCAACCCCTGATCCGCCAGGTACTCGCACGCCGTCGTCACCTCGCTGACGCCGAAGTGCCGCGTGAAGTGGTTCTCGAGCTCCGCACACGAACGGGCTTCACCGGCCTCGCGAAGGTACGCGACGATCGGCGCGAAGATCGAGGGCGCGCGCGCGGCGAGGTAGCGATCGACCGCTTCGAGGGCTGCCACGACGCTCATCCTGTTCTTCTTCGTGTTCAGCAGGCCGGTGTAGATTGTCTCGAACAAGACGGGGTTGAGCTTCATCGCCTTGGGGATGACTTCCCGATCCGCCACGAGGCCCGCGTCAATGACTTCGACCTGGGCCAGCGACGTCGCTGCGTACAGGATCCAGAGCGCGGTGTAGTCGAGGTCCCCGCGTGTCACGAGCCACTTGTGCGCTTTGTAGACGGCAGGGAGCGCTCCTGTCGCCGCGCGCAGGAGCTGGATTTCCTTGTCGCGTGCGCCGAGCGTGTGCAGCCCTTCGCACAGCCTTGCGATCGTCTCGTCGTGCGTGTACAGCAGTCGCCCCTTGGCGAGGAGCGAGTGCATGAACGAGTTCTGGACCGATCCTTCGACCGTCCTCCGGAACTCGCTTCGCGGAATCAGGAACGCGTGCACATTGACGCCCTCCGCGTACAGCGCGATTGCGCCCGACGCCACCTTGCTGTCATCGATCGTCACGAGCACCAGGTCGATGTCGGACTTGGCCCAGACGGTATCGTGGGACAGGCTGCCGCAGAGAAGGGCCGCCAGGATGCTCCGATCCTGCTGTACGTGCGTGACTAGGGTGTCGAGCGCCGCCGTGAACGCCTGCCGAGTTGACTGATGAACCATGCGCCTGAGGAAGGAATTCTGCGAGTTAGCCGACGTGCGCTCTCATCGTCCCAAGGCGCGGCGCAGCTCGTCGCCCCAGTTGAGGACGACGTGGATTTCTTCCACCGCAGCGCGGTCCCGGCGAACCGCCAGAAAGCGCCCATCCTTGGTCACATCGTAGTCCGGAACGAAGTTGTCAGAATTGTAGAGCGCGCCAGGAAAATCGAACAGCTTCCGCGGGGCCGCGACGCGAAGCGGATTGAGCTGTATAGGTACTGACATCAGCGAGTCTCCTTCCCGGTAAAAGAGCTCACGACCGTTCTTCGCCCACACTGGCTGCAACCCACCGTTGTTCGAAACCGGCGTTTTTGGGCCGGGGCCTGGAAACGGCGCAACGTAGACCTCCGAGCGCCCCGACTCGTCGCTTACGAACGCCAGCCATTGACCGTCGCGTGAGAACTCGGCTCCTCGCTCGTTGAAGCGGGTGGTGAATAGCGGCCGAGGATCCTCCCCGAAAGGGAGAACCCACAGGTCGCGCGAGCTACCGCCAGGGCCGTCCTCGAATATGAGGAAGCGGTCGTCCGGCGACCATGAATCTGGCCACTGGGGTCCCGGCCGCGCCAGGAGTCGTTTCGGCTTGCCTCCTGTGGAGGGCATCACGTACAGGTCCTGATCGACACCCTGCTCGGGCGTGGTTGGTACTGAAAAGAAGGCGATCTGCGAACCATCGGGCGACCACACATTCCGGCGATTGTTGCCTTCGGTCGTCAGGCGCGATCCTGAACCGCGTTCGAGGTCAAAGATCCACAGGTCGAGCACAGAACCTTTGGAGACACTGACCGCCACACGCTTGTCATCCGGGGACAATCGCGGATAGAGGAACGCGAGCTCTTCGTCCAGGGCGGGTGTCGCCTTGCCGGTCCGGTCGAGCCAGACCATGGAGGCACGCGCCTCCCCGGCGCCCGGAAGGTACGCCAGGGAGCCGTCACGCGAAGCGGCGAACATCGCCTCGCTCTCGAAGAGACGAACCGATTCGACCAACGGAACGGCCGTGCCGACCACTTCGAGTCGCCTCGAATCGAACTTCGTCGCCCAGATTCCTCCCTGTCGTATGAAAAGCAGATCGCCCGAGGCCGCCAGCTTGGGCGTCGAGCCATCGACCAGCGTGTGACGAGCTCGCGTCTGCAGGTCAACGGCCTCGATGCGTCCTACAGCGGGCGGCATCCTTGTCCGCACGAGCACCGCTTTCGATCCTGGTAGAAACTCTGGCTGAGAGAACTGTTCGTTGCCAGAGTCGAGAATCCGGTCGAGGGTGCCACCACTTGCCGGCACCCTGTACAAGTGCGTCCTCGCGACGACGATTGTGTCGTCGTCTCCCCACGTGGCCCGCGCATTCCCGGGCACGTCACAGATCGTCACGGCGACGCCGCCACCAGCGGGAACCTTCTTGATCTTCCCGTCGGCGAAGAAGCCGATCCACGCGCCGTCCGGCGAGAAGAACGGCCAGGTGCCACCTTCTGCGCCGCGCACGGGCTCGACGTTCAGGCCGTCGAGCGGACGTTTCACGAGCCCAGGAAGCATTCCGCTTCCGGCGGAGTAGATGAACCCGTACACGAGCGTGCGCCCATCGGGAGAGAAGGCGATGCCGCCTGCCCGTCCGGTGATGAGCGCCGACGCCGGAATTTGAATCGCGAACCGTCTCACCGGACCGGCGACCGACTGCGGTGTCAACCTCCACGCTGTGAGGCCTACCACCACGGCGCTGACGGCGGCGGCCGCTACGATCGGCCAGAGGCGCCGACGCGACGGCACCGCAGCAATCACTGGATCACGCGAGTCACCCTCTCCGACTTCAGCAAGCTCCAGCCGCACGTCGCCAATATGCTGCAGACGACGTTTGGGATCCTTCTGCAGGCAGCGGCGAAGCAGTCGGTGGATGGCCTGTGGTGTGTCTGGCGGCAACGCCGTCCAGGCAGGCTCGGCTCGCAGGACGGCTGCGAGCGTGTCGGCGATATCGTCGCCCTTGAACGGGCGCTGGCCCGACAGCATTTCGTAGAGCATGGCGCCGAACGCCCACACGTCGCTCCGCTTGTCCGCCGGCCGTCCCTTCGCCTGCTCGGGACTCATGTAGGCGGCAGTCCCAAGGACTATGCCGCTCTGCGTCATGGCCGGGCTGGTAATCGTCGGTGAGTCTGTCACGTGGCGGGTGGTGTCCGCTATGGGCTCCAAGGCCTTCGCCAGGCCGAAGTCCAGCACCTTCACTGTGCCGTCTGGTCGCACCTTGATGTTCGAGGGCTTCAGATCGCGGTGGACGATCCCGACTTCGTGCGCAGATTCGAGCGCCTCGGTGATTTGCCGCGCGATCGGCAGCCCCTCCTCCATGGGAATGGGCCCGTGCGCGAGGCGATCGGCGAGCGTGGGCCCCTCGACCAGTTCCAGCACCAGCGCCCCCACGGCTGCCTGCCCTGAGCCCGTCGAAGGGGCCTGCCCTGAGCCTGTCGAAGGGTTCGATTCTTCGAAGCCGTAAATCGCGGCGATGTTCGGATGGTTGAGTGAGGCGAGCAGCTGCGCTTCACGCCGGAATCGAGCCAGCCGATCGGGATCGCGGGTGAAGGCATCGGGCAGAACTTTCAACGCGACATCGCGGTTCAGCCTGGTGTCTCGTGCGCGGTACACCTCGCCCATCCCGCCCGCGCCAATGGCCGCAAGGACGTCGTAACCGCCGAGGCGGGTGCCGGGTGTAAGGGCCACAGCGTCGTCCGAGGATTATAGGCGGGGAGTGGTAACCGACAGCGAGACGAGTGCTTAGAGTGCCAGCGCGCGGACAAGAAATCACTAAAAGCGCCTGACTCGGCGGCCGCTGGTAAGTCACACGTCAACGGTGCGTAAGGCCGAGACTTCAGGGAATCTCCTCAATTGTCTTCGCTCCGGCCAGGTTCAGCCACCGCTGGCGCCCCGCGCCGGCCGCGCGCACCCACCCGCCGCTTCCCAATTGCGCGATTCCGACCGTTTCGCGGTCCCCTGCCGGCCAGGTGACATCGTACCGGCCTCCGACTTTGAGAAACGCCAGCGGAGCGCTCGCGACCGTTGGCGTGTTGACCACTCGAACATCCGCGACATTGGCCAGCGATACCTTCCAGTCCCCGCGTTGACCCACGTCGACGAGCGGCAGCCTGCGAACGTCGACCTCTCCCTGGACGGTCACAATCCCGGTTCCGGGGCCGGGCACCGGCTGCACTTGTCCGTCAGTCGATCGAACCCAATACAACGCCGCCACGACCATCAGCACCCCGGTCACGATTCTCGTGCGCATGTCTACCTCCTGGACTGTCCGATCAGACGCTGGCCCGGCGTGGCCGGCCGCGTCAACCGAACTGAGGTTGGGCGAGCGGGACTCGCTGCGGGAGCCCGAGCGAGCTCGTTCAGCTCCTTCCGCATGACCAAACGGCCATCGTGTCCTGGTCTAGGGGCCGTCAGCGTGCCGGCGGCCCGAGCGTCACACGCTTGCGCGTGCGGGCCGACTCCCGTGCGGCATCGAGGATTTCTGTCGCGATCAGATTGTTCTCGAGCGACGACAGCGCATTCGGCTTCCGCGTCCCGCGCACGACCGCCATCAGATGTGAAATCGAGTCGCGCTCGTCCGGCGCTCGTGGCTCCGGCGTCACGGCGTGTTCGGGCTCCTTCGGCAGCGCGACGCGCAGACCGCTGCCGCCTGTCGCGATCGCGAGCCCGTGGTCACCATAGACCTCGAAGTCCTTGCGATTGAACGGCCAGTTCCACGATGCCTGGATGATGCCTTGCGCTTTGGGATACTCGAGGAGAATCGTCGCTTCATCGTCCACACGCGGGTACACGTCGGGCTGAAATTGCTGCGTGATGGCTGTAACTGCGAGCGGACGCTGATTGTCCATCATCCACGTCATCAGATTGGCGCCGTAACAGCCGAAGTCGAACAACGCCCCGGCGCCGTTCTTGACCGGATCGGACAACCACTCGAGAAACTCAGGTTGCACCTTGATCGCCTTCGGACCGCTGTGACCGTCGAGCGCCACCATCTTTCGGATCTCCCCCGCCGCGCGCTGCTCTTTGATGAGGGTCCACATCGCACCATGGCTCGGGTACCACGTGGTCTCGTAGTTGACGAGCACGTGGATGCTCCCTTTCTCCGCGGCTCGGCGGATCCGCTGCGCGTGCGCATTGCTCACGGCGAGCGGCTTCTCCATCATGACGTGGACGCGGCGGGCGGCGGCCGCTTCGACGACAGCCGGGTGCTCGAAGGTGTTCGTAAACGAGGCGATCGCTTCGGGCTTCGCGCGGTCGATCATCGAGACGAGATCGGTAAAGATCGCCGTGTCGGGGAACTTGTACCGTTCCGCATACTGCCGCAGCAGCGAAGCATCAGGCTCGAAGACGCCGACAAGCTCGACGTCCTTGCGCACCTGCGCGGCGCGCAGGAACCCACTGACGTGCCCATGCACCAGCCCGGCAATCGCGAGCCGCAGCGGCGGCGGCTCCTGTGCGTGCGGCAATGGCACGACGACGGAAACCAGGAACATCACGAACGCGCAGGTGAGTGCCTTCATCGCGACCTTCTCCTCGGACCGCACCCTCGAAGGAGTCCAAATATCTCGATAGTCTACCTAATGGCCGCCCCGGCGCACGAGCGCGCTAGCGTCCCGTCCCAATGGATCGTGGCATAAATGCCGGAGCGCGGCGCCCCGATGACCAGGCGCGACGAGCGAGAATACTCGGCATGTTTGAGCGAGGAGCAACGCCGCCAGCGCGGGGTCCCCGCCGCGCGTTTTGTGCGGTGTCGGTGGAGCGGGGATGCCCCGCCCGGCGGTCATGTCACGATCCACTGGGACGGGACACTCTAGCAGGGTGCTGAAAAAGTAACTCGCGAGGGATCGACAACGTGATCCACCCGTACTACCATGCTCCCGACTCTTCTGAAGGGAGTGACCGCATGCGGGGATCCGACGAGCAGACCAGTG
>Ga0184612_10000245_pt1 | contig 24276 bp, 19 predicted proteins | sample PLM3_60_coex_FD_133163 | JGI IMG/M metagenome (GOLD analysis project Ga0184612, IMG submission 133163) | Groundwater sediment microbial communities from an aquifer in East River, Colorado, USA - PLM3_60_coex | ecosystem: Environmental > Terrestrial > Soil > Riparian zone | place: USA: East... | reverse complement strand
CTGGAAGCTGGCGAGCCAATCCCGATGAGGAAACCACCGACTGGAGAGCCGTGTGCGGGAGAACCGCACGCACGGTTCGGAGGGCGGGGACGGCGAGAGCCGTTTCCGACCCCTATCGGACTTTCGTACGGATTTACTTCGACACAGCGAGTCGTGGGGTATCAGACCCGACAGAGATTGAACCTGTGTGAACGGCTGGAACAACTTGAACTGTTCAAATCGTTCAATTCGTTCAAGAGGCTCAAGTCGCTAAGATGCGAAAATCCAGTTAAGGGGGAAAAAAACATGAAAATCGTTCTTTTTGGTCCGGAGCGCCGCATCGGCGCATGGCAAAATGACAAAGTCATTGACTTGAACCGCGCGTTGGCCAACTATCTGCGCGACCAGCGCGGCGAGACCAACGCCCAAGCGCACGCCGACGAGAAAATCCCACCGCGACTGGAGCGTTTCATTGCTCTGGGCACAACAGCCATCGAAGATGCTCAGCGCGCTATCGAGCATGCGACCAAGTACGGCGCAGAAGCCGTTGTCCACGATGTTAAGAGTGTTAAGTTCCACGCGCCGTGGCCCGAGCGGCGCATCGGCTGCGTCGGCGGCAACTACGCCGCGCACCTCGCGGGCATGTGGGCCGGACGCCCCGGTGTCACCGGCGATCTGGCGCAGATTACCCAGATGGCCAAGGAGGAAGGGCAATGGGGATTTTGGAAAAATCCCCACGAGGTTGCGGGACCCGACGAAGAGATTCCGTATCCGAAACGCACCCGTCGCTTTGACTATGAAGGCGAAGTTGCCATCGTGATCGGCAAGCGCGGCAAAGATATTCCCGCGGACCGAATCGATGAGTACGTCTGGGGCGTCACGTTGTTCCATGATTGGAGTATCCGCGACGGCGGGTCAAGTGGCCCTCAAGGGAGACCCATCAGTTACAATCTGGCAAAGAACTTCGACGGCTCCACCTCCATGGGGCCTTGCATCGTCGTCGGCGAACTCGATCACCGTAACGTTACCGTAGAAACACGGATCAACGGTGAAGTGCGACAGAGTTACAATACCAAAGAGATGATCTGGCCCTTTGGCGAAGTGCTCGAATATCTTTCTCGCGACTTGAGTTTCGTTCCGGGCGACGTCATCGCCGGCGGAACTTCGGCAGGAACCGCCGCCGACATGTCGCGCAGGCCAACGGAGAGCGCTCAGTCACCGAATCTATTCCTCAAGATCGGCGACGTGGTGGAACTCTCATCGCTTCAGATCGGCAAACTAGGGAACCGCATCGTTGCGGCGTAATAAGCCAGAAAGGTCAGGGGTGAAGAGTTAGGAGTAAGGGGACCGTTCACCTCTGACGCTTCACCCCTAACCCTGTAGTGCAAAGAATGGGTTCTCATGCTCTTATCTCTGTGGGGTACAGTCAGGAGGATCTTTCCTCAGACATGATGATTCGGGTCAGGTTGCGAGGCTAGGATGAAACAAAAAACTAAATGGCGGATCGTTCTGGTGTCGATGATTTTCTCCGTGGAACTACTCTGGCGCGGTCCGGCGCCTCAGGCGCTCGCGCAAGAGAGTAAAACGAAAATAAGAATTTCCTATCCCAGTGTTTCCATCGCTAACCTGGCTCTCTTTGCCGCGCAGCAGTGGAATATCTTCGAGCAAAACGGGCTTGAGGTAGAAAGCATTCAAATGAGATCTCAGGCGGCCAATGCCGCCTCGGCTAGCGGCGATATTCACTACGTGGCCGGGGTGGGCCCCAACTCGGTCGCTGCCACTCTACGGGGCTTGCCGTCCAAGGCCGTTTGGTTCGCCTCCGAGCGACTCGTCTATTCGATCATCGCCCGGCCGGAGTTTAAGTCTCTGAAAGAGCTGCGCGGCAAGCGGATCGCGGTCACCGGGTTGGGAGGAACCTCCGAAGTCGTACTGCGAATCGGGTTGGAAGCCGCGGGTGAAAACCCGAAGGATTTCGTCATCGTCGGGCTGGGTGCTGCGCAGCTTATGAGTGGCCCGGAAAGCGGCAGCATCGAGGCGGCGAACTTTAACCCGCCCTTTCTATACTTCGCGAAGAGAAAAGGGTTTCGCGAGCTTCTCGACGTCGGCGTGCATGCTCAGATGCCGCTGGGCGGTCTCACGGCTTCCAACGCTTCCATTCAAAATCGCGCCGCGGAATTGAAGCGGATCATCCGCTCTATGCAAATCGCCCGGCGGATGCTCCTTCAGGCGAAAGAAAAGAGCGTCGATTTCATTATACGCGCGATCAAGGTGGACCGGCAGACCGCGGAAGACAGTTATGAGGATTATCGAAGAACATCTAGCGGTAGCGGCGTGCCCACCCGCGAGGGTATGGAGCAGATCGTCAAGTCGCTCCAGACGTTGGGCCAGTTCACCGGCAAGAAAGTTGCCTTCGAAGAAGTGGCTGATGCGCGGATCGCCAGAGAAGTCGCCAGGGAGCTAGGTTACAAAGTGGACTAGGCAGTCTGCTGAAAAACGTGTTTCATGCTTCGAGAGCCTCAGCATGAACGGTGAAATGGTTTGTAATAGCTAGCCAAACATATTTGAAATTCTGGGTTGAATATTGGCTTACAGAATCGGAAAAGAGATGACTCGCGCAAAGACGCAAAGCACGCCAAGTTCGGAGAAACAGGAAAAATATTTTTTCTTTGCGCTCTTGGCGTCTTAGCGCGAGAAAATTTTTTGAAGTGGTTCTGTCAAACATTTCAAACGGAAGAATCTAATATCAAGCCGATCGCCCTGAGCAGCGTCGAAGGGTGCGCTCAATCGCCTCGCTCCTGTTGGCTTATGGCGTATGGCTTATAGCGTATGGTTCGTATGGTCCAACTATATGCCATAGGCTATCAGCCATATGCGTTTGTTGGCTCGCGTAGCAAGAAGGGAGATCTGTGATGGCAAACAAAATTAGGCTATCGTTCGCGTGCGGTGATTACGAAATCATTCGCGCGCTAAAAGAAGGTTCCGTCGAGGCGGATGGCATCGAGCTTGTCGTGTTGACCGCCCATGGGCCGCGCGAGCGACATTGGCGCATGGCGCGAAATCTTGAGTACGATGTCTGTGAATTCAACGTCGGCGCCTATTTCATGGCGCGTGCTCGGAACGTGGCGATAACGGCGATTCCGGTCTTTCTCCATCGCAGATTTCGTCACGGTTTTGCTTTCGTCAACGTCAAATCCGGCATCAAAACTCCAAAGGACTTGATCGGTAAAAGAGTGGGCGGCACAAATTTCCAGCCGGCGGGCAACATTTGGCTGCGGGGAATTCTGGAGGAGCACTACGGCGTGCCCCATAAGGACATAACCTGGGTCGTCGATCGCAGCGAAGACGTCGAATTCACGCCGCCGGCGGGACTGAAGACTGAGATGATTCCGCCTGGCAAATCGATGGATACCATGCTGGCGGAAGGCGAGATTCCGGCGATGATCAACCCCTATATGCCGAGGCCGATCGTCAGCGGCGATGAGCGGGTCACGCGACTGTTTCCCGACTACAAGGAAGTTGAGCGTGAATACTTTCGGCAAACGGGCATCTTTCCGATCATGCATGTGACGGCGATCAAGCAGGAGATCGTCGACAAATATCCCTGGGCAGCGGTGAGCTTGGTCAAGGCTTTCGAGAAGGCTAAGCAAGTTTGTTATCAGCGGGTGGTCAACCCAAGAATTGTCCCCCTCGCTTGGTTTTCACACCAATGGAACGAGGAGCGTAAGGTTCTGGGGTCCGATCCCTGGGGCTACGGTCTCGGCGAAGCGAATAGAAAAAATCTCGGGACCATTATGCGCTATTGTCATCAACAGGGTTTGATCGACAGAGAAAGATCCATCGAGGAGCTATTTGTCGACACTGACCCGGGCGACGCTGGCGGCGACGAAGGTCACTATTAAATTCGGAGCGGTGATGGATTTCAACGACACCCTGCACGCCATACGACGCGAGATGGGAGAGCAGGGCATCGACCTGTTGCTCGGGTTCCATGACGGCCGTGCACTTCATCGAAAAGCCAAACGTCGTCATGGTGTTGAGTGGCTTCAAGTCGCTGGGATACGCTTTGGTTATCCTGCCACGGGACGACGAAGGCATGCTCGCCGTGACGCCGCCCTGGGATGCGGAAAGGGCGGCAGAACGTTGTCCGGCCATGCGCAGCATTGGAACCGATAATATATTGAATGTGCTTCAGGCCTACCTTGAGCACCATCACGTTCCACTATCCAGAGTCGGCACGGCCGGGCTGGCAGGTATGCCGTGGCGTATCGGCGAACAGTTGAGCGCGATGTTGCAAGGGGAAGCGCGTTCTATGGACAGGATGGTATTTGGCAGCGCACGGCGAAAAACCTCCGAACAATTGAGCAAAGCCTGTATGGCAACGCGAATCGCGGAAAGGGGCTATGAGCGGCTGCGCCAAATCGCGCGCCCTGGCATGCGCGAGGATGAGCTTGCGGTGGAGCTTAAATGGCATATGAAGACGCTCGGTGCGGAAGACAACTTTCTTATGCTCTGCGCCGGCTCTCATAATCCCGCGGTGCAGCCGTCCAGCGGCCGGCGCCTGGAAGTAGGCGACATCATTCTCGCTGAGATCACACCTAGCTATATGGGGCAGATGGCGCAGATTTGCCGGACGGCGGTCATCGGACCAGCGAGCGAGTCGCTGAAGTGCGGTTATGAACTCGTCGTCCGTTCCATGGAAGAAGGCATCGCCGCGGCGGTGGCGGGCGCAACCATGGCAGAGGTGTGTCGCGCCATTGATTCGGTACTCGAGGCAAAAGGGTATGGTGAATATTGCCGCCCGCCGCACATCCGGCGGCGCGGGCATGGCCTTGGATTTGGTTCGAACTTGCCGGGCGACGTGAGTCTCGATAATGCAATTACTTTGGAAGCCGACATGTTTTTCGTCATCCATCCCAATCAGTATCTGCCCGAGACCGGCTATCTACTCTGCGGTGAGCCGGTGCTCATCACCGCGAACGGAGCAGAAGTACTGAGTGAGCATCGGGCGTCGCTAGCGGAGATTCTGGCTTAGTCGGCGTGACGGGAAATGTCTTTCACTCTCTATGTCATTCCCGCGAAAGCGGGAATCTAGACATTCGATGACTAAACAGCCAGCAGTCTATATTCTAGCCAGTCAGAGAAACGGCACGCTTTACATCGGGGTGACGAGCAATCTCCAAAAGCGCGCATGGGAACACAAAAACAATCTCATTGAGGGTTTCACAAAGAAATACGGCGTTCACCGGCTCGTCTATTACGAGTTACACCAAGACATGATGTCGCCGATAACACGGGAGAAGCAGATGAAAAAATGGAACCGGGCCTGGAAAGTGGAACTGATCGAGCGGCAGAACCCAGAGTGGAAAGATTTATGGGAAGGGATCATTTGAAAGCCTGGATTCCCGCTTTCGCAGGAACGACGGAAGATGGGTTTTTGTAAGTGAGGGAGTGCACTTTGCTGACGATGCATTCCACATTGCTCATCGGACCGTATGACTGGCAACCCGAACGCCTGCCGAAGAGTGAATTTCTCGCTCGCATCCAGGCTCTTTGGAAAAAGATTTCGGATCCAACATGTTCTGCGGTGATCGTCTATGGAGACAGCTGCAATCATGCCGAGCTCGCTTACCTCAGCAATTTTGTTCCAAAGCTCGGCCCCGCCATGATGTTCATTTCGAGGGAAGGTGAGCCGAAGCTGCTCGTTTCGGGTGCTCCGAATATGTTGCCCGCGGCGAGACGACTAACCTGGATCGAAGGAGTTGAACCGGTGCGCGATGCTGGAAAAACTATTGCCCGGTGGCTGAACGGCGGAATCGATTCCGACCCAGCCACAGCCAGGCGCCGCGCCGCGTTGATCGGCGGTGATTACATGCGATCGGCGTTCCATCGGCCGTTCATTGAATCCTTCGATCATGAGAATCTCCCAGTCGATGCCACGCCTTGGCTGCGAAAGTTGATGGGCTGCAAATCTCCCAGAGAACTCGCTTTCATCCGCGAAGGTTGTGCGATCTTGGATGCTGCGACGAAAGCTCTGGCGCAAGCCAAACGTGCTGGTGCCGGCATCACGGCGGCCGTCCTGGAGGCCGAACGTGCCGCCAATCACCTGGGAGTTCAGGACGTGCGCACGCTGTTCAGTGTCGATGGCGGCCGGACTCTGAGACCTTTCGAGGAGCCCATCGATTCTACCGTCGATCCGCTTCAAGCTTATATTGCCGTCCGTCACGTCGGTTATTGGGTAGAGGGCTTTATATCATTGGCCGCTTCGCAGCACTTTGTAGTAGTAAAAGCCGCCGATGCCTTGAAGACTGTCATCGCAAAGGCAACGGCCGGCAGGAAATGCAGCGATCTTGTGAGTCTGGCAGCGGAAAGGATCAGGCCTTACGACTCGCACACGATTAACGCCGGGAACATTGGGAATGGGATGGGGCTCTCTCTTGAAGAGGAGCCAAAGCTTTCGCCAAACAACGAAGAAGGTCTCGAAGCTGGCGGAGTCTACACACTGCGCGTCGGAGTCTCTGATAGGCAAGAACATCATGGCATAGTTTCGGCGATGGTTGCCGTCCATCAAGATGGAAACGAGGTGCTCTGGAGCGCTGTCTGAGTCTTTTGTGAGATTCTGTCTTGGTTGACAGCGTCGATTTGGGTATGTTACTGGGCTTCGTGCCATTAGCAGTTTGCTGAAAAACCTCCATTCACCCTTCGAGAGCCTTAGGGCAAACGGAGGAGAGGTTGAAATTGCTATAGATTTTCCGTTCTGCTGAGCATTGTCGAAGCATGAGGCTCTCGAAGCACGAGAACCATTTTTATAAGACGTCGTCTATTCAACTATCTTGCTTTGGAGGAGGAAATCTATGATTAGTCACTTTCGCAAACCGCTTCTCAAGGTAATGTCGGCTGTTTTGTTGGTTTGCTTGTTGCTCATCTCAAACAGAGCTCGTGCCGCCGATAGGCTCACCGGTCTTCATTCGGCTCAAGTCATGTCGCAATCGATGCCTTGGATCGCTCAGGAGGCCGGCCTATTTAAAAAATATGACTTAGACTTCCGGCTGGTCTTCATTCCCTCGTCGCCGGTCGCAACCGCCGCCACGTTAAACGGCGACGCAGAGATCGGTGTCACCGGCGCGATCGGTAATGTACGGGCTTACGTCCAGGGCTTCACCGACTTGGTGTTCATCGGCGGTGTAAAGAACATTCTGACCCACAGCATTGTCGGCAAGCCAGAAATCAAGCGCCCCGAGGATCTTAAAGGTAAAAAGGTGGCCGTCGGCCGATTCGGCGGCAACACCCATTATTTCACCATTCAGGCGCTCAAAAGATTCGGCATGGATGCCAGCAAGGATATTCAGACGATCCAAACCGGCGGTGGCCCGGAGACGCTTGCAGCTCTGTTAGCCGGGAATGTCGATGCCGCGGGACTGGTCGCGCCAGGCGATTCGGCTGCGGCGTCCCGGGGCTATCGTTATGTCATCAACGGTCCGGAACTGCGCATTCCCTACGGCGCTGCTCAATTCGTCACCTTGCGCTCGGTGATCGCTAAACGCGGTCTGGTCATGGGACGGTTCATGCGGGTGATGGCCGAGTCCTCCAAGATCCTGCATACCGACAAGAATTTCGTCTACAAGGTTCTCGGAAAATATTTGCGCATCACCGATACAAAGGTTCTCGACGCTGCCTATCAGTCTGAGATACCCGCCCTCGAGCGCCGGCTCGAGATTCACGACGCGGCGCTGCAAGCTTCGCTGGATGAAATCGCCCCAATGGACCCGCGGGCAAAGACAATCAAGCCGCAGGAATTGATCGACCGCAGGTATTTAGTCGAGCTTGAGAACAGCGGCGTTTTTGGGAAATAGAGCTGGCTCGATTTGCTGTTGCCCCGAGGAGAAATGACGACACGCTTTCAACGTTCAACGTTCAAAGGTTTCCGCATACTTCACCTTCCGAATCATTGAACCTTGAACGTTGAACCTGGAACTTTATTCATGGGCGCCATCGATATTCATCACCACTATGTTCCCGAACAAATAATCAGCGAGGCGAAGCGCCACGGCAAAGCGCTCGGCATCGAAGTCGGCGAAGATAAAGACGGAAGCATCCGTTTTTCTTTCAATGGCGGTCCGCGGTATCCGTTGGTACGGGGCTTGACGGATGTGGAACCCCGGTTGGAGATGATGGAGAAGGGCAGAATTGCGCTGGCGGCGCTTGATCCGAGCACACAACTTCTCGGCTATGATCTGAAAGGTGAGCAGGCGGAGAGCTGGTGCCGCATCTACAATGAGTGTGTCAAAGAATTCCTCAAAAAATATCCCGACCGTTTTACGGCGATGGCCGCAGTGCCGATACAGGAGCCGGAGCGCGCCGCCAAAGTTTTGGAGCACGCGGTCACCCAGCTCGACTTTCGCGGCGCCTACATTGCGACCAACGTTAACCACCGCTACTACGACAGCGAAGCCTTCGATCCTTTTTGGGCGAAGGCGCAGGAGTTGGACGTGCTCGTGTTCATGCACCCGGACAATCCGGCCGGAACCGACCTTATGGGTTCCTTTGGGCTCCGTTTAGTCTGCGGCAACCCGGCAGACACCACGCTTTCACTCGGGATTCTTATTTATAGCGGTGTCTTCGATCGATTTCCCAATCTAAAAGTCTGCACCTGCCACGGGGGTGGATTTTTCCCATATCATGTGAGCCGCTTTGATCGAGAATTTCTTACCGGGAAACAGGCGACGCGGCGCGCCGACCGGCCCAACGCGCCGCGCTGCACCGCCGTGCCAAGCACTTATTTCAAAAACCTCTACTTCGACACGCTGGTTTACGACGTGGAAACTCTCGATTTTCTACGGCGCAAAGTCGGCGCTGAGCATCTCATCCTCGGCACTGACTTTCCTTACGTGCTCGGCGATTGGATGTGCGTCGATAAAGTCGAGGCCTTGCCTTGTTCGGAAACGGAGAAGCAAGCGATCCTGGAAGGCAATGCCAAAAAACTGCTGAAAATTCCGGCGAGCTGAAAATAGGCCGCCCGCTCTGGCGGGCGAATTCACAGAGTGTGATTTGCTCCTAGGATTATGGATGTAACGGGAATCTTCTCGTTCTCTCTCCCCTGGTGGGAGAGACTTAGAGTGAGGGGGTAAGAAAATTTGGGCCCGATGAAAAGGTCGGTCTGAGAGGAGTCGCTATGCGAATTGGGTATTTTCCCGTTCTCGTTGTTCTCTTTCTAACGATTGGTGCGACGCCGATTTCGGCGCAATTGAAGAAAGTTAGATTTTCCACCACCGGGATTTCCATTTCCGAACTCCCCTTCAAAGTCGCCCAGCTAAAGGGTCTCTGGCGTGAAGAAGGCCTCGATGTCGAAGTGATTCTAATTCGCGGTGCCGTAGGGATGCAGGCCCTGCTGGGTGGCTCCGTGGACTATACTTCGGCCTCTGGCTCCACGATTGCCGCTGCGGTGCGCGGTCTGCCGGTCAAGCTGGTGTTTATTTCTTCGTCCAAGCCTCAGTTCGAATTGGTTTCCCAGCCCCAGATCAAGTCCGTCCAGGAGCTAAAGGGAAAAGTTGTCGGCATTTCATCTCGGGGCGGCTCCAATGACCTCATGATGCAAATGATCCTGCAAAAAAACGGCCTTGCGCCCAACAAAGATGTGACCACGATCATTGTCGGAGCCCAGGAAGAAACGGTCATTGCCCTGCGAACAGGACTGATAGCCGCGGCCCTTTTGACTCCGCCAAGAAACTTCATGCTTCAACGCGATGGCTTCAACCGCATTGCTTATTCCGGCGATTACTTGTCAACTTATGCGAACGGCGGTATCGGCGTTACCGACGAAAAGATAAAAACCAACCCCTCCGAGGTTCTAGCCCTTGTGAAGGGAACCCTCAAAGGCCTCCAGTTTTCCATGAAAAACCGCGCCGAGATGGTAAAAATCATGCCAGCGTACTTGGGTATAAAAGACGCTGCGTTGATCGAGCAGCTTTACGATCTCTATTTGAGTCGCCAATCGTTAGATGGATCGGTCGATGATCATTGGATGAGAGGCGCCATCGAGTTTACCCAGAAAACTCTCGGCGGCGCCGCCAAGGAAGTTTCTCCCAGCCAGGTTTTCGATTTCAGTTTCGTTCAAAAAGCCGCGCGGTAGAACCCCGGTTGGAATTTTGCCGACCGAGCATTCCTCGCGAGGATACGGCGCAAAAGGTCCGATAATTCCAGCACGCTGCCTAAATGAGAACCGGATGATAACTGTATTGTTGACTGGAAGTGTGGCATGGAAAGAATTTACGTATTTTTGCAAAACGAATTGCTGAAAGAACTCGACCGCGACGACGCTGTTATTTTGGGCGTTGTATGACCTGGGTGAAAAATAATCCTCGATTGACTGACTTGTTTATTCTGTTTTTGCTTCTGTTCATTCCCAATTACCAACTTGCTCAAGCAGCGGCCTCGCTGACTAAGATTGTCATGACGGTCGGAGCCATGAGCGAGCGCGAAGGCGTGGTGTATGTTGCTCAGGATCAAGGTTTCTTCCGCAAGTACGGTGTCGATTTCAGTCTTGTCCAGGTTCGGAGCGGTCCTATCGGCATAGCGGCTCTGAGTTCAGGAGAGTCTCAACTCAACTGGGGATCAGTTTCGGCGGCGAATATCGGGGCAATTGCGGAAGGAGCCGACTTGCTCTTTGTGGCTGGCTTTATCAATAAGCTGACAGGCACCTTTGTAACAAACCCTAAAATCAAAAGTCCATCGGACTTGAAAGGTAAAAGTATCGGCATTAACAGTTTGAGCGGCGGCGCTTGGATCTTCACGATGCTTACACTGGACTACTGGGGCCTCGTGCCCGAGCGGGACAAAATACAGTTCAGGGCCCTAGGGGACCAGTCGGTCATCGCACAAGGAGTATTAAGCGGTACGGTGGATGCGGCCTTTTTGGGTTACACGTACGGAAAGATCCTGGAGAGCAAGGGGTTTCACATCCTCGCCGACGTAGAGAAACTGCCCATTCCTTATCAAGGATCAGGAATTCTGACCCGGCGCAGCTTTGTTGCCTCGTCGCCCACGACCATAGAAAATGTGCTCCGAGGACTGCTTGATGGCCTTACTTTCATCCACAATCCTGCGAATAAACCTCAAGTGATGAAAAGTTTGGCTAAAGGACTTCGCCTCAGACGTATCGAGGACGCGGAGGATGGGTATCAAATTATGCTCGGCCTATACGAGAAAAAAATCTATCCAAGCGTCGAAGGTATTCGCAACGTAATCCGGCTACTGGGTGCGAACAACGAAAAGGTCCGCCGTCTTAAAGCCGAAGAGTTGGTGGATGACAGCATAGTAAAGAAACTAGAAAAAGATCACCGCTTTTGATTCTCACTTTGTGGAGGGCAGCAAGTTTATCAAGGCGTGCTAGTGTCAGCCATTAATTAACTTAATCGGTGCAACAACGAAGTGGTGGGTTTCTTTCAAATAGGCCAACCATCAGAGCAGCGGAGCTCCTATTGCTCGGTCCCTGCGACTACATAAAGATTGTTAAGATTGTTTGTTTGTAATGTCTGACCCCGACGTAGCCCGTATCGGAGTCTGCTAAACAACTTAATCCATTGCGCACTTCTTCTTTACCCTCCCATAGATAAAGTTGAAGTCAGCATCAATTTGAGCTAAAAAGATTGTATGCGACTGTCGGGTAGTAATAGGCCTATAATCTTCGGTTTTATCCTCGCTATCGGCATTACCTTGACCCAACCCTACCTTGCTTTTGGTGCGGGTCAATCTTTCGGCAGGTCGGGGAGCTTCAGGGCTTCTAGGATGCATTCCCTTTCACACCCTTTCCTCCGCTTTGGAGGTTTTGGTGTGAATGGACTCGGCGATCAGCAGGTCATCATTATTCAGCAGTTTCAGCCTGCACCAACCGCCGAACCTAGCGAACCTGCCAAAAACAGAATTTACGTTCCGCCACGCTGGGTGGACGGCGGGTATGGAGTGCAGGTCTTAGAGCCAGGGTACTGGACCGTTCCGAAGCAAGCGGCAGAGCGTTGACCCGCCGATTCCTTCTCTTCTCACAGGCTGAGAAACCGAATCTCGCCACTCACGTTAACGGTTGTGACGAACTCGTTCGGAACCGTCATAATGGGGTCAGTCACTGGTGTCAGGCATTTAATTATTTATTTGGCCGGGCTCACGCTTGGACGAATTTTGAGTAGGTTAGTTCGCTCTATCCGGCCGCTCGTTGGTTTCTGCGGCCTTGGCGAGGCGGATATCGATGAGCGCGAATTGGCCGCCGGCGATGGCTTTGAGGCCACGCTGGAGCGCCGCGCGCACCTCGCTTGGATCTTCGACTTTTTCGCCGTAGCCGTCGAACGCGCGCGCGACGGTGGCATAGTCCGGACTCGGATTGATCGAGATGCCGATGAAGTCTTGGTTCTTCACGGCAAAGCCGTCGGGGAAGAAACGGGGGACGCCGGACTTTTGCGAGTGATAGCCGTAGTTGTTGTAGAGCACGATCATGATCGGCAACTGGTGCTCCTGGCAAACTCCCAGGGCCGCCAATCCGGGATCATAATTGAAGGCGCCGTCGCCGATCAGGCAAAGGACGGGCCGTTTGGGAAAGGCAGCTTTGACTCCCAAAGCAGTGCCCGTCCCGGTGCCGAGTCCGCCGATGCAACCGGCAAAAAACGAGCCAGGCTTCAGCATGTCCAGGTAGCGATGGATCGAAAGTCTATGCGTGATGGTTTCTTCCACGACCAACGCATCCGGCGGCAGTACCTGTGCAAGCTCATAGGTGACCCAGCGTGTATCGATGGGTTTCTGCTCTTTGCGACGCAGCGCATCTTCTTTCCAACTGGCCTTTCGCGCTTCATAACGGCTCCGCCACGTTTCCGTACGCCGTGTCGCGTCGGTATTTCCTTTGGCGACTCGTTTCTTAACGCATTCGAGGAGGTACTTGAGGGAGCTTTCGATCTCGCCGGTTAGAATTTGATTAACCGGATAGCCCCAATAGGGGAGGTCCGAGCGCAGCGGATTGTCCGACAACACGGCAACTTTGGTTCCCGGGCTTAGTTTCTTCGATGCTGGATGCCAAGGTGCAATGACGCCGAGAAGGAGAATGGTATCGGCTTCCTGCAAGAACTCCTGCGGCTCGAAACCGGCGTGAAGCGGATGAGTGCGTGGAAAATTTACGTAGCTGGAGGCGCGGCTCTCGACCACGCCCGCGCCAAGCAGTTCGGCCAGCTCCACGAGTTTGTCCACGGTCACTGCGCTGCGGCCTGCTTCTTCGGTAATGATGACGGGGTTTTTCGCGCCGGCGAGCAACGCCGCCAGTTCCTCGATCGCCGCCGGATCGGCCATTGGGGCGGGAACAGGAACATTTTCGGCTGACGCATTCTTGGTCATCTTATCGAAGAGATATTCCATCGGGAGAGAAACAAAGACCGGCCCTTTAGGAGAACCCATCGCCAATTGACACGCCCTTTGGATGGTCGAGGGCAACAACGATTTAGCGTTGACGCCATAGCTCCACTTGACGCAGCGATCGACGAGCCGCGCCGGCCCGCCGATGTCCGCCAAAGCGCCGAGCCACTGCGCGCCTACGTCCGGGCCTGCTTCTTCGCCAAATCCCAGGGACTCTCCAGTAAACACCACCATGGGAACCTGCTCGTGGAGCGCACCGCGGAGCGCCATAGTCGCGTGTAGCGCGCCGACAGTCGTGTGGATCATGACTGCGGGAAGTTTTCCTGTGGACTTGGCGTAGCCGCTGGCCATGCCAACGGCGACTTCCTCGTGCCGAGAGCTTATGTACAATGGCACGCCCTCGCTTTGCGCCTTCGCTTTGGCGAAAGCTTCCCACACCGGCGACCACTCTGATCCCGGAGAAGCAAAAATTCGATCCACTCCCATATGTGAAAGCACGCGCAACAAGGTATCGGCTCCGCTAAGGCCTTCGGTCTCTATCATGTTGATCTCCTTCTTCTTAAGAGTTCCAATAGTTCCAATCGTTCCAGACGTTCCAATCGTCAGATAGAAGTCTCGTACGCTGTATCAAATTACTGCGAGGTGCTGCAACTCACGCTCCCTATTGCCGGCCTAAGTTCCGCGCTCGTCATTCCCGTGAAAACGGGAATCCAGTAGGGGCGGGTTTGAAACCCGCCCCTACAAGTGGATTCCGCTCTCGCTAGCTTCAGCCAGCTCGGCCGGCATGACGCTACGAATAGGCGGCGTTTCTATGTCGTGCAAAAGTCATCAAAAGCCTCAACTCCTCACTAAACTTGCATACGGGTGGAGTTAACCCTTTCCCCAGAGCTTGTCGAAGAAGCCGCTCTTTTCCATTTCATCCAGGAAACGCCGATCGATGAGGTCTTGGGCTTTGATCTTTTTTGCCCGCGGGTCGACTCGAGAAACTTCATCCAAGATCGACTGGAAGCCGTCGTCGTTCATTTGTAGCTTGGTTTCAAGAACTTTGACCTCGCCGTTGTAAGCCGCATCAAGGATCTTCCTGTCGGAGAGACGCAAGTACTTTCCCATGACCTTGTAGACAAATTCCTTATCGGTGTGGATGATTTTGCCCGCCTCCGCCATAGCTCTGAGAAACTGCCCGAGCACCGGCTGACGCTTTGCGACAAGCGACCTCCGAGTAAAGAAGACCGTTGCTGCGTAGGGAAGACGGAGATCGGGTCCATAGATGACGTAATGCAGCCCGCGGGCCAACGCTTGCGCGTCCGCCGGCGGATTCAATGACGCGGCGTCGAGGCCGCCGGCCAAGAGCGCGGCTAACGTTTCCGGTGCGCCGCCGGACTGGATGAAATTGACTTCGGTGGGGTCGATTCCCGACCGCCGTAGCGCCTGGACGGCAAAATAGTGCGGGTTACTTCCAACCCTATTGATGCCGACTCTCTTTCCCTTCAAATCCGCCGGTCGCTTTATATCGGGGCGCGCCAGAATGCTGTGCGTCAGCACGTTCTTAAATCCGGCGACAAACACGAAGTCTGAACCTCCCTGGACGTAGGCGCGGATCGGCCCTTCGCCGCCGCCCAGAGAAATTTCCGCATCGCCGCCCAACATGGCGGCGGTGACGGAGGGAGAAGAAGCGATGAAGACGAGGTCAAAGTCGAGATTATATTTTTTGAAAAGCCCGGCTTCGGTTGCCACCCATGGCATGGACTGTGAAAGGACTCGCGCTGAATGGATGCCGATGAGCTTGTCTGCTGCTGAGATTGATTGCGGTATGACGAACAGACCAATGACCAAACTCAGAACCGAAAATTGATGGCGTAGCCGCGCTCCAGCTTTCTCCGTTGGGTATTTGATCGTCATCGGTCTCCCGTCCAAGTTTCTTTGCTTCACGGCTTCTCCCCCCACAACCGTTTGATAAAGCCGCTGTCTCGCAGCTCGGTGTAAAAACGGGCGTCATAAAAATCTTCCGCCTTGGCTGAGGCAGCCTGAGGGACGGTTTTGCTGATCAACGCAAGAATGAGCTCGATCCCCTTGGGATCGACTTGGAGAGTTCTTTCCATGGCCTTCGACTCAGACTCGATCGCATAAGCATTGAGTTCGCGGTCCTCGACTTTGGTGTATTTGGCGACGATCTGGGCGGTCCCTTCCGGGTTGGTTAGAAAATAGTGCATCGCTTCCGCATACGCTCGCATGAACTTCGCCAACTCGGAGTGTTTGCGCTCCACGGTACTGCGGGCAGAAGCGAGAACCGTTACCGCAAAGGGAATCTTCAGCGCCGCAATATCGAGGATCAGTTTGAAGCCCAGCCGTTGAGCAAACAGATCGTGCGGCGCACCTGCGATAAGGGCGTCAATAGTCCCTGCCTTGAGGGCAGGGATTCCCATGCCGATATTGCCGAGTTGAACGTACTGAAGATCCTTCAGGGTATCGATCCCAAAGCGGGAGAGGGCGGCCTGAGCAAACATGTCCGGATTCGAACCGATCCGATCGATGCCCAACCGTTTTCCCTTGAGATCCTGGACGCTAGCGATCTCCTTCTTGCCAACTATATTCCCCGTCATCCGGGTCTTGCTCTGTCCGATAATCACCAGATCTTTTGCCCCTCCCACAATTGCCCGCGTCGGGGCAAATCCGCCGATGATCCCCACATCCGTTTCCCCCGCGAGCAGGGAGGTAGTCCCGGTGGGACCGGAAGCGATAAAGACGAGCTTAACGTCGAGTCCTTGCTTCTTGAAAAAACCGACTTCCTTGGCGATCCACATCGGAGCCATGGAAACCACCGGCGCGGTGTAGAATGCCGTGAGCGTCGAAGATTGTCCCGCGCTCTCGTGGACCGCGCCGAAACAGGTAGAGAGGACAATTCCGATTAGCGCTAGCCGCCGTTGGAAACGATTCATCGTGCGCCTCCTTTTTATTGCGCTCTCAATCCAATTCGCCACCGCGCAACCAGTCGATGGTCAATCACTGCGGGTTTGATCCCCGCAGCTTGCTGCGTAAAGAGTTATTCCCTGACCTCTTAGAGTCCGTCATTCCCGAATGCTTTTATCGGGAATCCAGGCGAGGCCGGAACTGGACCCCCGACCCATTCGACCTGGCTCAGGGCCGTGGTAAGCATAGTCGAACCACGATTAAAACGTTCGGGGGTAACGCCCTTGGGATAAATTCTCATCGCTGTGTTCTGATACCCCGCCAGCTTGCTGCGGGAGATTTACTTCATGTTTTTCTCTGCTCTCTCCACTCGTCACTCGACACTTGACACTCGTCCCTTCTCACTTGATCAACTTGTTCGCCCGGGCGAGCACCTCCGGCGGAATCGTCAGGCCGATCTGCTTCGCCGTCTTCAGATTGATCACCAGCTCAAACTTCGTCGGCTGCTCCACCGGCAGATCAGCGGGCTTGGTTCCCTTCAGGATCCTGTCCACGTAATATGCGGCGCGCCGGTAGCTATCCGCGAGGTCCGCGCCGTAGGACATGAGCCCGCCGGCATCTACAGCCTCTCTGTACGGGTACGTCGACGGCAACCGGCTCTTTAGCGCAAAGCTGACGATCCGATTTTGATTATCACTCATTAGCCGGCCCGAGGTCACGAAGAGTCCATCCGGACGCTTCTTGTTTAGCGCAGCGAATACCCTCTCGAAACCGTCCGCAGCTCGTACCTCCCAAGGCTGAAGAGTCAACCCCAGCGCACGCGCCGCGACTGGGAGAACCTCTTTCACGTCGAGTACAATGCCTGGAGAGGCCGCATCGTAGAGAACCGCGACGCGGGCAACTTTGGGAACGGCTTCTTTGAGCAGCTCCAACCGCTTACCGCCTAGTTCTCTGGAAAGGGTTGTAAGGCCGGTGACGTTGCCTCCGGGCCGGGCAAGGCTTTCCACTAGGCCTGCCTCGACAGGATCGGGCCCAGCGCCTGTCATAACAATAGGAGTCGTCTTGGTCGCATTCTTGGCCGCAAGAACCAGCCTGGTCCCTCCTGCCGCCACGATGATATCAACCTTGAGACGCACCAGCTCGGCGGCAAGCTCAGGGAAGCGATCGACTTTCCCTTCCGCATATCGGTACTCAAAGGCGATATTCTGGCCTTCTATGTAGCCCAACTCGCGCAGAGCCAGCCGAATTGCCTCGGAACGGGCGGACTCGAGAGCTGGCTCGAACGCCGAGAGATACCCTATCCGGGTGACTTTCTTCGGCTGCTGAGACTCGGCCCCGCCTGCCAATCCTACGAAGGCGATAGCGAGGGCGACAAACCCCGCCAATTTTAGATTTTCGATACTTCGACGTGGCTCAGTACAGGTTTTGGATTTCCGATTGTCGGAGCAAGAGAAACCAATCCGAATGCGAAATGTTTTGTTCATGTATTTTTGCCTCAATCGAAAAGCGGCCCCGCAGACGGCAATCGAAAATCTAAAACCTGTGGTGAGCCCTTCGGCTGGGCTCAGGATAAACTCTGTCGAACCATTACTTGATCACCTTATCCGTCCGCGCCAGCCCCGTTGGACTAAATTCACCATCGCTGGCGATGTACATCAAAATAAATTTGCAGTTGTTGCAACGTTAACTTTGGGGTCAGGATAGATGAGCCGCCCGGCGCCGTCGCAGGCGCGCCAATCGCTCTGAGGCGATTGAGCCGAGGGTACCAACGCTCGCGCTCGGATTGATCGCTGCAAGCCAGTTCAATCGGATTACCGATGGAACCTTGAGGCCGCTGGCGGCGAAGTCGTCGTCAGAGGCCGTCAGCCGTTCATCCCAATCGGGCATCTCCTGGTGTAGCTGGGATGAAATTCCACACACCATGTAGTCCCCAAAGGGACCTGGGAGATCCGAGAGCACCAACACGGGCGTAGCTTACCTGATGCCAAGTTCGCCTGCGGCAACCGTAACAGGACGATCTCACCGGGTCTCATCGGCTAAGGTCGTCCGTTGTGTACTCTGCCTCGTCTGCAGCATAACGAGCACCCAGATGCGCAAGAGAAAATTTGGACCACTCTGCATTTTGCGATCTGGTGTGGAGATATTCGGCATAGTGTTGAACCTCCCGGAGAAGTTCTTCAGGTAGGCGATCGATCAGTTCAGCAACTATCTCTTTAGTCGTCATCGGCAATCTCCTTTCGTTTCTCCAAGTCGTTCAATGCAATGCCGCGGCATCAAAGAGCCGCGGTAGCTCGAATGGGGCATTGGGATTCTCGTGGTCATCCTGGGTTTCATATTACATCAATCTGCACCCGTTGTCAGTTTCCGAAACTCTCAAAGCCAATTGATATTGCGAGCTTCCCTGGTCCTGGTGTCCCCGATTTTTTCCTTAGAGAGAAAAAGAAAAAGGGGACAAGAAAAAGGGAGATTCTACTTTTTCCGTTGAAGAGATTCCTTTCTGGTACTACGAAATCGACCGGGTGGATCAGCTCAGGCGCAAGAGGCCGCGACTTGAATTACCACAGTGGCCAAAACTAGAATGTCCCCATTTACCCGCTTGCCGAGTTTTTCTGCGGGCTGATTTCTTCCGACTCTTGCCTAATGCCTGTTGCCTCGTGCTATTTTCACTTGATCAACTTGTTCGCCCGGGCGAGCACCTCCGGCGGAATCGTCAGGCCGATCTGCTTAGCAGTTTTTAGATTAATCACGAACTCGAACTTCGTCGGCTGCTCGACCGGCAGGTCGGCAGGCTTGGTACCTTTCAGGATCTTGTCCACGAAAACAGCGGCGCGCCGGAAACTCTCAGCATCGCTCGCTGAATAGGACATAAGACCGCCAGCCTCTACGTAGTCACTTCTCTCGTGCATCGACGGCAGTCGGTTCTTTATGGCAAGGTCCATAATCCGCTTTGTGTAACGACTGAGCAGGGTACCTGAAACCGTGATGAGTGCGTTCGCGTGCCCCTTGGCCGCAGCTTGAAATGCTCCCTCGAAATCAGGGTTCGGACCTCGTACCTCTAGTGATTGAAGCTGAATCTTTAATGCCCGCGCCGGCGCCTCATAAGGTTTGAAATCACCAATCGACAACTGCTCGGCACTTACAATCGCTCCAACGCGCGATATCCCCGGAACCGCCTCTTTAAGCAATTCCAGCCGTTTTCCGCTTAACTCTCGCTGAAGTGTAGTGACCCCCGTGATATTCCCACCCGGTCGCGCCAAGCTATCGACGATCCCAGTCGCGACTGGATCCTGAGTTGTCACCATGACGATGGGAATCGTCTTGGTTGCTTGCTTGGCTGAGCGTATCGCTGGTAGAGCTCCAAGGACAAGCACATCGACCTTGAGCTGCATGAGCTCCGCCACAAGACTTGGGTAACTGCCCGGTTTTCCCTCCGTATATCGATACTCAACCAGGATGTTTTTCCCCTCAGCATAACCAAGATCTCGGAGCCCTTGCCGGAATGCCTCGACCTGAGGTCCGGGAGTGTAGGGATCGGCAGTTGATGACAGATAACCTATCCGTGGGATCTTCGTTGGCTGCTGCGCATTAGCCGGGAACCTAAGACCCAAAAGCATAGCGCATAGGGTAAGGACCGTAATTTTTTTCTTCATGTCTTTTTCTCTGTCTCGATCCACTTGACACTCGACACTTGACACTCGCCCCTTCTCATTTGATCACCTTCCCCGCCCGCATGAGCACCAACGGTGGAATCGTCAGGCCCAGAGCCTTGGCGGTCTTAAGGTTGATCACCAGCTCGAACTTTGTCGGTTGTTCTACTGGGAGATCGGTGGGTTTGGTACCTTTCAGAATCTTGTCTACATAGTAGGCGGCACGACGAAAAGCCTCAAGATCGTTGGTTGAATAGGACATCAGCCCACCGGACTCTACCCAATCACTTCCTTGGTACATCGAAGGCAGTCGGTTCTTTATGGCTAAGTCGGCAATTCGTTTCCGCTGAAGAAAGAGAGGCGCACTCGTAACCGTGATGAGCGCGTTCGCGCGCCCCTTGGCCGCGGCTTGGAATGCTCCCTCGATATCAGGGTTCAGACCGCGTACCTCTAAGGATTGCAGCTGTATCTTTAGAGCGCGTGCCGCAGTCTCATGTTCTTTAAAATTATCAGGCGCGGTTTGCTCGTCTTGATTCTGCAGGACTCCGACGCGCGATAGCCTCGGAACCACCTCCGTAAGCAGTTCTAGTCGTTTGCCGATCAGTTCTCGGCTAAGTGTGGAGAGCCCTGTGATATTTCCACCCGGGCGCGCCAAGCTATCGATTAGCCCCGTCGCGACTGGATCTCCACCAGACACCATGACAATGGGGATCGTCTTGGTCGCGTGCTTGGCTGCGAGAATTGCTGATCGAATTGGGACGACAAGGACATCAACCTTGAGTTGCACGAGCTCGTTTACGAGGCCTGGGACCCGGGCCAGGTTTCCCTCAGCCCCGCGATACTCAATCACGATGTTTTTTCCGTCAATGTGACCGAGATCTCGCAGCCCTTGCCGGAATGCCTCGACGTAAGGCCCAGGATTGGAGGGGTCGCCAGTTCCTGACACGTAACCGATCCGCGGAATTTTTGCTGGCTGCTGCGCTTCGGCCAAAGAAACAGTTGTCAGTAGAACAGTCAGGAGCCAGATAACAATTCTTCTGTTCATCGCTTTCCTGTTTACTTTTGCCTTTTACTTGCCTTATTGAACTCTATACCCCAGCTCCCTTGCCACTTCCGTCGCTAGCCTAGTATCGGCAATCTCTTCAAATGGCACGTTGGCGTTGGGAAGCCGAGCCTGTAAAACCAGCGCCTTTAAAATGTTCTCGATCCCGGCGCGCGTAGGCCTCCCGTCTCCTGCTAACGCGTCTCGCAGCATGTCGTAGGTTTTTAGTGCAGCCTCACGGTCTGTTTTTCCAACTTTCATGATGAGACCGAGGGTCTCCTCTTTTGCTTTCAACATTCGCTGTTTCGCCTGCTGCACGGACTTGATCACCGCTCGCACCTCTTGGGGCCGGTTCTGAATGGTCTTGACCAGAGTCGTGAGCCCGCCGACGGGCATCTCGATCATCGAGGCGACATTTAGCATCTCCTTGAATCCTTTGCTCATCGCGTAGAAAAGCTGAGGGGGCTGCAGCATAGCGGCGCTTAAGTATCCCGATTCCAACGCCTGAATCATGTCGGAAACCCCCGTAAAAGGGGAGATCGCAAAGGCCTTGGAATCCTGTCCAGCTTTTTCCAGAGCCAGCAGGAGCGCCACGTGTCCGGTAGCGCCGAGCCCGCCCGTTATTCCAATGGGCTTCTGTCGTAGGTCAGTTAGAGTTTTTGTCTGAGGTTGTGCCATCAAGGACCAAAGGACCTTATCAGAAGAGAACCAGACCGCTCGCGCGGGAATTCCTCTCAGTGTAGCACTAACTGTGGCCGGCCCGACTCCGCCCAGATAATCCACCTGCTCGGCGGATAAAGCGGGGATGGATATCGTGAAGGTCATGACGATGAGTTGCGTGCTCAAGCCGTTTTGCGAGAAGAGCTTCCACTCCTGAGCGGCAAGGAACGGGAGAGCGATCAAACTCGGACCCGCATAAGCGATGTTAACTTTGCGCTCCTGAGATATCGCCGAACCGTCATGCAACACGAAAACCAATGCGGCTACGAGTAAGGAAAAGCCGAGCAAGAATGGACGGGCTGACTTCTTGAAAGGCATTTGAGGCGGTTTTAGCAGACGCAAGAGCTTACCGTCAATGCATGGAATCAATTCGCAATGTCGATATGAATCATCAGAGTTTCACACATCTATGTTTATGTTATGTTGACAGCCAGTACCTCATCAAATACCCTTGGCCCGCAGAGAGCGCGAATACCTAAAAGCATTCTTCGGACCGGCCGGGAGCCGAACTCAAGCAGCGAGACTATGAGCCAGAATACACCAAGCCATTGGCGCATCGACGTACACCATCACGTTGTGCCGTCGCAATATGCGGACAACTCGATGCCGATCAAGATTCCGGATACTGAAAGGCAACTGCAGTCGATGGATAGTTGGAGAATTCGGACGGCCATAACCTCGCTGACCCCGCGCGTCGTCTTGCAAAATTTGCATCGCCTGCGCGAAGTGGCGCGGACGTGCAATGAATTCCAAGCACGAATGGTACACGACTATCCCTCACGATTGGGTTCCTTTGCGCTCCTTCCGTTGCCGGACGTCGACGGCGCGCTGGAAGAACTGACCTACGCACTGGACGTCTTGCACCTCGACGGCGTGGGCCTTTTTTCCAGCGTAAACAATCGGTACTTGGGCGATCCGTTGTTCGATTCCGTTTTTGACGAGCTCAACCGGCGCAAGGCGGTGGTCTTTGTTCATCCGACGCACTGCGAAGCGCCCCTGGAGACGAACCTGGGCGCGCCTCCGTTTGTTGTCGAATATGTGTTTGACACGACGCGCGCCATCGTCAATCTTATTTTTACCGGCACGCTGAAACGCTGCCCCGATATCCGCCTCATCGTCGCGCACGGCGGCGGCGCAGTGCCGTTTCTCGCCCAAAGAATATCCATGCTCGAAGGGCATCGGCGTGCCAAAGCAGTCACGGACGTGATCCCGACGCTCCGCGCGCTGTACTACGAGATCGCCAGCACCACCGCCGGATACGCGCTGCGTTCACTGCAAGAGCTCGCCGACCCAACGCATATACTCTGGGGTTCGGACCTGCCTTTCGTTTACGGCGAGCGGCTGCAGGAGGAGGTGGATCATTGGGAAGAATATGATGGGTTCGACGAGGCTGCTCGGTTGGGCGTGGAACAACAAAATGCCCTGCGGCTTTTTCCGCGCTTTCGCTGAATCGGGCAATGAGTCGGCGTGATATCGTAAACCTCGGCTCATCGATGATCACGCATGCAAATCTCCCCTAGCCCCTCTTTTTCAAAGAGGGTGATGTTATAGAACATGAAGAATTCAGAACTGCGTCTGAGAAATTCCCCCTTTTTAAAGGGGGACAACAGGGGGATCTAGCTTTCTCGAAGTGGAGGTGAAAATCATGACCGCAACAAAACGATGGAAACTAACTCTGATCCTCGTGATAGTTTTTTCTCTAGCCTTTGCAGGTTTGGCACGGGTTGGATCGACTGCTGAGGGAACCCGGTTTCTGGTGAGCTACGGCGGCACCGCCGGCTACCAGCTTCCCTTGTGGGTCAACAAGGAATTCGGGTTCAGCAAGAAGTACGGCGTCGATCTGGAAATCATTTTGATCCAGGCGGGCTCGCCGAACATTCAGGCCTTGCTCGGCGGGAGCCTTCAGTTAACCCAAACGGCGGCTTCTTCTTCAGTGATAGCAGCGGCTCGCGGCGCGCCGGTGGTGATCGTCGCCACCTTGGAAAATAAGCTCCCTATGCAGCTCATCTCGCGCCCTGAAATCAGGGAGCCGCAGCAGTTGCGCGGCAAGACCATCGGCATCAACCGCTTCGGCGGCTCCAACGATGCCGCGGTGCTCATGGCAATTAAAGCCTGGAAAATGGATCCTAAAGATATCACCATGTTGCAGACAGGCGGCACGGCGGCGCGCATGGCGGCGCTGCTCAGCAATAAGGTCTCCGCGACGGTGCAGTCCTATCCGGAAATCTACCAGGCGCGCAAGCTCGGCATGAACGTGCTCGCGGATATCGGCGATTTCGGTTTCTATACGAACACGTCGAACATCGTCACCCGCTCCTATCTGCAACAGAACCGCGCGGCGGTAAAGGATTTCATCAAAGGGCAAATCGAGGGCATGCACTACGTCAAGACCAACAAGGAGGGAAGCCTGAAAATTCTCAGGAAACATCTCCAGATTACAGACGCCGAAGCGGTGGAAGGGACTTACGAATTCTTCGCCAAACGGTTGCCCCGATCGCCGCGCACGGAGTTGGAAGGCATCAAAAATATCTTGGTGTCCATCGACGCTGGCGATAAAAATCCCGCGGATTTCGTCGATATGAGCCTGATCGACGAAAT
>Ga0184612_10000243_pt1 | contig 24322 bp, 22 predicted proteins | sample PLM3_60_coex_FD_133163 | JGI IMG/M metagenome (GOLD analysis project Ga0184612, IMG submission 133163) | Groundwater sediment microbial communities from an aquifer in East River, Colorado, USA - PLM3_60_coex | ecosystem: Environmental > Terrestrial > Soil > Riparian zone | place: USA: East... | reverse complement strand
GTATCGATCTGACCCGAGCGTTGCCTCTACCCGAAGATCCAGAAGCCGTGGCTGAAGCCGGAGGCCTCCGACTCGACGATGTCAGTGACGATCTTGTCACGCTCGTCGAGCAGCAGGACGGACACAGTGAGCACTGATTCGCCCTCTCTAACCGCTCCGCGGATGACCTCTTTCCGCATCGACTCGTCGACAGGGTCGTCGAACCGCACGCGGCGGAAGTGGTCACGGACGAGGGGGTGACCCGCCAGGCTCCGCTCACCACCGTAGGCAACGGTCCGTAGAAAAACGTTCACGGTGCCAACGTAGGCGAGCCACTCGCGCCGAACGGCGCTTGCCGGGAAGTACGTCGTCAGCTCGACGCCGATGATCGCGCTCTCGGTCCGCCATCGCCTCATCGCGCGGTCATGGAACACCCGGCCCTGGCGCGGGCCCCCGCCAGGGCTGGCGCTGTCGATGGCCGTCTGCGCTTCGCGGGAGATCCGCGCGACGAGCTCCCGCTTGAGGGCCAGCTCCCTCGGACGGTCTTGCCAGACCCGGGTTAGCGACGGAACCAAGAGGCTCGCAAAGACGCCGGTGAAGACAGCAAGCAGGGCGCCGACGACGACCGGGTGGCGAAGGGCCGCGCCGAAGGCGGATGGCCGCTTCTGAGCGTAGACCTTCGAGCTCCTCGAGTTCCCGAACGGTGTCCTCGGCCTGCTCGCGGTCGTGGTCGGTCACACGATCGCTGAGCGGTTCCGCCGGATCGCCGGCGCCACGCACCTTCTGGCGCATCCAGGTGCGGTGGGAGACCGTGGCGAGCCGCTCGACGAGGTCGGCCCGGCTCAGGGTGTCCGCCATGGTGCTCCTAGAGTGCCACCCCGGTCAGCGATTCCGCCACCACTCGAATACGAATCGCTGCTCGTGAGCGGCTAGCTTGTACCAGCGCCGGTCGATGGCGGCGACACCCTCGGCATCGCCGCGCTACTCGCAGGCTGCGCGCCTCGGCCCGAGCTCCTCCAGGTCCTGGTTGAGGCCGTGGCGCCTGGCCTCGCGGCGGCGGATCGCTAGGTCTTCGGATTCGTTCACGAGCTCCTCGCGAGGTGCCATCTCGGGGTGACGGCAAGATGGATGGTCGCCGTGCGAGAGCTGTCCTGGGCTTCACCGCCGCCCGGAGCGACGCCTGGCCGGCACTCGTGATGGTCAGCTTCAGCTTCCAGCGCTGCGGCTTGGCGCGGTCGACAAAGAAGCGCAGCGTGCCCAGGCGGTAGAGCCCGCCGGCTTGGATCTTGCGGCGGGCGAGCGTGTCGACCTGTATCTAAGTCATCACTTCCGTCGGCGCCGGCGCTGCTCGCGCTTGCGGGCGATGGTCGCCATGAAGTCCAACGTCCTGTTCTTTGGGGTCGGCTCAGATCAGCTCAGACGGTTTGCCGCGGGGCTGTGCGAGGCGCTCAGCCCCGTCCGCCGGAACGTCTTTACAGTTTGGAGCACTCCGACTAACCGTTGACAAATGGGCCGGAGAGTGAGATGACTTCACCGTCAACTCAGGCGGTGCGCGCGCGTTGCGGCCGAGCGTGTCCCGCGCCACGAGGAGGACGTGGAGCGGTGAGTCGGCGACACCGGACACAGACGGACGTCGCGAAGGACGACGAGACGCTGCATACGCCCAAGGTTCGTGGTATCGAGGAGGTCGAAGCGACGACGCTGTTGTCTCTCGACCAGGCTGAGGGACGGGGCGCACGTCCGGGCGAACACTCTCCGCGCGGTCCGCCGAGTGGGATGACGATTCGCGTCGTGCTCGCTCGAAGGCTTGAGCAAGTCGCGGGCGTCTACCCCGCGCAGGCCGATTCTACGATCCGCTGCCAGCATCGCATGGTCCTGCAGGGGCGAAACTTCCTGCGCCAGCTCGAGGACGCGGGGGAGATGGATGCGTGCGAAGCATCTGCAATTCGATTCAGGGAGAAGGGAAGTGGAAATCGTGCCGGACAACGAAACGCCGACGTACGAAGGTGCCGTGCTGGAGGATGAGACGGCGATAGACGAAGGCGGCGCTCTTTGCGACGGAACGGCTGAACCTCAAGCGTTCACCACCGACGAATTGAGCGAAGTCGAGGCTTCGGAGAGTGAGATCCAAGCCGTTGGTTCTGGGGCGTTCAAAGTCATTACCAACATTAGAAGTGCCAATTTCTCTCGGAATCGAAAGATGTCGGCGCCATTTGGGATCGTGCTCCACCACACCGGCGGCTCGTTCCAGGGTGACCTGGCGACTCTTACGAAGCCCGCCTCCAACCCGACGAAGTCGGTCTCCGCAAACGACTACATCACGAAGAAGGGCGTGATTTACGAGCTGTGCCCGCACCCGAGACGCGCGTGGCACGCCGGGGTTACGGATCACAATGGGATCAGAGACTGGAATACGCACGGCTACGGCATTGAGATCGAGAACCGTGGCGGGGCAAGCGACCCTTACCCACAGCGTCAGATTGATGCAGTCGTCTGGCGTTGTCGCCGGATCCGGAAAAAGCTCGGCATCAATGATCGGAATATGTTCGTCCGCCACCGAGACATTTGTGTGCCCCGGGGGCGGAAGCCAGACACTTCTGACGGGTTCCCCTTCTTGGAGGTCAAGAAGCGCGTATTCGCCGCCACCGACCCGACAGACAATCTGGGGTGACGGACCGTGTCTTGACGGGTTCCTATTTCCGCTATCAGATGTGGCCAGTCACGCGACGAGCGCGTCCCCGGCCTCTTCCGCTCCATTGGTCCCCTCGGGCCGGAGCCATCGCTCGGCCATCATCGGCCTGAGTCGCGTCACCACCGACGACGCGAGTCTCGACGCCGCGTAAGCCGGGCGCGACCTTATGAACCCGACCGGCGAGGTGCTTGACACCTCACCAAGAGGGTGGGAATCTTGAAGCGGACAACGGAAGGCGGCTCGCGGTGGCGCCAGGAAACAGGTTGCTGCGGCGTCAGCACCGGCATGGCCCGGAATTCGCATTATGCCGTCGCCTGCCTCGGACTCTTTTCGGCACTTGCCGTCGATCGCTCGCTCCGGTCGCCGCGATCGCTCACGCGGACTGAGATGGGTTTGCAAGTCCACACGGGCGCGCGCGGCTCGAAGTTCGTCTGCGACGACGACGGAGGCTTCGGCGACCTCGTGGCGGCACTCTCGCAGCGCGCCAACGCGCCGATCAACTCCTGCGCGCGCGAGGCGGCCGCGGAGCCGTTCCTCCGCCAGCTCGGAAAAATGAGCCAGCGCGAGCTCTTCAACTGCTTCCAGGCCCGGGAGCGTACCGGCAGGTGTCCGGACTCGTGCCACGGCAACTGCAATCCGGCGAACTCGCCCGGTAAGTCGACGCATGAGCGGCGCAACGACGGTGTGGCGTACAAGTGGTGGCTACCCATGTTCAAGCTGCCCGTTTGGGCGCGAGGGATTGACGTGCAGCGCGACCGGGTCGCGGCCTTCTGCAAGGAGGCCCGCGGCGAGGGCTTCACCGTGACCTTGACCTACCCTGGCGTTGCCAGCGAGGCGCAACACGTCAACTTCCGAAAGCAACCCAAGATCAGCCTCTGGAAGGTTCGGCCGCTCCGTGAGGGAATGCGGGGCCCGCGCGGAAGCCTTGTGGTTCGCTTGTTATGGGCGGTGGTCGACCCGCAAACTGGTCGGCCGTACCTAGATCCGCAGGTTCGTCCGCACGGGAAGATCACGCCGCAGGTCGTGGCGGCGATCAAGGCGTTCCAACGCGATCACCACCTGCAAGCGAACGGTGTCGTCGCGATTCACACGATCCGCGCATTGCGCGGCGCACGACGCCTGCAGGAGAAGCAACGAAAGAAGAAACCGAGCTAGCTGCACAAGTGAGCGCGGACACACGTAGGGAAAATCCGGGGGTGGAGGCGGAGGCGGCGGATCGAACTCGCCCAGGACCAGATCGCTTGGACTTCGTTCAGTTACGACAACTCGACCGCAGTCGGCCGCGCGCGCCCCGCGTTTCTTTGCCACGTCGCGCTGTTCTGGGCAGACCGCTGAGGGTTTCCTGGACGGCCAGCGACGCCAGTAGTGGCATCGCAACCTCCACGTTGTCGATCGACCGCCGCGTGGCCACACGCGGTGAGGCGACGGGGACGTTCAGCGTCGAGAGATCGAGGATCGGCGAGCACACGGTCGCCGTCTCCTGCCTCGATCGCGCTGGCAATCGAAGCCCGGCGACCGTCAAACGGATCCGCGTCACTCGCTGAGCACTCTTACGGCGGCGCGATCTCCTGGTTCAGCGCTGCCGCGTGTCGCCAGCGAGGACGTCGTGACCGCGGACAAGTTCTTGTCGCTTTGCACGCCAAATGATCACAGATGGGGGATAGCTTGGGGGCCATCGCGCCGTATCCTGGGTTCGAGGACCGTTTTGTAGACATGTGTAGTCAGTGCCGACTCGCCACTCCCAAGGACGCCGACCAGGTGTGTCATGCCTGTTCGATCGCAATCCGCGCAGAGACACGGCGGGGGCTCCGCGCGATCGAGGAGCATCTGGGAGATTGGGCGCAGCTCGAGCGGTGGCTGGACGACTGGGAGTGAAGGCGGCTCCGGCACAGGTCCCCGGAGCCGCCGTTTCGCGGGGAAGCTAGGCCCTCGCCTTCGCTCGTGTCTTCGTCGGCGTTTTTGGTCCGGCGACTGCCTCGCGGGTTTCCGCGAGTTGCTCGATCACCTGCGCCTTGACGGGTCGGTCGTCGGGAATCCGGGCGTCCAGCGTCTCGATCGCCGAGTCGATCGTCCTCGTTGCCTCCGTCTCGGCCCCAGCCGCGGCAAACCGCCGCGCGACCAGCTCCGAGATCGCGCGGTAGCGGATGTGCCCGAGCGACTCGGCGGCTAGGTTTGCCCGCTCGACGAGCGCTGGGTCGATGAGCTCCGCGGCCTCTTTTGGCTGGGCGGGAGCGATGTCAAGCTCGAGCCCGTCGTCGGTCGAGACCAGCTGCTTGTACTCGAGCGTCAGCGGATTGCCGAGCGCGACCCGCGCATGAAGTGCGATGCGCCGTTCGGGGAACCGCTCGACGACCTCGTGGAGCACGTCGTTGGCGCGGTCCAGGACACGGCTGCCGCCGAAGACGAGCAAACGCGCCGTGTCTTGTGTGAATAGGTCGCCTGCTGCGTACTCTTCCTCGCGTGAGACCGGCGGAGCGATGCGGAGCACGAATGGGGTCGACACGACGTCCTCGTCGTCAACGTGCGCGGCCGCCTGGATCAGATACGTGCCCGGCTCTGCCACGTCCCAACCGTTGAGCCCGGCCGAGGCGAGGACTGCACCGTAGATCGACTCACCCGCCAGCAGGACTCTCGTGACCGGCTGGACGCATTTCTGCCGGAACGGAACGAGTTGGCGAGCCTCCTTTCCGTCCTTCTTGAGGATCACGGTCAGCGAGTTGGCGTCGAGAACGTTCCCGTCGACGAGCCGGGGCTGGTCGCTGGTGTTCGTCAGTTTCAGCTCAAGCCAGACGGGCTCCATGAACTCGTAGCGCGCCTGCTCGCGGTTGACGCGAAGCTCGAGCTTCATGGTCGGCTCGTCCGGGGCGGCGGCTTCCTCGAAGCCGTGGTGGTCGAACCAGGCTGCGTTTCCCATTTGCACGAACCGCTCGGGCGCGTGCCGGATGAACAGCAACTCCTGGTCGCTGAATCGGTACTCGAAGTTCGAGAAGAACGCCGCCTGCCCGCCGGCCACGTTGTAGGGGTAGTTCATGAAGCTACGCGCTTCGGTTTCGTCGGCGAGCGGAACCCAAGGCGTGCCGAGTGACTTCTGCCAGGAATGCGCGAGGTTGAAAGCGTGGCCCATCTCGTGGACCGCCGTCCAGAACCGCATCCGGTCGATCCAGGCGGCCTTGTTCAGGTCGTTCGCCGGCGGCTGCGCGATGAACGAGTCGACGAACAGGGCTGTGCCCTGCCTGTGGTTCGGTCCGATGTCATCGAACATGATGCCCCCGAGACCGTTACCGGACTCGTGTAGCGAGGCGTAGAAGACCCACATCGCCCACTGCGCGATGCTGGCGTTGCGCGACCAGTGGGTCTGCATCGCGTCGTGCATCTCCGTGTCCGACCATGTCGTTCCGGGTGGCGCCGGCACGGTGCTGCTCGGGTTCGCGGTCACCTGGCAGCCCATCCGCTGAAACACCTTCGGGATCGAGAGGGTCTCGCAGGCCAGCGAGGCCGGTCGGACGGGATGGGCGCAGGTCTCGATCTCCGTATCGGCAACCTCGCCCGCCTGGAAGTCGAACTCGAAGTTGACGGTGCGGAAGTATGGCGAAAGGAGCCTGTAGACGACAGTCCGCTTGGCCGCCCCGCCGCCGCTGAATGTGATCTTGACCGAGCGTCCGCTCGGGAACCGGCTGTGGGTCGCGGTCACGCGGACTCTCGTGTAGGGGAACGACGCCGCCGCGCCATCCTTGTACCAGATCGTCCCGGCCCATTGGTTCGTTCCGATCGTGGCGAGTCGCGCGATCCAGTGAACCCGCATCGCGAGAGAGCCGCCAATCGTTCCGCTCACAGTCATCTGCGGGTAGCGGCCGTCGACATCGAGGCGGACCACCTCCCTGCGGACCGGACGGACACCGGCAGGCGCCGGCTCGAGCGGGACCGGCACCGCCAGCGGCCCGGTGATCGGCGGCCGGCCGTACAGCCCCGAGACTGTGAGCACGGCGGCGTCCTCCGCATCCGGGATCGCCCCCTCCTCTGTCTCCGTGTCTACCTCGAGGAGGTCGAGCCCCTCATCGTATGTTTTCATCGTTTCCTCCCCTTTTACAGAGTGGCTGCCGCAGGGGACGGGTGAATTTGGTTTTGGGGTCCTCCTCTCTAGGCGAAACCGAGTTGCTCCGGGTACGCGGCCACGAGGCTCCCGTCGCGGAGCGACAAAGCGACATTCGGGTTCGCGTGTGGGTCGAGCTCGAAAGTCTGATGAACGCCACGGGTGGGCACGTCAACCTCCAGCGTGAACGGGCGGTCCGGCACCTCGAGCTGCGTATCGGCGGCATGGCTGATCTGCGTGCGGGTCGTGACCTCCTCGCCGCGGTAGGCCTCCGCGCCGTCGACGAGAATCACGACCGCGTCGCGATCGAAGCCATCCTGGAGTGCGACATTGATCAGCATGGCGCTACGGGCGCACCCGGCCTAGGTGACTGCTCGGTCGCGTTGCGACGGGCTGTGCCGGATCGAACCTAGGCGATCCTCTTCCCCCTTTGGCCTTGCTGCGTCTGACGGCACATGCTCCCCTTCGTCGAGCCGCAGACGACAGCTCTAGGTCTACGACTCTTGCGCGCTCCTGTCAAGGGCCGGTGGGCGAAGCTGATCCGTTTCTCGGCTCGTTCCGAGTATCGCGATGCGTGCGGCGATGGCTCTAAGGAAAGAAGGTCTTGACACGTTCGGCGATGGCTTGGGCAAGCCCTGTGGGTTGTAGGTCCTCTTCTATCCGGATGAGTCAGGTCGCAGGTGGCGGGCGCGTCTGTCTTGCAGCGTCGCAGGAGGTGACGAGGTCTTGGCCTCCGAGCGAGCCGCAGCATGACTGAATGCAAGACCTGACCCGGGTACTCCTAGGTCAGCCTCGGTTCCGGAGTGAGTCGGGAGCTTCGGTTTGCGTTCGTGGGTGGTTTGCGGCGTGCCTGTGGCGCGACTCCCGGCACGCTTTGACTTCCGAGCTAAGACCGCAACGATTGAGTAAATGCAAGACCGGACCCGCCCTACCTTCCTGGAGGAAGCCGTCGTAGCCGACCTGCGCAGTTCCGCCACGCGAATGGCGATCGAGCATTCCTGATTCTTCGAGGTGCGAGGTGGGCGAGCAGCACACGGCGCAACATCCGAAGATCAGCCAGGGTCAGGCTGCCTGATCGGGGTCGAGATCCGACTCCCGGTGGATCTCGACGGAGACGACGGTGCTGATGTTCAGCCACTTCCACTTTTCAGTCTCAGAAGCTCCTATGAGCCAGCCGCCCTCGTACCTTCCGTTGTGATGGCGCAAGTCCTCGAACTCCTGATCGGCACGGCCACGCTCGACCTCGATCTGCTCGGTCGTTCCGTCCGCGAACGTCAGTTTCAGGACGTCAGGCACGTCGCACCCGAGCATACGCCGCGTCTTCCTGTGTTAAGCCCCTTTCAAGGGGCGGCCCGGGTAACTGCGCGGGTGCACATACGGGTAATAGAGGGCTATCTCGGACAAGAGTCGCCTAGCCCGAGAGCGTACTCCCGTCGGTCGACCACGCTTGACGTAGAAACAGCCGTGAAGGCGAGACGAGTGCCCACCGTATTTGAGCCCGCGTTCTCAGAGTTGCGCTTCGAGCACGCGGCGAAGCCCACCACGAGATCAAGGAGTTGCGGCGCGGGCTTCTCTCGCGCTGAAGGCGGCCTAGCCGCTCGCGCGGCGACGCGCTTCTTCCTGCTCGCGCGCCTTTGCCTCGTGGTACGCGATCCGCTCGCGCACCATGCGCTGCGTTTCCTCGCGCTGCGCGATCTCCTCACGTGTCATCTTCGGGAACTTCCTCTTCTTCCCCACCTTCATCCTCCAACAGCCGGCGGATCCGCGCGACATCGTGCTGGATGTCGCCGAGCAGACGCATGATAGTGGTGACGTCGCGGTGTTCGATCGGCGACTCGATGGCAGCATCGTCGCGTTGCCGCAGCGGCGTCGCAAGTGACCATTCGGGCCCCGTCGTCTAACGTCTCCGTCCGACGCTTGATTCTTGTTCCGCCGCGCATGCCATCTCTCAGGAATCACTGCTAAGGGTCAAGCTGGGACTCGTCCTTGCGGCGCATCGCCTCGTAGACCGCGTTCCAATGACCTGAGATCTCCTGGAGGGCGCGTGCCGTGGTTAGTGCAGCCTCTTCCAGCCGCGCGTTCACCTTCTCAACGTCCTCTAGACGCTTCTCGATCGCCTCGAAGCGAGTGCGATATCCGCTGACCTCGCGAGCGATGATGTCGAAATCAGTCATCTCTGAACGTAGGAATGCGGATCGCTCGTGCCCGGTCGATTCAGCAAGAGCTGGCCCCGCAGTCAAACTCCGTCGCCTCAAGCTCCTCGCCTCGCGCGCGTCGCGCGTTGGTGGGTTGCGGGCTTTGGGCCAGGACCGAGTGCAGGGCCAGTACAGAGCATCTTACGCCATTTGGGGACGTGAGAACGCCTAAGTCTTCTTCCCGATCCTCAACTACGTGCGGACTTTGCGATGAGACCCCCGATAGGGCGAGTCTACGCCGTTTCGCCGCTACGGCTTCGCTGCACTGCACCCGCGTACGTGCCGAGGAGCCGCGTGAAGGTCGCGTGCTCGCTTAGCGTCGCCAGCGCCTCGACCATCTCCGGCAGCTGCGCGGGCGCCTCGACGTCGGCGTAGAAGACGTACTCCCACGGACGTCCCGGCCGCGGGCGGGACTCGAGCTTCGTCAGGTTCAGGTGGCGCTCGGCGAACGCGCCCAGACAGCGGTACAGCGAGCCGGCGACGTGGCCGACTCCGAAGACGAGTGACGACTTGTCCGGCTCCCCGAGCGGTGCAGGGTCGCGCGAGAGCGCGCCGAAGCGCGTGTAGTTGTCCGGGTACGTCTGAATCCGTTCCGCAAGCACTTCGAGCCCGTACAGCTCGGCCGCGCGTCGCGATGCGATCGCTGCGGAGCGCTCGAGCCGGTCCTCCGCGATGCGCTTCGCCGCGCCTGCGGTGTTGTACTCGGCGCGCACGGTCACGTCGAGGGCGCTCAGGAACTCCTCGCACTGCGCGATCGCCTGCGGATGCGAGACCACCTCGCGCAAGTCATCGATCGCCGAGCCGGGCAGCGCGAGCAGACAGTGGTCGACGCGCACGACCGTCTCGCCGACGAGGTGCAGGCCGTGTCGCAGAAACAGATCGTAGGTCTCGTTGATGCTCCCTGCCTGCGAGTTGTCCATCGGAACGAGCCCCCAGCCTGTGCGGCCGACCTCGACCGACTCGAACACCGTGCGGATCGAGGGCAGCGGACGATGCTCTGCATCGGGGAAGAGCGCGACCGCACCCTGCTCCGAGTACGCGCCGGCTTCGCCCTGGTACGCGACGACGTCCACCGTCAGAGCTTACGGCCGGGCGTCAGCTCGGCAACTGCGAAAGCCCCGCTCAGTCGCGGGGCTTTCGCGCTAGCTGAGGCAGGTTCCCTTCGTCAGCTCGAGAGAGCGAACAGCAGGAACTGGGTGAACTGGGCGGCCGCGAAGTTGTTGTCGCTGACGAGGACGAGCGACCTGCGACCGTCCGGGAGAGTCGGGCCGATCGTCATTCCCTCGACGTTGTCCAGCGGGATCCCAAGCGTGTCGAGGTCGAGGAGCAAGGTCTTCTGCACAGGCCGGATACCGCTGAAGGCGCCCGCGAGGCTGTCGGCTCCGTTGACGTCGTCGGCGCCCGGAAACCCGACGTTGTACACCTTGATCGTGTTTCCGGTGTCGGGTGCGCCGACGGAAAACGAGCGCTCCATCGAGAGCATGAACTCGTTGTTGAACGGAAGCAGTTCGACGAGGCCGTTGACGGCGAAGTTCGTGACGGGCACGGGCGGCTCTGCGATCGGGTCGGTCCAGTAGACGTACTGGCTGTCGAGCCGTTCGGTCGACAGGTTGTAGCGCAGGATGCGCGCGGGGCTTCCGCCGCCCAGCGTCGCCGGCGGCCCGTCCTGGACGAGGGCGGCCTCCATGCCGACGAAGAGGTGGCGGCCGTTCGGGGCCACCGCAGCCGCCTCGAAAGCGAGATTCTGGCGCACGCCATGCGTTCCGCCGACAGTCGGCACGAACGCCGCAGGCACTGCGAGCTCCCCCGTCATGGTTCCATCGAGAGCGTACGTCCGCACCCACGGCGAGATCTGCCGCGTCGCGATTCCTTCCGACGTGATCACGAGCTCGCGGTCCTTCGTGAGCGTGAGGCCCTCGGGGTCGAGGCTGAATGGCGCGTAGGGCAGACCGTCCGGACCCTTGAGCGTGGTGACTGCATCGAAGTGCACGTCGCCGGCGCCGAGTTGCCCGTCGGCGATGTCGAGGTGGAGTGTGTAGAACCGCGCCGGCTGAAACTGGCTCTGGTCGTCCGACAGCACATAGAACGCGCCGCGGTCCTCGTCGTAGCTGATGCTCGACAACCCACCGACGGTGGTGCCCGCGAACATCGTTCCTGTCGGGACGATCGCCTGACCGAGGAAGGCCAGCGTCGGCGGCTTTGCGCCGTCGCTTGCGGTTGCCTGGGCGCCCGCGGCGCCGATGGAAACGACGACGATCACGACGGCGACCAACAGCTGCGGTGCCCTTGGGTTTCTGCGTTTCAGCATCTCGCTCTCCTCTCCCGGAGACTGACAGTCGCAATGCCTTACAACCCTAACCTTCCAAAGGAGAGGGTCTAGAATCGGCGGCCGTGGCGAAGGTCGTCTGTGTTCTGTACGAGGATCCTGTCGATGGGTATCCGAGCTCGTACGCCCGGGAAGCGATTCCGAGGATCGGGAGCTACCACGACGGTCAGACCACGCCGAGCCCCGAGGAGATCGACTTCGAGCCGGGTGAGCTTTTGGGCAGTGTTTCCGGGGAGCTCGGGCTACGTCGGTTCCTAGAGGAGCGCGGCCACGAGTTCGTTGTCACGTCGGACAAGGATGGGCCGGAGTCGGTCTTCGAGCGAGAGCTTGTGGACGCTGAGATCGTCATCTCCCAGCCGTTTTGGCCCGCTTATCTAACGGCTGCGCGGATCGCGGAAGCGCCAAAGCTGAAGCTCGCCGTCACTGCTGGGATCGGCTCGGACCACGTCGATCTGCAAGCTGCGATCGAGAGTGGGATCACCGTCTGCGAGATCACGTACTCGAACAGCATCAGCGTCTCGGAGCACGTAGTGATGATGATCCTGTCGCTGGTGCGCAACTACATCCCCTCGTATCAGTGGGTGGTCAACGGCGGCTGGAACATCGCCGACTCCGTTGCCAGGTCCTACGACCTCGAGGGAATGCAAGTCGGGACGGTCGCCGCCGGGCGGATCGGTTCCGCCGTGCTCCGGCGGCTGAAGCCGTTCGAGGTGGGACTGCACTACACCGACCGGCACCGGCTCCCCGAAGAGGTGGAGCGCGAGCTCGGCGTGACCTACCACCCCGACGCCGAGTCGATGGTGCCTGTCTGCGACGTGGTCACGATCAATGCGCCGCTCCATCCTGAGACCGAGCATCTCTTCGACGACGCCCTCATCGCCAAGATGAAGCGGGGCGCGTACATCGTCAACACCGCCCGCGGGAAGATCTGCGACCGCGATGCGATCGTGCGGGCGCTGGAAAGCGGCCAGCTCGCCGGCTATGCCGGAGACGTCTGGTTTCCGCAACCCGCTCCCAGGGATCATCCCTGGAGAACGATGCCTCACCACGGGATGACGCCACACGTGTCGGGGTCATCTCTTTCCGCGCAAGCCCGCTATGCGGCCGGCGTGCGCGAGATCCTGGAGTGCTGGTTCGATGGTCGCCCGATTCGCGAGGAGTACCTGATCGTCGACAGCGGCACGCTCGCGGGCGCCGGCGCGCACTCGTACAGCGCCGGCGACGCCACAGGCGGCTCCGACGAGGCAGCACGCTTCCGTCACGAGCCGCGCAGATAGGCGTCAGAGCCAGCGAGCCAGTCCTGTCGAGGTGGACAGAAGATGTCCACGTCGACAGTCCGCTCTAGCGCCTCTGCTTTGTGCGGCAGGTGTGAAGGTAGGTGCAAGACTTCGCCTGCGGCCACGTCGACGACCTCCGACTCATCGTCCCCCAGCCAGAAGCGGAGGAGCCCTTCGAGGATGTAGGTCAGCTGCTCGTTCTCGTGCTCGTGCTTGGGGACGAGACAACCCTTCTCGAGGTACACATGCGCCAGCATCATCCGTTCGGTGGAGATGAGGCGCCGTTCCAGGCCCGGCTTGAGCACGTCCTTCGGGAGGTCCTCCCAGCGGTAGCGGGTCGCTCTGAGACCACTCACGTTCTCGCTCCTCTCGTCGGGTGATCGGCATCAACCGGGTCTATAGTCGGTGAGATGGCGGTCACGCCGGAGACGAGCTGGAATTCGCTCTTCGCGGCGCGCACGCGCGGCGACGTGGGCGACGGGATCGCCGAGATCCTCTCGTTGCTCGCCGTACCGGACCTGATCTCGTTCGCAGGCGGATTTCCCGACCCGCTGACGTTCCCCCGCGCGCGGGCTTCAGCGCTGCTCGAGGAGTTCGCCGCCGCGGGCGAGTCGACCGCCTTCCAGTACGCCCCCACGCGAGGGCTGGCCGGCCCGCTCGACGCGCTCGCAGGCAGGCTCGAGGCTTTGCAGGGCCGACGCCCGGCCGACGACGAGCTGCTGATCACGAGCGGCGCGATCGAGGGGCTGGAGCTCGTCTGCAAGTCATTCCTCGACCGCGGTGACCTGGTGGTCGTCGAAGGCCCGACCTACCTGGGCGCGATCATGGCGTTTCGCAGCTTCGAGGCTGAGGTCGTCGCCGTCCCGCTGGACGATCAGGGACTCGAGGTCGACGAGCTGGAACGCCGTCTCGACGACGGGTTGCGGCCGAAGCTCCTCTACACCATTCCAGACCACCAGAATCCGGCAGGCGTCAGTCTCGCCCGTGAGCGGCGTGGGCTCCTGGTCGACCTTGCGCGCCGTCACGGCTTCCTGATCGTCGAGGACGTCGCCTACCGCGAGCTCGGCTTCGAGGACGACGCGGCCCCGAGCCTCTGGAGCCTTGCTCCAGACGTGGTCGTGCAGGCGGGCACGACGTCGAAGACGTTCTTTCCCGGCGTCCGGCTCGGCTGGGCGGTCGGTCCGGCCGAGGTCTCCGCCCAGCTCGTCTCGGCGAAGCAGAACACCGACCAGTGCGCAGGTGCGCTCGGACAACGGCTCTTCGAGGAGTATGCGCGCCGCGGGTGGATCGACGAACAGCTGGCGCAATCGCGATCGCTCTACCGGCGCAAGAGCGAGCGCATGCTCGCTGCGCTCGAACGCTGGATGCCGACAGGCACGCGCTGGACCTCCCCGAGAGGTGGATTCTTCTCCTGGCTGACCTTGCCGGGCGGCGGCGATGCTGCCGACCTTGCCAGGCGGGCCGTCGAGCGCGGCGTCGGCATCGTCCCGGGCTCCCTGTTCTTCCCGGATGGGCGTGGCGTGGACAACGTGCGGCTGTCGTTCAGCCTCGTCGACGAGGCAGTGATTGACGAAGGCATCGAGCGGCTCGCGTCACTCGTGCCGAGCTGAGTCACCGGTCGCAGCTCTAGTCGGCGATGCGGGCCGGGGCGGCCGGGTCCCACACGCGAAAACCGCCGACGAAGGCGTTGTCGTTGCTGCCGAGGCGGGCGTTCGGTGGGAGCTCTTGCAGCAACTTCGCGTTGCCACCCCCGAGGACGACATACTCGGGTTCCATCGCCGCGGACAGTTTTGCGACGACGTCCGCGACGTCGCGCCGCCACCGTTTCTTGCCGCGGCGCTGGAGCCCGGCCTCGCCGATGTAGTCCTCGAAAGTCGCCTTCCGGTAGGGGAGGTGGCCAAGCTCCATCGGCTGGACGAAACCGTTGGCGACGAGCGACGAGCCAAGACCCGTTCCGAGACCGAGGAAGAGCATTCTGCCTCCTTCGTAACTGCCGAGCGCCTGCATGGCTGCGTCGTTGACGACCCTGGTCGGCTTCCCGAAGCCCGCCTCGTAGTCGACTCCGACCCAGCCGTCGCCGAGGTTGACCGGATCCGACACAACCCGCCCGCCGTGTACCGGGCTGGGGATGCCGAGCGAGACGACGTCCCACGTCCACCCGTCTGCGAGCTCGAGCGCCGCGGAGATCATCTGGGCGGCGGTCAGGTCTGGGCCGGCGTCGGCGGCACGTCGCTTGCTCTCGCCCGTCGCGAGCACCTTGACGTGGGATCCTCCGACGTCCACGACGAGCACTCTCGGAATGGTTCGATCCTTTCCTCGGTCCGTTACCGAAGTGCTGGAAATCAGGCTAATGAGCGGAATGCGGGCTCCCCTCAGAGCGTTGTAAATGACAAGTGCGTAACGCGATCTAGGAGGGCAGCATGACGGGATTTGAAGTGACCGCTGTGCGTCAGGACTGGAACCGGCCGACCTCGCGCGACTGGGCAGACGTCCTGGCTCAGTTCGCGCTCTTCTCGCAGGTGGGCAAGCGCCGTCTTCGCGAGATCGCGCGAGCAGGCGAATTCGCCCTGTACGCCCCCGGGGACACCGTCATCGCGGTCGGCGAGCCTGCCGACTGGTTCTTCGTCATCCTGAGCGGGGAGGCTACGGTGCGCGGGAGGCTGACCGCCCGCACTCTCTCGACAGGCGACTTCTTCGGGGAGATGGCGCTACTCGACGGGACGTGCAGGTCCGCGTCGGTGGTTGCAACGGATGAGCTGCACGTGCTGAAGCTGTCGCGACGGACGTTCTTCCAGCTGCTCGAACGGGATCCTGGTGTCGCGCAAACGATTTTGTCCGAGCTTGGTGCGCGCGTTCGACGCTTGGAGCAACCGGTTCCGCTCGCTCTTTAGCCGCCTTCCATACGGCGCGTCGTGAAAAGGTAGGCGGCATGCCGATCGACCTAAAGGAGCTCTTTGCGGTCGACAAGCCGGTCGTCGCCATGGCCCACCTGCCCCCGATGCCGGGCACGCCGTTGTACGACGAGGTCGGCGGAGCCAACGCGATTGTCGAAACTGTGCGTCGAGACGTCGAGATCCTCACCAGGTCCGGGTTCGACGCGATTCTCTTCTGCAACGAGGGCGACCGTCCGTACCAGCTGCAGGCGACGTTCGAAGGTGTCGCCATGATGGCGCGGGTCGTCGCGGAGGTTGCGCCGCGCGACCTGCCGTTCGGCGTCGACTATCTCTGGGACGCCCAGGCAGCGTTGGCCGTCGCGGCCGTCTCGGGCGCTTCGTTCATCCGAGAGGTGGCCACCGGCGTCTACGAGTCGGACATGGGGCTATGGGCGCCCGACGCAGGAAGACTCCTCCGCTATCGCCGACAGCTGAATGCCGGGAATGTGGCCGTCTTCATGAACATCACGCCCGAGTTCGCGTCGAGCCTCGGGACGCGCGACATTGCGAGCACCGCTCGTTCCGTGCGCGTTTCGAGTCTTGCCGACGCCATCCTCGTCTCCGGTCCCATGGCCGGCGCAGAGCCGTCGGTGGAGTCGGTCCGCGAGGCCAAGCGAGGATGTGGGGACGAGACGCCCGTCTTCGCGAACACGGGCGTCAAGTCGAGCAACGTCGGAGACTTCCTCGCCGTCGCCGACGGGGCGATCGTGGGATCGGATCTGAAAGTCGACGGCGGCACCTGGAATCCCGTCGACCCCGACCGGGCGAGCCGGTTCATGCTCGAGGTGCGCGCAGCGAGAGAGACTTGATCACGTAGGGCGACCGAGCACTCTCGATTAGCGACTGACTGATCAGTCAAGTTTGCATTCCGTGACGCCCGGCAATTGAAGCTCGTTCGTTCCATTCACCACCCCGTCCACCACCCCTGGGGGGAAGCCTGATGAAGATGCGACGCCTGTTGCTGGGGCTCGTCGCGTTGCTTGCAACGCTCAGTCCGAGTGCAACCGCGCTCGGTAGCCTGCCTGCGGGCGAGCCGACGGTCGGTCTCGACCGCCTCGTCGACGCCTCCGGCCCGCTGACCGTCGTGCGCGGCATCGCCACGTTCGACGCGATTCCGACCACCGCGAACGTCGCCGCGCTGCAAGGCGCGGGCCTCGTGGTGCAGCCGCTGAAGCATCTGCCGCTCGCGCTCGTGCGCGGCACAGTGGCGTCAATTGAGACTGCAGTTCGCACCGGTGCCGCGAACGACGTCTATCCCGACGATCCGATCGAGCTGTTCGACCGTGCCTCGGCGGATGCGATGGGAACGGCCGCTCCGCGAGCCGCGGGATTCACAGGCAAGGGAGTGACCGTCGCGGTCGTCGACTCGGGTTGCGACGCCAGCCATCCCGATCTCGCCGACCACGTCGTCCACAACGTCAAGCTGTACAGCCCTGAGTACGTGAATGTCCCGCCCGACTCGAGCAACACGATTGCGGTGCCGATCGAGGCTGGCCCGTACCAGAACACGGACATCGGATCCGGCCACGGCACGCACGTTGCCGGGATCATCGCCGCGGACGGGCACACGTCTCCGGATCACATCGGCGTTGCGCCTGACGCGAACCTCGTCTGCTATTCGATCGGCGAGGTGCTCTTCACGACCGCGGTGGTCACGGCCTACGACCATCTGCTCGACCAGCAGAACCTCTGGGGCGTGAAGGTGATCAACAACTCGTGGGGCAACTCCTACCAGCAGTTCGACCCGCGCGCACCCGTCGCGGTCGCGACCAAGGCGGTTGCGGATCTCGGCGTGAACGTCATGTTCGCCGCCGGCAACAGCGGCCGGAGCAACGCGGAGATGAGCCTCAATCCGTTCTCGGAGGCACCGTGGGTGACCTCGGTGGCATCGGAGACGCTCGCGCACGTGCGGTCGGACTTCTCGTCGAACGGGCTCCGCTACGACAACTCTCAAGGCGTCACCATCGGCGCAGGCGGTCACACGGTGTTCACCGGCAATCGCATCGGGATCTATCACCCCGACGTCACGACGCCGGGTTCGAACATCTCCTCGACCTGCGACACGGCCGGAACGGCGGTCGGGCCTTGCCCGCCCGGGAGCAACACGACCGCGTCGGGCACGAGCATGGCGTCGCCGCACGCAGCGGGTGCCGCCGCCGTCCTCCTGCAGGCAAATCCCTCACTGACGCCCGCTCAGGTGCGATCCGCCCTGCAGTCGACCGCTGCGGCTGTGACGGACGCGAGCGGAGCAGCGCTCGAGTTCTGGCAGGTTGGCTACGGGCACGTCGACCTGGCGGGAGCAGTCGATCTCGTTCGCAGAGCGAACGCCGGCAACAAGATCACGCAGGCGCAGAGTGCCGCCGATCAGCGTGTTCTCTCGTCGTTCGGGTTCGCGGTTCCGAGGTCCGACTTCTGGACGTGGGATGCGCCGCGCGTGGCTGTTGCGGGATCGGACTCGCGCACGTTCACGGCCGAGGTTCCGTCCACCACGACTCATCTGAAGATCACGCTCTCGCACCCGTCGCTCGCCGTCGTCGGATCGAACGCGATGATCTACACGGTGACCGTCACGGACGCGACCGGCCAGGTGCTCGGCACGACGACAGAGTCCACCTCCGGCGCCGGAACGTCGAGTCTCCTGCTCGACCTCCGCGCCAAGGCGGCGCACTACGGCACGTTCACGTTCGCGGTGAGCGGACAGCGCGCCGTCTCCGACCCGGACACGCTCGACAGCGAGTCGCTGCTCGGCCGCGTCGTGGTGCTCCAGGTCGCGCAGGCCCGGGCGTAGGGCCGCACGAGAGTGACGAGCCCCGCCTCGAATGAGAGGCGGGGCTCGTCGTGTTCCTTAACCCTTCGACCAGGCCTCAGCGTTGAAGCTGGGTCCTTGGCTGCTCGGGTTGTCGACCATGCCTTTCACCGACGTCTTGTAGACGAGGTACGTCGGCCGCTGGAACAAGGGGATCATCGGCACGTCGTTGCCCATGATGGCTCCCGCGCGGTTGACCAGTGTGAGGCGCGTCTTCTCGTTCAGCTCATGGTCCGACTTCGCAAGGAGGTTCGTGACCGTGCGGTTGCAGTACTCGGTGTAGTTCCCCGGAGTACCGCACGAGAAGATGCCGACGTTGTAGGTCGGATCGACCGTGACCAGATAAGTGAACATCGCAAGGTCGAAGTCGTGCCCCGGAAGCTTGCTCCCGAAGAGCGTTCCTGCGGGGACGAACCCGTTCCGGAGCTCGACGCCGGCCTTCGCGGCCTGATCCTGGAAGATCGTGAACGCGAGGGCACGCAGAGCGTTGCCCGACGTCGAGGCGAAATCGAACGACACCTTCGTGCCAGCACAGCGGAAGATGCCGTCGCTGCCCTTGCTGCAGTTGTGGGCGTTCATCATCTGGTTGACCTTGGCGATGTTGTAGTTCCACTTGTTGAAGTGCTTCGCCGTATAGCCGGGGTGAGTCGTGACTCGGACGAGGCTGTTCAGGACTCCAACCCGTGGGTTGAGCGTCCCGTACAGCGCTCGTGCCGCCGCTTGGCGGTTGAGCGAGGTCACCAATGCCTGCCGGAGCCACTTCTGCTTCGCCAGCGGGTTGCCCTTCGCACCCTGCTGGACCTCGATGTGCTCCCACTGCAGACCAAGGTGGGTGACCACCCTGATCCCGGCCTGACCACGGAGGTCAGCCAGCGCGAGCTGAGGCTGCGGATAGATCGCGTCGACCTCGCCCGCGCGGATCGCCTGGATCTCGGAGTTCGTGTTCGTGATGAAGCGGAACACGATCGAGTCCAGCTTCGCCCGCTTGCCGTACCAGCCACGCGGGTTCCGCGTCAGCGTGATGCCGGAACCGCGATCGAAGCGGGTCAGGAGGAACGGACCGTTGCCGATCGGGGCGTTGCCCTTCTTCGGGTTGCAGATGCAGTCGTTCCACACCGTCAGCATGTCCGTCCCCTGAAGAGCATGGGCGGGGAGGACATAACCGAAGAGGGTTTTCCAGGGGGCGTAATTCCTCTTGTAGGTGAGGGTGATGACCTTGCCGTTACCACGGATGCTTCTGATGTCCTCGTAGCCCAGCGGAGTGATGTGCTCGCTGTACTTCTTGTTGAGAATGGTCTGCCAGGTGAACCGGAAGTCTTTGCCGGTCACCGGCGTGCCGTCGCTCCACTTCGCGTTCTGGCGGATGTAGTACGTCACCCGCTGCGGTCTGAGCTTGAGGACCGCCTTGCTGATGAGGTCGGGCTTGTACTTGAAGTCCGGAGTAAAGAGATAGGCGCCACGGATGACCGGCGTCTGGAACATCACGTTCCAAAACGCTCCGCAGTCCACGTCCAGAATCAGGTTGAGACACCAATCCGGACCGCCGCCCTGCTCCGCTCCGAAGACCAGCGTGCCGGCTTTGCTCGCCGAGGCAGCATCCGGTCCGTTCACTCTCGCCGAGCCGGTGGCCGCGAGCGCAAGCGCTGCGAGTACCACCCCGGCCAAGAGCCAGAGCTTCCGTCGATGCATCGATCCCTCCCTTTAGTTAGGCCTCGATCTGCGAGCCTGAGCGGCGTGTGTTCGCGCTGACGCTCGGGCTCACAGTCGTCCGCATTACTCCAACCGAGACTTGCGATCGGCTTTCGAGTTAGGCCGCGATTAAGAGAACGAATCAGGCGATCAACGAATGCTCGAGCGTGCGCGATCGTGCGCGCGGTCAAAGGCGCACCACCTGACTAGTGCGCCCTTGGCCGCTGAGTAGATGCGTCGACGTCCGAGGAAGACGCAGTGCTTCGAACATAGCTCAGTCGAACCCGAGCTCGTTGCGTGTTCGTAATTGCGAGTTTCTGAATTGCGATGACGCGGCTTATGCCGTGCGGCGCTGCTGGAGGCGCTCGCCCGTGATCACCCGGTCGCTCCAGAGACGTGCGATTACCTTGCGCGTCGTCGCAAGGAACAACGCCGCCGAAGGACAGGCGGCGAGCTCACGAATCCAGGCGAGCCCGATGACACGCGGAGGCAACGGGGGTTCGAAGCGCAGCACAGTGAACTGGCCGCCGAGGAGGTCGGCCGCGAGACACGGGATGACCGCCGCGCCGAAGCCCGCGGCGAGGAAGCCCTGCACGACCGTGTTGTCATCCGAACGCAGCGCGAACTGGGGCTCGACTCCCTGGCTGCGCAGGTGGGTGATGACACGCTGGGTGCTGCCGGAGTGGTTGAAGCCGATCAGCTTGAGCTCGGCCAGATCGCCGAGGCGCACCGGCTCGCCTCGCAGGGCCAGCGGCGAGTTGTGCGGTACCACCAGCACGTATTCGTCGATCGCGAGCGACTCGGTCTCGAGGTCGCGGTGGAGGCGAAGCGGCAGATCGACGAACGCCAGATCGAGCTCGCCGTCGTCCAGCAGATTGACCAGTCGCTCGTCGCCGGGGGTATCGGTCAAGACGACTTCGACGTGCGGCGTCTCGCGGGCGAACTCCCTGAGCACGTGGGGGAGGAGATGCGCTGCGATCGTCTGGTACGCGCCGACCCGGAGTTGAGCCGCCTCGCCGACGCCGACGAGCTCCGCTTCGGCGATCGCGAGATTCGCCTGGATCGCTCTTGCGTGCACGAGCAGCCGTGTCCCGGCCTCCGTGAGCGTAAGCGGCTGCGAGACGCGCGGGCGGTTCACGAGCTGTGCGCCGACGATGCGCTCGAGTGTCGCCAGCTGTTGGCTGACCGCGGGCTGCGAGTAGCCGAGCCGGCGAGCGGCGCGCTGAAAGGAAGCCTCTTCGGCGAGGGCCTGAAGAGCTGCGAGGTGGCGGACCTCGATTCCCTGCCAAGCGCTACGCGCACGATCGGTCATTTCGCCTCCGGCAGTGGGGTACCGGTCCGGCCACGTGTCCCTCGTACGGAATGTGACGCCGAACACGAGTGTCTAGTTAGGGAATGGATATTCGCGGACAATTGACACCTCGCGCCGCTCGACCTACAAGGTGGTTGCGCTCGCTACTCCACGACTGAGGGGGTCGACGATGCACGAGCCGGGGAATGAACCCGCGTCTGCCAGGCTTGGCGATTACGAGGATGATTACGTTGAGTTCTGGCCCGCCGGAGCGGCCGCCAGCGGCCGCTTCTCCTGCGCCGCTTGCGGCAATGTCGTGACCGTTCGGACGGTCGTGCCCCGGTGCATGCTCTGCGGTGAGCGTCTGTGGGAGCGGGTCGCGTCGAGCCCGGTCAGCGAGCTGGAGACGCGCACGAGTTACTGAGCGGCCGGAACCGCGAGCTGCGTCCAGACGGTGCCGTTCTCGACCGACGCTGGGCACGCCGGTGTGCGCGACGAAATGCTCGCCACGACGCACACGTCGCTGAACGCTCGCCCGACGACGACCGACAGACGACGATCGAACACCCCGTCTGCGTCGGGCGCAAGAGACCATTCGGCGAGGTTGCGCGCCGGCTGCCCGGGCGCGAGCCCGTAAACCCGCAGCGTCATCGAACGGGCGGGACGCTGTGGGAGGTTGCGCGCCTTGAGGCGGATGAGGAGCCGTGGCGCGCGGACGAACGTCTCCCAGTCCACCGCGAGCTGGGGTCGCTCCTGCGGTCGCGGGAGATGCACGCGAACGCAGCCTGTCGTGTTCCCTCGCCCGTAACAGGGCTTCGGCTCGTCGCCGACCCAGGCACGAGCACCCAGGTCGTCGAAGTCGCCCGGGGGCACGGAGAGATCCACCGTCTGTTCGATCTCGCCCGCGTTGTTCGGGCCGAGGGAGGCTCCGTACAACGGCTGTCCCGGTTTCCACGAATGTCGGCCCCTGGCGTCCGTGACACGTAGCAGCTGCTCCACCTCCACGACGATGTGTTCGGTCGAGCGCAGTCCGATCCCGCGGATCGACACGGCGACGGCCGAACTTCGCTTCGGTGTCACGGTGATGCTGGGCTGCGGCCGGTCCCCCCAGGTCTCGACGCCCGCATAGACCGTGAAGACGAGTCCGGCGCCAAGCACCGCAAGCCCGGCGTACAGGACACCGCGCTCCTCGGGCGAGCCCTGCCGCAAGGCGAACGCGGCAACCGCTCCGAGGAAGACCGCGAGTGCAGCGCACCCGAACGCACCGAAGCTCGCCCACGGGTGGTTTCGCGCCATGCGCCCGACGAGATCGCCGGTGATCGCGAGTGCGGTGAGTAATGCGCCCAGCGCGGGCAGCGCGGCGAGCAGAAAGCGTGCGGCACCCTTGGCGTCCTTCCCGACGGGGAGGAACCTGGGCATCAGCGCCTCGGAATCCCCACCGCCTCGAAGCTACTCCGCAATCGTTACGAAACGATCAGCCAAAACGAAAGAAAGGCGCACTGCTGCCGCGCCTAGCCGCGTCGGAGGCGGAGGGCGCCGAGCTCGAGGAGCTCACGGCTCACGCTGAGCACGTCCCGGCGCAACCTTGTTGCCTCCGCGTCGGAGAGGCCGAGCTCGCCCGCCGTGACGTCGATGATCTCGCCGAGAGGCAGACGGCTGTCGAGGGATGCGATCACTTCGATCGCCTCCGAGGTCGTCTCGACCTCGTGCTTCGTCCCTTCGGAGATGTCGATGCGCCCGGTGACGACGATCGCGCGACCGTCGTCCGGCTCGAGGTCCTCTTCGATGCGAATCGGCATCGCGATCGCGAGTCGGGTGTCGAGCAGCTGCTCCCTGCCGTTGAAAGCGGCGAGCTGCGCTCGTGACTCGAATGCTCGCTTGATCTGCTCGCCCGCATCGTCGAGATCGTCGTCGTCGATCGGATCGATTCGAAGCGTCGGCGTCGTGCCCGCCTGCCGATGCAGGATCACCACGCCTTCGCTCACCCAGCCGACGCCGAGGCGCTCGAAATACGTCGTCCACTCGTCCAGTGCGTCCGTGAGAGCAGCGCCCGCGAGGTGCGAATTCCACTCCGCGGCATTAGCGAGGGCGTCCAGGCTCAGGGTCGGAAGGATCCAGCTGTCGAGGCCGGTCGCCTCGACCCACTCGCGGATCCGCTCGTCGGCACGGTCCTCGTCCGGAGCTAGCCAGGCGACCTGGACTGTCGCGAACCCGCCCTCGGCGAGGTGCGCGCTGGCCTCTCGCACGACTTCCTTGGACAGCTCGTCGGCTTCGAAGCCGCTGTCGCGATACGCCCAGCGGCGCTCGGGCGAGACGACGTAGGGAGCGTTGCACGTGATCAAGTCGAAGGTCTCGCCCGCGACCGGCTCGAAGAGGCTTCCTTGGCGGGTCTCGATGTTCTCGAGTCCGTTCAGCGCCGCGTTCAGCTGTGTGTACGCGAGCGCGCGTGTGGTGACGTCGGTGGCCACGACGTGCCGCGCGTGCCGCGCCGCCAGCAGTGCGTGGACGCCGCCTCCGGTGCCGACGTCGAGTGCGCGCTCGACCTCCGCCCGCGGAGTCAACGAGTCGAGGACCTGGGCGGTCGGCGTGTACGTCGCCACGTAGTCCGCCGGGTCGGCGGCGTCGCGCGAGTAGCCGTCCGAAGCGAGGAGCAGCTTCCCGATCGGCAGGATGCGCGACCGCGGGACGACCTCGTCGCCGACGTCCGCGAGCCCGGTCGCCTTGAGGGCCTCGACGCCGCGAGGCCCGATGGCCCGTACGGCCTCACTCCTCGAGACCGGGAGCTGGAGGAAGAACGCACGGACGACCGTGGCGAGCGGCGTATCCGGCAGGCGTCTCGCTTCCACGGGTGCGGTCTCGCGGTCGCCGGCGTAAGCGTCCTCGCCGAGCAGCCGGTAGACGGCGTCCTCCGAGTAGCCGGAGTTGCGGAGGGACCGGCCGAGCGTTCGCGCGGCCGCTTCGTTCGGAACGGGATACTCGGTCACGCGCTAATCATGTCCGACGCTCCAGCGTCGCGAGCGCGTGGTCGAGCTCGAGGAGCGTCG
>Ga0184612_10000242_pt1 | contig 24412 bp, 12 predicted proteins | sample PLM3_60_coex_FD_133163 | JGI IMG/M metagenome (GOLD analysis project Ga0184612, IMG submission 133163) | Groundwater sediment microbial communities from an aquifer in East River, Colorado, USA - PLM3_60_coex | ecosystem: Environmental > Terrestrial > Soil > Riparian zone | place: USA: East... | reverse complement strand
TGGCGCACCAACCGCCCGCGCGTGGCGCCGAGCGACAGCCGCACCGACAGCTCCTTCTGCCTCGTCGTCGCGCGTGACAGCAGCAGGTTCGCGACGTTGGCGCAGACGATCAGGAGGACGAGCGCGACGACGACCGCGAGGATCGTCACCGAGCGGTACTCGTTCGTGGACACATCGTACATGCCACGGCCGCCCGGCTCGACGAGGAGCCGCGGCACTTCCGTGCGCAACCTGTTGTACGAACGTGACCGCTCCTCGTCGGAGAGCGACTTGAGATATGCATCGAGGCCGCTGCGCGCCGTGTTCTGAAACACGCCCTCGAGATTCCCCTGGACCTGTGCCGGACTCACACCCGGCTTCAGTCGGCCCATCACCTGCAGCCACCAGTACGTCCCCTGTGACAATCGCGGCGGTCCCGTACTGGTGCTGGTGCTGAGCTGCGGATCGAGCGAGAGCGGCAGAGAAATGTCTGGCGGGTTGGCAACAGGCTGCTGCACGCCGCTGAACTGCGGTGCGATCACGCCGACGATGGTGATTGGCACGTTGTTGACCTTGATGGCCTTGCCGACGACCGCGGGATCGGTGCCGAACCGCGAGTGCCAGTACTTGGAGCTGATGACCGCGACCGGCGTCGCGGTCGGGCGATCATCCTCGGGCAGGATCGTTCGGCCGATTCGCGCGGTGACGCCAAGCATCTGGAAGTAGTTGCCGGACGAGATGAACGCGTTCGCGATCTCCGACTGTCCATCGACGAAGACGTTCACGCGACCGAACGGCGCGCAAGCCAGCAGGTCGGTCATCGAGCGGTTGTCGGCGACGAACTGCTGATACATCGGATAGGAGAACGTCGCGCGAACGTCCTTGCCATCCGGGGTCTTGTTCAAGAAGCCGTAGCCGCTCGAGCTCGTAACCATGTCGTTGCGTCCAGCGTAGCGGAGCCGCACGAGCTCCTCGGGTCTCTGGACGGGCAGGGAGGTCAGCAATCTGGCGTTCACGGCACTGAAAATGGCGGTGTTGGCGCCGATCCCGAGCGCCAGCGACAGCACGACCACGGTCGTCCACCCTCTCGACTGCCACAGCAGGCGGACGGCATGACGCAAGTCTTTCAACATTGTTCCTCCGGGAGCAGCGGGACGGAAGGAGACCGGCCACCGCAGGCGACCCAAACTGGCGGTCCGCCCTGCAGCGCGGCCATTCTACTTCCAGTGACGTCGGCGGGCACAGGCGGGTTGGTTTCGTTCAAGCGCGGTCGGCCAATCTCAGCCGGTTCGGCCGGTCCTGCGCTCGGATCGGCGCCCAGCGTCTCGTACTACGTTGTCAGCAGCAGTTTGGTTAACAGGAATCGGCTTCGCACCCGGAAACGCTACCTCGAGGGGACTTCCGGTTAGGAGAGCCCAAGCCACAATTGGTGTCGCAGCGAATCAGCGCCACACGGCGTCGCCGGTCTCGACGGCGGATTCCATCTGGCGCAGGACCATCCTATGGTAGGCGCCACGCGCGCGCATGAGCTCGTCGTGCGTCCCACGCTCGATGACGAGCCCGTCCTCCATCAGCAGAATCAGATCGGCGCGGCGGATGGTTGAGAGACGATGCGCGATCACGAACGTCGTACGTCCGGCGAGCAGCGTGGCCATCGACGCCTGAATGAGCTGCTCGCTTTCGGTGTCGAGGTTGCTCGTCGCCTCGTCGAGTATGAGGATTTGTGGCGACGCCAGGATGGCTCTGGCGATGGCCAGCCGCTGACATTGCCCGCCGGAGAGCTTGACGCCGCGCTCGCCGATAAACGTCTCGTACTGCTCAGGAAGCCTGACGATGAACTCGTGCGCGTTCGCGCGACGTGCCGCGTCTTCGATCTCGCCGCCGGTGGCCTCATGGCGTCCGTAAGCGATGTTGTCCCGCACGGAGCCGTCGAACAGAAAGACGTCCTGCTGAACGGTGGCCAGTAGGTCCCGGTACGTGCTCAGCCGAAAGTCCCGGATGTCCGAGCCGTTGACGAGGATGCGTCCCTTCGTGGGGTCGTGAAAACGGGCGACCAGGTCCGTCACCGTTGTCTTGCCCGCGCCGCTCCGTCCCACGAGGGCGACGACCGATCCGCCGGGCACGGCGACGTTGAACTCGCGCACCACCGGCTTCCCCTCGCGATACTCGAACTCGACGTTCTCGAACTGGATCTCGTGCACCACGCGCGGCGCGTTGCGTGCGTCGGGCCGGTCAGGCTTGTCGTCTTCCATCGCCAGCACTTCGAAGACGCGCTCCATGGCCGCCAGCGACCGCTGAAGCTCGGAGAAGGAGTTGACGATGTTCCAGACTGGGTTCATCAGCAGGAACGTGTACCACTGGAACGCCATGATGTCGCCGATCGAAGCGCGGCCGACGACGTTCAGGTAGCCGCCGTACCAGACGATGACGACGTTCACTGCCGCCGACAACAGCCCCCACGACGCCCACACAAAAATCTCGCGGCGATGCGCGAACATTTCCTTCCGCAGCACCGTGTGGCGCCCGAGCATGTAGTCGAGGAGCTCCCGCGTTTCGCGCGCGAACGCGCGGACGACCCGAATCCCCGAGAACGTCTCGCCCACGCGGCCGTCGACGCGTTCCACGTCCTTGCGGACCGACCGGTAGATGGGCCTGATGCGACGCGAGAACACGAAGCTCATCGTCATCACGCCGGGGATGATGGCCAGGGCCGTCAGCGCAAGCCGCCAGTTCAGCAGCATCAGCACGGTGACGGCGATGATCAGCCGGACCAGCGAGACCGACGGCGAGACGACCGCCATCTGCAGAAGCCCGGTCGTCGTCTCGACATCCCCCGTGAGCCGGGACAGAATGCCGCCCGTTTTCATGTCCCACAGCTTCGGCAGCGGCAGGTGCAGCAGCCGGTCGAAGAGCGACCGCCGGAGCGTCAGCATGACCTGCACGTTCAGCAGGCGCTGGCGGTAGTTCTTGAGCACGGTGACCAGGTTGGAGAGGATGACGACGCCGACAAACGCCGTTCCTGCCATATGGAGGCGGGACAGCCGCGACGCCGAGTCCAACCCGGTGTTCAGGAGCACGCGGTCGATGATGAACCGCATGAACAGCGGCTCGATCATCTCGAGGCCCGCGCTGAGGAGCGCGAGCAGGAAGACCCCGGCGACCGCGTAGCGATGCGGCCAGAGCCAGCGGAGGTAGTCGCGCAGGTACTCGCGTCGCTTGCCACGGTCGGGGCGGCGGGAGTCCGCGCTCGACGCATCGTTCTCGGCCGGCTCGTCCAGTTGCCGCCGCTTGTACTTCTGGACGAACTCCCGATAGCGCTGACGCGAAGTGCCGAGGGAGCCCATCAGCGCTTCCCGACGATTTGCGTGATGCCGTCGACGAGGTCCAGCCGGTGGGCCGGGTCGACCGTGCGGCCCAGACGATCCGTCAGTACGCGAAGCGCGTCCTGGGTCCCGACCGCCGCGATTCGCTGCACTGTGAACGTGAACAGCTTCGGGAGCTTCGAGTCCGCGGCGAGCCCCAGCGCCCGCGCCATGTCCAGCGGCACGACCGGCTCGGCGGCGTACCAGACCATCATCGGCACGTTGTGATCGCCCGCGTCCTCGTCATGAGCGAGCAATGCGGTCAGCGCGTCCCAGCGCTTCTCAACTGGTACGCGTTGCAGCGCGCTCGCCAGGTACAGTCGGACCAGCGCCGAGGTGTCCGTCTTCGCCAGCTGCCCGAACCGGAGAACCGCGTCCGCTGAAGGATTCTTGCCCGCGACCGTCAGATACACCGCCCAGCTGCGGATGTATTCACTCTCGTGATCGAGGAGCTGCACCAATTCCTGTTCGCTCAGACCGTCGGTCACGTGCAGTGCCCAGAGCGCACGCAGTTTGCGCGTCACGTCTGGATTGTGCCGCAGCATGCGCTTGAGGGCGGCGTGCACGGCCGGGTCGGGTCCCCGCTCCTGAAGGATGCGCCGCGCGTGGCGCACGTACCAGTCGTTGCGATTGAGCTGCAGCTCGACCAGCCTGTCCGAGGACAGCTTCTGGAGATCGACCCGGACCGACTTGTCGTTGACGTGACTGATCTTGAAGATGCGCCCCAACGTCTTCTGGTGGAGCTCGAGGTTGCTGCTATGACACTGGTTCTTGTCGTACCAGTCGATCGCGAACACGCTGCCGTCGGGGCCATAGCGGAAGTTGAGCATCTGGCTCCACGAGTCATTGGCCAGCAGGAAGTCCGGTCCGTGGATGGCGGTATAACCCGAACCTTTCCGCTGCAGCCGATCGGTATTGGCGCGGCTGCCGTGGATGTTGTTCATGAAGATGGACTCGCGGTACTCGCGCGGCCAGGTGTCTCCACCGAGATAGATCATCGCCCCCGCGTGCGCATGGCCACCGCCCGCCGAGCTCGACCGGCTGTTTCCGGCGTGCGGTCCCTGGCGTCCGACCCAGTGCACGTGATCGGCGACGGTCTTGATGTCGTCGTAGACGTACGGATTGAAGTGCTTGCCGGCTTGGCGCTTGTATCGTGCGCCCTGCACGACGTGATAGAGGTGCTCGATGACGCACGCGGTCGTGAAGGCATGGCCGTAGTCGTTGAAATCGAGCCCCCACGGGTTGCTGGTCCCCTCGCCAAAGATCTCGAAGATGTGCTTTGTCGGATGAAAACGCCAGATCGCGCCGTTGAGACGCTGACGCTCGGAGTCCGGCGCGCCCGGTTTACCGACGTTCGAGTGCGTGAACACACCGTGTGTGCCGTAGAGCCACCCGTCGGGCCCCCACGTGAACGTGTTGAGCATCTCGTGCGTGTCCTGATACCCCCACCCGTCGAGCAGCACCTGCGCGGGACCGGCCGGACGATCCGTGCCCTCTTTGACCGGAATGAACAGGAGGTGTGGCGCCGCGCCGACCCACACGCCGCCGAAGCCGACCTCGATACCGCTGACGAGGTTCAGGTTCTCGACGAAGACTTTCCGGCTGTCGAGACGCCCGTCGCCGTTGGTGTCCTCGAAGATCAGGATGCGGTCTCTCCCCTGGCCTTCGGGTGCGCGCACGGGGTACGTATGCGCCTCAGCCACCCAGAGCCGGCCGCGATCGTCGAGCGCGAAACCAATCGGCCGCACCACGTCGGGCTCCGAGGCGGCGAGCTTGACGGAGAATCCCTTCGGAACGGTCATGGCCTTGGCGGCGTCTGCGGCCGAGAGACCGGCGTGCAGGACCGGGTCCATCGGCGGGAGCGTGTTGATCTCCGACGACGTGATCTCGGTGGGGAAGAACGGCCTCGACTCGTGAAAGCGGAAATGATCGAGGTTGATGTGCGCCCAGGGACTCTCCTTGAGATAGACCGCCGTGGGCGCACCGGTCTCCTCGTCGACCAGCCGAACGACGATGTCGCGGCCCACATAGGACTTGAGGTCGACGACGACTGGCCGCAGCGTCGGGTTGTTGGCGCCGGAGATAGTGAAGATGACCTGCTTGCTGTCGGCCAGCACCAGCTCGACGCGGGTGCTCGTGAAGGCGCCACCCGAAACGAGAAAGCTGGCATACGGGTGGCTCACACGAAATGAAACGGACGAGAGCGTACCCTTCCGCGCGCCTCCCCCAGAGTTGCTGCTGACCCAGTACGCGCTGGCTTTGCCCCCTCTCTTGTCAGGCCCCTGTCCCGCAACGACATCGCCCTTCACGAGTGCGAACGCATCGCCGGTCGCCGTCCAATCGTCCAGCGTGCCACTTTCGAAATCGAGGTTGAGCGCGCGCCCGTTCGCCTGAGCCGGTACGCCCTCCGATGGCACGCGCGGCTCGTCTCCGACCTCGAGGCGTCCCTCCATCCCGGCCGCCCGATGGCCGGGGATCGAACAGTAGTAGATATCGCTCTTCGAGGCCTTGAACGTGATGCTGGTCCTGGCCGCTCTGTCGAGAATCTGCGCGCTCCTGATGTTGAGCGTCTCGAGCGCGATGTCGTGCACCATGAGCTCGCCGTTGACGATGGTGATGCGGACGTTCTCGCCCGTGCGCGCCCACAATGTCGGGTTGCGGACGCCGTCGATCTCGCCCCCCACTCCGCGGTATCCGAGCATCGTCGACTCGAGTATGTATTCGCGGTCGACCGCCGCCGGCTTGGCCGGCGTCTGGGTCGCGACGTTCGCCCCCGAGCCCCCGAGGAAGATGAGGAGGATGAGGAGGATGAGGAGCAGGGCGGGGGAGACCGTTAGACGAGCCGCGACCGGCGCCGAATGATTCATGATGCGGTTTCTCCGTCGGTAGGCTACCAGATCTGTCGGCTGTTTCTGTGCGCCACAAGTAGCCGTCGGAAGTCAGCGCGAACCCGGTCCGGACCGGGTTCATCGTACGCGCCGTGACTCGCCTCGCGCATTGGCAGGGTCGGCGCGCCGACTAGCTCGCTCGAAGCGCGTCAGCCGGCGGGACGCGGCTCGCGCATGCGGATTTACTCCGCCCGCAGCGCGATGTTGGGATTGACGCGGAGCGCGCGTCTGAGCGGCACAACGGCGGCGATGGCGGTGGCGGTCGCCAGCGCACCTGAGGCGGCGGCCAGCGTCCCGATGTCGAGTGAAGGCATGCCGTAGACGAACGATCGCGCGACGTAGGTGATCGCGAGCGCGCCCCCGGTACCCGTCAGGACGCCGACAGCCGCCAGATACGCGGCGTCCGTGAACACCAGGCGCGCAACCCTGGCGCGGCCTGCGCCAAGCGCGACGCGCAGGCCGATCTCGCGGGTTCGCCGCTGCACGGTGTCGGTCATGACGCCGTACACACCGATCGTCGCCATGGCGAGCGCGATCGCACCGCACAAGCCGACCAGCGTCGTCGTCAGCCGGTCGACCGCGAGCGCGTTGGAGAGGTGTGCCTCGAGGGTCGACGTTTCCAGGATGTTCGCGCCGTCGCCGGTTGTCTTCAGGACTTCATCAATGGCGCCCAGCACCGTCTTCGGATCCCTTGTGGTTCGCACGAGCGCGTGCCCGCGCCACAAGTAGTCCTGCGTTGACGGAAAGTAGACGGTCGGCTGAGGAGACTGCTGGAGCGTCCGGTATCTTCCGCTCCGCACGACGCCGACGACTTCTGGGCGAGCGCCTCGCGCATCAATCAGGTGACGCCCCACTGCGGTCGGACCGAAATACCGGCGCGCAAGCAGCTCGTCGACCACGACGACAGGGGGCGCGAGCATGCGATCGCCTTCGTCGAACACGCGACCTTCGATGCAGGGAAGCACGAGGGTTCGGAAATACCCCGGTGAGACGACGTTGGTCTCGAGCTCGACGGTGTCCGTAACATCTGCCGTCTCGGCTTCGATCTGAAACTGTCGTCGATTCCCTCTGCCGAGGGGCAGCGTGCTGGCCCAGCCGACGGCCTCGACACCGCCGAGCGATGGCAGACGCTCGAGCAGTCTGTGTCGATAGGCGACGCCGCGAACTGGATCGCCGAATCGCCCCGGCAGTTCCAACGACACGAATGCGACCTTCCTGACGGCCGATCCCAGATCGCCTTCGAGCGCGCGCGTCAGGCTCGTGACGAGCAATCCCGTCGCGAGCAGCAGAACAGTCGACAGAGCAACCTGCGAGGCTACGAGCAGGCCACGCAACCGGGTACCGCCACGCTCGGTCGAGATGCCGCCGGCGTCAGCGCGCAACGCCGTCGCCGCCGGAGAGGCGGTGCCGTGAAGCGCCGGGGCGATGCCGAACAGTGCGCCTGCCAGGCACGCAACTCCGACGGTCAGCACGATGACGCGCGCGTCGAGGCGAGTATCGAGCAGCTCAGCCTGCTCGGCCATGAAGAGGGCAGGAATCACTCCGGCGGTCCAGATCGCGAGCAGCAGGCCCAGCCCGCCGCCTATAAGGGAGAGGCAGAGCGTCTCAGTGAGCAACTGCCGCACGAGCCTTTTGCGTGTTGCGCCGAGCGCCATCTTGATCGCGAGCTCGTGGTGGCGCGCGACGGCCCGCGACAACAGCAGGCTTCCCACGTTGAGGCAGCCGCTCGCCAAGAGCAGCATTGAGGCACCGCCGACCACGACACCAATGAGGAAGACCTGGTCGCTTGCGGCTGGGTCCAGTTGCGAGGAGCGAACCGGCGTGATCCGCCGCGGCGCGTCCGCCTGGACGATGCTGCCGCGATTGGTTTCCGGATACTGCGCGGCCAGACCGTCGGAGAGCCGGCGCAGTTCGTCCTCTGCCTCGTCCACTGTGACACTGCGCGCCAGCCTGGCGACCATCCAGAGCCGCCGATCGCCTCGCGTAGCGGACGGCGAGGTCATTGGAATCCACGCGTCAGACTCGCGCCCCACGTGAAGTCCTCGAAAGAGCGGCGGAGCCACTCCAACGATGGAGTACTGCTGCTCTCCAATCGTGAGCGTCTTCCCAAGAATCCGTGCCGCGCCGCCGAGCAGCTCCGACAGGCGGAAGCTGACGACCGCCGCTGCCGGATTCTGCAGCGCGTCCTCGGACGCTAGAAGCCGTCCTGAATACGCGGACATCTGCAGCGCAGGGAAAAATCCCTCCGATACCGCAGCGATTCGCGCGCTCTGACTCGAGTCACCAAACCGCACATTCTCGACGGCGTTGTCGTCCACGACGGCCACCACCGTAAAAGACCGAGCGCTCGACTTCACCGAGACAAAGTCAAGGTAAGACGACTGGCCGTGGGTTGCCCCGCTGAACTCGCTCGTATAGATGTCGACCAGGCGCGATGGATCGCCGACGCCCGCCGCACCGCGCAGCAGCAGCGCGTCGATGACACCGTATACGGCTGCGTTCGCGCCGGTTCCGAGCGCCAGGCTGAGGAGGAGGACGGCCGTGATGCCCTTCGATCGCGCAAGCGCCCGCAGCGAGTGGCGAAGGTCCTGAAGCATGGATCCCGGGCTCATCTAGATGCTTGACACGAGTCTCTGCGGAGTCCGATACTCATGTCAAGCATCTATGGCAAGGGCACCGCAAGGCGAACTGCTGCAGGGAACGCTCCCGCTTCTGATTTTGCGCACCCTCGCGACCGGGCCGAATCACGGCTTTGCGGTCGCTCGGCGCATTCAACAGATCTCCAAGTCGGTGCTGCGGGTCGAGCAGGGGTCCCTCTATCCGGCCCTCCATCGAATGGAGCTCGACGGCCTGATCGAGTCCTTCTGGGGCACGACCGAGAACAATCGCCAAGCCAAGTACTACCGTCTTACGCGGCGCGGCATTCGGGAACTGGCCAGCGAAACGGAACGATGGAACGCGATCGCGGGTGCAATCGCGACGATCCTCCAGGAAGGGTGATGTGCCTGGCTGGTTGACCCGCTGGTTCCTGCGTGCACGCGCGACTCTCTCCGCCCGCCACAATCGCGAGCTGCGGGACGAGCTGCAACTGCACCTGCATCTCCTCGAGCAGGAATACACCGCGCGGGGGATTCCTCCCGAGATCGCCCGCCAGCGCGCATACCGGGACTTCGGCAACGCGACGCTCTTCCAGGAGGCCAGTCACGACCTGTTCTCGTTTCGGTTCCTCGAGGATTTCATCCAGGATCTCCGCTATGCGGTCCGCGAGATGCGGCGCAGCGTCGGGTTCACCTTCGTCGCCGTGTCGTCGCTGGCTATCGGCATCGGCGCCGTCACTGCCACATTTGCCGTGATCGACGCCTTCATGCTTCGAGGCCTGCCGGTTCGCGAGCCGAACCGCCTGGTGGCCTTCTCGACAAGCGACAGCTCCACCTGGGGAAGTTGGCCGTACCCGTCCTTCACGCGGTGGCGCGATTCCCCGGACCGGCTCGTCGAGGTCGCGGCAGCCTCCGACGTCAGCTCGCACGACGTGCCACTGCGCGGGAGGGAGTCGCCCGGCGAGGTCCGCGTCAGCCTGGTGTCCGCAAACTATTTTCGTGTGATGGGTGTCGACATCGCGCTCGGGCGAGCTATGGCCGACGGAGACAGCACCACGCCAGGAGCGGCGGCCGTCGCGGTGATCAGCGACGCGTTCTGGGAGAAATGGTTCGGCCGCGTGCCCGATATTCTCACAAAGACCATCGACCTGCATGGCGTCCGCTACGCCGTCGTGGGTGTCGCGCGGAGGGGGTTCACGGGCCACGCCGTCGGGCATCCGTCGGACGTCTGGATTCCGCTTGCGATGCAGCCAGCGTTGATGCCAGACGCGCCGGGGTTTCTGGACGATCGCTGGGGGACAGGAGCCCGGTGGCTGAGGGTCATCGGTCGGCTGGGCGTTGACGTCAGCCTCGAACGGGCTGCGGTCTCCGCCAACCTCATTCGACAGAGGTTCGTCGCAGACAAGGCGGCGGCGCTCGGAGAAGGCAGTCCCGAAGTGACCCGTGACCGGAAACAGGTCGTGTCCCTGCGGCCGGCGACGACCGGCTTTGCACCCGAGCGCGCGCGTTACGCCCGGCCGCTCATGATCCTGTCGGGCATCACGACGCTCGTGCTCCTCGTGGCGTGCGCAAACTTCACGAACTTGATGCTCGCCCGGTCCGAGGGCCGCCGGAGAGAGTTCGTCATTCGCCTGGCGCTCGGGGGCGGAACGTGGCGTCTCATCCGGCAATTGGCGACGGAGTGCGTCGTGCTGGCGGTCGTCGCCGGGCTTCTGGGTTTGCTGTTCGCGAGCTGGGCGACCACGCTGGCCATCAAACAGTTTGCCCTCATGATCATGCCTGTCGAGTTTGCGCTCGAGCTCGACGCGCGGATCCTGGCCTTCGCGACCCTTTGCGTGGCGGTGGTGATTGGCTTCGGCCTGTGGCCATGCACTCGGCCGGCGCGATCCGCAACGACGTCGTCCGTTCATCAACCCACGAAGGCTGGAGGCCGCGCGCCCGCGCGAGCTGTCGCCGGGCGGATCATGCTCGTTGCCCAACTGGCGATGTGCACGGTCATCCTCATTGGCGCCGGCCTGCTCCTGCGTACGGTCACCAATCTTCGATCGCAAGAGCTCGGGTTCGACCGGAACGTGCTCCTGGTGTCGGTCTCACCAGGTCAGGCCGGCTATGCCGAACAGGCGGCCGCGATGCTGATCGAGCGTGTCAGAGATCGGCTCTCCTCCGTGCCCGGCCTCGAGGCTGTCGGTGTGTCCGGCCCGGCCCTGATGGACTACACCAACTATTGGATTGACGGCAGCCAGCAGCTGACGACTGACAGAGGTGCAGTCGTGTCGGGCGCCCGATGGACATTCGCTGCAGTCGGCCCTGGCTTTTTCGATGCGCTCGGGATGCGGTTCGTGAAAGGCGACGCGTTCGACCAGCGTGACGCACACTCGCCAGCCGATGTCGTTGTGATCAACCAGTCGCTGGCGACGTTTCTCTTCGGCAATGAGAGCCCCCTCGGCCGGCGGATGAGGATGAGTTCGCGCGGTCCGATGCAGCTAGTGATCGGTGTTGTCAACGACGCCAAACAGACGTCGCCGCGCGATCGCGCGATGGGGGTCGTCTATCTTCCGCTGCGCGGCTTCAATCGCGTGGTACTGGCCGTGCGCACGGCGGGCAATCCCGCCGACGCCGTTCCGGTCGTGAGACACCAGCTCGGCGCGATCGCCGGCGATCTCCCGATCGACAAGATCCGCACGATCTCCGAGGTGCTCGACGAGGCCATTGCGCAGGAGCGCCTGATGAGCGGAATCGCCCTTGTCCTCGCGGCGCTGGTGATCGCAATCGGCTGTGTCGGCCTGTATGCCCTGATGGCGTACGACGTCGCCCAACGGACCCGCGAGCTGGGCATCAGGCTGGCGCTCGGCGCAACGAGCACGAAGGTAGTGACGATGGTGCTTCGAGACAGTGCCGCGCTGGTTCTGCCGGGCCTGGCGATCGGTGCCCCTCGGAATGGCCGCAAGCCGCCCGTTTTCATCCCAGCTCTACGGCGTGGAGGTTAACGATCCCTGGACGCTGGCGTCAGTCGCGCTGTTGCTGGCTGTGGTCGCGCTGCTGGCGACGCTCAGGCCCGCTCGGACGGCGTCGCGCATCGATCCGATTGTCCTCCTTCGTAACGAGTAAGGATTCTGATCGTGCAGCACTACCCTTCGCGGAGTATTCGTGCGGGGTCGATGCGCGAGGCACGGCGCGCGGGCAGCCAGCCGGCCAGCGTGCCAATCGTCGCGAGCAGGACGATCGCGGCGACGAGAGTCAGGGGATCGCGCGGCTGCAGCCCGAAGAGCAGCGGCGACACGAACCGCGACGCCCAGAGGCTTACGGCCGTTCCAGCGACGAGTCCGATGCCGACGAGGATGGCCGCGCGCCGAAGGACGATCGCGATCACAGCGCCGGGTGCGGCACCGAGCGCCATGCGGATGCCGATCTCGGTTCGGCGCCGGCTCACGGCATATGACGTAACGCCATAGAGACCGAGGCCGGCCAGCAGCAGCGCGAGTCCGCCGAAGAAGGCGGAAAGAACCGCCACGATCCGCTCCTGCGTCAGTTTGGCATCCACCTGGTCCGCCAGAGGGCTGAACGTGATGATCAGGTCGCCGTGCACCTGGCCGAGCGCGGCCGCGAGGGGCTTGGTCAGCAGCGCAGGCGATCCGCCGGCTGCGCGCACGCTGACCGATGTGGACGAAGGCAACTGCGTCTCCTGCCCGTACGAAATGTACAGCGTTGGCAGGACCGGGTCCCGCAACGATTCGTACACTGCATCCCTGACGTAGCCCACGATCACGCGGGTCACGTTGTGGGGTTGCCGGACGCGCGTTCCGACGGGGTTCCTGCCGCCGGTGAATCGCTTTGCGAATGTCTCGTTGACGATCGCGACGGGCGGCGCGCCAGGCGCGTCGGCACTCGTGAAGTCGCGCCCGGCAAGCATTGGCGTGCCGTACGTCTGAAACCATCCCACGCTCAGCATGTTGAAGTGTGTCAGACGCTCGGACGCCGGCATCGGCGGACCATCCGGCAGCTCGATGAGGTTGTTCCACATGTTGTTGCTCACCGGCGTCTTCGCCGACAACGCCGCGCTCGACACCCCTGGGATGGCAGCGGCTGCCTCCAGCAGTCGCCGGAACAACTCGGGCCGTTTGGCCGGTTCGATCCGTGCGCTCGGCACCTCGACGGCGGCGACCACGATGGGACGGCTGTCGAAACCAAGATCCAGGTTGGCGAGTGAGGCGAATGTTCGGGTGAACAATCCCGCAGCGACGAGGAGTACGAGCGACAGTGCGATCTGCACGACGACGAGCATGTGGCCCAGGCTGCGGGGCCCATCGCCGACGACGCTGCGGCCTTGCCCCTTCAGGGCGTCGTTCGGCTGCAGCCGTGTGCCCCGCACCGCCGGCGCCGTTCCGAACAGAACAGCCGTCGCGACCGCAACGGCAGCCGTGAACCCGAGGATTCGCCAATCGAGCGACAGGTCAAGGAACACTGTGTTCGTGACGGTCGACAACTGGCGCACGAGCACGCGGCTGCCCCACTGCGCGAGCAACAGGCCCAGCAGCGCGCCGGCGGTCGACAGCAGCAGGCTTTCGGTCAGGAGCTGCCGCGCGATGCGCAGCCGTGACGCACCGAGCGCGATACGCAGGCTCAGCTCGTGGCGTCGCGCAGAGGCCCGCGCCAGCAGCAGATTCGCGAGGTTCGCGCACGCGATCAGCAGCACCAGTCCCACAACCACCATGATCGTGGTCAGCGGCCGCTGATAGCGCTCGCGCAGACTCGAGCCGCCGTTGGCCGCGGGCTCCAGGCGAAACGCAGTCTCCAGGAAGTGTTGGAGCTCCCCCGGGTGCCAATCGTTCGGCAGCGTCGCCTCACGAATCAGCGGCTGCAAGGGGCGCAGCGAGACGGTTCCTGCCTCGGCAGTCTGTCCCGGCTTCAGACGGAACATGACCCTCAGCCACCAGCTCGAACGCTGCTCGAGTGCCCGCGCGCCACGAATCAGCGTAACGGTGCCGATTGGCAAGGCGACGTCGAACGTCCGGCCGACGTCCACGCCGAAGAACTGCGGCGGCGCCACACCGACGATCGTGAATGGCACTCGCTCGACCGTGAGCGAACGGCCGATCGCGTCAGTCGCTCCGCCGAAGCGCCGCTGCCAGAAGCCGTAGCTGATGACGGCGACCGGCCCGTCTGGTCCACCCCCGGGCCGGTCGTCCTGTTCCGTGAACGTTCGGCCCAGGATCGCGGGCACACCGAGAACGTCGAACATCGTCCCGCTGGCCCACAGGCCGTCGACAAACTCGGTCTCGCCGCGCCGCGCCAGATTGAAGCGCGTGCTCGACACCGCGAACGCGCCATCGAAGAGCTCCGGGCGATCGCGGAGCTGTTCCCAGATCGGATTGGTCCAGTGGGTCCGGCGTCCCGTTTCGTCGGCGAGCAAGACGAGTTGCCGGGGCGCGTCAACCGGGAGAGACCGGAGGAGGAGCGTGTCGAGGACGGAAAAGATGGCCGTGTTGGCGCCGATCCCGAGCGCCAGTGAGAGGATCGCCACGGTTGACACGACGGGCGTGCCTCTCAGGGCGCGGTAACCATAGCGAACGTCCTGGATCAGACGCTCGACCGAACCCCAGCCCCAGACTTCCCGGGTCGCCTCGCGGACGAGGCTGACATTGCCGAAGTCCCTCTTCGCCGCGATTCGAGCCTCATCGGCGGAGAGGCCAGCGGCGGATCGTTCTTCAGCTTCCTCCGCGAGATGGAACCGGATCTCTTCGTCAAGGTCCGATTCCTTCCGATCCCAGTGCCGGAGTGCCCGGAGGCGGGCGTGGAGCTGTCGAAGTGTCACGGCGCCGTCCTACTCTGCCTTTCGCAGCACCCGGGCCGTCCCTCGCTGGCCATACGTTGTGTAGGCATCCTACTAGATGTTTACGTAGCATGTCTACACAATAGCCGCCCACTGCGGAGGGACCGCGTCTGGGACTGGGAGTGAGCGCGCCGCTATCTGGCTCGAACGATGATCGTCACGCCTCCCGTGACCTGTCCTGCGGTATGTTCGACGATGCGCCACACGTCGGCAGCGCCGCGCGGCGCCGACGCCGGCAGGGTTGCGCGAAACCCGGCGCGCACGTGCTGCCCAGGGGCGAGCAGCAGAGGGATTCCGGTTCTTCCTGGCGCCGTGACGGCAGTGGCGATCTCGGTTTCGAGCACCGGCGGGCTTGCCTCATTCGATCGATCGAACACAAGTCCTGGCACATCGGTCGCGATTGCGTCCGTCCTCGATCCCTGAGGCGCAACGCTCGACTGCAGCACACCCATCACCCGTCTGGCTTCGCTTGGCGCGGGCGTGTCCTGGAGCGTTTCACGGAACGTGCCGGTCGCAAGTGCGGCGGCGCGGGGATGTGGGCGCAGGGTCACGGTCTCAGGGCCCGACACAGTGACCTCGCGACCGCCGGCCCGTGGCCATGCATCACGTCCGAGCGCCGAGGCGAGCGTCTCGAGCGCGACGCCTTCGAGCTTCTGCAATTCGAGCACCGTATTGGCGTGCGTCAGCGCCAGGTTCTGAGAGAAAAAGTCGAAGCTCATCGTCTGCCCGGCGGCCACTTCGACAACGCTCACGTTGCGCTGACCGATGTGTCGATCGTGAACCGGGTTGAAGGGAGCGACCACCGGATCGCTGATCGGATCGTAGACCTGCGCCACGAGACATTCGTGCCCCTGGTTGACCAGCACCGGTGTCCAGTCGAACGAGACGATGCCATGCTGTCCAGCCGCGAGCGGGATCACCTTCGAGCCGATGGGGTGTGCGACAGCCGGGTTGATGCCGACCGAGGGATCGCACCAGTAAAGATCCACATGCGCGGCCCAGCAATCGGCGAGTCCGAGGTTCCACACATGGACTTTGACCTTGTTGACCTGCCCGGGCGTAGCGACGTCGGGATCGCCGGACGGCCCTTCGATCACGATGTCGGGGCTTTCCCAGAACACGATGTTCGTCAGCGGTCGCACACCGTTGTCGCCGACGAAGGTACGGCAGAGCAGTTCCACCTTGAATCGCGGTTTCCTCTCGTCGCGACTTTTTCTGGATCCGTCGGGATTGAAGTTCTCGTCGTCCTTGTCCTCGGGGGGACGCCGGTCGAGTCCCGGCCTTCCAGCGACGTGATCGACGAAGCCTGCGTGGGGCTGGCGGCCAGGCGCGGGAATCGCACCACCCTTGGCGATGAGCCGTTGCTGCGCTTCAGGGATCTCGGTGACGAGCGTGAATGGAGTCGCCATATTCGTGTTCCGTTGATTGCTATGCGTCCTGCACGTCGTACGTGCTCACCACTCCCGTTGAAGGGGGTGGCTCGAGCTTGGTTTCGGTCGGCGGAGTCGTGCTGGAGTCGGCGATGACCTCCCAGCACTTGAAGCCGTAGCCGCGGTCGCCGTCGAGATTCCAGTTCGGCAGCTTCAACTTGTCGGGTCCGCCCCCGCCTGAGGCCACTTCCGCAGCATGACGCAGCAGGAAATCCACGGCGTTGCCGAGGCTTCCCGAGTAGGGCGCGCCGGTCTTGGGGGGAAACAGCGTCCGCGTGAGATCGATGGTCTTCTCCGGCGAGTCCGCGTCGGCCAGCGCTTGAGCCACGATCGGGTCGAACGGTTCACCCTCAATGAACCAGAATGGATAATTGAGCGGCCATCTCGTGTAGGGCCCCGATGTGGCGGGAGCCGGTTCGAGGCAGCCAGGCGACTGCGGAACAGCGCAACCCGCCGGGAAAAAGAGGCAATGGTCCTGCTCGATCGGGAACTCACGACGCGGCATCGACTGAACGTTCGTTGCCGGATTGATGAACTGCTGCGCGAGTGGATTGAAAAGCTGATCCGGGTCGGGAAAAGCGAAACCACTCAGGCTGAGGGCCCAGCGGAATTGCCGATAGATTTCATAGAGTCCGAGCTGCATCAGGTACAGCGCGTAGCGAACGGGGTAGGTCAGCGGGAACGTCGCCTGCGAGATCAGCCAGAGCGCGAGATCGAAGAGGTACTCGAAGAGGTCCTTGATGTAATCGAGGATCGCCCACAGGAGGGCAGCGAGTGAGAAGGAGCCGCCGCTGCTCCCTCCAGATCCGCTCCCGCTCCCGCCCCCCGGCACCGGAAACGTGGGCGGCGCATCGTCGTTGAAGACCGACGGCGGCTGCGGCCGTCCGAGGAAGCGCTCCTTGCTCGTCATTATCTCGAGTCCCACGACCAGCATCTGATACGCCCGGTTCACATGTTCCTCTTTGAGGAACGGAATGGTGCCCCCGACGTTCGGGTGACGCTTGGGGAAGTAGACGTCGTTGAGCGCCTGCGCGATGGCTTTCTGCAGCGGCATCGGCATGTCGTCGCCAAGATCGATGAGGTTGTGGAGGCCAGCCCCGTTGACGTTCGTCCACGTCTCGTAGCTGAAAGGAATCCCACCCGGCACCACCGAGCCCGGCATCGTCACACCGGCGGTGTGATAGAAGCCCCACACCCAGCTATCCATGAACTTCTCCTGGATGAAGTGCCGCTGCCAATGGCTGCGGGCCGGACCGCCCACCGCGGTGTTCACATACGGATGTCCGACGACGTCAGCCGTGACGTGGGAGATCCACCCGAGCGCGTAGGCGCGGAGCGCGGGGTCGTTGGCCTGGTGCGCGCGGCCGACGAGCGCGGTCGCAAAGTCACCCGTCCAGCGATGATGGGTGTAGTCCAGCCAGTTCCAGTCGTCGACTTTCGATACCGAGCCGAGTTTCTGGAAGTTCGGATGGAGGAACGCGTAGACGTCCAGCTGCTCGGTGATGAGCGTGATGATCGCGTTCTGAATGATCCCGCTGAGCAGGTTGAGGGTTTCGGTCAGCTCCGCCGCGAGCCCGCCGCTGAGGGTGTTGACCACCTTGTCGATCGCATCGCTGATCGGCTCCCAGATAGCGGCGAGCTTCTCGTAGATCTCATCGAGCGTTTTGTAGATGTCGAAGATGACGTTGACGATTGGTGTGTACTCGCCCCAATCGGCCCAGAAGATCATGTCTGGTCCGATGGCCCCGAGCGCCGCGTGCCGCCTGTGGTTGATGAGCGCGTCGAGGACCGGCCCGCTGAATGCACTCGGATTGCTCTCGGCCTTCGCCGTCTGCAGCTCGATGAGCGTAAGGTGAGAGGCTGGTCCCGGCATCGTGCGATCCTCCTGTTGAGCTGGCGGCGGCTCGCCGCTCCGCTGCTGCAGCAAGCGTCCACATATTCAGGGGATCGGCGACCGTCGTCAAGCGACGATAGTACAGGGGTATATCGTGATCTCCACCGTCGTCTCTCGCTCCAGTGCGGCGCTGCTCCTCGCTGGGGGGCTCACGCTCCTCTTTGCTCCGGACGCGGTGCTGCCGCGTCTCAGTCCCGGCTTTCCTGCGGCGGCGCTCTGGGTGGGGCAGCTCCTGGGCGCGGCGTGGCTCGGTCTGTCGGCCCTCAACTGGATCCACCGCCGCGCGGTGCTCGGAGGCGTGTACGGGCGGCCGGTGGTATTTGCCAATCTGATCCAGTACTTCATCGGGGCGCTCGTTCTCGTCAGGGCTGCCCAACGCGCCTCCTCCCCAGGTGCGCTCTGGCTGATGGCCGTCCCCGCCGTGGCGCTGGCGCTGGCCTACGGAGTCCTCCTTTTTCGAGGCCCGTTCGATGCGCCGCGCTGAAGGTGTTGTGTTTGTCCTGTCGAACGATAGAATCCGCATTCAGCATTCAGCATTCCCGACGTGCCATGCGACAACTACTGATTGCCTTCCTGTTGACTGCCGCCCTGTTGGGAACGTCTGCATCGGGACAGGCGTCCCGACAGGCAATCGACAACGCCGCAGCCTTCGCCCGCCTGTACGGTGTGGTGCGCTACTTCTATCCGAGTGATGCTGCGGCAAACCTCGATTGGAACCGCTTCGCGGTCCACGGCGTGAAGCAGGTGCGTGCCGCTCGGGATGCGACAGCGCTCCAAGCGACGCTGCAGTCGCTCTTCAGCCCGCTTGGACCGGGTATTGAGATCAGCCAGAGACTGCCACCACCACCCGCGCTGGGAAGCCCTGACCATCAGCTGATCGCATGGCGCTACCTCGGAGCCGGCATCGCGGGCTCGGGTGTGTCGAGCCCATACAAAGGCAAACGTACCCACCGCTCCCTGGTAGCAAGCGCGAGTATTGACGGCTTCGCTACGGTGATGCAGACGGTTCCGGCGCTGAACCTGCGAGGCAAGACGGTCCGTCTCCGCGGGCTGGTTCGCGCCACGTCGCGCGAGGCGACGGCCGCGGCCGCCCTCTGGCTGCGGGTCGACCGGCCAAACCAGCAGATGGGCTTCTTCGACAACATGAACGATCGACCCATTCGCGATCCGGAGTGGAGGGAGTACACGATCGAGGGACCGGTTGCGGAGGATGCGACGAGTCTGGCCTTCGGTGTGATGGCCTCCGGGGTTGTCACGGCGGACTTCGAGGCGATCGGTCTTGCTGTGCGGGGGGCCGATGGGAGCTGGACGCCGATGGCCGTCGACGATGGCGGCTTTGAAGCGGCGCGGGACTCCGGCTCCGAAGGGTGGAGGAGGGCGGGTACTTCGAAGAACGTCGAGATCACGCGGCCGGCCGACCGCGCACCCGAAGGCCGTCAGTTCCTGCGCATGTCCCCAATGTCGAGCCCCGCGTCCAGTGCCGGGTCCGTCGACGAGCTCTTTGAGAGCCCGCCGACGACAGGTGCCCACGTCGACATCGATCTTGGTTCGGGGCTGAAGGCACGAGTGCCGTTGGCGCTGTCCGAGGCCGAGGCCGTCGAGGACGTCAAGAGCTCGAGCCGCCTGGGCGTGCTCCGCGCAGCCGTTGCCAGCGTCCGGGATCCAGGTGACCAACCCGACGTAGAGACGCGCGTGGCCGACGTGGTCGTCGCGTGGAACGTGTTCCGTCACTTCTATCCGTACTGGCCCGAATCCCGCGTTGACTGGGATGCACGCCTGCGGCCGCAGCTCGAGCGTGCGTACGACGCGACCACGCGGGCCGCACATCGCGACGTCATGCGCCTTCTGGTGGCAGATGTGCGAGATGGGCACGGAACCGTTGTCGACACCCGTGCCGGTGCCGGACGAGGTGTGCTGCCGCTGCAGCTCGGCGTGATCGACGGTCAGCTCGTCGTGACAGCGACGGCGGCACCTGCGGAGGTCCCCGTCGGTGCCGTCGTGTCGACAGTCGATGGCGTGCCGGCCGCGCAGCGGCTGGCCGAGGCGATGCGGCTTGCCTCAGGTACAACGCAGTGGAAACAGACGCGCGCACTGCAGGAGATTGCAACGTGTTCGAGCGGGACGGTCGTGACGCTCGTGATCGACAGCGGTACCGGGCCGCATTCGAGCAGCCTGCCATGCGAGACGAGGCAGCCTCCCGCTCCGAAACGTCCGGCAGCGGTCACCGAACTGACGTCCGGCGTCTGGTATGTGGACCTGACACGGGCGCAGATGACGCAGGTCACGCCGATACTCGACAAGCTTGCGGGCGCAACGGGAGTGGTGTTCGACGTCCGCGGCTATCCGACGGATGCCGGCGCGCAGATGCTGCCCTACTTGATCGACACATCGGAAGGCGACCGCTGGATGCACGTGAACAAGATCATCGGTCCCTTCGGCCAGTCGGCAGGCTGGCAGAGCGCCGGCTGGAACCTCAAGCCCAGAAGCCCGCGCGTGGCTGGGAAAATTGTGTTTCTCACCGATGGCCGGGCAATCAGCTATGCCGAGTCCGTAATGGGTTACGTCGCAGACCGCAAGCTCGCGACGATCGTCGGCAGCCCGACGGCGGGCGCCAACGGGAACGTCGTGGCGTTTGTCGTGCCCGGCGGCTTCAGAATCGCGTTCACCGGGATGCGCGTCACCGGCCACGACGGACAGACACCGCATCACCTGGTGGGCGTCAAACCGGACATCCCGATGGCGCCGACGATCGCCGGGCTCAGGGACGGACGCGACGAGGTGCTGGACCGGGCGATTGCCTTGATTCGCGGTCAGTAAATCTTCAGCCGAGCGCGCTGTTGCGGGCGAGCCTCCCTATTCGAAACGAAGGGCGACTAACGGGTCGACCTTCGTCGCGCGGCGCGCCGGAACGAATGCGGCGACCGTTGCGATCACCGCAAACAGCAACCCCACGCCGATGAACGTCGCGGGATCGAGCGCTCTCAGGCCGAAGAGCAGCTGATCGAGGTACCTCGTGAGCGCGGCGGCGCCCGCAAGTCCCAGGACGATGCCAATCAGCGTGATGACGGCGCTCTGGCCGAGCACGAGCCCCATCACGCGCGCGGGTCCCGCGCCGAGTGCGACGCGGATGCCGATCTCGCGTGTGCGTTGGGTGACCGCATAGGCCATCACGCCGTAGATGCCCGTGGCTGCGAGCGCGACGGCCACGGCCGCGAATACCCCCAGCAGCACGGCATAGAGTCGCGCGCGGGACAGCGAGTTCGACACGAGTTGAGTCATCGGCGCGATGTTCTCGACCATCGCCTGAGGATCGATCTGCCGGACGATGTCTCGGATGCTCGGTGCGAGGGCAGTGGGATCTGCGTCAGTGCGGATGCTGAAGTACAAACCGATACCGGCGATGCGCTCATCCTCCGGTACCTGTCGGTAATCGATGAAGATCTGCGGGGTCGGGCTCTCTAGCAGGTTCGCCTGACGAACGTCCTCGACAATGCCGATGATCTCCCAGGGCTCCTGTCCGAGGGCGTAGATCTGCGTGCCGATCGGCTGCTCTCCAAGGAATCCACTCCGCGCGAGCGTCCGGTTGATGAGCATTACCTGTGGCTGTCCGGCACGATCGTTGTCGCCGAACGTGCGTCCGGCTGCCAGGGGAAGGGCCATCGCCGTCAGAAAGCCCCGGCTGACGAGTTGCGTGTCGGGATTGTCGGGTGTAATCGGTCCGATGGGCGGTCGTTGCGGACTCCGCATCTCAGGCGTCGTTCTCAACGGGACAAAGCGTCTGCTGACCCTGGTCATCGGCAGAGACTCCGCGTAGCCGACCGCGCGAACGCCCGATAGCGGCTGAAGTCGCTCGGTAAGGCTTTGAGCCACAACCCTGAGCTGCGCGTCAGGGCGGCCAGGCGGCAGCGAGACCTGGAACGTGAGGACGTTGTTCGGATCGTAGCCAGGGCTCACATTCGACAGCCTGACGAAGCTCTGAATCAGCAGCCCGCCGCCGACCAGCAAGGTCATCGCCATCGCGATCTCTGTGATGACCAGGAGACCCTGCACGCGATTGGTCCTCAGCAGATTGAAACCGGACATTGCGGGCGCCGCGGCCTGACGAAGCGCGTCGGTCAGCTGAGGACGCGACTGCCGAACGGCCGGTATCAGACCAAAGACCAGGCCCGTGATGACCGACGCCGCGAGCGTCAGAGCGAACACGGACGGATCGACCGCGATTTCGTCGAGCCTCGGCAGGCCAATGCCAGGAGGGAGGTCCCGGCGCGGGAGGCTTGTGGCGAGGGTTCGTAAGAGCGCTATTCCGCCAAGGGCCAGAGCGATGCCTGCCGCACCGCCTCCGGCCGCCAGAACCATGCTCTCGGTGAGCGCTTGACGAATCAGCCGGCCGCGTTCGGCGCCGAGGGCGAATCGCACGGCCATTTCGCGCTGCCGCGCCGCAGCCCGCGCAAGTAGAAGGTTCGCCACATTGACGCACGCGATGAGCAGGACGAGTCCAACCGCCGCCGTCAGTATGAGCAACGGACCTTTCACGGGCGCCACCATGAGATCCACCAGCTTGACTACTTCGAATCGGCTCACATCAGGAGGCTGAAGGGTCGAGTCATGTCGGAGCCTGGGCACGATCGCGTCAATCTCGGCGAGCGCTCCCGCAGCCGAGACGCCGTCCTTCAGGCGGGCCGTCACCGGCAACCGCTGCCGCATCATCGGGCCCGTGAGGGGCATCCAGAACTGGTCCTGCGGATCGGGAAACGCAAATCCCCGCCCCATGACCCCCACGACGGTATGCGTCGCGCCATCCATGCCCAGCCGCTGGCCGATGATGTTCGGATCAGCTCCGAAGTACCGCTGCCAGCTCCCGTGGCTGAGGATTACCACAGGATCGGCGCCCGGCGCATCGTCGTGCGATTCAAAGAGTCGTCCGAGGAGCGGCGGCGTTTCCATCATCGACAAGAGGGCCGGCGACAGCCTGGCGCCGACCAGACGAACGGGCTCGTCGCGGCTCGTCAGCGTTCTGATCGTCGGGATCTGCGTTCCAATGTGGGATAACGTCGTGGTCTGAGACGCGAACGCGGCAACCTCGGATGAAGTAAGGCCCAGGACCCGTCGCCGAGGGCCGCTGGAGCCGTCGGACGGAGGAAGATTCTCGACAATCCGGATGACGCGGCCGGAGTTCGGGAACGGCAGCGGGCGCAACAGAACGGCGTTCACGACGGTGAAGATCGCGGTGTTCGCGCCGATGCCGAGCGCCAGCGTGAGAACCGCGACGAGCGCAAAGCCCGGACTCCTCGCGAGCGTCCGGACGGCGTACCGCAGATCCTGCTGGAGGTGTTCGAGCCAGGGCGGCGTCCATACCGCTCGCGCGTCCTCCCGGATCCGCGTGATATTACCGAACGCCCGCCGTGCGGCGTGCCGGGCGTCCTCGGCAGACGCGCCATCGGCCACGCGCTCCTCGGCTTCGAGCTCGAGATGTGCGCGAATCTCGCGCGCCAGATCGTCGTCGCGGTCACGTGGCATGATTCCTCCTCGCCGGAGCGGCCTGTCGTGGCAGCCCGTTCACACGGGTCGCAGCATGCGAGTCATGGCCCGCACGATCGCTCGCCATCGCGACTCCTCCACGCTGAGCTGTTGCCGGCCCGCCGGCGTCAGACGATAGAACTTCATGTCGCGCCGACGCGCGTCCTGCTCCCATCTGGACGTGATCCACCCGTCGCGTTCGAGGCGCTGCAGCGCGGGATAGAGCGAGCCGTGCTCCACCTGAAGAATCTCCTCGGAGGTCTGCCGGATGTGCTTGGCGATGCCGTGTCCGTGGATCGGGCCCAGTAACAGCGTTCTGAGAATCAGAAGATCGAGAGTGCCAGGCAGGATGGCCGCACGGGTGCGGGGTCGTGACATGGTAGATAAGCTACCATAGTTGATGGTAGCTTATCTACCACACGTAAAACTCGGCAGCGACGTGAAGACGCTCCGCACGCCGACCGAACGGTTAACCCCATCGGCTCACCGGCGTAATAGAAGACATCGGCGCCAGACGGCGACCGAGCCCGATCATTTTCGAACCGGGCGCCCGTGATGGCTGTTCTTCGTTGCTTGCAATAATAAGATATCTGAGTAAGATTACTGGGCATGGCACGTCAAGACGCTCTCCAGGGATCGCTCCCTCTGCTGGTGCTGAAGCTCCTCGCGCGCCGTGGGCCGCTGCACGGCTATGGCATCGCGACGCAGATCGAGGGCATGTCCGACGAGACGCTCCGCGTGGAGGAAGGCTCGCTCTATCCGGCGCTCCATCGTCTCGAGGAAGCGGGCTGGATCAAGGCACGCTGGGCGACGACCGAGACCGGACGCCGGGCGCGCGTCTACGAGATCACCGCCGGCGGGCGCAGGCAGCTCGACTCGGAGGAAGTGCGCTGGAAGGCGATCACCGCGGCGGTC
>Ga0184612_10000241_pt1 | contig 24422 bp, 20 predicted proteins | sample PLM3_60_coex_FD_133163 | JGI IMG/M metagenome (GOLD analysis project Ga0184612, IMG submission 133163) | Groundwater sediment microbial communities from an aquifer in East River, Colorado, USA - PLM3_60_coex | ecosystem: Environmental > Terrestrial > Soil > Riparian zone | place: USA: East... | reverse complement strand
TGAACCTCTTGAACCTCTTGAACCTCTCCAAGGCTCCTTACGGCCTGATCACCGTGCCGTCCTTGCGGCGCGTTGTCCCCCACGAGTAATCGAAGTTCGGTGGACCGGCGGGGATCGGGAACTTCGCCGCCAGTTTTTCGTCCACTTCGATCCCGAGGCCTGGCTTCTCCTGGGCGAGCATATAGCCGTCCTTGACCTCGGGACAGCCGACGAAGACTTCCTGCGTCTCTTTCGGAAACGACCCGCCTTCATGCACGCCGAAGTTGTAGCTGGCGAGCTCGAGCGCCAGTTGGGCGGCATGCGCGAGCGGTGAGGCGTCGCCTGGACCGTGCCATGCGGTGCGGACGCCGAAGTACTCGCTCAGCGCGGCGACCTTCCGCGCCGGACTCAGCCCGCCGATCTGGGAAATGTGGATGCGGATGAAGTCGATCAGGCGCTCCTTGATGAGCGGCAGGTATTCGTGCTGCGTGTTGAAGAGCTCGCCCATCGCGATCGGAATGCTCGTCTGCTGCCGCAGCAGCCGGAAATGGTCGTTGTCCTCGGGTGGAAACGGATCCTCGAGGAAGAACAGGCGATAGGGCTCGAGCGATTTACACAGATTGATGCCCTGATTGAGCGTGACGCGCTCGTGGACGTCGTGCAGCAGTTCGACCTCGTCGCCAAGCTTGGAGCGCAGGTGCTCGAAGAACTTCGGGAGCATCCTCACGTAGGGCGCAGGCTCCCAGATGGCTCTCGGATTGGTCGGACCGACGACTTCGTCTGCGCCAGCCGCTGGCGCCGGCGCAGTGCTGCGCGCGCCATAGCTGGCGTATCCCGGCGTGCTGACCTGGACGCGGATGTGCCGGAAACCTCGTGCCATTCCGGCGCGTGCAGTCTCTTCGACCTCGGCGAAGCTGGCGCCGCTCGCGTGAAAGTAGCAGTCGGCGCCGTGCCGGACCTTGCCGCCGAGCAACTGATAGAGCGGCATCCCCGCGCGCTTGCCTTTGATGTCCCAGAGCGCGATATCCACCCCGCTCATCGCGTTGAAGAGCACCGGACCATTGCGCCAGTACGAGCTCATGTAGCTCGACTGCCAGATGTCTTCGATCTCGTCGACGTTGCGGCCGATGAGGAAGGGTTTCAGGTACTCGTTGAGCGCTGTCTGAACGACCAGCGCACGCTGCGTGAACGTCGCGCAGCCCCAGCCGACCAGACCCGGCTCGGTCGTTTCGACCTTCACGACGACGAGGCGAATGCGGTTCGGGGCGGTCAGGATCGTCTTGATGTCGCGGATCTTGACGGGCGCGGTGCCCCTTACCGCCTGTTCGAAGGTTGCCGAGGCGCCCGGCGTCAGCGCGCCGGCCAGGGATTCCGCCGACGGTATCAGGGACGCGCCGCCAGCCATGGAGATCGAGGTGAGAGCGTCACGACGGTTCATCGTTGGCCTCCTTGCGCACCCGCGGCTTGATAGAACTGGTAGGTGATCCGCCAGGACGATTCCTTCCCGGGCTCGACGCTGGCATCGATGTACGGTTCCGGGCAGACAGTCAGGGCGGCTGACCAGAAGAGGAGCTTCGACAGAGGACGGTCTCCGGTCACACGCACGCCCGCACCTGTCTTGCGGTTCTCGATCCTGAAGTCGTAGTCGCTGGCGGTCGCGCCGAATCCTTCGACCTCCGTGAATACCGTCTGCCCCTTCGCGAGATCACGAAGGAACACGACGTCTTTGCCTCGCGTTTCGGCGAGGCCGTTCAGTGCCCGTGCCGCGCGCGGTTCGAACGGGAATCGCACGACGATTGCAGGACCGGTCGGTTGACGGTCCAGCGTGAAGAAGTTGTGGTTGTACACACTGGTCGCAATCATCTTGCGGCCGGTGTTCTTGAGCCGGTGCTCCAGCACCAGCGAGTCCCTGATGAGCCTTAGCGTCTTTCGATAGACGTAGGCATAGCCCGCCGTGCCACGCAGTTCGTGGACAAACTCAATCCGGTTCGAGCCTTTCCTGATCGTCCACTCACCGGGATCGACGATCTCGTAGGTCTCGAACCGGCGGTAGGCCGGTTCGTCCGGCTTGCGAACGGCGCCCACGCCAATCCTCACGAAGCTTTCGCCCGGCTTCGCCTCGGCGTATCCGAGTCCCGCGTCGCCGGTGAGGAACTCCTCGACGGGTCCCGTGATCGCGTCGTGGATCTTCGGATCGTGGCGTTCGAACCACGGACCGAAGTACTCGTGGCCATTCCACGTCAAGCTGGTGATCGCACCGGACCAGTCGAATCGTGTGCCGCGGTAGTACCCCGATTGAGCGTCGGGCAGGTAGAGCGTGGCGCGGATGCTCGAGTTCGAGAGCTCCGCCTGCGGGAACTGCGGTGCCGCCAGCTGGCTCAGCATGACGAGGACAATCAACAGGGTTTTCATGTCAGTCGGGGATCGCCAACGCGATGATGTTGGACCCCGCCGCCACCGCCACGTACTGCCGGCCGTCGAACATGTAGGTCATAGGGGACGCCTTCCAGGTCTGGTTGGTCTTGAAGATCGACAAGGGCTTGCCGGTCGCCGCGTCAGCGGCCATCAGGCCGCCGCCTTCTTCACCGAAGATGACGAGTCCGGTGACGGTCGAGAGGGTACCACCCCACGAGTTAGCCGGACCGGGCTGCGGCAGTTCCCACCGAATCGCGCCTGTGCGGATGTCGATCGCTTTCAGAATCCGCTGGGGCTTCGGGTCCGGCGCCGTGCGCTGCGACCCGCCAAGGTAGGACTTTCCGCTCTCCCACTCGCCTTGAGCGGCCTTCGTGTAGATGCTGCACTTCTCGAAAGTCTGCACGTAGTAGAGCCCCGTCGCCGGGTTGAACGAGGGGGAGAACCAGTTGGTCGCGCCGTCCTGGGATGGACAGACTTTCGTGCCGGCCGGCGTCGGCTCCTGACCGGGCAGCTTGATCGGACGACCGTCTGCGCCAATCCCGCTCGCCCACGTCAGATTCTTGATGAACGCTTTCGCGAGGAGCAGCTTGCCGTTCTCGCGATCGAAGACGTAGAAGAATCCGTTGCGGGCCGCGTGGAGCATCAGCCGGCGCGGTTGTCCATCCCAGGCAACGTCGACGAGCACGGAGGTCTGCGTGGCGTCCCAGTCCCACAGATCGTGCGGAGTGAACTGATAGTACCACCGCAGCTTGCCGGTTTTGCGCTCCAGCGCCACGATCGAGTTCGCGTAGAGGTTGTCGCCCTGGCGATCGTCTCCGTTGTACTCCTTGCTCGGATTGCCGGTGGGCCAATAGACCGTATCGAGCGCGGGATCGTAGCTGCCGGTGAACCACGTCGGCGCGCCGCCATGCTCGATGTCCTTGCCTTGCCAGGTCTCCGACCCGGGCTCGCCGGGCTTGGGCACGGTCCAGAACCGCCAAATCTCCTTGCCGGTTTCCTGATCGTGAGCGGCCACGAAGCCGTTCGCGCCATGTTCGCCTCCGGCGACGCCAGAAATGACCAGGTTGCCTGCCGGCAGGGGCGCTGACGAAGCTGCATAGTTCTTGCGCCAGTCGTCGAGCTCCGTGTCCCACAGCAGCTCGCCGGTGAAACGATTCAACGCGATGATGTGGGCGTGGTCGGTGACCATGAAGACGCGATCGCCCGCGACAGCGGCACCGCGGTTCGCGTTGCCTCCCGTGACGCCCTTGGTGCGCGGCCGCTTGTAGTGCCAGATCCGACGGCCGCTTCCGGCGTCGAGTGCGAAGCACTCGTTGGGAGCGGTCACATACATGATCCCGTCAACGACAACCGGCGTGACCTGCAACCCTCCCGCGTCGGGAACCGAGAACACCCATCTCGGCGCCAGCCTCGCGACGTTGGTCTTATCGATCTGTGTGAGCGTCGTGTAGCGGTTTCCGCCGGTCTCCCCGTTGTAGGTGGGCCAGCCAGTCTCTGACGTGACGGCTCGAAATCGGTCGCCCACGCGACGCAGCAGGTGCACCCGCTTGTCGTCGGTTCGCAACTGCAGATCGTCAAACCCTTCGCCAATCATCTGTCCCTCGAGCGAACGGCCGTCGGTCGTCGGAACCTTCATGCGCACGACAGGGATGGCCTCGGCGCGACGCTGAATCGTGCGCAGGAACCTCACGAGATCGGCCATCTCGGGATCGTCGACGATGCTTGAGGGCATGCCCTTGACGGGGACACCGTCGCGGATGAGCTTCGCGAGCTGCTGGTCGTCGAGCGGCGTCAGACGCATCGCGATCGGCGGTCCCATCTCGCCGCCGTTGCCGTCGGCGCCGTGGCACCGTGCGCACCGGCTCTCGAACGCCTTCCGTCCTGGATCGATGTCCTGCGCGAGAAGGTCCGACCCCACGCCAAGCAAGCCTAGCAAGCCGAGCACGCCAATTCGAATGCGCATGTGTGCTGACCGCCTCCACTTCTGCCAAAAACAACGATGTTCAACGATGTCGTTGAGTATCCCGCCGATCGACGGCCCATTCTACGACCTATCGCAGGAAGCTCAATGGGGGGATTCACAGCAGAGAGCACGCGTGACAACTTCATACGCACTGACTTACACATTGGTAGTCACTATACATTTGGTAGTATGGTTACGGTCAACGGGAACGTTGAGAAGCGCCTGCGGCCTGAGCGCGGCGCGCAGTCGCCGCGCGAGAGCGAGCGGGGGTGGGGCCCCGCGAGCATTTGAAAAAGGACTTCAGCATGATCGTCGTCACAGGCGCCACCGGGAAGCTGGGCCGGCTCGTAACTGAAGGATTGCTGCGGAAGGTGCCGGCAACCGAGCTGGCCGTCGCGGTGCGCACGCCCGAGAAGGCCGCCAACCTCGCCGCGCGCGGTGTTCAGGTGCGTCACGGGGATTACAACAAGCCGGACACCTTGCTCGCCGCTTTAGCCGGTGCTGACCAAGTGCTCCTGATCTCGTCGAGCGAGGTCGGTCAGCGCGCGCAGCAGCATATGAGAATCATCGATGCCGCGAAGAACGCCGGGGTGGGTTCGCTGGCCTAGACGAGCGTGCTCCGTGCCGACACCTCCAGCCTGGCGCTCGCGCGGGAACACAAGCTCACCGAGGAGGCCATCCGCGCGTCCGGCCTTCCGTTCGTGTTGCTCCGTAACGGCTGGTACTTCGAGAACCATACCGACATGCGGCGGCTCATCGGTCGCCCGACGACGCGGTCGCGGCGGCGCTCGGCGCTCGAAAGTGATCGGGCCGTCAGTTGGCGGTGCTGCTGTTGCCCTTGCCGATCGCCCAGAGGAACTTCTCGGTGCGAATGAAGATCTGGCCCTTCGACACGGCGGGTGACGCGAGGCAATAGTCGTCGAGCGGGTTCTCGGCGATCACTTCGAACTTCGGGCCAGCGGCGAACACCGTCGTCAGCCCCTCGTTCTCGCTCGTCACATAGAGCTTCCCATCGACCAGGACCGGCGACGAGCTGTAGGCGCCGGTCTTGAGCCGCTCGGGACCCCAGACGACCGCGCCGGTCTTCACGTCGAGCGCGTGCACGACGCCGTTGTCGCGGACGACGTAGAGCAGCTTGCCGTCGCTGATGGGCGTGGGCACATCCGGCCCGAGGTCGAAGCTCCACGCCTTGTGGCTCGTGGTGACGTCCCCCACCCCGCCCGGCTTGAGCGCGAGCATCGGCCGGTTGCGCGTGGGCGCGATGATGAGCTCGCCGGCAAGGACCGGCGACGCAATGATGCGGTAGTTCCGGTCGTTGGTTGGATTCAGACCGTTCGCGCGCCAGAGTTCCTTGCCGGTTGCCGGGTCGTGTCCCGTCACGATGTCGCCGCCGGAGATCACAATCTCGACGTTCTTGCCCGAACCCACGAGGAGAGGCGTCGTGTACGAGTCGGGCGACTCCGAGATCGCCTGCGTGGGACGGTCCACCTTCCAGACCGTCTTGCCGCTCTTGCCGTCGACTCTCATGACATACGACGGGTCGTCGGTTTTCATCCCGTGCAGGACCTGGATGTACAGCGAGCCCTGATGAAGAAGCGGCGACGAGGCGTAGCCCCAGTTCAATCCGAACTGGCCGTAGTCCTTCTGAACGTCGCGCATCCAGAGCTCGGTGCCTTTGAAGTCGAACGCCTTGAGGATGCCCGTGCCGGTCATCACCCACACAGTCGTGCCGTCGGTGACGGGCGACGGCGTCGACATGTTCTGTTTGCGCTGCTGGTTGTTGCCGCCGCCGAGCGGCCGCTTCCAGATTGGCTCGCCCTTCTTGCGATCGACGGCCCAGAGCTCCAGATCGCCGGTCGTCATCGCGGTCGCGACGTTCAGGAAGATGTGGTCGTTCCAGACGATGGGCGTGGCGCCGCTGCGGCTGGGCACCGCGAGCTTCCACGCGATGTTGTCCTCGGTCGACCACTTGATCGGTAGCCCTTTCTCGCCGCTCACGCCGTTGGCGAGCGGGCCGCGCCACGCGGGCCAGTTCTCCGCCGACAGCGTGACGACGAACGCGAGGCAACCGACTGACAGGAACGCAAGAAACCGCTTCGACACTGCTGTCTCCTCCAAGGCGTCAATGGTAAATCAGATTCCGAGCTTCCGAAGCTCAACCGCCGCCGGGCACGCGCAGGTGCTGTTCCTTCTTTTCCCCGTCAGCGATCGACACGCGGACCGATGCATTCTCGAGTTGCTGCAGGAAGGCGGGATCGTACCAGGAGCCGGGCTCGGGGTCATACACCGGCACGAGCCGGTACTCGCCGGCAGGAAGATTGCGGAATGTGAAGCGGCCGTCGGTCGCCGGTCGCGTCGACTGGATCCGTCGCGACTGTGGCGTCCAGAAGCGCTGGTCGGCTGGATACACGATCAAGCTGTAGTCGGGGACGGGCTGCGCCCGCTCGTTGACGATCGTGCCGGTGAGCTCGGACTGCCGATCGACGAACGTCACCACGGCGCTGGTGATGCTCTGGTTGGGTTTCACTTCGACCGGGAAATCGAGCGAGTCCTGACCCTCGACGGCAGATGACCCGAGATACCAGCCGTTGCCGGCGCCGGATGCGTTCAACCGGTATCGGCCCGGCACGACGCTCGCGACCGTGAAACGCCCCTCCGCGTCCACACGGCCGGCCGCGGTACTCGCGATCTCTCCCGGCGTCCCCGGCGCGACAACTGGCGCGAGTGAGACACGCAGACGTGTCAGGTCGGCGGGCTGTTGTGTCGTGCCCTCGAAGACGATGCGGCCCGACACCGACATCCCGGGTTGCAGTGTCAGCACGATATTCGACACGTTGCGGCCATCGACGGTGACGTCCGCGGTCGCCCACAGTCGAATCGGATCAGGTCCCGGCGCCGCGGCCCCGCGGCCACGCCCGGCGAGAAGCTCGCCGCGCCCGGCAGGGATTGGGCCGCGACCACCAGGGCCGCCCTCGCGGCCGGCGCCGCCGATTTGCGCACGCGCAACGAGCGTGTACTGGCCCGGTGGCACGTTGGGAATTCTGAACGCGCCTTGCGCATCGGGTCGAGCGCTTCCGGGAGATATCCCAGGCATCGCGAACGCGGTGTTGACGAGCGAAACCTGAATGTTCGACGGGGCCTGCGTAGCCGTTGTCGTCACGATGCCTTCTACGCGAGCGATCGGCACGACCTGGTATTGGAAGTCGATGCCGCCCTTTTCCTCTCCGGGCCCGATCGTCACCGTCGCAGCGCTCGACGGCGTGGTGGTGCCAGGATAGTAGACGGGAGCGTAGCCGGTGATGGCTTCGTCACTCGAGGAGGGACTCGACGCCGCGATCGTCGATCGAAGTTGCGCCATGCGCTCGGTCAGCGCCTGCGCCTGAACCGCTTCCAGTCGGGCCATCGCTTCGGTTCGCTGTATGAGCTCCTGCAGCTCCGCCTGACGGCCCGCTTCGATGCTTTGATTGTTGTTCCGGGGCGTGGCGAACACAATGTACTCGCCCGGCTGGAGCCCGTAGATGCGGTACACGCCGCGGTCATCTGTCTGCCCGTTCCCGGCCGATTGCAGCGTGCGCTGCCCGCTCTGCATGACGTACCGAAGCGCGCGCACCGCCGTGGCGGGAATGGCTTCGGCATTTTCATCGAGGACGGTGCCCGTGATCACGCCTCCGCGCGTGATCTGCAACTGCACCTGGAGGCGCTGGCCATCCGCGAGCTGGATCGGGGTGCCCGGCCTTCCAGGCTGGCGCTGCCCGTAACTACCGGAGATGTGACCGGGCTTGGAGGCCGACAGGTTGAACCGGCCTTCGGGGAGCGCGTTGAAGGAGAATCGTCCCATCTCGTCGGTCGTCGTGCTGCGGCCACCGCCCACGTCGTTGCCGCCCGACAGGCCGACGCGCGCGCGGCGCGCGGGTTGACCGGACCCGGCGACCACGACGGTGCCAGCGATGCTGCCCTTCCCCACCACGACCGGCGCTCCCGGCGCGTTCGGGTCGCGAGGCGGCTGGCCTGGCTGGCCCCCCTGAACCTGTGGCGGACGCGCCTCGCGCGGGGGTGGCGGTCCCTGGGGGCCATCGAGCCACGCCGCACCCGCACTGGCCCCTACGAGCCCGGCCAGCGACAGGGACGACAGCAGTAGACTCCTGAGCGAGCGCTGATCTCTCATAGTTGCCCGGTTAGACGGCCGGCGGCCGGGTGTCGGTTGGTAGACCTGCGACAGTCCCTGATTCTTCCCGGCTTTGGAGTTACGACGCCAGGTGCATGGGCGTTTATCCCGGAGGGACACAGTTGTCAGCCTCAGGCGCGCCTTGCCCCGGGCGCTGCATGCCACGTCAGCCTGTGTTCGAGCGAGCGTCCGGAACCTCGTCGGTCGATTGGAACACCGGCAGCCCGCGGGCGCGAAACGTCTCGACCTCCTCATCGGCGCCCTGCGAAACACCAGCGATCCTCAAGACTGCATCACACCGCTCCGCGAGGCTCAGCGACAACGCCCGCATTATCTGCCCGTACGACTCCCGTCCGGCGCTCTCGACGACTGGCAGAGCGAGATTCACGCCAATGATGGGAACATGGCCTTTCTGGAAAACGACGTGGGCGGCCGCATTGAGCTTCCGCAGGTTTCGCTCCCACACCTCCGGATCCGACGAGCCGGAACGATAGGGGCCCGCAATCATGATCCACATGCGCTCGTCGCCTCTCACATCGCTCTCTTCCGGCGTTTCGGTCAACAACCCTTCTGATAAATCCGTGAGAAGAGCGCCCTGCCGTCCGTATCGAAGAAGTCCTTCGCATCGGCCCGCAGGGACGGTGGCATGGCGGGAGGAGGCTTCACGTCTTCGCCGCACGCCATGTCCGTCGCCACTTCGGCCCTGAAGACGACCTCGCCGTTCGCCACGCTTTCGATGAAGTACGCTACGGGCTCGATAGAGTGCTTTACCCCGTTCGGAAGTGTGGCTGACAGACTGGGCAGCGCCAGGATGTCGTCCACGATCGGTTCTACGGATGCCTGGAATGACGACGTGTTCGTGAAGAGCCAGCTCTCTGCCGGGAATGGGTACCTGACGAGTTGAATCCAGTCTCCGTGCACTCTGACGCCAGGCTCGTCGATGCCGTAGTGCCAGTCCCCAACGGATTCCAACCATGTGAAGCGACGCCGCGCCCCTGCGGCCTCTTCGAACTCGAGCCCGATCGTGAGTATGTAGCTGTCATGGACCTTGAAGACCGCGTCAACGTACCCGACCACGTGGCTCGAGTCATTGGGAGCGCCATGGACGGTCGCGACTCGGCGCGAGATCCGTGTGAAGTTCTTCGACAAGCACTCGTAGCTGCTGGTGTCACATAGTTGCTGCAGGCGTTTCATTTCGCCAGCGTAGATCGTGTCGATCTCGGCATCGAAGTGAAAGCTCGCAATATTGAGTCGTGCGGCGGCCGCAAGACTCGAGCGCTGAGCCTCCATCCTTTCAATGCTGGCAACTCCCGTGCGGTCCAGTGCACAGGCGGACAAGCCGCACGCGCTCGCCGCCAATACCAAGGCGCAGGAATGCTGCCAGAATTGCATCGTCATGCCTGAACGGAGATACGCTCACTCAATATAGACGGAGGTTTGTGGATGTCGGCCGCCGGCCTTCACGGCCGCGCCGAGTGCCTAAGCAGCCGCAGAGCCCACAGGCATAGAGCCCCTGCAGCCATGGTGATGAGAACGTACCAAGGATCCCTCGCCAGGTGCGACCCTTCCTCGATGATGCGCAGAACATGCGCCAGGGTGAGCAGGCCAAACACCGCGCCGGTCGTCATGACATACGCCTTCATAGGATTGCCCCGCGGTACATTTCAACCGGCGAACGGCTCGCGCAGGACGTACACGACTTCAGCGGAAAACTCCAACTGTACGACCTGCTCCGCCGGAAACGAATCAGGCACCAGATCCGAGCAGCTCAACGAACTCGGCCGGGTAGGTGGCCTGCCGCGCCGCCACGAAGTTCCTGCAGTGAAGACACCCGCAAGACTCGGGGCTGCCCCCAGCACGAGCCGATTGCGCGCGACGCGTCTCAGCCGGATGGGCCTCGATCTCCCAGTTCCTTATTCGAACGATTTCCATGCAGGTACGCGTCAGAACACCCAGTAGGCCAGAGTATCGACGTCTTTGACGACGATACCGCCAGCGACGAGCGCGGGGTGTGCCCATACGGGCGACTCGGCGAGTGTGTATCGCTTGACGACTTCGAAGGCCTTGGGGCTGTTGCGTGCGATCACGAGCTCGCCCTCGGTCGTCATCGCCATCACCAGTCCACCCGCGATCACGAACGCCGCATTCTCCCCTTCCCGCCCTTTGGTCGTCCACATGGTCTTGCCTGTGCGCGGGTCGAGGCAGAAGAACTGGCCGCGGCTGCGGTTGGTGAGCCCGAAGAGATACCCGCCTGATTCGACGGGCGAGCTCATATACATCGGCAGATCCGCGTTCTGCCAAACAGGCTCGATCTGCCACTTCCCTGCGGCCGCGGTAATACGAACGGCTGTCGTCGGCTTGTTGATGCCGCCGTAGATGAGCAGGTCGTTCACGACGATCGGCGTCACGCTGTTCTGTTCGTACTCGGTCGTGAACGGAATCTCCCAGAGCAGCCGTCCATCGACGAGCGACAGGCCGACAACGTGGCGCTGCGACTGCGTGACGATCTGGCGTGTCCCCCCCAAGTCTGCAACGACTGGCGAGGCATAGGCGGGACCATCGCCCTTCCACGACCACTTGGTGGTCCCGCTGGCCACGTCGAGGGCCAACAGGGCACCGTTGCCGATGCCTCCCGCGTGCACAATCACGACGTCGCCCACGACGATGGGCGACATCGCGACACCGAAGTCGGGCCACGTGGACGGAAAATCCTTCTTGAAATCCCTGCGCCACGACAATCGGCCGTCCTGTGCCTGCCACGCGGAGAGGATTCCGCTGATGCCAAACGTAAAGAGACGGCCGCGATCGTGGACCGGCGTCGACTTCGGCCCTTTGCCATGTGCCGTCGCAGCGGGGTTCATCTGGTACGCTGCGTCGTACGCCGCGCGCCAGATCTCTTTCCCCGTTCCGAGCTCGCGGGCCGACACCGCCTCCTGCTCGCCCGTCCTCGAGAACAGGAATACCCGTCCGGACGCGACGATGGGCGACGCGTGGCCAGCGCCTGCCTGAACCTTCCAGATCTGCTTCGGCCGATCGGGCCACGCCGCCGGAGGCGTGAAGCCCACCGCTGCCCCCGTGCGCGCGGGACCGCGCCACTGTGGCCAGTCCTGGGCCGAGGCGAGCGCTGTGCAGAGAAGAACGAGGACAGCGGAAACGGAGCGGATTCGTTTGCGATTGCTCAAGCTCATTGTTTTCTGACCCAATGCGTCACGGAATCATCACGATGATCGCGAAGCTCACGAAGAACGCGAAGAAGATCCAATTCTTCTTCGTGGTCTTCGCGGTCTTCGTGCTCATCTGTGGACCGTCGTGACTGTGAGCGGAGGTGGTTACTCCGCACGCAACGCTTCCAGTATCCGCCCGCCGAGCGCGGCGCGGGTCGCGATCGCGGACGACACGACCCCCGCAAGCACGACCGCGGTCAGCAGCAGCATCAGCCCCACACCGGGCACACTCCCGCCACGACCGAGCGACGCGGGCGCAATCGCGATGGCAGCACAGCCAGCGCCGGCGGCCATGCCGGCACCAAGCAGGAACGCCGCCTCGGCAACGATCATGAGCGTCATCCGGCGCGTGTCGTACCCCACGGCGCGCAACAGCCCCAGCTCGCGACGCCGTTCCAGCACGTTGCGGAACATGACGGTCGCAAGACCGACGGTTCCCAACAACAGCCCCAGCGCGCCGAGAGCCTGAAACGTCGACAAATACGTATTCTCCACCTGATGGAATGCCGCCAGGCGTTCGGACGTCACCGTCGCATCGACACCAAGCGGCTGAAGCTCGCGCTCGACGATGCCGGCAAGCGCCCTGGCGTCGTCCAGCGATCGCACGGCAGGCGCATCGACGAGAAACAACCGATAGCCCTGCTGTTGCGGGAAAAGCCGCACGAATGCGTCTTCCGACAAGACGAGCTCGCCTTGCAGCACACTGTCGCGGATCGCGCCCACGAATCGCAGGACGAGCGGCCGCTCTCCGCCGGTGTCGATCGAGAACGTGTCCCCGACGCCTCTATGCAGCACATACTGCATCGACGTCGCATCGGCGACGACGGGAATCGCGCCGTCGTCGAACTGTCGTCTGAGCAGCAGCCACGGGTTCGCGCGTTCGGCGTCGGACTCGGCCATCGACGTCGCGAACGAGAAGCGATTCGATTCGATGAAACCGGGTTCGGGCGCGACGAGCGTCGGATTGGTGGGGCGATACAGATTGAGGCAGCTCGCGTCTTCTCCCGGCCGGACTCGGAACCGTGTGAAGCGCACCTGCGCGAGCTCGGGAGCCTGGAGCATGAGCGCTTCGCGGCCGCTCGGCTCGTTCGGGTTGTGCAGGAGCGGCAACTCCGACTCCGCAAAGAGCACATAGCCGCCAGTGCCAGACTTGGGGTCGGACGTCAGTTCGCCGCCTTCGCGGCGAAACGCGTCGACCGAGACGATGATGAAGGCCGCAGACGCGATGAGCGCCGCCGACAACACGCTTCGCGTGGGCCGGAACGCCGCGCTCCGGAATCCCAGCCGCGCAACGGCCCACGCTCCACGGCCCGTGATGAGCCGCGTGTCCCGCGCGCGCAGCCAGCCGGCCAGCCACAGCAACGTCCCCACGAGCAGCGCGGCCCCGGCTCCGAAGAAAGCACCGGCCTGCGCGGACGGCATCGCGAATCCCAGGACCAGCAACCCGAGTCCGGCCACGGCGCACAACGCAGCGAGCAGCCGGTTGCGACGCGCACTCCGCGGGTCGGGTACGCGGGACTCGTCGAGCGACTGCGCAGTCAGCAGGGTACGTGGCGACAGGCGGCCGACCGCACGAAGCGAGACGAGGACGCACAGCGTCGCAGCCACAACGCCACCAATCGCGCCCATCACCAGCGACCCAGCCCGCACATGCAGCTCCAGCCTCGTCGTCCCGACAGCGCCGACCCACCAGGTCCCGAGCGCGTGCATGATGAACTGAGCGTACAGAACAGCGCCCGCGATCCCGAGTGCGCCGCCGACAACAGCCAGGACGAGCGCCTCGCTGAGCAGGAGACGCCGGACGATGGACATCGAGTAGCCCGCGGCACGGAGGATCCCGATCTGACGCAGCCGCTGCTCCACGCCCAGCTTGAAGAAAAGCACGGCGAGCATCAGGGCGGACACCATCAGAAAGAAACTGAAGTACGTGAAGTACTGGCCGAAGTCCGTCGCACCCTGCGCGGCCTCGAGAGCGGCCGCTCGCGCCTGATAGAGCGCAACGCCCATGGCGGTGGGCGAAAGAGTTGTGCCCAGTTCGTCGCGGAGACGCGCGGCAAGCGCACCGGCGTCGCCGGTTGCAGGAACGCGAATGGACGTCAGCGCACCGTAGCGCGATCGCCAGAGGTCGCGGCCGCGTTCGTAGGAGATGAACGCCTTTGGCGTTGCCCGGTATTGCTCCCAGTAGCGTTCGTCTGCAGGGCGAACGCGGGCGAGATCGATGGGAAATGGCGGATCCCAGTCCGCCAGGCTGTTCGATCCGGTAATCCCGGGATAGTCGGGTGCAAGACGACGGTCTGCCGCCAGGCCGGCAATCGGCACGACGCCGGCGAGCGTGAACGACGCGGTGCGGGTCACGAGGCCAGTCGTCGGGTCCCAGAGGTAGTAGTCGACGTCGATGCGATCACCTGGCGTCGCAGCGAGCTCACGCGCGGCCCACACGTTCAGCACGATCGCGTCAGCGCCCCGAGGTGACGGCCCATCGACGGGAGGCAACGAGCTCAAGTCCGTCGCCGTCACGAGCGAGTACGGGATATGCCGATCGCCCTTGCGGATTGTGTTCGCGAGATAGGTGAAGACGGGAGCGGGTTGCAGCCCCAGCTTGCGCACGGCGCTCCGCGCTGCAATTTCGAGAGGTTCGCTGACGATTCCGTTGGCGCTCTCGAGCACGACGGCGGTCGGGTTCTCGACCGTTGTCACTCGCACGCCGAGATCATCGAGCTGCAGCGCGGACCTGAGTGCCGCCTCGTTACGTGCCCCGCCCGATAGCAGAACCGTATTGACCTGGCCGGGCACCGCGAGGTCTCGCTGGAGACGTCTCAGGGGCGCGAAGACCGCGCGCACGTCGGTCTGCTGCGGCCTTACCGAGAACTCGCCGAGCCGGTCGCGCGGGAGCACACCGGCGAGCGTCAGACGGACGGTCCGTCCAACGTCCTCTTTACGACCAAACAACGATTCGATCGGAACTTCCGACGGCTTCTGGAGACGGGTGAGGAGCACATCTCCCTCTTGTGCCCCGACCTCCGAGGCGAGCGCGGGAGAGACCATCACGCCGTCCACCGCCGGCAGGCTGTGGAGCTTCCAGAACCGTTCGTCCACGCCGTAGACGATGACGTTCGATGCGCGTCGACCCGACGACTCGAGCGTCACGAATGCATCGGCGACGATGAGCGGCGCCGCGCCGGTCGCACCGAGCGCGACCTTTGCGTCGTTCGCGAGCGCTTCGCGGAAGAATCCCATCGACGACAGCACCTGGTCGGTGCGGCCAAGCCGGCCGAGAGCGATGTCCCGCAGGCTTCCGCGCACGGAGTCGCCGACGACAAGCGCTCCCGCCAGCACGGCGACCGCCGCCGCTACTCCCAGCATCACGGCAACGTTCGTTCGCCAGTGGTAGGTGGCGCTGCGGACGATGAGAATGAACAAGCTCACGGTACGGGGCTCAGCGCGCCGGCGTTCATCTCGTAGCGGACGGGAAAGCGTTCGGCCAGCGCGGCACTGTGGGTGACGACGACGAGCGTCGTGTTGCGGCGCGTGTGGAGATCGATGAGCAACGTGGCGATAGTGTCGGCAGTGGCGCGATCGAGGTTGCCGGTGGGCTCGTCGCACAAAACGAGAAGCGGATCTCGAATCAGCGCGCGGGCGAGGGCGGCGCGCTGCTTTTCGCCGCCGGAGAGCTCCCCCGGACGATGATCCAGACGATCGCCGAGGCCAACCTGCGCGAGCAGCTCGCGCGCGCGGGCCTGGTCGTTGGCGGCGCCCCGTTCTGCGGGCGGTGCCACCAGCGTTGGGGCGAGCACGTTCTCGAGCACGGAGCACTGCGGCAGCAGCGAATGATCCTGGAACACGAAACCGATGCGGCGGTTGCGAAACGCCGCCTGCTCGCGCTCGCCGAGCGTAAACGGATTCTGCCCGTCGATCGTGACGGTGCCGGCCGATGGGGCGTCGAGCGCGCCAAGAATGTAGAGCAGGGTGCTCTTGCCGCTCCCCGACGGTCCCATGATCGCGACCGCCTCGCCACGATTGAGCATGAGGGACACGTCGGTCAGGATGGTCAACGCGCCGCGCGGCGTCGGGTACGACTTGGAGACGTTCTTAGCGCTGAGCACGTGAACCCCGCGCACCCGCCGTCAGTTCGCTGTACACGCTTTCGGCAGACTCGGCCATTCTGTCCACACTGTAATGGGCCTTCACACCGGCCGCGCCGGCGGCGCCAAGCGCAGCGGCGCGAGCCGGATCCTGCCAGAGCTTCTGGAACCCGTCGGCCAGGGCTTCAGGATCGTCAGCCTCCACGATGAGGCCGCCCCCGGTCGTCTCGACGACCTCAGGAAACGCGCCACGCCGTGGTTGCACGACGGGCACGCCGTTGGCCATGGCCTCGAGCAGGAAGATCCCTTTCGGCTCCTCGTAGGTCGCTGGCACAGACAACACGTCGAGGCTTCGGAGAAACTCGATCTTCTGCACGCGGTCCACCTCGCCGCGATACTCGAACTGGCCCTGGAGTCCCCACGCGTTCAGATCGCTCGTGATGCTCTCGAGATAGGCCCGATGCTCGGGCGCCAGGTACCCGGCGGCCACGAGCCGGGAGTTCCCGATACCCGGTCGTGTGCGAAGCCGGCGGTACGCATCGGCGAGGACATGCAGGCCTTTCTCAGGGGCGATCCGCGCGAAATAGCCAATCGTGAACGGCTTGTCCGGGCGCTCCGACCGCGGCGGACGAGGTCCGTAGCCATCCAGATTGATGCCGAGCGGCACGAGGCGCATCTTCTCTTTTGGAATACCGAGGTAGCCCGGCATGTACTCGAGATAGTACCGGCTGACCGGCAGGAACGCGTCGACGTGCACACTCGCCGCACGGATGAGATCCATCGACTGCTGCTTCCACGGCTCGCCGAGGCTATCGAGGAAAAGGTCTTCACCCTGAAGCGTGCAGCAGATCGGTCGGTTCAGCGTCTGCTTGAGCGGTTCGGCCAGCCCGATGAGCAGCGTGTAGGGCAGGTTGATGACGTCGAACTGCGGTTCGGTCTTCAGCCAGTCGAGCAGCTTGCCGATCTCTTTTCGCTGAAAGCCCTGGTCGCCGCGCAGCATCGAGACGGTCATCTCACCGAGGCTCTGGGGATCCACTTTGATCTGGCGCTTCGACGCCAGCTTGATGACCCACTCGGCATCCCACAGCCGATCGAGCATGCGAGGGGTGTGTCTGAAGATCGACGAGTACTGTTCGAGAAACACGCTGATGCCGCCAAACACCACGTGATGCTGGCTGACGTTGCGCTCGTCGGTCCGCGTCGGCGTGTACACCGGTGTCAGCACCACATCGTGCCCGCGCGCGATGAGCGCGGACGCGAGCGCGTTGTCGCGCAGGCAGCTCCCGCAGTACATGTTGCCGGCACCGCCGGTGAACGACAGAATCCTCAAGAGATCCCTCGGGGCCTGTGGTTATGACGCCAGTTCATCTGAGGGCGTCACCGGCACGTCAGGCGGTCTGGAACGCGCGGGCGCGGAACAGGAACTCGACGATGTTGCCTTCGTGGGGCTGGAGCCAGTTGAGCTGAATCGTCGGCACCGGACCGAGGTTCAGGCGATCGATGTGCACCGCATCGATCAGGCGGCGGCGCAGGTCGGGCTTGCTGGTGATGGCCGTGCACACGAGCGTCGGCCCGATGGCCTCCACCACCTTCGCCTCCGGACACTCGACCACGCTGACGAACGGAAACATGTACTCCTGCTTCGCGATCGCCGCCTCCGGAGACGCGCTGTGCACGACGGTCGGCAGCAGATAGTCGGCGAGCCCGTCCTTGACGATGCGGGGGCTCTCGCGGTACTTCGCGGTGACGTCGGTGACGCCATCCGCCTGCAGGCTCGTGTCGATGGCCGCCGAGATTGCATCCGCCGCTCCGGGGATGGTGAACGCCGCCAGGCTCGCGTCGGGATGGTCCGGCTTGAGCGGACGGACAGCCGCAAGGCGGCGCGCCACCGCGTCGGCAATCTCGCGAGTGTGGCGACTCGCCCAGATGCCCGAGCAGTTGATGCAGCCGCGGCCGCTGTTCGCGTACACGCTCTCGACCATCAGGTCGAGATACTTCTCCCAGTTGTCGACCTCGTCGTCTCCAAGGAGGATCTTCGAGAAGCCGGGACCGTGGGCCTGGACCTTCGCGCTGCCGCGATAGCGGTCGACGGTTGCCGTGCCGCCGAAGATCAGGGCGCGCTCGCAGTGATCGAGCACGGCTGCACCGACGTCGCCGGCGCCGGGGTATACCGAGATGGCCTCGCGCGGGATGCCCGCCTGAAAGAACGCTTCGGCCATCCGATACGGCGTCCAGGGTTCCTGCGGGCCCGGCTTGAGCACGAGCCCAATCTGCATGGGGATGATGGGCAGCCAGAGCGTGTGCACTCCCGGCGAGTTCGACGGCAGCACCAGGCCAAGCACGGGACTCTGTGCCTGGAAGCTGATCGGCACGCCGCGTTCTTCACCGTAGCCAGACGACAGCACGTCGAACGAGAGTCCGCGCGTGAGCGACGTGAGGATGCGTCGCATCTCGGCGAGCACGAAGCCGTTCTTCTTCATGTTCGCGCGGCACATGTGCTCGGGGAGGCCCGTGCTGGCCGACTGGGCCCTGGCGAAATCGTCGGGCGACTGCGACCCGTCGCCCATCGGCAGCGTGGCGTTCATGTAGAGCTCGCCCGCCGCGCCGACGCGTGCGATCAAATCGTCGATCGGGATCTCACGCAGCACCTCGCGTGCGCGGTGCGCCTTGCGCATGTCGCGGCCGATGAGCCCGCCGTTGGCCCGGCTGACCCGCGCAATCGGCTCACCCGTCGAAAAGTGGACGACATCGTCCACTTCCATGCTCGTGTACGGCTGACCCCAACGAAGGACTGGAAGGTGGATCATCAGTAGACGCCGATCGTCGTCGTCGCCGCCAGCGCGCGGTACGGGCGCACACCGCTGACGCCATCCCATGGGTACAGGTCGCATGGCGCCTCTCGCTCGCCTTCGTCACGCTCGAGAAAGCCGGGCATGAAGAACTCCTTCGTCAGCGTCGTCAGCTTGACGCGCCCGGTCTGCCCGTAGTCGACCGTCTTCGTCGGGTCATCGAGATCCACGACTTCGGTGACCGCGCGGGGCTGCGGCGCGTAGTACGTGATCTTGTAGTTGTTGTGCGGACCCGAAGGACTGCTGGCGGCAAGGCCCATCAATGTATTGCCGTAGGTCGGCGTCATGTATGCGCCGTCGAGCAGTTCCTCGTGCGCAAAGCGGTTCCATTGCGGCGTGAACTCGGTGCCGCCCGAGAAGATTCCCGTGATCCCTGCCTTGTGGATGCTCGTGCCCATCGACTCGAGCCGCAGCGCCAGCGATTCGAGCAGCTTCGGCGTCGTGAACAGGCACTTGATGTCGTGACCGGCGCCGAGGATCGTGACGGCCTGATCGATGACGTGATCCTTGTAGGCCTGCAGGTGCTCGGTCCAGCCCTTCTTGATTAGCTTGATCACCCAGCGCGGATCGAGATCGACCAGGAAGCAGATCCCGCCGCGGTGCTGCGCCAGGTGCTCGATCGCCAGCCGCAGCCGTCTCGGCCCCGACGGGCCGACCATCAGCCAGTTCGAGCCAAGCGGAAACTTGTCCTCGGGCAGCGTGTCGCTGAATAGCGAATAGTCGATCCGGAAGTCTTCGTGGTTGATCCGTGACTTGGGGACCCCCGTGCTGCCGCCGGTCTCGAACACGTAGATCGGCTTGCCGGCGTAAGCCTTGGGCACCCAGCGTCCGACAGGGCCGCCACGCAGCCATTCGTCCTCGAAGAAGCCGAACTTGCCGAGGTCGTCGTAGCCCGTGACGTCGCTCAGGGGGTTGAAGTCGAACTGCTTCGCCCGCTCGAGCCAGAACGGACAGCCGGTCGCAGGATCGAAGTGCCATTTCACGATCTCACGAACGTGCGCATCGAGGCGCTCGCGCGCGGTCACGGTGGCGGACGAAAGATTCGGAGAGGTCTGGGACTGCGGCATCACGAACAAATCTTATCAAATGGGAGGCGGCTCCCGCTTCTACGACCTGCCGTGTTTGCGCGAGAGCTCACGCAGAAAGCGCGCGCGCTCGAGGCCGCCAGGATCGCTCATCAAATCCTCGGCTGGTCCCGGCAATCGCCACGTCCAGTTCAGATCACTGACCAATGCGGGCGTGTTGATGCGGTCCCGCCAGCCGAGGATGTCCTGGATCGGAAGAATCAGCAGCCGCGAGCCGGAGGCAAAGAGCGCCTCGAGCAGCGCGTCGCGCGTGCGGTCCGAAAACGGCGCGTCCGGCGAGAGGCCGGCCTCGCTCATCACCGGAAGCGCCAGCACGCTCTGGCGCTCGTGGGCATCCGCGCTATCCCACCACTCCGCCAGCGTCTCGGTGTCGTGCGTGCCGCTTGTCGCGACCGAGACTGGTGGATACGCGGCCACGTCGTGGAACGGGTAACCGCCGGCGTGCCAGTTGCGCTCCCATCGAATGACCTTCATGCCAGGAATGCCCCTCTCGGCGAGCGACGCACGCAGGAAGTCGGGCACGGTGCCCAGGTCCTCCCCGATCAGGCTCGCGCCACCCGAGCTGAAGACCGAGAGCAGCCGCTCGCCCTGGGCTCGCTGCGCGGCTTCGTCGCTCGGAACGAACCCGGCGGTGCCATCCGACCTGCGCACGAAAGTGCGATAGAAGCCGATGAGGTGATCGATGCGAAATCCGTCGTACAGCTCCGCCGATCGCCGCGTGCGATCGCGGAGCCACGCGTAGTCGCCTGCCGCCACGACGTCCCACCGATAGGCCGGCAGGCCCCAGTCCTGGCCAGTCACCGAAAACGCGTCGGGTGGGGTACCGACGGAACTGTCGAGGTCGAACTCGTGTTGTCTTGCCCAGACGTCGGCGCTGTTACTGCTGACCATGAACGGAAAATCCCCGAACACGCCGACCGGCGCCGCTTCCATCCTGGCGCGCTGCCACTGTTCGTCGGCGATCCACTGCAGGTAGGCGTAGTACTTGATCTGCCATTCGAGACGCTCGCGTGCCGCCGCGAGAGCAGACGGATCGCGGTCTCTGAGGCTCGGCTCCCACTCAAGCCAGTGCCGGCCGCCCTGCTCGTCGTGCAGGGCGCGAAACAGGCCGTAGTCGTCCAGCCACCAGCGCTCGCGTTCCTCGAACGCCCGCAGTGAACGGTCGCGGCGGTCCCCAGTTCCCCACACATGGTCCGCGAACCACGCGAAGGCGCGCCTCAGAGCCCGGTCTTTGAGGGCACGCACGACGGCGTAGTCCACGCGCGAAGCCCCGCGCGCGTGGGCGAGTGCCGCGCGATCGTCGGGCCCGAGCGCATCGTCGCCGGCGGCCACCCAGTCGTCGACATCGTCGACGGCGATGAACACCGGGTCGATAGCCATTGCGCTCAGGGCGGAGTAGGGCGAGCTCTGCCCCTCCTGCATCTCGTTGAGGGGCAGAAACTGGACGAAATCACAGCCCGCATGATCCAGCCACCGGGAAAGTGGGACGAGGTCCGGAATCTCGCCAATCCCCCAACTCCGGCGCGACGGAATCGAGAACAGCGGAACCAGCACGCCGGCGTGCCGTGCGGCATTGAATCGCCCGGCGCCACGGTCAGGCATCCGCTCGCTCCAGCACACGTCGCAATCCCTCGGCAAAGGTCTGCGGTTCGGTCAGCAGGCTGACGACGATGAAGGCTTCGTGTGGAAAGTCGAAGAAGAACCCCGGATGGACGAGCACACCGTCGCGATCGACGAGGTCGACCACCAGGTCTTCTTCGCTTCGCGTCGACGGCACGCGAACGACTGACGACCAGCCCGCGTCGGTCGTCAGGACCTCGATCGCGGGATGGCCCGCCGCCGCCGCAAGGAGCGCGCGGTAGTTCAGGCGGACGCGATCGAGAATCTGCGCGCGAACGGCCGCGCCCGCCTCGATAAGTCCCGGCGCGGCGACCTGAACGGGCGTGGAGACGGAAAGGTACGCGTCGCAGATCACTTCCAACCGGTCCATCGCCTCGCGAACGACCTCGTCGGCCCCATCGATCAGGATCCATCCAAGCTTCACCTGCGGCAAGCCGGCGGACTTCGACAACCCGCCTAGGCGAAAGGTCAGGGGAGCGCCTGCGGCCCGAGCGAGGCGCGAAGTCGCCGAGCGAGAGCGAGCGGGGGTGGGGCCCCGCGAGCGCTGAGAAATGCTGTCAGCCTCTGTCCTCCGGCCTCCGTCCTCAGTGGCCAGCGTGTAATCAGCAAAGACCTCGTCGATGATGAGCGCCGCGCCGCGCTCGGCGCAGAGCGTCGAGAGTGTCTCGAGCTCCTCGGCCGACAGCACCGAGCCCGTGGGGTTGTTCGGGCTGACGGCGAGCACGGCTCGCACCGCCGCGGTCCATCGATGCTTCAGATCCTCCGCCGCTACCATCCATCGTCCGTGAAAGTCCAGTCGGTACGGGATCGACTGCACGCCATCGAGAGCGGTCAGGTGATCGAAGAGCGGATAGCTCGGCACGGGAACCATCACAGCGTCGCCGTGCGGCTGGCAGAGGAGCTTGAACAGCAATGAGTATGCCTCGCTCGTGCTGGAGGTGAGAAGGATCCGCTCGGGATCGACCTCGATTCCGCGACGAGCGTAGTCGCACGCGACCGCGCGTCGAGCCTCGGGCAGACCAAACGGCTGCGGGTCGTACACCAGCGCGCCTGGCGCTGCCAGAACGTCGAGCATCGAGGACGAGTACTCGAGGCCAGCCGTCGTCGGATTGGTGACCGTCAGGTCGAGCAGCCGCTGCCCGGCCGTGCGCGCGCGGCGCACGGCCTGCGTGATTCGGTTGGGCTCGAGGCTCGGTGGCACCCGCTCGGAGAACATCCCGCTTGATAGACTACATGAGGCACGGAAAAACACGGACAGCACCGAGACAGCGTCATGGCACTGGATCTCTCCTACGACGAGCTCCTGCGTTACACCAGCGACGAGCGTGAAAAGTGGCGGCGATGGCTCCAGTCGCATCCCGGCGCGATGGACGCGACGCTGCAGCCGGAAGGGCGGTTCCCGACCGTCGGCAAGCTGATCGATCACGTCTTCCTGATCGAGCGGCGTCACCTCCAGCGGCTGACGGGCGATCCGGTCTCGGAGTCGACCGGGCTGACGGGTAACAACGCGTCTCCGCTTTTCGACTACGGAGCCTCAGTCCGCCGCGAGCTCGAGCAGTTTGCAGGGTCGATCGACGAAGGCGAGGCAAACGAACCGCGCACGATCGTGGTCCGGGAACAGACGCTGACGATGTCCCCGCGGAAGCTGCTGTTCCACATCCTCATCCACGAGATCAGGCACTGGGCGCAGATCGCCCTGGCGGTCAGGCTCGCGGGCTTCGAACCGCCCGGCGATCACGATCTGTTTGACAGCCGGGCGCTCCGGTGACGTGTCTAGGGTGCGCAAATTCTTTCGAATCATCAAGATCAGGGCGTCTCTCGGCCCGAACGAGTAGGTATAGGTCGGCCCTATTTTGCGCCGCTGATCTTCGCGAACTCCGCCTGAATCGCCGCCAACTCTGTTTGAAGGTCGGCGAAGCGGGCATAGGCATCCTTGCCGACCTTCTGGTCTGCCTGCCCGATCATGCGCTGCAGGTTCGACAGCTGGGTGATCAGCATCCCCTGCGTGTAGATCCCCGCCGTGTCGGCGACCTTCGCCCAGAGCCGCTGCAGCGGGTGGTCGTATGCAGTTCCAGCCGTGGACGAACCCGGCACGGCTGCCGGTGGCGGCTTCACGCCCGCCTTCTGCATGGCTTGCTCGATGCTCTGCTGGAGCTTGCGTGCGGCACTGATCGCATCGCGCACGCTCAACTGGAGGCGCGCCTGTTCGGCGAGATCCTCGTCGATGACGCCATCGCCCGCCACGCGCGGATCCGATTTCACTTCCAACGTGCGTGTGGTCGTCTGGCCACCGACCAGCAGTCTCACTGTGTACTTGCCGGGGGGCACCAGCGGCCCGCCGGGCGCACCTTCGGGCGCGTCGGGTGCCCACGGTCCCGGGAAGCGCAGGTCCCACGTCAACCGCTGCATGCCGGGTCCAGGGCGGATGCCCGGAGAACTGCCACTCCCGCGGCGAAACTGCCCGCGCATCTCCTGTCCGCTGCTTTCGCGCGCATTCGCGGCCAGGACCGTCCATGCGCGCAGGACCTGGCCGCGCGCATCGCTGATCTCGACCTTGGCGTCGGCGGGCGGCCCGTTCAGAAAATACACGTCAATCTGGGCGCTGCCCGACGGGTACTCGGGTGCCGCCGCCGAGGCTGGTGCCGCACTGTTCCGAAGGCGAATCACGTCGCGCGGGGCAAAGATGATCACGCTCGGCAGCCCGGGCGCGGCCTGAGCGGTGGCGGCCGGCGGCTCGACGAACGCAGGCTGCAACGTCCCCGGCCGGACCATCGAGAAGGCGAGCCGTGCCGGGGTGTCGCTCGCGTCTGACCGAGCGTCCTGCTCTGCAGCCGTTCCCCGCGTGCCCGTGGTGATCATGGCCGACAGCTGCTGCAGCGGCGTGATGTTGTCCATGATCCATGCCGACCGGCCCATTGTCGAGATGACGAGATCGTTTCTATGCACCCTGATGTCGGTGACGGGCGTGGCCGGCAGGTTCTGCTGAAGCGGCTGCCAGTTCCGGCCGGAATTGAACGAGACAAAGAAGCCAAACTCGGTG
>Ga0184612_10000240_pt1 | contig 24441 bp, 27 predicted proteins | sample PLM3_60_coex_FD_133163 | JGI IMG/M metagenome (GOLD analysis project Ga0184612, IMG submission 133163) | Groundwater sediment microbial communities from an aquifer in East River, Colorado, USA - PLM3_60_coex | ecosystem: Environmental > Terrestrial > Soil > Riparian zone | place: USA: East... | reverse complement strand
GCCGTGATGCGCTACGCACGGCAGATGACGCGCGACCCCAGGACGTTCTACGCGTACTACAACTGGCAGGTCTTCGTGCTTACGAAGCACGGCGAGCTCCGCCTGACCGGCCCCGGCCTCTGAGCCCCTTCGCCTTCCATCACACCGGCCGAGCCGCACCGGGGCGAGGGGTAGCATGTCGCCGATGCCGGAATCCGCTCCACCCGTCAAGCCACTCCTCCGGGGCTGGATCCACCTGGTCGCGTTCTTCGTCTCGATCCCCGCCGGCGTGGTCCTGGTGCTCCTGGCCCAGAGCGCTGCAGCCCGCGTAGCAGCTGCCATCTACGCGCTGAGCCTCACCGCGCTGTTCGGGGCGAGCGCGGCGTATCACCGGGTGAGATGGTCGCCGAGGGCGAGCCGGCGGATGAAACGGCTGGACCACTCGATGATCTTCGTGCTGATCGCGGGGAGCTACACGCCGATCAGCATCCTCGTGCTCCACGGTGCGTGGTCGGTCGTCATCCTGTCGATAGCCTGGGCCGGCGCGGTCCTGGGCATCACCTTGAAGCTCGCGCGGATCGACGGCCTCCACGGGGTGACCGGCATCCTGTACATGGGGCTCGGATGGCTCGCCACCATCGCGCTCCCGCAGCTCGTGCGAGGGATGACCGTTCCGCAGCTCGTGCTCCTGGTCGCGGGTGGGCTCCTGTACACGGCGGGCGTCATCGTCTTCGCCAGCAAGCGTCCCGATCCGCGTCCGGCGATCTTCGGGTTCCACGAGGTGTGGCACTCGTTCATGGTGGCCGCCGCCGCGTGCCATTTCGCCATGATCGCGCTGGTGCTCAGGGGCGTGGCCTAGGAGCGGGTGGGGATCCGGCCGAGGATCGTCGTTCCTCTTCCCGGCTGCGACCGAATCTCCAGGCCTCCACCGAGCGCCTCAAGCCGGTCTGACATCCCCTGGAGGCCGGTTCCGAGCCGCGTCCGTGCCGGGTCGAACCCGACACCGTCGTCCTCCACCGTGAACGTCAGCCGGGGCCCGTCCACCTCGAGCCGGACGACGGCCTTCGATGCGTTCGCGTACTTCGAGACGTTCTGGAGGGCCTCGAGGCAGCAGAAATACACGGCGGCTTCGATCTCTTGCCGATACCGGCCGATCGAGTCCTGTCGCAGCTCCACGGCGACCGGGGTCTTGCGGATCTGCGCCTCCAGGGCGGCCGGAAGCCCCTGGTCCGCGAGGACCTGTGGATAGATGCCCCGGGCCAGGTCCCGGAGGGTCTCCAGCGCCGCGGCCGTGTCCTCCTGGAGCTCGGTGATCATCGAGGCCGCCTTGTCCGGGTCCTTGTGGACAAGCCCACCGACCAGCCGTTGCTTCACCGAGAGCGCCACGAGCTGTTGCTGTGCCCCATCGTGGAGGTTTCGCTCGAGGCGCCGGCGCTCCTCGTCCTGGGCCGCCACCAGCCGTTGGCGCGACGCCCGAAGGTCCGAGAGCAGGGCGACGTTTCGAAGCACCAGCCCCGCCTGGGAAGCCAGGTCGGCCAGCAGCTTCTCCTCGGCTGGCGTGAGTGGCTCCTGCGGCGGCTTGATCACCGTGAGGGCGCCGAGGAGCTCACCCTGGTGCCGAACCTGGGCCACGCTGGTGGCCGCTGCCACGCGACTGGCCGAGCCAATCGCCGGAAGCGCGTCCCCGGTCATCGCGATCGGCGCCGCGCTCGTCCCGTCATCGGGCCACGACGCCGCGGGCCGGAGCTCCGATCCCACCCGCAGCCACACCTCGGTCCGGATCGCACCGGTGCCATCCGCAAGGATCCTGGCCATCTTCGGAAGCACGTCGTCGATGGAATAGGTCTCCGCGACGCGCTCGGAGAACTCCGAGAGGACCTCGTACGGCGTGGCCCGCTTCCCGTACACCAGGCGGTTGGCGATGCCCTGGGCCCGGGCCCGGACCGGTTGGAACGCCACCGCGACGATCGCCGTGGCCACCAGGGCCAGGCCCTCGCTGGCGCCGACGAACGCGCCGATCACCGCGACGAGCAGCACGTACACCGCGGTGATGAACGCCGCCAGGCCGCCGTACACGACGGCTCTGTTGATGAGGACGTCGATCTCGTACAGCCGGTACTTCAGGATGGCGATGCCGATCGCCAGGTACAGGAACACGAGCGCGAGATCGAAGAGGACCTGTCCGCCCACCGTGTTGGTGAAGAACCCCACGATGAAGGTCACGGCGACGAGCGCCGCTGCCGTGACGAACCACTTCAGCTGGAGGCGCTCGTCACCTCTCGCGCGTGCGAACCTCCGGGCAAGGCCAACGAACGACAGCAGGAGTGCGACGGGGAGCGCGAAGAAGGTGACGATGATGACCAGGTTCGCCGTGTTCGCGACGGTGGAGGGGTTGAGGGCGTTCTCCTCCGCGAACGGGCGCGACCAGCTCGCCGTGGCGAGCACCAGGCCGCTCGCCACGAGCAGGACCAGCACGGCGCCGCAGAACCAGGCGACAGGCCGCCACCGGATGGCGGGAAGCCGGCCCGTCGGGAACAGGAGGAACAGGAAGGGCAGGAGGGCGATGGGGATGGCCCATATCCAGTTGGAGAGCCAGGCGAACCCGCGTCCCGCCGGGAGGGAGCCGGGGTCCACGTGGAGGGCATGGAGCGCGTAGGACCGCGAAAAGGTGGCAAGGCCGAGGGCAAGTCCGGCTGCCAGCAGCAGCCAGCCGAGCGGGTTCTCCCGGCGTCGGGATGCGATGACCAGTCCGATGACCGGGACCGCGATATTCACCGTGATATCGAACACGCTGGAGAAGGTCCAGGAGTCCGAGACCTGCGGCAGGACGGCGTGCCGGTCCACGAACATGATGACCAGGCCGGCGACCGTAAGCGCGATCGAGGGGATCCCGATCGACCAAGCCAGCCCGCGAGCCGTCGACGCCCTCATGGATCCCCCTTCGGCCCTATTCTGCGCCCTTGGGGTCAGTTGATGCGTGCGAGCACGTCTGGGACGCCGCCCGGAGTCACCAGTCGGACCGGGATCCCGTCCCGGTCGAGGAGGCTGGCCGCAATGGCCGCTCGGTGTCCGCTCGCGCAGATGGTCCACACCTCCTGATCGCGTGGGATCTCTCCGAGGTGAGCACCGACATCGCCCACGAACAGGTGGGTACTGCCCTCGAGGTGACCGGCTTCCCACTCGGTCTGCTGGCGGACGTCGAGGACCCGGGCCCGCTCCTCCCCGACGGCCGTGGCAAGCTCGTCGATGGACGCCACCGAGTACGACCGCAACGGTCGTCCGGCCTCGACCCATGCGTCGACGCCCCCTTGGAGGTATCCGTCGACCGCCTCGTAGCCGATCCGGAAGAGCTGCGTGGCCGCCTCGACCGCGGCCTGGTGTTCCGCCAGGTCCGTCGGCAGCACCAGCACGATCGGCGCGCCGAACGGGACGATCCACCCCACATAGCTGGCGAACGAATCGTCGAGCTCAATCGAGACCGAGCTCGGCAGGTGTCCCGCCGCGAAGGCGCGGGGAGCCCGGCCGTCCACGACCCACGCGCCCGCTTCGGCCGCTGCCGCAAGCTGGGCGGGCGACAGGGCGGGCGGCACGGGCACGTCTCCGTAGACGTGCGGTCCTGCTCGATTGATCGGCGCCATGTCGGCGTAGTACGAGGGATACGCCAGGAGCCCCGACAGCCTCCGCCTGACGAACGTCTCCTCGTCGAGGTGGCAGTCGGCCAGCGCCGGGTTGGAGGCTCGCTCACGGCCGATCGTCGACGTCCGCTCCTCGCTGGGAGGAGAGCTCGAGCAGAAGCTCCCGGCGCCGTGGGTCGGCAACACGAGGGTGTGGTCCGGGAGGGCCGACAGTCGAACGAGCGAATGCTGCTGGGCCCGAGTGAGCGCGGCGGTGGCCTCGGGGCCCAGGAGATCGGTCCGCCCGGCGCTCCCCACGATCAGGCTTCCCCCCGTGAACACGGCCTCCGGCCCCTCGGCGTCCTCCTCGAACACCAGGTAGGAGAGATGCTCCGGCGTGTGGCCGGGGGTCTCGGCGGCGACGATGCGGAGCCTCCCCACGGAGAGCTCGTCGCCCTCGGCGAGTGGTTCGAACGGGAAGGCATAGCCGGCCCCTGCCGGGCCGGCGATCGCTGCCCCGGTCGCCGCGCGGAGCTCCAATGCGCCCGAGAGGTAGTCGTTGTGGACGTGGGTCTCGACTATGCGGGTGACGTGCACGTCGCGGGCCCGGACTGCGGCCAGGACCGGCCCGATGTCTCGCTGCGGATCGACGATCAGCGCCTGGTCGCCCGAGGCGAGCAGGTAGCTCGTGTCGCCCAGTCCCCGGGTGAGAAACGATTCGAGATCCATCCGACGCCTTCTGGCCTCGCTCCGGGCCGGAAGCCTACACTCGGCCAATGGACAAGGAAGAGGGGGATTGCTGCTTCGACGACTGGGTCGACCACTGGTCGAAGCGGTCCAAGAAGAGGCGGACCGTGGCCGGGGTCACCGCCCCACTGCTCCGTGGTCTGGAGGAGGCCGGCATCCGTGACCGCACCGTGCTCGACGTGGGGTGCGGGATCGGCGACCTGGCCATCGAGGCCGTCCGGCGGGGCGCGGCCCGGGCGTTCGGGTTCGAGCTGTCGGCCAAGGCGGTCGATGAGGCCAGGCGCCTGGCCACCGAGCGAGGCGTTGCCGACCGCACGTCCTTCGAGGTGGGCGACGGGGCCGAGATCCGTCTGCCGACGGCCGACGTGGTGGTGTTGAACCGAGTGTTCTGCTGCTACCGCGACGCCGACGCCTTGCTCGAGAACTCGCTGTCGGCCGCAGGCTCCGTCTATGCGTTCACCACGCCCCCGTCGAAGGGCCTTGGGGGAGCGTTCGTCAAACTGCAGTCGCGGTTCTGGAACGTCTGGTATCGCCTCCGGGACAGGAAATTCCAAGGGTTCAGGGTCTTCGTCCACGATGTGGATCGGATCGATGCCCGAGTGCAAGCCGCGGGGTTTCGTCCCATCCGACGTGAGGCTCGCCGCTTCGTCTGGCACCTCGCCGTGTACGCGCGGCCTCGGACCTCGGCCGCCTAGACGCTCGAGCCGGTGTGGGGCCGAAGCCCCCGCCGAGGAGGCGGCGCTCGAGGCCAGATGGGGAAGCCGTCAACGCGTCAGCGTCAGCCGAACGGTCGCATGTCCGCGATCAGTATCGGACGGAACCGTTCGTTGAGCAAGGTGGATACGCTTTCGCCATGACGGCGCGAGACCGGGAGGTCGAACGGTTCGACCGGTGGGCCGACACCTACGATCGGTCCTTCCTCCAGCGCCGGGTGTTCGAGCCGGTACACGAAGCCCTGATCGAGGCTCTCGGTCCAGTCGAGGGCCGCCGGGTCCTCGACGTCGGCTGTGGCACCGGCACGCTCACGATCGCCCTGGCCCGGCGTTCTGCCCGTGCGATCGGCGTGGACCCCGCCCCGCGGATGGTTGCCCAGGCCCGAGCCAAGCGAGGCGAAGCGCCGGTCCCCTTCCTCGTGGCTTCGGCCGAGTCCCTGCCTTTCGCCGACGCGTCGTTCGAACGCGCGACGGCCTCGCTCACCGTGCACCACTGGGCGGACGCGGAGCGCGGGCTGGCCGAGCTCGCTCGGGTGCTGCGGCCGGGCGGCCGCGCGGCGATCGCGGAAATCGACCTGCCGAGCCCGATCCGGTCGGTGCTTCGACTGGTCGGAAGCCCACACGCCGGGTGGAGCCGGCGCGAGCTGGCGGGGATCCTCCACCGGTCCGGGTTCTCGAGGGTGGAGGCAATGGCGAGAGGGCCGGTCGGTCCGAAGCTCGCGATCATTCGAGCCGACCGCTGAGGCCCGTAGCCTCCAGTTTGGCGACCCAGGGTCCGTGTCTTCGTGAACCCTCCCAACCTCCTTCACGCCTCGTTCACACCCGGGGAGCAGCATCGACGTCATGGAACCCGTTGGAAAGGAGAACGAGATGCGACGGGGGATCGGTATCGGGGTGCTGCTCCTGGTGATTCTGGGAGGCATCGCAATCGGGATGGGCGCGTACAACGCCGGCGTGACCCATGGGCTGGCGGAGGCCGCCAGCGGCGGCCAGGTCGTTCGGGTGATCGGCCCAGGCAACGGATTCTTCCCGTTCGGCCTATTCCTGTTCCCGCTGTTCTTCATCGGGATCTTCGCCCTGGCGCGGGTCGCCTTCTGGGGGAGGCGGTGGGGCGGCCACGGCCATGGTCCCTACGGCGGAGGCCCGTGGGGGCAGGAAGGCCCCAAGCGATTCGAGGAGTGGCACCGGCGTCAGCACGAGCCGACAGAAGGTGATCACACGCCGGCCGGCGGTGAGCCGGCGAGCGTCTGAGTCCTCGACGGCTTGGGGGCGGCGGGGCGGAGGCGCTTGCCTCCGCCCCGCCCCATCGTCACGCTTCGGGGAACCTGCCTATGAAGACCATCCTGGTCGTCGAGGACGAGATGAAGATCGCGCGGCTGGTGCGGGACTACCTCGAGGTCGCGGGGTTCGAGGTGATCGTGGCCGGGGAAGGCGGGGCTGCTCTGGCCAGCGCGCGGGGATCGAAGCCCGATCTGGTCGTGCTGGACCTGGGGTTGCCCGGACGCGACGGGCTGGACGTGGCGCGCGAGCTCCGGACGTCCTCGAACGTCCCCATCATCATCCTGACGGCACGGGGGGAGGAGTCGGACCGCATCGTCGGCCTGGAGCTCGGCGCCGACGACTACGTCGTGAAGCCGTTCAGCCCCAAGGAGCTCGTGGCGCGGGTGCGAGCGGTGCTCCGACGGGCGGAGGCGGCACGCAACGGCGGGCCGGAGGTGCTCCGGGTCCTGGACGTCGAGGTCGATGTCCCTCGGATGCGCGTGACGGTCGGCGGTCGCCCTCTCGACCTCACACCCACGGAATTCCAGCTGCTCGAGACCATGGTTCGCGAGCCCGGCCGCGTCTTCACCCGGGGCCAGCTGCTCGACGCGGTGCATGGGGTGGCCTTCGAGTCCTACGAGCGGGCCATCGATGCGCACGTGAAGAACATCCGAAAGAAGATCGAGTCCACCCCTGGGCGGCCGCGCTACCTGCTCACGGTCTATGGCGTGGGCTATCGGTTCGCCGATGCGTGACCATGTCGCCCATGCGTGACCATCTCGCCGATGCGTGAGCACGGCCGCGGCCCGGGCCCGCGAGGGTTCCGCCCGCCGTGGTGGCCGGAGAACGAGCCATTCCCGCCGCGGGGCCCGGGTCCCTGGAGCGGCGCCCGACGGCATTTCCTCCGCCGTGTCGGCCTGATCGTCTTCGCGTTCTTCGGGATCACGTTCCTGGCCAGCGCCCTAGCGGTCGCCGCCATCTCCGGCGTGCTCGGCCTCCGAGAGCACCGAGGGCTGGTCCCGGCCGCCGCGATCCTCGGCGTCCTCCTGCTGCTCGCGATCGTCGCCGTGGGGCGGACGGCACGACGGATGGCAGGCCCCATGGGGGAAGTCATGGAGGCGGCGGATCGCGTTTCGGGTGGCGACTACGACGCGCGGGTAGACGAGCGGGGGACCCCGGAGATGCGCCGCCTGGCCCGGTCCTTCAACGCCATGACCGAACGCCTGCGTGCGAGCGAGGACCACCGCAGGAACCTTCTGGCGGACGTGACCCATGAGCTCCGAACGCCCCTTTCGGTGATCCGGGGCAACGCGGAGGGGATGTTCGACGGCCTGTATCCACTCGACCGGACCCACCTGGAGCCGCTCATCGAGGAGACCAAGGTGATGTCCCGGCTCCTCGACGACCTCCAGACGCTCTCGACGGCCGAGGCCGGGGCGCTCCGGCTTCACCGGTCGCCCGTGGACCCGGGTCAACTGGTAGAGGACGTCGTCGCCGCATTTCGAACGCAGGCCGAGACGGCCGGCGTGGTGCTCGATGCCCACGTTGCCCCCGGGCTCCCCGAGATCGACGTCGATCCCGTTCGGATCGGCGAGGTGCTGGCGAACCTGCTGTCGAACGCGCTTGGCCACACGCCGTCGGATGGCTCGGTGGTCGTCGAGGCGGAACCGGCTTCCGATGGCGTTTCGATCACCGTGACGGACACCGGCGTGGGGATCCCTGCGGATGCGCTCCCACACGTGTTCGATCGATTCGTGAAGTCCAAGGACTCGGGTGGCGCAGGACTCGGCCTGGCCATCGCGAAGGCCCTCGTGGAGTCACACGGCGGCAGGATCACCGCGGAGAGCGAGCCGGGCCACGGCACCACGATGCGGGTCGATCTGCCTCGGGCCTGATCGTCTCCGGGGAGGTCAGTCGCGCCGGTGGCCCTGGCGTTACACATGCAGTGGTGCCAGCACCCTGTTGGGGACCGTTGCCATATGACCGGGGCTGTGGTGGGGGCATGGGTGTCAGGGTCACGCGCCGCGCGCTAGCGTGAGCGTCGGAAGGAGCGTGGATGGCGGTCATCGAGGTGGAGGGGCTCCGCAAGGAGTACCGGGGCTGGCGCAGGGGCCGGACCCTGGCCCTCGACGGCCTCGACCTCGTCGTCCCCGAAGGAGGGGTCTTCGCGTTCCTCGGACCGAACGGCGCCGGCAAGACCACGACGATCCGCTGCCTCCTGGGCCTGGTTCGACCCACCGGTGGCAGGTGCCGCCTGCTCGGCGCCGACACCCCGAAGGACCTCGCCACCGTCATCCGCAGGGTCGGTTCCATCGTGGAGACACCGACGTTCTTCCCCCGGTTCTCAGGCCGCCTCAACCTGGAGCTGCTGGGGCGGCTCCACGGCATCGGCCGCAAGGCCGTCAGCGATGTCCTGGAACGGGTCGGTCTGGCCGAGCGGGCCGACCACCTGGTGAAGACCTACTCCCTCGGCATGCGCCAGCGGCTGGGGATCGGGGCCGCCCTCCTCAAGGATCCCGAGGTCCTGATCCTGGACGAGCCGGCCAACGGGCTCGACCCCGCCGGCATCAAGGAGGTCCGTGAGCTCCTGCGGAGGTTGGGGAATGAGGGACGGACCATCTTCGTCTCGAGCCACATCCTCACCGAGGTCCAGCACACGGCCGATCGGGTGGCGATCCTGTCCCGCGGCAAGTGTGTCGCGTCCGGACCGGTGGGCGAGGTCCTGGCGGCCGGGCGATCCGCCGGGCTCATCGTGCGGGTGGACGACGAGGCCGGGGCGCTCGAGGCGCTTCGGTTGGCCGGCATCCCCGCGAGCGCCGACGACCACGCCATCCGGGTCATGCTGCCTCCGGAGGAGGGGGCCATCGTGACGCGAACGCTGGCCGAACGGGGCCTGTACCTCACCGAGCTCCGCCCGGACGAGGTCGACCTGGAGACCGTGTTCCTCGAGCTCACGCGGGAGTCTCCGAGGGAGGCGTCGCCATGACCGCGCTCCTCGCCTCGGAGCTTCGACGGATGTGGTCACGGCACCTGGTCAGGATCGTGGCCGGCCTGGCCCTCCTCGGGATCGCCATCACCGGCGTCATCGTGGCCGTTCGTTCCAGCCCCGAGGTGGGGGCCGATCCTCGGTTCCCCTTGACCATGCTGCCCGACGTCCTGAAGGGGACGAGCATCCCGCTGATCATCGCGGGGTGGCTGCTCGGTGCGTCATTCATCGGGGCCGACTGGCGCGTGGGGACGATCACGACCCTGCTCACGTGGGAGCCGAGGCGACTCCGGGTGATCGTGGCGAAGGTGCTGGCCTGCGCCTTCTCCGTGTTCGCCCTGGCGATCGCGCTCCAGGCGGTCTTGGGAGGGGTTCTGGGCCTAGATGCCGCGTTCCGAGGGACGACGGAGGGCGTCGATGCAACCTGGTTGCGCGAGACGAGTGGCGTTGCGGTTCGGGCGGCGACCCTGGCCTCCGTGGCCTCCGTCATCGGCTTCGCGGTCGCATCGATCGGCCGCAACACAGCGGCGGCTCTGGGCGCCGGGTTCGCCTACCTGGCCGTCATCGAGAACCTCGTTCGGGGACTCCGTCCCGAGTGGCAGCGCTGGCTCTTCTCGGACAACGCCGCGGTGTTCATCACCGGAGGAAACGTGGGCTTCTCGTTCCAGCGCACGATGCTCCAGGCCTTTGTGCTCCTCGCCGCCTACGCGGCAGCGCTCTTCGCGATTGGCGTCGTGATGTTCCGCGCCCGAGACGTGAACTAGCGGCGACCGTCAGGCCCGGATCCAAGCCGAGCTAGGCCCCGCATCGCCGGGCCTGGTCATTCCTCACCAAGCGTGATGGCCCGTTGCGAGGAGCCGCCGTAAAATGCACCCGCCCGGAAGTGAGCCGGCCACCAGCTTCATCGTCCTCTCATCATGCGGTGGTCATGCTGGCCCCCAGGCACCACCGAGAGGAGGTCCCCCCATGGCACGGTTCTCCCTGGCAGGGAAGGTGTTCGCAGGCCTCGCAGCGGCGGGTATCGCTGGAACGATCGCGGTGTGGGCCTCTTGGGCGTCGAGCGCGCCTTCGAGCGCCTCGGCGTGCGGTACGACCTACGCTCCGGTGCTCAATCCCGCGAACTTCGGGACGGTCATCGACAACCCCTACTTCCCGCTACCTGTGGGAAGGAAGCTCGTCTACACCGGGGTCAAGGACGGACAGACCCAGACAGATACCGTCACGGTCACCGATCAGAAGAAGGTCATCCTCGGCATCGCGACCACGGTCGTGAACGACGTGGCTACCCATGACGGCACCGTGCTCGAGAAGACGTTCGACTTCTATGCGCAGGACAAGCAGGGCAACGTCTGGTACCTGGGCGAAGACACCACCTCGTTCCTCCCCAACGGCAAGGCGGATACGTCTGGGTCGTTCACGGCAGGGGTCGACGGCGCCCAGCCGGGCATCATCATGAAGGCCAATCCGCAGATCCCCGACGCCTACCGGCAGGAGTGCTACGCGGGACAGGCGGAGGACACGGCCTGGGTGGTCGCCACCAGTGGCTCCGTGAGGGTCCCGTATGGGCAGGTGCGCAACATCCTGACGACCCTCGAGGCCACACAGATCGAGCCTGGTGCCTACGACCAGAAGGTCTACGGTCCGGGGATCGGCATCGTGACCGAGCAGTCGCTCACCGGGCCGAACGAGTTCGCACAGCTCGTCAGCGTGAGCGGGTGAGCCTTACTCGGCGGTCACTTGGAAGTGCCTGACCGTCGTGTCGCGTTCCACCAGGTACCGGTCGTCCTTGGGGTAGAAGACCGCCCGTTCGACGTCGCCTCCGGTGAACCCGCGGATCGCTTCCTCCGACTCCCAGAAGCTGAGGGTCAGGAACTCGGCTCGACCGTCGGCGACCCGCCACAGGACCCAGGCCCCCTTGTTGCCGGGCGTCTCCCGATACTCTTTGAGGCCGGTGCCCCGCAGGTACTCGACGTACGCCTCGGCATCGGCCTCTCGCGTTGCCCCCCTCCAGATCCGGGCGATCACGATGCTCCTCCCTCCTCGGTTCGTTCGGAGGAACGGCGCAGGGAGACGACCATGTTCGACACCCTCATCGCCAGCACGACATCGCCGGGCTGGAGGTTCTCTGGGACGCCCTCCGGGCCCAGCCGGGCGTGGTCGAGGGATCGGTCCCGATACGCGATCGTCACGTCCTGGTAGTTCACCCCATGCAAGTGGAAGGGCTTGATCTCAACGATCACGGCCTCTTCCTCGCGCAGCATGTGAACGAGCCTACCCGATTGATGCCTGCTGGAAGTGAGACAATCCATGCAGGTAGTTAGCGGGACCGCTCGCGAAGAGGCCGTGGGCCGCCCCCCGGATCAAGGGAGGGGCACCATGTCCACCACGCTGAAAGACCCATCCGCCCGCCTCTTGGATCTCGCGTCCCCGAAGGTTGGAGTGCCGCCCGAGCCGGTCAAGGTGGCGCCTCCGTTGTCCCAGCCCACGAGCGCGCTGCTCGAGCGCCTCGATCTCCTTCGGTCGGCCGCCGGGAATTCCCGACCTGAGGCCGAGACGTAGGGTCCGGACGCGGGAGGGGCTGAACGATGAAGAGCGTGGCAACCGAGACGTACGACTGTCCCGTGTGCGGAATCGACTTGGCTCAGTCCGACTTCGACGAGCCTGCGCAGAACTACTACTGTCCCTTCTGCAGCACGAGGCAGACCCCTCAGCGGATCGACCTCGAGGAAGAAGTTACCCTCCGAGCTTGAAGCCGCCGATGTTGATGCTCTTGCTCGCAGAGTCGGAGCCCGTCGGCAGCAGGGGTGCCAGCCATCCGGCGAGCGCGTGCGCGCTCCTCGTCTGGAGGAGGGCGCGGCCCGGCCCGGTGAGATGCACCACCAGGCCCTCGCCGGAGAGGATGGTCTGCTTCCACCCGCCCACCTTGTGCACCTCGTAGCCCACGCTCTGGCTGAAGGCGACGACGTGCCCGGTGTCGACGATCATCTTCTGGCCCGGCTCGAGGGCGATCTCGCGGATCGCGCCGTACGACGAGACCAACAGATCGCCCGTTCCGGTCAGCTTGAGGAGGAAGAACCCCTCGCCGGAGAAGAACGTCTTCGCGCCGCCCCACTTGGTGTCGATGTCGACGTCGCCGGTGGAGGCCATGTAGGAGCCGGACTGGACGTAGAGCGTCTCGTTCTCGAGGCGCATCTGCCTCACGTCGCCGGGGAAGGCCGGCGCCATCGTGATCTCGGCGTCGCGCTCGGCTGTGAACGTGTTGATGAACAGCGACTCGCCACCGAGGGCTGCCCGCTTCAGACCCTTGAGCATGCCGCCCTTCGCCGATGTCTGCATGTCGACGCCCTCAGTCATGCTGACCATCGCCCCGGACTCGGCTTGGATGGTCTCGCCCTGCCCCAGCGAAACGACTGCGAGCGAGTACGAGGGCGCGTACAGGATCTCGGTCTTCATGGCTCCCCCTTCGACCGGCGGTCCCTGGATGATAGAGCCCGGCTCCTCCCGGAAGCGACGGTCAGGTGCGGAGCGCTTCGAGCGCGTTCGGGACGGTGTCCTCCGGCTTCACCCCGTACCAGGCCCGCTCGATCCTTCCGTCCTCGTCGACGAGGAAGGACGACCGAATGATGCCCACGTACGTCCGGCCGTCACGGGTCTTCTCGCCCCAGGTCCCCCAGGCGTCGGCGATCGCGTGGTCCGGGTCCGAGAGCAAGGGAAACCCGAGGCCGTATTTCTCATCGAACGCGAGCTGCTTGTCCGGCAGGTCGGGCGAGATCCCGACCACGTCCATCCCGATCCCGGCCAGGTCCTGTCGGTGGTCCCTGATGGAGCACGACTGGGTTGTGCAGCCGGGCGTGTCGGCCTCGGGATAGAAGTAGATCAGGACCTTGCGCCCGCGGAAGTCCTCGAGCCGAACCGTGTTGCCGTGCTGATCCAGGAGCTCGAATGGCGGTGCGGCGTCTCCAGCCTCGAGCGTCGTCACACCCACACTCTAACGCCGTATCGCTCGGACGCCTGCGTCAGCTGTTCACGTGTTGAACCGAACGGGCGACACCGCCCGCCCGCAGATGTCGTTCGTCAGCTCAACCCTCTTGACCAGCGCGCGATACCGGCCTTCTCGGTCTGGAATGAATCGACGGTAGAAGCCCGAGCTGTCGGTGAGCGTCGACCTGATCGTTCGCCAGATCCCCTCGACCTTGCGCTGGATGGACACGGCAATATTCTGATAGCAGGCGGCGAACCCTCCTTCAGCGCTCACGAAACCCCGGGACACGAGGTGCCGGCGGAGCTCCAACGAGACGCTCCGGTCGTGGAACGCCTCCCGCACCGTGAAGCTATTGGAGCTGGTGGCCGTCCCGGCCGGGGTGGTGACGCTGATCTTGCCGGTCGTGGCCCGCGAGGGGACCTTCGTCGTGATCTTGGTCCCGGCGCTGTTCACGGAGAAGGATGCCGCCGCGGTCTGGTTGAACTTGACCTGGGTGGCTCCGGTGAAGTTGGTCCCGTTGATGGTGACAGAGGTCCCCACCGGCCCGCTGGTCGGCGAGAACGAGGTGATGGTGGGGAGCCCGGTGACCGTGAAGTTGTTGGAGCTGGTGGCCGTCCCGGCCGGGGTGGTGACGCTGATCTTGCCGGTCGTGGCCCCCGAGGGGACCTTCGTCGTGATCTTGGTCCCGGCGCTGTTCACGGAGAAGGATGCCGCCGCGGTCTGGTTGAACTTGACCTTGGTGGCTCCGGTGAAGTTGGTCCCGTTGATGGTGACAGAGGTCCCCACCGGTCCGCTGGTCGGCGAGAACGAGGTGATCGTGGGGAGGGCGCCGGCACCCGTGACCGTGAAGTTGTTGGAGCTTGTGGCCGTCCCGGCGGGGGTGGTGACGCTGATCTTCCCGGTCGTGGCCCCGGATGGCACGGTGGTGGTGAGCTGGGTCCCCGAAGGGTTCCACGAAAACGGTGAGGCATTGGTGCCGTTGAACTTCACCGCACTGGTGTTGACGAATTTCGTGCCGTTGATCGTTACCGAGGTCCCCACCGGCCCGCTCATTGGAGAGAAACCGGTGATGTCTGGGGCGCAGGAGGAGCTCACGATGAAGTCGTCCGCGCTCGTGCCAGTCCCATCCGGGTTGGTGACCGCGATCTTGCCTGTCGTCGCGCCGCTCGGCACCGTGGTTGTGATCTTGCCGTCCGACTCCACGTCGAAGGTCGTCTGGTCGACCCCGTTGAACTCCACTCGGGTCGCTCCGATGAAGTGGTTCCCCCTGATCGTGACCGAGGTTCCCACCGGCCCGCAGGCCGGCGTGAGACTGCCGACGGTTGGCTTCGACGCGGCTTGCGCTGTGGGCATCCCAAGCAGACCGAAGCCCAGCGCGAGGGCGATGAGTGTTGCCACGAACGGACGACCGATCGGAGCGCGAACGTGCACGAGGCACCTCCCTATCGCGGGCGCCTGACTTCGATCGACGACATAGGACGCTACTGCCAATGAGCAGGCGTGCGCAAGTTAGGACCGATCAGCGCAGAGATAGGTTCCAAGTGAAGCCGCCCAGGCAGGCCCGATCTGGATCATCCCCGAGCGAAGTTCAACTTCCGTCCGCCTGACGTTCCGCACCTATCAACCTGGGCGGTCTAACGTGGCGATCGTGCAGATCAGCGTCCACAGCGTTCCGGTTGCGACGAACCCGCGATGAACTTGGCCCTCAGGCTCCTCGCGTCGTGGTTCGTCGTGTCGATACCGTTCGGCATCCTGCTGGGGAAGGCGCTGAAGGTCCTGGCCACGAGGCTATCCGGGGCCACCGTGCCTGATCCACCACTGGCCACGCGAAGTTCTTGACGTTCCGCACGATACAGGTGAACAGAATGACAAATGGCATCCAGGTGGTGGACGTACTCCGCGGAAGGGGGTTGAATCCAGCCCTCAAGGGGTTGTCGCATGAAGCGAAACCTGGCGTGCCTGCTCATCGGTTGTCCTTCTCCAGATTGCGCCCGCGGCCGCAGCGACCGCGGGCGTGGGGAGCGAGCAAGGACAATCGATCTTCCCGACGAGAAAGCAAGCCCTGTCGCGGGCCCGCGTCGTCGAGATGTCCGGGACGAGCGATGCGCAGCTGCGCGTCGGCTCGCTGCGCAACAAGACGACCTACGACCTGCGCGGGTTCGTCTCGACCGCATACCGGGAAGAGGTCACCAGCTACCCTCTCTCGTTCGGGAGCCAAGAGGCGACGTCGGGCCTCGTCGTCATCGGCGGGCAGGTCCTCGGCGGCAATCCCCGGGACTGGACGTGGCAGCAATGGGAGGGCATGTCGGAGGTCGGTGGCGCCCTGTTCATCGTCGCCGACGGTCCTGTCGTCAGCTACGATCTCCGAGCCGATAACGTCTTCGATCTGTTCAAGCCACGGCCTGCGGGCCCCGACGCCAAGTTCCTGATCGACGGGGCGTACGGGACCTATGTCCGCGACGATGCTATCGAGAATGACGTAGACATGTCGGGGACGATCCGACACTCGCTTTTCGACGGGATCAATAGCGGCGTGTCGATAGGCAGGAGACGGGCAACCCGCACGCCGTCACTCGGATCTTCGACTCCGTGTTCGTGTTCCGGCCCATGCCGACCGAGCGGGCCTCGGATGGGGTGGGTCAGGCAGCCCTTTTTCAAGCAGTTGGGCGAGGGGCACGTGGTCATGCGGAGAGATACCGTTTGCTACACGGAAACCCCGATGGACAGCGATCGCCTTCGAATCTGGATGCCCGGGATCTACGAGGACGTCAGGGTGGTTCTGGGTCCCGATTTCGTCGGCCGATACCCAAGACCAGTTCCCCACGGTGTGACCATCACCCGTGACTGGTCGGTGTGCGACGCGGCTATCGCGCGCTGGCACAAACGCCACCCCTCGTGAAGCTGGGGGGCAACGCCCTAGGCCAAATGCCGGTGCCCCCACCTGGTGGGGGACTCCGATACCGGTCTTTTGGGCTATCGTCCGTCGGTCGGGCCCGTCCCATACTTGGGCTACAGCGCATGAAATCCTTCACCGACCAACAGCGGTTCGTCCTCGCCGTCGGCGATGCGGTCGAGTCCATCGTGGAAGACTCGGCCGTCGTCGTCCTCGATCGGCTCGATCGCGTCGTCCTGATCGAGACGAGCTACGGGAGTGCCGTCCAGATCCGGCACACGCCCGGGGTGATCATCCACATCTTCGAGCGCGAGGCCGAAGCCCGACGCGCGTTTGGGCTGTTCCAGCACTAGCGTCGACCGAGTCACTCTGTAATCGCTACGCTCTTTGCATCGTCAGGTGTCTCGGGCGGGCCGGTGGAGATGGCGCTCGGCGTCGGTGACTCTTCGGCCGGACCGGCCGCAGCCGGGGTTGAGCCCGAGCCCCCCAGAGAACGGGTTGCCAGGTTCCGGGAATTCGTCGAGCTTTTCAACCGATCGGCAGGGTGGGGTAGACCGTGCTAAGGCGGGCCGCGACGGACACCGGGTTGCGCCCGGGTCACGGGAGACCTTGCGGCGATTTGGGGCACAGGGTTAGGGTAGAACCCTCTCTGGCAGGGAGAGAGGCATGATGAGACGCATTGCATTTGTGGTCGCGTTCGCGTTCTCCGTTGCGGCCATCGCCGGGGGAAGCGCCGGGGCTGCGACCTCGAAGTCGGCGTTCCTGGTCTTCGTCGAGCCGACGGTTAGCGCCTCGAGCACCGGGTTGACGCTAGAGACGGAGTTCGAGGGCACGTTCAACGTAGCCGATAGGACGGCGAGCGGTAGCGGTTTCTACGCGGTCATGAACGGCGCGACCGTCCTCGAGAGCGGGACATTCACGCTCACCCGGCTCGTCGCCTTCCAGTTCTACGGCTGTGGCGAGGTCGAGGGTATCGAGCTGCCGCCGGACTTCTGTGGCGGTCAGGCCATCTTCGGTTTCCATGCCACGTCCTCCACAGGTATTCAGAGGGATGGGCTCATCGAGGTGAACTGCCAGATCCACGACCCGGGCGGACAAACCCCTCCGGGAACGAGTGAAGGCGTTACGGCCAACGCGCGCGGAGTCAATTTCAACAAGCACGTCAACGGCGACAACCTCCTTGTGATGTTGTCCTGATCCGTTCTGGTACCAGCACCGGGTGCCAAGGCGACGAGGGCTCGACCCCAAGCCGCTGGAAGCTGCCGTCCGATAGCGGTCACGCGTTCGCTCGGCGACTCACGTTGATGGCTGCAGGGTGGCTCATTCAACTGTGATCCAGCTGGGCCCGCTGTGCTGGCAAGGCGGTTCGGCCGTTCAAGCTCCGCACGGAAGGACCCGAGGTTTCGTTCGTGAGGTGGCTCATCCCTGTCGTCGTAGCGGCCGTGGTCGCCGGCGTGTGGTGGCGCCGACGTGGGAGCATCGACCGACAGCGGCGCCTGATGCTCCTGTGCCGCCGTGCCGGCCTGGAGTTCGCTCCGCTCGACCTGTTTCCGGACACCGCATGGTTGCCGTTCCCGATGTTCGGGCATCCGCGGCACGGGACCGAGAACCTTGTCTGGGATCGGCGTGGTGGTGAGGAAGTCCGGGCGTTCGAATTCTGGTACCAGGATCCAGGTGACGAGCGCGCGATCGGCGCTCGACGGAGGTTCACATGTGCGGTGGTGCCGCTCGGGTTCACGTGCCCTCGCCTCCGGATCGCCCCCCGGGACGTGGTCGACGAGATCGCCGGTGCCCTCGGACGGCCGGAGGTGCGGCTCGAGCTCGCTGAGTTCGATCGCCGGTTCCGAGTGGAGATCGAGGATGGCCGGCTCGCCATCAGCTTCCTCGATCAGCGGATGATGGAGGCCATCCTTGGGCTGCCCGAGCGCGTGATAGTCGATGTGAACGAGGACGTGCTTCTGCTCTGGGCCCCACAGCTGCCTGCCGAGAAGGTGCTGCTGCTGTTCGACGCTGCGGTTGCCATCCGGCGTCGGATCCCGCGCGTCGCCTCGAGTTTGTTCCCGCCGCGTCCTGCGCGCGGACCCCGCGAGGGCCGCTGGCTTCAGGGACGGTGGAGCTCGGAGTCCACCGGCGAAGCCTGAGTCGAGTGGCACAATGACCCGGTGAAGCAGACCGGTGGAGAATGCCGGACGTGAGTACCTCCGGTGCGGATCGGTTCGACACCAGCATCGCCCCGTGGCTGGCGGTGGGCGACGCCCAGAAGGCTGTGGATTTCTACAAGGCCGCCTTCGACGCGGTCGAGCTGTACCGGCTTGATGGCGACGACGGGAGCCTCGCCGTAGCGCAACTCTCGGTGGATGGCGCGGTGTTCTGGGTCCAAGACGAGCCCGAAGCCAGTCCCCAAGCCAGTCCCCAAGCCAGTCCCCAAGCCCAAGGAACAGGATCGATCCGGATGATCCTCTCCGTCGAGGATCCGGACGTGATGTTCGACCGGGCGGTTACTGCCGGAGCGGCCGTGGTGGCTCGCGTCTCCGAGGGCCACGGGTGGCGAACCGGACGGATCACCGACCCGTTCGGCCACGATTGGGAGATCAGCAGGCAGCTGGCCTCGTAGCCGCGCACTAGCGCTTGCTGAGCACCCTCCGGCGGTCGACGCCCCGTTCGGCGCGGTTCCCCTCAGAGCGGGCCGGGCCCCGGGCATCCTCCTGCTCGATCAGGGCGACCCCCAGCGCAGTCAGCAGGTACCGCCCATCCAACAGTTTGGGCTGGACGAGGCCCCACTCCCGGGAGCGAGACACGAACCCCATGCAGTTCGTCTCCGCGGTCGTACCGGGCCACTCCGGGAACCGCGAGATGAGCTCGACCCGAGTGGGTCCCGTTCGTAGCTCCCGAAGCACCCCAGCCCAGGCCCGCCGCTCGGCCGGTGCAGCCTCATCGAGGTAGGACCACCACGGCCAGAAGACCTCCGGTCCATGCGGCAGCTCGTCGGAGAGGCCGGCGTCGAGGAGCCGGCCGAGGAGCCTCAGTCCCTGCTCGGTCGGGGCGATCCGCTCCCCGTCCACGAAGGACGCCAGACCGAGCACCTGGAAGGGACCTTCTCGCGAAGATGCTCGGTGGGCCACGTTCGCCATGATGAACCGATCCTCCGAAAGGCTCGCCTTCGGACCTGATTTGGGAAACCCCGTGGCCGCCCTGAGGGTGTGAGGACGAGCCCGGTCACTTCCACGCAACCATTCGCCAGCGATCTGGGCCTGAGCCCGGAGGGAGCGGTTGAAGTCCTTCCACGGCACCGGTTCACCCAGATCGGCGACTCGGGAGGCGAGCTGGTCGAGCGCCCACAGGGTAGGCAGGTCGCGGTTGTGAAGGCCGAAGTTGGAGCCTCTTCCCTGTCGATCCGGCAGGGCGGGAATGGCCCTTCCCCGCCACAGCCCCCACGGCTTCGGGCTGCTGGATCCTCCCTCGCTCGGCTCTGCTTCAGGGGGGATGGTCGCCACCTGGTCGATCAGGCTCCTGGGAGCCTTGGTGTCAACACGTTCGGGAAGCCAGTACTCCACCATGGTTCGGCCGGGCTCGGACTCGATCCGGAACGTGCCACCCCCCATCTCGGCCCGTTCCCGCATCGCGACCAGACCGACGTGGCCGGGCCGCCCCCTATTCACGGACCCGACGTGGAAACCGATGCCGTCGTCCTCGATCCTCGCGAGGACGCCACCGTCCCGCGGATGGAGGCTCACCGAAGCGCGGCTCGCTCCCGAGTGCTTGCGCACGTTGGTGAGCGCTTCCTGCGCGATCCGGTACAGGATGACGCGGGTCTCCGAGGGCGGATCCTCGGCCAGATGGTCCTCGAGCGTGGCCTGGATCCCGGTCTGATCCCGCAGGACGCGAAGGTACACGCGCAGGGCGGGGGCCAGGCCTTCCTCGTCCAGCACCCGCGGGCGAAGCTCGAACATGAGGTTCCGCAGTCTTCCGATGGCCGATCTCACCGTGTCCTGCAGCTTCCGGAGGTCCGCCTGGCGTTGCTGATCGGTCCCCGTCCGTAGGAGGGTCGCGATCTGCAGCTCGACCGCCGACATGATCTGGATCGAGTCGTCATGGACGTCTACGGCGATCCTGGCTCGTTCCTCCTCCTGGGCCGTCACGACGCGTGACAGCAACCGCCTGCGCTGCTCATCGGTGGCCCGAAAGAGCTCCAGGCTGGTCCGAAGGGCCCCCTCATCGCTGCTCAATCGCTCGTTGGCCGCGGCGAGCGCGGAGGTTCGATCGATCACTCGCTGCTCGAGGTCGGCCGCTGCCATCTCCAGCGCCTCGCGAGCTCGCACCCGTTCGGTGACCATCGCAGCGAAGAAGAACGATGAGAAGGCCACCGCCGCGTTGAACGCCTGAAGGGTCAGCATCTTCCCGAACAGCGTGCTCCCCTCGAAGGGGCCCCAGCCGTGTGCGGCAGCCCATGTGGCACAGCCCGTAATGATCAGGGCTGCCGGAGCCGCTCCGCGTTGCTCGAACCGCCACGCGGCCCAGCCCAGAACCGGGAACACGATGAACAGCCTGAGGCCGGCCTGGGTGATCCCCAGAGATATGAGAATGAGCGCGATGAAGAGCCCGATCGCCTCGGCTCGCCGACCCCAGGAAGCTTCCGACCGGTCCCGAGGCAGGAACAGGCTGAGGAGGAAGGGAGCGACCACCAGGACCCCCATGGCGTCGCCCGCCCACCAGACCGCCCAGGCAGGCAGGAATTCGCCTGGCGGGATCGCTCTGGAGAGGACCAGGATGCCGGTCCCCACCGTGGCGCTGATGAGCATGGCCAAGAGTGCGCCCAAGAAGACGATGGCGATGGCGTCCCGCAGGCGATCGAGCTCCTTGCGGAACCCGGCCCGCCCGAGCAGCTTCGAGGCGACGAACGGAGCGAGCGTGTTGCCGGCCGCCGTCGCGCCCGCGGCCCACAACGAGGTACTGATGGGAAGGTTCACGGCCAAGGCCCCCAACGCGACGCCCGGCCAGATCTTGGGACCGAGGATGAGGAAGGCGACCAGGGCGATCCCCGTAGGCGGCCAGAGAGGAGTGACGTTCTCCTTGACCAGCGACAGTTGAAGGCCGAGGCGTCCCGCCACGTAGTAAGCCACAGCCACCAAGAGGATCTTGATTGCGCGGGTCAGCACCGCCGATCGAGTGGTCGGCCAACGTGGCTCGAAAGGTCTCCCGCCCAACGCGTCCCCCCTGCGTACAAGCGCCTTCGGAGGTATCGGCGGAGGGCCGCACGGGCTTGACTCATGAGTCACCTCCCGCTTTCCTCGCTTGGTGACAGGGGACCCCTCTCGGTCGAGGTCACCCACCCCGTCATGGCCGTGCTCGGTGGTCCTCCATGCCCCCCGCGCCGTCCCGACCGGCGCGGATCGACTCACCCGCCGAGCGCGCTGACCTGGACGATCGGGCCGGGGCTCGTGAACGACACCGCGCCGAGCTCCTCGCCAGTCACGGGGTCGAGGACGGCGAGATGGTCGCCGAGGGCCACATAGAGCCGCACCCCGTCAAGCGAAAGTCCGAGCCCGGACAAGTCGCCGCTCAGGGGCCAGCGATGCGCAACCTGGAGCGTCGTCGTGTCGATCGCGTGCAGGACCGAGTCGCTCCCTCCCGTCCCGACGTAAAGCGTCCCGCCGTCGGCGGAGAGCTTGGCTGAAGTTTCGGTCACGGCAGCCGCCCGGAGGTCGAGCTCCTCCGTGCGGAGGATCTCGAGCGTCTCCGTGTCCATCACGACCACCATGCCACGGACGGAGTCGACGATGTACAGGCGGGTGCCGTCCGATGATGAGGCCATCGCTTGCGCGCTTGCCGGTTGGTTCCACAGCTCGCGGGGCAGTCCGACGCAATGCGCCCAACCTTTCGCCAGGCTCAGCACGTGGACGAAGGAGACGGACGCGTCGCTCGGGACGGGAGCGTCGTGGGGCGCGTACCCCGGGCGCGTGCTCGTGTAGAGCGTGTAGAGCTGGTCGCCGTTCGGGGCGAAGACCTGCTGAAGACGAGTCCCCGGCATGCGCTCGGGCGGGCTCTTGTACGGACCGAACACGGGCTTCACTCGGCCGAGGCGGAGGTCGAGCACGGTCACGCGGTAGACGGTCGGCGTCTCGGCGGGGAGGTGCTGGATCATGAAGAGCCGCTGGTCGTCCGTGGAGAAGGCCTCTGGCTCGAAGTTCCCCCTGAGCTCGTAGGTCCGGGGCTCGCGCGCGCCCGTCGGGTCGGCGACGACGATCGTCGTGTGCGAGCGCGGGATCGGCGTCTGCGGGTCCCAGCCTTCCGGGAACGGCTCCGTCAGCGCCACACCCCGGCCACTGCCCGACACCACGCGGACGTCGAGGTGGCCCGGGATCCGCGTGCTGGAAACGACCTCACCGGTCGCGCCCTCGAGCGTCTCGAGCATTGTGGACGGGCCCCGGCTCGACGCGGAGAACACGAGCGAGCCGTCGGGGCTGGCGACTGCGCCTGCGCGCTCGAAGAGCACGGATCCGGTGGGGACGCGAACCGCGAGTGGCCCGGAGTCTGTGCCGAGGAGCACGGTTTCCGGCGGGACCGAGCCTCCCGCCGAACCCGGGTTCGACCCGGGCGAAGCGTTCCCCGTGCACGCCACAGCCGCGAACACGACCGCCGAGGTGACGATGATCAGCTTCAGGCGCATTTCAGCTCCCCTCCCGGGTCCGGCTGCTGGGTTTCTTCTCCCATCCCTCGACCGGAACTACTCCGCGAAAGGCCCGGCGGTTCCGCTGGAACCGGCAAGGCGATCGGCCGGTCTAGCTCGATGACAGCTTCATCAGGGAGGGAGATGGCATGCGCGCGCTTCGGTGGCTCACGATTGCGGCGATGGTCGCGGGGGTGCTCTCTATATCGGGTGCTGCCTCCGCGGACGGCGGCTCCTACATAGAGCTCGACCGGACGCATTATCTGGCCGGCGAGACGGCGGTCGGCCGCGCATACGTCTCCGTGCCGAAGGGGAAGCAGGGGCTGTTCGAGCGCGGCCCCTTCTACGCCTTCGTGGTTCCGAAGGGGGCTGCGATCCGCGAAGGCCGCCCCATCCCGGATGGCGTGATCCGGGTCGGGATCTTCTCTGTCGAACCTGAGAGAGGCAAGTCATTCGAACTCCGCGCCTCCTTCACGGTCCCGGACCTTCCCGGCGACTTCTATTCGATCGCCTTCTGTAACGACCCCTGCTCGATCTCGGGCTTCCGCGAGCCGCTCACCGGCATCATCTCCATCGTCGGAACGGTGCGCGAGGGACAACTGCTCACCGTGCAGTCAGGGCTCGAGGCCCGCATCTTCGGCCTGCGTCGCCACCTCCGGAAGGCAGAGCGTGCGAGCGAGGAGCTCCAGGCGCAGCTGGAGGCGAGTGAGGCCGAACGGTCGCGCCAGGCGAGCGAGCTGAGCCGGCTCGAGGACCAACTCGCGGCGCCTGCCGAGTCGCCGGAGGCGAAGTCGCTGATCGATGTTTGGGCCGCTGTGATGATCGTGGTCGCGCTCCTCGGCGCGACCGGGACCCTCGCGATCCGGCGACGCAGGTCAGCCAAGCTCGTCGTGCCCGACACGATCGAGGAACTGGACCGCGCCGAGGCGGAACAACCGACGCATGGCTGAGCCACAGCCGGTGCCGATCAAGGTTTCATAGACGAGATAGTGCGATCGAGGGCCTTCGAGCGGGTGCCTTGGGAGCACATCAGTCGGCCTCGGCAGGACGAGTAGGGTCGGCAGGTTCCTCGTTCGCGGCGCGCGCCGGGATCCGCCCTCTCACCGCCGTGCCTTCGCCCGGCCGCGACTCCACGCGGACGGCTCCGCCGAGGGCGTCGAGCCGGTCCACCATGCCCTGCAGCCCCGTGCCATAGCCGGTGGCGGCGAGGTCGAAGCCGGCCCCGTCGTCGACGATCTCGAAGGTGAGCTCGCCGTCCGTCTGAGCCAAGCGGACCTCGGCTCTGCTCGCCCCCGAGTACTTCGCGACGTTGTTGAGCGCTTCCAGTGTGCAGAAGTAGACGGCGGCCTCGACATCCTGCGCGTACCGGCCGAGGTTCTCCACGCGGACCTCGGTGGGCACGGCCGCCTTACGCGCCTGGCCCTCGAGCGCGGCTACGAGGCCCCGGTCGGCTAGTAGGGGGGGGTAGATGCCGCGGGCTAGGTGTAGTTCCCACGAAGGTTGTTGACATGAGGAGAGCCTCCTTCACGGTCTGGGGTTGACGACTCCGGACCGAGAGGAGGCTCTCGTGGGACATCGTAGAGCGGCCCTAACCCCGCTC
>Ga0184612_10000239_pt1 | contig 24499 bp, 20 predicted proteins | sample PLM3_60_coex_FD_133163 | JGI IMG/M metagenome (GOLD analysis project Ga0184612, IMG submission 133163) | Groundwater sediment microbial communities from an aquifer in East River, Colorado, USA - PLM3_60_coex | ecosystem: Environmental > Terrestrial > Soil > Riparian zone | place: USA: East... | reverse complement strand
TCTGCCCCCGCCGAGTGCGTGCAGCTACACCGTGGGTACGACGAGTCAGGGCTTCAATCCTCCGGGCGGCACCGGCACGGCCACAATGACAGTGGGCAGCGGATGTTCGTGGACTGCCACACGATCGAGATCCTGGATCACGATTACCAGCGGTTCGAGCGGGACGGGCAATGGCACCGTCGGCTACCGCGTCTCGGCGAACGGCGGCTCGTCGTCTCGGAGCGCAACGCTGACGGTGGGCGGACGGCCGGTTGTCATCACGCAGGCCGCCGCGACGGCTCCCAACGCACCGGCCGGCCTGCGGATCGTCAGCGTGCGCTAGTGGCTGTGGCGCCGCGTCATTCACCTGCCCTGACCGGGCCGGCTCCGAACAGGAGCAGCGCCTGAGGCAGGAAAAACGCGAAGTCGTACGCGCCAAAGAGCCAGTAGTCGCGCGCCTGTGAGAGGAAGAAGATCGTGCCGGCCAGACGGGCCGTGGTGGCCAGCCATGCGCTGACCCTGGCGCGGCGGCAATCGAGCGCCGCAGGAACGTAGAAGCTGCTGAGCAGGATGAGCAGCAGGCTCGAAAACCTGACCCAGACGAGCGGCACGGCGTCGGGCAGCGTCGAGAGAGCCAACATTTCGGCCGGCCATAGCAGAGCCGGCAGCGCGAGCGCGACGTTCGCGAAGATTCCGACCCACATCACGCGCTGGAACCAGGTTTCAGAGGTCGTGGCCATAGGTCGTGTTTCATTTCTCAATGCTCGCGGGGCCCCACCCCCGCTCGCTCTCGCGCGGCGACTTCGCGCCGCGCTCGGGCCGCAGGCGCTTCTCCTCTCGTCTCCAGCCCTGCACCCCAGAGTAAGCGATTCCACGGCTCTTCATCCGTATCCTGGGCGATGATTGCGACGTGGCCGGTCGTCGTGCCGCGTAGACATCAGCAGGCGGAGGCGTGGATGGGCAGACTCGAACAGATCTGGATCAAGCGGGCGCACCGCGGGCTGATCGATCCCGCGCGCAAGGCGGTGCTCGAAGCCGGCAAGGGCCTCCTAGGCAGTGCAAACTACGGCGGCAGGAGACAGGTCACCATCATCTCCGTCGAGCGATGGGCGGAGCTGATGGTACTCCTCGGTGCCGACATCCATCCATCAGCCCGCCGTGCCAACCTGCTCGTGTCGGGTGTCGAGCTCGCCGAAACGCGCGATCGTGCGCTCCGCGTCGGTTCGTGCCGGCTGCTGATTGGCGGCGAAACGCGCCCCTGCGGGCGCATGGAAGAGGCGCGCAGGCTTGCAGGAGGCGATGCGAAGCCGCTGGGGTGGCGGGGCGTGGGCGCAGGTCGAGAGTGGCGGCGAGATTCACGTCGGAGACGAGGTCGCGTGGGAGTAGTCACACGTTCAACACGGCTTTCAAGCTGTCGATGATCAGCTGGTCGAGGGGAAAGGCCAGCAGCACCAGCGGCGCAAACGGCAGTGCGGCTGCCCCGACGAGAAGCAGGATCTGGGACGGTGCGATCGGGAGGACGGTCATGTCCCGGATGAGGGCGAAGCTGCCGCCCAGGTCCGCCAGCGACTGCAGGTCGGGTGTTCCAAGCATCGGTTCGTCTGGCGGCGGGTCGGTGCGGAGCCACTTCGCCGCGAAGGCGCGCGTGTAGTGGGCCGCCAGCGTTCCATACTCGAGCAGCGCGCGTTGCTTGACATCGATCAGCCTCGGGGTGAAGAAGACGAGCGGCGTAATGAGCACGAGCGTGCTTCCGAGAATCGCGGCCGTCAGCGACACCGCAAAAGCGGCGGGCGCTACACCGGCAAACAGGATCTGCTCGGCGTAGCTCGCCGAGAGCACTGCGCTTCCTGCGAAGCTGAGCGGGGCCAGATCTACGTGCGCCACGCCGAGCACCGCCAGGCCACCCGCGGCGTCCGGATGCGTGGGAATCAATTGCAGATCCAGCCGGGCAAGTCGCCACAACAGGCCCGACCAGATCAGCAGGCGCCAGCACCACCGCCACCAGAGAAACTGGAACAGCGGAATGCAGAACAAGCTGTAGTACCAGCCAGCCAGCGTAAGTCCGCCGCCCGCCTTCGTGCGCCACGTCGAGACATCGAGAGGCAAGTCGGCCCGTAGTCCGGTCCAGATCAAGACGATCGTCAGGATCGCGAGTGCAGCTTCCATTGTCCAGGCGTTGCGAGCTCTGATGGCCCGCCGCAGCGCGGCCGCAAGCCTGGGCTCGTCGCTCGGCAGCACCAGTCGCACTTCCAGAATTCGCCGAAGGACGTCTGCTACGCGGGCATCGAACACGGCTTCGGCGGAAAAGAAGAGCGGGATCGCCAGCAGCAGGCGGACGTGTGTGCCCAGGCTCTGCCAGAATCCTATCCTCGGGCCGTGAGTGAGGACGCCCTCGACTGAGGTCAATAACACCAGAGGGATCCACGCGAGCAGCGCGAGGGCCAGACCGATACGGACCAGTCCACCGGAGTCGCGCCGTACGCCAAGGCGTCGGGCGAGGTTGTAGAGAGGTCCGCCCTTGAACAACGAGAAGCCGGGCGGAATGACGGGTTCCGGGAGCGTCGGGTCCGACACGCGGGCTACCACGCGGGAATCATAGCCCGGCAGGACATCGGGTCGTCAGGCGGGTACGCTGCCGAGGTTTCCGCTCCGCGCGAGATCGATGAACGCTTCGACCATCTCCGTGTTTCGCAGGCCGCGCGCGGCTTCGTCTCTGAGCTCGGTGAACGCGTAGTCGGGCGGAAGCGCAGGACGATACGGCCGCGCGCTCGTAACGGCATCATAGAGGTCGACGGTACTGACGATCTGCGCGAGGACGGAGACCTCGTCGCCGCGCAGACCGTCGGGATACCCGCTGCCATCGAGCCGCTCGTGATGGTGGCGGACGATCTCGCGGACCAGCCTCAGCGATCGCAGCTCACCGCACAACCGGTCGCCAATCACCGTGTGCTGTTTCATCAGCTCGAACTCCGCGGCGGTGAGCGCCGCCGGCTTGAGCAGCAGCGCGTCGGGGATGCCGATCTTGCCGATGTCGTGCAGATAGCCGCCCCGATCGAGCGCCGAGAGATCCTCCGCCGACCGGCCCAGCGCTGCACCGAGCGCAACGGCGTACTGCGCCAGCCGCTCGCAATGCCCGTCGGTGTACTGGTCCCTGGCCTCGATGATGAGCGCAAGGCTGCGCAGGATGCCCTCGGTGGAGTCGAGGTCATCGGTGTACTGCTTGAGGCGAACGAGCGAGGCGACCCTGGCCTGGAGTTCCTCGGGGTCGAAAGGCTTGCCGATGAAATCGTCCGCGCCGGCCTGCAAGCCGCGGATCTTGTGCTCCCGGGCGTTCAGTCCCGTGACGAGCGCGACCGGAATCAGCCGGGTCTCCGGCGCCTGTTTGAGACGCGCGCAAATCTCGAAGCCGTTGGCACCGGGCATCTGGACATCCAGAAGCACCAGGTCGACGTGCCGGTCGCGAAGCGCCGCCAGGGCCTCGTTCCCTGACGAGACCGGCACGACGTCATAGCCGTAGCTCTTCAGCAAACGCTCGAGGAGGGCACGGTTGATCTCTTCATCGTCACAGACGAGCACGGTACCGAGCAGCGATGGTCCCTTGAACACCAATGGAGTCTACCCGAAAGATGGCAGCCCCTTGCGGATCGAGGGCCGAGCCGAGCGCTGGATTAATGTCCGGTGCCAGCATACTGTGATGGCGCTGATTCACCTTTGACGTCATTCATGCACCACGCATCGGTCAGACGGCTCTTGCGCAACGGACCCGCCGTGGCCGGTCTGACGGGTGCCACGTTCGTGCTTGGGTTGCTCGCGCTCGCGAGCCCGCTCGGCGAGACGGAGGGCCCGGCGCCTCGCGCCGGATTCCTGCTGGCCCTCGCCGTGGCGCTCGAAGTCCTGCACGGCATCCGGCGATCGACGGCTGCCGCGCGCCGTCAGGCGTCGACCGGGGCGCTCATCAGCATGTTGATCGCGATGCTCCTGATCAATGCCCCATTCATTGCCGGGGCGGCGCTCCTGGTCGTGATGGCGGGCTTCGTTCTGGTGGACGCCGCCCGATACGGGATGAGCACCTTGCGGAGCGCAGATCTTTCGTCACGCGGGTTGGCAGCGCTCGCGATGCTCGGCAACCTGGCCGTGGCGCTGCTGCTGCTTTCCTGGCCGGTCGGGTTCTGGGAGGTCGGGCGCGAGTGGACCATGGCGTGGACCGTGGCAGTGGCGGTGGCGCTGCGGATCTTCGGCATTGCCTGGAACATCGCCGTCTCCCCGGTTCACACCGCAGCCGACGCGGAGGAAACGGTTGTCGCCGAGCTGGGATTCTCTGACAGCCCACGTGTTGCCGCGATGACCGCGGAGATCGAGGCGGGCGAAGACGCTCGCGCACCGGTCGATCGGGGATGGATCGTGGCGTTTGTCGCGACGCTGTTCGCGATTCACATGGGCCGGATGGGTACCGATCGGACGCTGCTTGGTCTCCTCGCCCCCGCCGTCGCCGTGGCCGGCGACATGTTCGTGGCCGCCCTCATCACGCTGCTGGTGATCAACCCGCTGTATCTGCTCTGGCGCTGGCCGACGAGGTGGATCGAGCGGCCCATGTGGCGCTGGTATCTCGCGCGGGACGCGGCGGCACAGGCCGGATGGATTGCGCGCATGTCCACGGCCTGGTTGCGGCGGCGCCTGCGCTACGCCGTGCGCATGCGCGCCGCAAGGTACTCGATTCGCTCTGCCTTGAGCCAGGCCCTGCAGCACGGCCTTCCCCTCGCGGCCGTCATCGCCGCCACGGTTCCCGTGTGGGGCATGAGCTGGTACTTCGACACCGAGAACTGGGCCGCCGGCATGTGGAACTCGTGGGCGGAGTCTCGAACCCACGTGTGGCGTGCGGCGATGGTGCGTGCCGTGCTGGCAGACGATGCGAGCCGGTCCGAGCCCCTGCCGTTCTCGATTCGACCGGCGGGCATCGATGGAACTGGGGACTTCTCGTTTATCGTCATCGGCGACACGGGCGAGGGGGACGCGTCGCAGCACATCCTGCGCGATCAGCTGCTGGCCGTGGCGAACCACCCGGATGTCCGCTTCGTGGTCATCTCGTCCGATGTCGTATACCCGGTTGGTGCCATGAAGGACTACGAGGCAAAGTTCTGGCTGCCCTTCAAGGGCGTGACCAAGCCGGTATATGCGATTCCCGGCAATCACGACTGGTACGATGCGCTCGAGGCGTTTGCCGCGACCTTCCTCGAGCCGGCCGCGGCGCATGCCTCGATGCGGGCGCGCGTCGAGGCGGATCTGCGGCTCACGAGCACCACCGACACGCGCATCGGGCGACTGATTCAACAGGCGGGCTGGTTGCGGCAGCAGTACGGCGTGCCCACCGGTTTCCAGCGCGCGCCGTTCTTCGACATTCAGACCGATGGCTTCGCGCTCATCTGCGTGGACACCGGTGTCGTCAAGCGCGTCGATCCAGAGCAGCTGTCGTGGCTGCACTCCGCGCTCGATCGAGCGCAGGGCAAGCTGACGATGGCGGTACTTGGGCATCCGTTCTTTGCGGGCGGGAACGCTCAGACCGCGGGGTACGAGGATTTCGCGAGCCTCAAACGGCTGCTGCTCGACCGCGGCGTCGCCATCGTCATGGCGGGCGATACGCACGATCTGGAGTACTACGTGGAACCGGGCGCACACGGTTCGGTCCATCATTTCGTCAACGGTGGCGGCGGCGCGTATCTCAGTTTCGGGACGTCGCTCGCGTGGCCGGCTCGACCGTCGACCTCGGACTGGGCATTCTATCCGGATCGGACCGCGGTGATGGCGAAGATCCAGGCGGAGACACCCTGGTGGAAGCGCCCGGCGTGGTGGTGGACCCGTCAGTTTGGCGCGTGGCCTTTCTCGGCCGAATGGTTGTCGGCGGCCTTTGACTACAACGTCGCGCCGTTCTTTCAGAGCTTTGTGGAAGTGCGCGTCGAGCGGTCGTCGCGCCGCATCAGCCTGCGGCCGTACGGCGTTCACGGGCGGCTCGCGTGGGGTGATCTGGCCTCTTCAGAAGGCATCCGTCCTCCCGGTGCGACACGCGAAACGCCTGTCGAGTGGTCGGTGCCGATGGATCGTCGATAGGCCGCTCCCCACCGCGAGCGAGCTTCGGAGCACATCGTGTGTTAGCATCCCGGCGCCATGATTGATGCCGCGCCGAGCCCGGTGGATGCGGCGACTTCGGCGCCGGTCCTTGCCCCTCGGCCTGCCACGCCGCGATTGACATCGCTCGACGTCTTCCGCGGCGTGACGATGGTCTTCATGGCGTCGGAGATCCTTCACATCCCCTCGGTCGCGCGCCAGTTCGCGTCGAGTGGCGTTGCCCGGTTCCTCGCCGCCATGCTCGACCACCGTCCCTGGGTCGGCTGCGTGCCTTGGGACCTCATTCAGCCGGCCTTCATGTTCATGGTCGGGGTGTCGCTGCCCTACTCGATCGCGAGCCGGCGGGCGAAGGGCCAGTCCTTTGCCCGGATGTTCGCGCACAGTACCTTCAGGGCCCTGGTCCTCATCGCGCTCGGCATCTTTCTGCGGTCGCAGTCGCGCGCCCAGACGTACTTCACCTTCGAAGACGTGCTAACGCAGATCGGGCTCGGGTACGTGTTCCTCTTCCTCCTCGCGTGGACGCGCCCTCGCACCCAGCTCCTGGCCGCCGGGCTCATCCTCGTTGGCTACTGGGCAGCCTTCGCGCTCTACCCGCTGCCCGCTCCAGGGTTCGATACGACGACCGTCGGTGTCCGCGCCGACTGGCCGCACCACCTGACTGGCTTCGCGGCGCACTGGGACAAGAACACGAACCTGGCCGCGCGGGTCGACCAGTGGTTTCTCAACCTGTTTCCTCGCGAGCGGCCCTTCGTCTACAACGGCGGCGGCTACCTGACGCTGAACTTCGTGCCGTCGCTCGCGACGATGATCTTCGGACTGCTGGCGGGCGGTGTGCTTCGGAGCGCGCGATCCGGACCCCAGAAGGTGCAAGTGCTGGTCGCGTGGAGCGTTGGCGGAATCGTGGCCGGCGTGGCGCTTCACCTGCTGGGCCTGTGCCCGATCGTGAAGCGCATCTGGACACCATCATGGACAGTGTTCAGCGCAGGCTGGGTCGCGCTCTTTCTCGCGGGCTACTACTACCTCATCGACCTCAAGGGCTCTCGTCTCGGGACGTTCCCATTCATCGTCGTCGGGGCCAACTCGATTGCGATGTACGTCCTCGTGCACATCGCGACCGACTACGTGACCCGATCGTTACTGATTCATCTCGGCCCCGGACCGTTCAACGTATTCGGTACGGTCTTCGCGCCGGTGCTGCTCGGCGCGTGCACGCTCACACTCTTCTGGCTCATCCTGTTCTGGATGCATCGGAACCGCGTGTTCCTTCGCATCTGATGCGCTGCTAAACTAGTCGGATGGTGCGCCCCTGACGACGTCCGCCTTGCGCGTCGCCAATCTCCGCAAGACTTACAAGGACGTCGTCGCGGTCGACGGCATCGAACTGCACGTGCGCGCGGGCGGGTGTTTCGGCCTGTTGGGGCCGAATGGCGCCGGCAAGACGACCACGATCGAGATCTGCGAAGGATTGACGGAGCCCGACTCCGGTGAGGTCGAGGTCCTGGGACTCCGATGGGCGACTGACGCCCAGGCGCTTCGTCAGCGGCTGGGGATTCAGCTGCAGGAGACACAGCTCTCCGACAAGCTGACTGTCAGCGAGACCCTGCGCCTCTTCCGCAGCTTCTTCCGCCGAGGTCCCGCGCCAGACGAAGTGATCGCGCTGGTGCAGCTCGAGGAGAAGCGCGGCGCCCGGGTCAGCGCGCTGTCAGGCGGACAGAAGCAACGGCTCGCACTTGCGTGCGCGCTCGTCGGAGATCCGGATCTGCTCTTCCTCGACGAGCCCACGACCGGTCTCGATCCGCAGGCGCGACGGCAGCTGTGGGAGCTCATCGAGGAGTTCAAGAAGGCCGGACGGACCATCCTCCTCACGACCCACTACATGGACGAGGCCGAGCGCCTCTGCGACGAGCTGGCGATCATGGACCACGGGAAGGTGATCGCCCGCGGGACGCCAGGCGAACTAATCGCCTCGATCGGTGCGGATCATCTGGTGGAGTTCTCAACGTCCGGCGCGTCGCAGCCTGTGGATCTCGCCGCCGTGCGGCGGATCGAGGGCGTGCGAGACGCGCGGGCCGAGAACAGCAGCATTCGCATTCAGGCGACCGAGCTCCACCGGGCCGTGCCAGCGCTGCTCCAGGAGCTGCGGCGCCAGGGCGTCCCGCTGACCGAGCTCAGCACACACTCGGCGACGCTGGAGGACGTGTTCGTCTCGCTGACGGGACGTCATCTGCGCGATGAGTGAGCGTCCGTCGGTGCACGAGTCTCGTCCGGCGCCCGAACGCGGCGCCTCTCTGCTCGATCATCCTCTCGTCCAGCTGACGCTCGTGCGCGTGCGTGAGTTCACGCGCGAGCCCGAAGCGGTGTTCTGGGCGCTCTTTTTTCCCATTCTGATTACCGCCGGATTGGGCGTGGCGTTTCGGAGCCGGCCGGCCGAGGTGCTGAAGGTCGCCGCATCGGCCCCTGCAATCGCTCAGGCGCTGCGGGCTGAGCCGACGCTCGACGTCGCCGAGCTCGATCCGCAGGCGGCCGAGCAGCAACTGCGAACCGGCAAGGTGGCGCTGCTCGCGGAGCCTGGCCCCGCAGGCGGTGTCGTGTACCGCTACGACGACACCAACCCGGAGGGCCGCACCGCGCGGATGTTCGCCGACCGTGCCATCCAACGTGCCGCCGGCCGGGCGGATCCCGTTCCGAGTAGCGACGCCATCATCCGTGAAGCCGGCTCGCGGTACATCGACTTCCTGGTTCCCGGCCTCGTGGGTCTTGGCATCATGAGCAACACGCTCTGGGGTCTGGGCTTCTCCATCGTCGATTCACGGCGCCGCAAGCTGACGAAGCGACTGATCGCGACGCCGATGTCGCGGACCTACTACCTCCTCTCTTACCTGATGTGGCGGATGATCGTCCTGGTCGTCGAAGTGGGCGTGCCGATCGGGTTCGGCGCGCTGGCGTTCGGCGTTCCGGTGCGTGGACGCCTTTTCGATCTCGTCGTCATCTGTATTCTCGCGTCGCTCTCCTTCAGCGCGCTGGCCCTGCTCATCGCCAGCCGCGCGCGCACGATCGAAGCGGTGTCCGGCCTGATGAACCTGGCGCAGGTACCGATGTGGATCGTCTCCGGCGTCTTCTTCTCGGCACAGCGATTCCCGGATGCGGTGCAGCCTTTCATCGGCGCGCTTCCGTTGACCGCGTTGATCGATGCGCTGCGCGCGCACATGCTGCAGGGGGCTGGGCTCGCACAGCTCGTCCCGCAGCTCGGCGTTCTCGCCGCGTGGCTGGTGGTGTGTTTCGCGCTCGCGCTCAGGCTGTTCCGCTGGCGGTAGCGGCGCAACCGCGATTCCTGCGGACCGTCACCACCCCAGCGGTGTCCACCGTCCAAAGCCATTCACCGCGGAGAAGGACGCAGAGAGCCCAGTCGCGTCACCGCTGGTTGCGCCGCGCGACGCGCGGCGCGCAAGCAGATCGCAGTGTCTATGGCTCCGTGGCTTCTGCGTGCTCCGCGCTCTCAGCGGTGAGAAGCTCTTGGACGCGGCAGCAGCGTCGACGAATGGCCCGACTATCGCTTCTGCTGCAGGCTGCGGTCTTCGTACGGCCGCAGATGCCATTCGAAGAACGTCCACGTCCGGTTCCACGAGTCGCGCTGATCGGGTGAATCGTCGCGCTCCAGGGTCGTCGTGTTCACGCGCCGGTTGAACGTATGACCGACGCTTGAAGGCCCCGGCACGGGGTCCACGTAGACCTTTGTTTCCGCAAAGTCAGGCTTCCGCGACCGCAGCGCATCGACTATCTGCTGATCCTCGACGAAGTTGACGTCGGTGTCGTTGGTGGCCACGTGGACCAGCAGTGGGACCTGCAGCTTGTCGACGTGATAAAGCGGAGAGCGCTCAATGTAAAGGTCGCGCTTCTCGAACGGCAGTCCCTGGATCCTGGACTGGGTTGAAAACTGACGCTGGTAGCCCGGTCCTTTGTAGGACAGCCGGAACACGAGGTTCGTCACCGGCACCATGGCGGCTGCGGCCTTGAACGGGTGCTTGTCGCGGAAGACCGAGAAGAGCGTGATGTAGCCGCCGTGGCTCCATCCCATGATCCCGAGCCGGTCCTGATCGACATGCGGCAGCGTCTTCAGGTACTCGACCGCGCTCATCGTATCGTCGATCTCGTACCCGCCGTAGTCGATGGCGTTGTGATGGGCTTCGCCGTATCCTGTGCTGCCGCGGTACTCAGGACAGATGACGACGTAGCCGCGTTCGACGGCGTCTTTCACGAAGGGGAACATGCTCACGCCCCAGTTGCCGTGAACGCCGCCGTGTACCCAGATCATCGCGGCGTGCCCTCTCGCGCCGCGCTTCTTGAGCGGCTGGAAGAGGTAGGCGGGAATGTCCATGTCGCCGACGCTGCTGCGGTAGGTAACCTTCCGGAAGTCCATCACGCCCTGGCTGGCCTTGGCGTAGCGCGCGTCCGCCGCCGCCTTGGCGTCCACGTCGCCCTTGAAGTTGTATCCGCGTGCGTGATCGGCTGGATCCTTGCTGACATACAGGTCGCGTACACGTTCCGGATCCATGGCGATGTCCGGACGCTGCCGGCCGGCCTGAGCGGGCTGGACTGGTGCGGGCGGCGGCTGTTGCGACTGCTGCGTCGACGGCCTGGCCGCCGCGACAACCATCACTGCCACTGTTACTGTCGGGACAAAGCGCTGCACCCATGAACGACCACTCATCGGCATCCTCCACATGATGGAAGACGATAACGCTATTTGCATGAAATGTTGAGGATTGTTGATGGTCTAGGTATCATGTGTGCAACCCTATGCCCAAGCCATCCGATCTGCTGCAGGGAACGCTCGATCTCCTGATCCTCAAGACCATCGCGCGCGACGCGCTCCACGGCTGGGCGATCTCGAAGCGCATCCAGGAACTGTCCGACGATGTGCTGTCGGTGCAGCAGGGGTCGCTCTATCCTGCGCTGCACCGCCTCGAGCACCAGGGGTGGATCATCGCTGACTGGAAGGACACGGATCTGGGCAGGAGCGCGAAGTTCTACTCCCTGACGCGCGAGGGCAAACAACAGCTGGAGCGCGAGCTCAAAAGCTGGAACCGGCTGTCGTCGGCCGTGGGGCTCGTGCTGAAGCGGGCCTGAACAGGCTCTCGTGATATGACGGTCGCCCGCCTTCTTCGCATCTGGCACCACCGGATCCGGTCCCTGGTCCGGAAGGACGTGGTGGATACCGAGGTCACGCGCGAGCTGGCCCTTCACTTCGATCTCCTCGTCGCCGAGAACGTCGCGGGCGGCATGCCACTCGAAGAAGCGCGCCGCGCCGCCAGGCGCGCTCTGGGCAACGTCGCGGTGCTCGAAGAGCAGTGTCGCGATCATCGGCGAGTGTCCTGGCTGCACGATCTCCGGCAAGACCTGTCGTACGGCCTGCGCGTCCTCACGAAGAACCGCGCGTTCACGGTCGTGGCAGTCGTGTCGCTGGCGCTCGGTCTTGGTGCCAACACGGCGACGCTGGGCGTGCTCCACACCCTCAGGGTGCTGCCGCTTCCCTTCCCGCACGCAGACCGGCTCGTGGTCCTGCGCACGTTCCCTGTCTCAAACCCCGGACAACTGACCGGGATCGGGCTGGGTGACTACCTGGCCTGGCGGGACCGCAGCCGCACCGTCGAAGCGTTCGGCATGTCGCTCGGGGCTCCCGGCGACCTCAGTGCCGAGCGCGGCGAGCCAGCGGAGCGGATCGATGGCTGCATGCTCGACGAGAGACTGGTCTCGGTTCTGGACCTTCGCCCGCTCCTGGGGCGGGTATTCACGGACGACGATCCTCGCTTCGGTACGCCGGGTTCCGTCATCGTCATCAGCCATCGTCTGTGGGCCGGGCGATACAGCGCGGACCCGTCCATAGTCGGCCGGCAGATCCGCCTGAACCGCTCCCTCGTGACAATCATCGGCGTCACGCCTCCGACTTTTTACTATCCCGACGACCGCATCGACTATTGGGCGCCGATGTGGACGCTCAAGCCGGGCGTTCGGGACGAGGCCCGTCTCTACAACGTGGTCGGCCGACTACGGCCCGGCGTGACCGTGGACGAGGCGGAAGCCGATCTCACGGCGATCACTGCCGGTCAGTGGGGAGTCCGCGCACGTCCGCTGCGCGACGTGCTGTTCGGATGGGCGACTGCTCCGCTCGTGACGGTCGAGGTGGCCGTTGGGCTCGTCCTTCTCATGGCGGGCGCGAACGTCGCGGCGCTGCTGCTCGCGAGGGGGACGGTGCGAGGCCCGGAACTGGCGCTTCGGATGGCGCTCGGCGCGGGACGTGGCCGTGTCATCCGTCAACTGCTCACCGAAAGCGTCCTCCTGTCGGGCATCGGCGGCGCTCTCGGCCTGTTCGTCGCCTGGGTAGGGGTCCGGGCCCTCAGAACCCTGGCGCCGCTGCCGGGACAGCCGGCAATCCCGTACGTCGCGATCGATGCGCGCCTGCTGGGCATCACGGTCCTTCTCGCGATAGGTACGGCCGTCGCCTTCGGGGTCGTGCCCGCTGTTCACAGTTCCCGTCTGAGGCTCATCGACGTGTCCAACGCTTTTCGGCGAGCCGGGACACGCGGCAGCCCGCAGTTCCTGCGGAGCGTGCTCGTCGCCGGCCAAGTTGCCGTGGCGTTCGTGCTCCTGATTGGCGGCGCGCTCCTGACGAACAGCTTCGCGCGTCTCACCTCGCGCGACCTGCACTTCGACCCCGCCAACCTGATGACGTTCGACTTTCGAGTGCCTCCGACCGAGTTCGTGCGTCCCGCCGGAACGCGTGGCGGGTCTGCGCAGTACGCAATCGGTTCCCTGCCCTCGGCGACGCTCGAGCGCGTGCTCGATCGGCTGCGCGCGCTGCCGGGGGTGGAGTCGGTGGCGGGCATCTCGCATCACCCGACCAACACACTCGTGCTCGCACGCGCACCCCTCACGGTCGAGGGCCGCGCCGAGCCGAGCGACGCCGACGGCACGCCGCCGGTCTACTTCCTCGTGACCCCGAACTTTTTCAGCACGATGAGAACGCCGCTCGTCAGCGGCCGGGAAATCGGTCCGGGGGATACGATGTCGTCGCCCTGGGTCGCCGTTGTGAACGAGACGCTGGCCCGCAAACTCTGGCCGGGCGAAGACGCGATTGGCCAACGGATTCGGCTGGACGTCTCCGCCGACGAACAGACGCGCGAAATCGTCGGGGTTGTCCGCGACATTCCAACCAGACGCGCACAGATCCAGGCCGATCCGGTGGTCTACGCGCCCTCCCGTCAGCAGCCGTCGACGTCCCGTGTGTCGTGGGTCGGTATCTTCGGTCGGATGACGTTCGTGCTGCGGACGGCGGGTGACCCGAGGAGTCTCGTCCCGGCCGTTCGACGCGCCGTTGCCGAGGTAGAGCCGGATCGGCCGCTCGCCAACATCTCTTCCGGGCGAATCGAGCGGTATCTCTGGCTCCGATACTCGTATGTCTTCGTGCTAGGAGTCTTTGCGATTGCCGCAACGCTCATCGCCTCGATCGGCGTGTACGGCGTCATGAGCTACGCCGTCGCCCAACGCAGCCGCGAGATCGCCATCCGCATCGTGCTCGGCGCGGACGCTCGCGACGTGTGCGCCGCCGTCGCCCGTCAAGCACTTGCGATCGTCGGCGTTGGGCTGGCCCTGGGGCTTACTGGCGCGTTGGGGATGACGCGCCTCATCTCGTCACAGTTGTGGGGCATCACGGCGACCGATCCCCCGACCTTTGCGGCGGTGGCCCTTGTGCTCAGCGGGGTTGCGGCAGCCGCCTGTCTGGTGCCGGTACGCCGCGCGCTGCTCACGGATCCGGTGTCGGTCCTGAAGGCCGAATAGTCGGCGCGACTTCGACCTCGCCGGTCCGCGCCTCTCCCTCAGACTCAGCGCTACTGCTTGTTGAAGACGGTCGTTGTGCTGAAATCGCCCTGGGGCGACTTGATCTCCCGCAGGATGGTCAGCACCTTGCCGTCATCGGACAGCTTCCACGAATCGTTGAAGTCCAAAGTGCTGCCCTGAAAGTCGACCTTGAACGCCGTCATGAGCGTCGTGCCATTCCATTTGCTCGTCGACTTCACCTCCTGCTGCTCACTGCCCCCCATCCGCATCTTGTTGACGTTCTCCTTGCCGTCCGTGGTGAGCATGCGTTCGTTGGTCGTCTCGCCCTGAGCTGTTTTCTGCGTCGTCACGATCTTGATGTTCGGCTCTTTGTGCTCGACGACGTGGACGACGGACTCTGGTGGTGGCAGCGGTCCGAAGTCGCTCTTGGCGAGGTCGATGTTCCACTTTCCCGTGAAGTTCGGTGTAGCGTTCTGCGCCCACGCGGCCGCAGCCAGCACGAGCGCGATACAGGTGGTCAACGTGGCTTTCTTCATGGCTGCGAGGTTACCACGGTCCGGGGCGGACATCCGGCGTCTCGGCCCGAGACCGTGGGGGCCTGCTAGCTGAACCGCTCTATCACTGCCGAACGATCTTCACGTCGTCGATCGCGGCCTCGACCAGGCTCGCACCAGCCGCGTCAGCGGCTTCGATCAGAATACGGATCGTCTGACCAGCAAACGCGCTGAGGTCGACGGTTGCCGTGGCCCAGACGCCGTCGTCATCGTTGGCATCTCCGAGCTCCTGGAACACTGTCGCCTGTGTCGCACCGGCGACCGACACCCTGAGGTAGTCAGCGCTCGACGAGTTCGATCCGTGCGCCAGGTAGTAGCTGAACGTCATCGTCAGAACGCCGGACTCGGGCAGCACGATGGCTGGAGATTGAATCGACGTGGAGCCGCCGTCGAGGTCGTAGCTTCCCGACGACGGGCCCGAGAGGCGTCCGGTGACGAGGTCGTTGACGCCGCTGACCGTCGTGCCAAGCTGTTTCAGCCCGTTCGACGATGTGGATTGCGGGTCGCCACGTTCCCACGTTCCGGTGGTGGCCGTGTCGGTGGCATTCGGGTTCCGCGTCCATCCCCGGTCGGTCTCGAAGGTATCCGAGAACACCTCTGTGACCGGCGATAGCTGCACGTTGACTACTGTGGCAGACGTCGCGCTGACATCGACGCGGCTGACCACCGGCGCGTATCCGTCCCGCGAGAACCGGACGTCATACGTTCCCGGCGGGAGGAACATGTGGTACGAACCAAACGAGCCACCGCTGCTGTTTGTTTCGCCATTGGCGAAGGCGACGCCCACCAGCTCGACCTTCGCGCCCAGCGGCGCGCCGGTGACCGCGTCGGTGACGTGGCCCGATACCGAAATCGGGCGTTCGAGTACGGAGAGGATCCCCGGCCACACCGTTGCTGCTTCGGTCAGGGCGCTTGCGTACGACGGCTGGAATTCCGTGTGCGTCTCGATGAGGAACGCATAGGCGCCGAGCCTGGCGAACTGCCATTGCTGGTGCTCGCCTTCCGCGCTGGGTACTCTCGTGTGTCCGCCGTAGCCGGACGTCTGCGAGAGCGCGGCGGCTTCCTGCTGCATCCATGCCGTGAAGGGATGGCTCAGGCACCGGTACGCGTAAAGGACCTCCCGCCCGTAGGAGTGGTAGTCGATGACCTTGGCGAACCGCTCGGTCTCGGACCAGGTCATCATCGTGCGGGTTTCCGCCTCCGAGGCGGCCGAGGGTCCCTTGTAGGTTTCGGACCCCACGCTGGTGCTGCCGGCGCAGGAGGTTCCCCATGCCTGCGGGTAGTTCCGGTTCTGGTCGACGCCAACGCCAGTCGGGAAGACGCGGCGGTTCTTTCTCCACAGGTTGTTCGTGGTGAAGACGTAGCTGTAGCCGTCGGGATTCCAGACCGGGGCGATCCAGATCTCGTGACTGTCTACGGCCGCGGTGATGCGAGGATCGTTGCCGTATCCGGCCGTAAGGCGATCGGCGGCGTCGAGCGCGATGACGGGCGTGCTGATCTCGCGCGCGTGGTGCGCGGCGGCAACGAGCATCGCCGGTTCGTCTTCGTCGACCGACACGCTGTCCGAAATCTTCAAGGCGTAGATATGCCGCCCTTCAAACGTGGGCGGCGTGCCGTAGGTCGCCGTCACATCGACGACCTGCGCGATCGCGGGGTACGCTGCGGAGATCTCGTAGAGCCTGGCATTGATGCCGTCGAGGTTGAGATAGCCCGCGGAAACCGCCGCCGCGGTTGCCATCAATTCCTGCCCCGACGCGGCCGCTCGCTCCGCGGCTGTCGCCTGCAACGGGCGCCCACGTTCGACCGAGACGATGGACAATCCGCTGCTGTGGAGGCCGTACAACTCGGTGCGTGACACTGCCACGTCGATCGTCGAGCTCGCAGGATCGCTTCCGAGGACGTCGTAACCGGAGCGCTCGAGGGTTTCGAGTAACGCCGCGAGATTTGACGTTTCGATACGCACGCGGAACTGAGGATCGTCGCCGACTTGCCCGGCGCTGATTGGACCTGTGGCACCAAGAACCGCTACGGAGACGAGCACTGCGAGAATGCGAGATGTCATATTTCCTCTCGATAGAGATAGAGTGGAGAGACTCCTACCGTCTGTGCTGAATCAGAACGTCTGCGTTGGATCTCATCGGCTCAGTTGCAAGAACGGCACCTCTGCGGCGCGCGAGACAATCCTCGCCGATCATCGTCACCCGCTCTGATTTGCGCCGGGCGCCCCCGCACGTTGCGGGCGGAAGCGCACGCCATGCCGACGCCGATGCCAGAATCGTTAGCGCGGTGCCAGATCTCGATTCTCCCAGCAAGTCTTCGAGCTCAGGAAAATCGAGAGCTGATCGTGGAGCCCTTGGTCAAGAGCATCATCACCGCGTCGAGGTGACGGAGTCGCTGCCAATCAACGATGCATACGGACGAGCTGCGGCGCGGCACTGCCGAATGCGCCTCGAGCGTTCATGCTAGACTGCCGCCGCGTCTGCGAGCGCCCCCGAACTTTCAGTGTCCACTGTAAGCGAGTCGATCGACTACACGAAGCTGCGGCAGGATTTCGTGCGAGCCGTCGCCCGGCTCTGCCCCGGCTGGCTGTCCAACCAGCGTGACGATCTCGTCCAGGCGGCCGTGATGCGCGTCATGCACATCGTGAGCAAGCAGACTGACAGCCCTGAGGGAGAATCGGCCTTCGCGTCGTCCTATCTGTACAAGGTTGCGCACAGCGCCCTGGTCGATGAGATTCGGCGAATGACGCGTCGACAGGAAACGGGCCTGGACGACGCCGCGGTGGATCGCGTTGCCCTCAACTTCCAGGATCCTGAGCGGGTCGCCGCGTCGCGTCAGATCGGTCAGGGCATTCAAGACTGTCTGTCGCGAATGCACCGTGACCGGCGCCTGGCCGTGACGCTGCACCTGCAGGGTCACAGTGTCCCAGACGCGTCCCGCGTGCTCGACTGGCCCGCGAAGCGCACCGAGAACCTCGTCTACCGGGGCCTGGCGGATCTGCGGGAGTGCCTGATGAGCAAAGGAATACAGCCGTGACTACCTCGCGGGACGCCGACGACAGATTGAAAGCAGCTTTTCAATCGCTCAGCGCCGTGGCGGGCGCCGACTGTTCTCGAGAGGAGATCGAACGTGTCTGGCAAGCCGTGTCCGGCGAGCTGCCCGCCGACGAGCGCCGCAACGTAGTGGATCGGATGGCCAGTCAGCCTGCCCTGGCTGAAGCGTGGCGGGTCGCACACGAGCTCCGCCTGGCCCAGCAGGAAGGCGCCCCGCGCGAGGCCGAGCCTGCCGCTCGATCCTGGACGCCTGCCTGGATAGGTCTGGCGGCCCTCCTCGTGTTGACCGTCGGCGTGGGCCTCGTGCAATTCAGTCGGCCCCCAGCAGACACGTTTCGTGACGCTGGAAGCTACGTCGTCGAGTCGCTCGTGCCATCGGACGCGACCCTCCCGCGGGACGCCTTCGTGCTGCGCTGGAAGCCGGGTCCTGAGGGATCCCGTTATGAAGTGCGAGTGACGACAGAAGATCTGCGCGTGCTGACGACAGCGGCCGACCTGACTTCGCCGGAGCTGACGCTTCCACGCGAGCTGTTGTCGGGCGTCGGGCCGGGCACAAGAGTGCTCTGGCAGGTCGTTGTGGCTCTGCCGGGCGGCGATACCGTCTCGTCTCAAACGTTCGTTGTCCGCGCGCAATGAACACAACCGGAGGAACGCGCAGGCAACTTTGAATGTCTGCGCCTTGTCAGAAAGGAATGAAGGAATGTCCAGGACCACTACGATGGGGTTTGGGTTGCTGCTGGTCGGGGTCATTGCGGGCGCGGCTGGCGCCCAGGTCGTTGAGAGCCTTGCACGCCCCCACTTCTTGAACTCGGGCCTGTTTACATTGGCGGCCGATGAGGTGGTGCACTTCAATGTGACACTCGACGACGGGCGGGGTCCAGAGGCCCGAGTGCTCCTGCAGCTGTTTGATGAGAAGGGGGACGTCGTAAAGCGTCAGGACGTTTCTCTCGTGCCCGGTCAGTCCGCGACACTCGATCACCCCGGACCCGGAGTGTTTCGCGCACATGCGCAGATCGTCGAGCCCAGCAACATCCAGCTAGGAGCTCGCAGGATTGTCGTCGGCACGGTCGAGATCCTTGGTAGTGGTGTCGCTGGCGTCGAAGCCCGGTCGATTGTAGGCGGGCCGCTCGTAGCCGGGTTGCTCGATATCGCGATTCCCCGTCGCTTCGTGTGCAGCAGCGACGACGGCGGCGGGAACGGCCGTCTGCCAGACTAGAACGGCGGACTACACGGGCCACGGACAACACGGACAACACGGAATGACGCCAACGTGACGACGAGGCTTCGCTCGATCGTTCGGCTTGGTGGCGCAGCGGCGCTGGCGGCCCACGTGCTGACCACCGTCGCTGCGACTGCAGACGATCCGTTCGCGAAGTGCTCGGAGCAGTTCGCACGGAAGCCGGACGACTACGAATCGGCGTACTGCTTCTTCGAGGTGACGCTGCAGAAGAGCCTGTGGGAAGAAGGAGCTCGCCTTTTCGACGGTCTGATCGAGAAGCATCCCACGAACCTCTGGTTACCGCTGGCGTACGGTCACGTCTATCGCGGCCGCGATCCTCAGCGTGCCGAGGCGCTCTATCGCCGATCGGCTGACGGATTTCAACGGGCCGGCCATGCCGAAGGCGAGATCCTGGCTCGCAGCAACCTCCGGAACTTCCTCTTCCCGAAGGGCCGCGTTGAGGATGCGACCCGTGAGACCGAGCGCGTGGCCGAGCTCGGCCGGTCCGTCAGCGATCCGCTGCTGAAAGCGCGGGCCTGGACGCTCGAAGCGACGCACGTTCAGGACAGCGGCGGCGACCTGAGCCTTGCCTACAGGCTGCTGAAACAGACCGAAGGCAGCATCTTCCCTGACGGGCCCTATCGGCTCAAGCGCAGCACTCTGAACTCTCTGGGGCTCGTCGCGTTTCGACTGGGCCGGCTCGATGAAGCGCTCACGGTCTTTCGGAAGCTGGATGCCCTTGCAGGGGCCGAGGGTGAGGGGCTCGCGCAGGCAAACGCGCAGTACAACATCCTCAACACCTCGTCGCTCAAAGAGACGCTGCTGCCTTCGCCAGGGGCGAAGGACCGGCTGATGCGCCTCGCCGAGCGCTCGCTCGCGACCGCCACCGCCGCGCAGAACCGGGACATGACGCTCAAGACCCATCGCGCGCTTGCCGAGCTCCTCATGAAGGAACCTGGCGCCCGCGCAAAAGCGCTCGCACACGTGGACGGCTGCCTCGATCTTGCCGCAACCCTGCGCCAGCCGCATGACGAAGCCGTGTGCTCCTGGGTGAAGGCGTCGATACTCCAGGACTCGGCTCCGAAAGAGGCGCGCGCGGCGGAGCTCCGCGCCCTCGATGCGACCGAACGGGCGCACAGTCCACGGACCCAGGCCTACAGTGCGCGGCGGCGCATGCGCCTCAGTTGGGAGGGCAAGCCCCGTTCACAGGCGATCCAGGATTCCCTCGGCGCGATCGACTCGGTCGAAACCCTCAGGAGCCTGCAGGATGATTCCGAGGGAAGCGCAGAGCAGTTCTCGACCTGGACGTCCGACTATCTCTGGCTCTCAGGACGCCTGCTGCAGGACGCAAAGGACGGCGATCTGGACCTGGCCTTCTCGATCACCGAACGCATGCGGGCCAGGTCGCTCCTCGACAAGCTCGAGCGCTCGCGCCCGGTACTGGATCCGAAGAGCCCGGTCGTCAAGAGCAGGCGCGAGCTGCTCGAAGGCATCGCCGCGGTGCAGCGCCGACTGATGAATCCTGGCCTCGCTGACGAAGAACGGCGCACGACGCTCCAGCAGCTTCAGGACCTCGAACTGCGAGAGCGCGAGGCACGCCGGCAAATCGGGATCGCCTTTCCTGACCGGGAAGCGTTGACGCCATCGTTCGCCAGTCTTAGCGCGCTACAGACAACGCTTGGCGCGAACGAGGCGCTGCTCTCGTTTCAAGTAGGGCTCTGGGAGACCTTCGACGGAGAGTTCGGCGGCGGCGCGTGGCTCATCGCGCTGACAAGGCAGCAGCGAACGGTGCATCGGGTGCTCGACCGTGGCCAGCTCGCGCCGATGGTCCCTGTTTTCACGGGGCTCATCGAGAGAACGGATGGGCTCGACGCGCGGTCAGCCGTGCGCCTCTACGACGCACTGCTGGCCGATGCCCTGCGGCAGCTTCCTCCGGGCATCGAACGACTGATCATCGTCCCCGACGGTCCCCTTCATCATCTTCCTTTCGACGCGCTGAGAGCTGGACCGGAAGGCGACGCCCTCGCGAGTCAGTACGAGTTGATCGTCGCGCCGTCGGCGACATTGTGGCGCCACTGGCGTGAGAAATCGCCTCGCATGGCGACGCGCAGAACTCTCGCGCTTGCGGACCCGGTGCTCGAGGTGTCGACAGGCGTCGACGCATCGGAACGAAACGCGACGCTCCAGCGCGGGATGCGGCTGGGCCGCCTGCCCTACGCCCGACGCGAGAGCAGTGCGATCGAACGGCATCTTGGTGGCGTCGACGCGCTGGTTGGATCGCGGGCGTCGGAGAAGGCGTTGAAGGAACGGGACCTTCGGAACTACGACATCCTTCACTTTGCCGTCCACGCCGTCGCCGACGAAGCACGCCCGGAGCGTTCGGCTGTGCTCCTCTCCCCGGGAGCCGCCAACGAGGACGGTCTTCTCCAGACTCGCGAAATCGAAGGACTCGATCTTGAGGGGCGGATTGTCATCTTGTCGGCGTGTCAAACGGCCTCCGGAGCCATTCTGAGCGGCGAAGGGGTGCTGAGCCTGGCACGAGCCTTTTTCGAGGCCGGCGCCAGTGCGGTGATTGGAAGCCGGTGGCCGATTCGCGACGACGACGCGGCGGCGCTATTTGAAGCGTTCTATCAAGGCCTCGGACAAGGCGCGTCTCTGTCGGAAGCGTTGAAGCAGGCAAAGGCGCAGGCCATCGGCGCCAATCGTCCCGCCGCCGCATGGGCGAGCCTCGTGCTTCTCGGGGACGGCAATTTCCGTCCGTTTCCTGGCGGGCGGCTCGTGCCGCCCGAAAAACGATGGCCGTCGGCGGCCGTCCTCGCCCTTCTCGCCCTGCCAGTCGCCGTTTTGGTCTGGCGATTCGCCCGACGTTCCCCTTCCACCTCAGCCCGCTGAGTTTGTCCCGTCGGCCGGCGTGAGGGGATTGGCGATTCCCGGCGTTTGTAATGCAGGAGATAGCCATGATGCCCACAGTCATCCAATTGCAGGCGCCAGTCAGGAGTTTCTCGAGCCGCAGCTTTGTCGTCGACGGGACCGTGGAAGGCCTCCGCGAGGGAACACTCGACTCCCCTCGCCTGTTGAGTATTGAAGACGCGTGGCTGCGAGGAATCGTGTCCCGGGATCCTCATGTCAACGTCCTCGTGCAGTGCTCCGACGTCTCAATCACGTCGGCCTTCTCGGAAATGGCCGAGCTGTGCACGCGGACGCCCTGCATCCGGACCCTTCCGGGCGCGCTCCGTCTTCCGGAAAACGCCGACGCTCCATTGCTGATAGGCGACGTCTCGACCTTGATGCTGGAGCAACAGATCGATCTCTACGATTGGCTGGACCGTTTCAGCGGGTTGATGCAGGTCGTGTCCGTGACGTCGGTGCCTCTCTGGTCGATGGTCCAACGGGGTCGATTTCTCGAAGGCCTGTTCTACCGCCTCAATGTGGTGAGTCTGACCGCGAGCCCGGGGAATCACTGAGTGTTCCCCGGCGCCGTCTGCTTCCAACGCACGCTGCGATAATCAAGTCGCGCAGGCGCCGCCATGACTAAGATCTAGTTCGAGGTCTGTTCCACCCTCCGCCCGGGAGCGGCCCACGCCGACTCTCCCGCCGTTTTGCACGCGACGTCGTTGTAGCGGCCGAACGTCTCGCCTTTATGCTGCCGACACATCCAGTCTTGCGTCTTTCGCCGCGTCGATCACGCGTCCGAGGATATCGATGGTGCAGGCTCTCTCGCGCCGGACCGTTCACATGCAATAATCCCGCGCAGGTCTGAAGACGACGGCCAAATTCCGGGCTCCTCACCAAGTCGAGAGGACGGTTGATGCTTGAGACCGAGAGCAACTTTGGCGAGTTCAGGTTACTGCTCGAAGAGTTGTGCTGTGACTTGTGCCGCTTCGAACACGTGATCAGGGATGGTCTGGCCCCCGAGGCCGTTCGCATCGACCGCGAGTACTGGCTCGCGTCGTCTGGAGCGTTTGCGGATATCAGGGTTGCGCCGTCGGGTCAGCCTCCGTACTTCGTCGAAGTGAAGTACGGCTACACGAATGACAAGTTGGTCCGCAATCTGGTCCGCAAATACGCATCACCAGCCAGCACCAATGCTGCCGCTGCGAAGAAAGTCGTCCTGGTTGTTGACCGCGCCTCTCGTCCAGGTTGGAAGCTCCTCGAGCAGGAGCTGGCGTCGCGTCTGCACCAGGGGCTTGCGCTCGAGGTCTGGGATGAGGACCGGCTGCTGTCGCGGCTGGCCGACGGTTTTGGCATCAGCGTCCCGGAAATCACGGCCGAGAACCTGCTGGACGTGCGGCAGGCGATTGACCGTGCGAAGGGCTTCCACGCATTTGGCGGATCATCGTTCAGCGAGTACGAACATGATCCACTCAAGGCGGACCTGCTCTGGCACTTCGGATTCTGGCGACTCAAGCAGCTTCGAAGTACCGGCCGTTTGACGCCGCGCGACGTCCTCCCGCCAGGATCGTACCAAGCCGTTGCGGTGTTGCTGGCCGATCTCTGCTCATTCTCGAGCTATGTCCGCGACACCAGCGATGCCGAGATCGTGCGCGAGAGCCTGACGGCTTTCTACTCGAAAGCACGGTATCAAATCATCAACAACGGGGGAATGCTGTACCAGTTCGCTGGCGACGAGGTCATCGGGCTCTTCGGCATCCCTGATCATCCTCGTGAGTTCACCGATGCTGTGCTGGACACGGCCCGCGCCCTCTGCAGAATCGGTGAATCGGTGTCGCAGCGTTGGCAGCGGCGGATTGATCGGGTGCAGAGTGCCGCTGGCCTGCATGTGGGCGTCGCGCTTGGGGATCTCCAAATTGTCTCGTTGCGTCCGTTCAGCCGCCTGCACGTCGGTGCGATTGGCGACTGCATCAATGTCGCCGCGCGGCTCCTGACCCTGGCGGGTCCGAGTGAGGTCGTTCTCAGCAACGCCTTTCACCAGAGACTCGAGGAGCACAGTCAGGTACGTTGCCATGAAATCGAACCTATAGACGCGCGAAATGTGGGACGCATCAGGGCGTGGAAGCTGGCCCAACCGGCTGAACACGCGTGAAGTTAAAGCTTCCTTAACGACTCGGTAGCGCCGCTCGCTATGCTCCTGATCAGCCACGATGGGCGATGCCGACCTGACCCGCATGTTGCGTCTTCAGAAACGCGGTGGCGAAACGGAGACCCAGTATGAGGTCTGGTCCGCCAACCGATCGAGAACACGATTCTGGCGAACCGCATATGGTCCCTTACTGCTGCCACCCACCACCCAGTGCGCGGTACAGTTGAACCAGCGCCTGCAGTTCGTTCCGCCTGGTTTGCACGAGCACTAGTTCGGCCTCGAACAGGTCCCGACTTGCGTCCAACGCGTTCAGGAGGGTGTCGATTCCGCCCGTGTACCGCACGTAGGACATGCGCTGTCGATCCTGCAGCGCCCCGACCAGCAGTTCCTGTTTCGCGCGAATCTCCCGCACTTTTTGATGCTCGACGAGCGCATCCGCTACTTCCCGGAACGCCGTCTGAATCACTCGTTCATACTGGATGAGCGAGATTTGTTGCTGCGCTTCGGCTAGCTTCACATTCGATCGGAGGCGACCCGCGTTGAAGATGGGCTGTGTGACCTGAGGCACGAACTGCCACACTCTCATGGGACCTGTGAAGAGGTTGGACAGCTGGTCGCTTTGAAAACCCAGCAACCCTGTGAGGCTGATCCGGGGGAAGTACGCCGCTTTGGCGACACCGATGATCGCGTTGGCCGC
>Ga0184612_10000238_pt1 | contig 24511 bp, 22 predicted proteins | sample PLM3_60_coex_FD_133163 | JGI IMG/M metagenome (GOLD analysis project Ga0184612, IMG submission 133163) | Groundwater sediment microbial communities from an aquifer in East River, Colorado, USA - PLM3_60_coex | ecosystem: Environmental > Terrestrial > Soil > Riparian zone | place: USA: East... | reverse complement strand
TCATCTTCAGGCCGAGGATGTCGTAGTCCTTGTGCGGGCCCGCCCCCACGATCTCGGTGAAGGACGCCAGCCCGATCCCGACGAGCTCGCCGCGGGCCCGGGCCTCCTCCTGCTCCTTTCGGAGCTCCCGGTAGCTCACCTTCTCCAGGGCCATGTTCATGGCCGCGTGGTAGTCGCCGGAGTCGTACACGAACCCCGTCGCCGACGTGTACGGGAACTGGTCCTTGTCGATGAAGTTCTTCAATCGAAGGTCGGCCGGATCCATGCCGAGCTCGTACGCGGCGTTCTGCACCAGCCGCTCGATCAGGTACGAGGCCTCGGTGACCCGGAACGAGCACCGGTACGCCACGCCACCGGGCGCCTTGTTCGTGTACGCGCCGTCCGCGGTGACGTGCGCGGCCGGAAGGTCGTAGGAGCCGGTGACGATGTGGAACAGCCCCACCTTGAACTTCGACGGCTGTGCGTCGGCATGGAACGCCCCCTCGTCGGCCAGGAGCGACACCCGGAGGCCCGTCATCGTCCCGTCGTCCTTCAGGGCCATCTCCCCGTGCATGTGGAAGTCCCGGGCGAAACCGGTGGAGATGAGGTTCTCGGTCCGGTCCTCGATCCATTTCACCGGGCGTCCGAGCAGCAGCGACGCGGCCGTGGCCACGACGTACCCCGGGTAGACCGGGACCTTGTTCCCGAACCCGCCGCCGATGTCCGGGGACACGATGCGGATGTTCTCCTCGGGCAGCCCGGCCACCAGTGCGAACACGGTCCGGATGGCGTGGGGAGCCTGCGAGGTCATGTAGATCGTGGCCTGTCCGGTGGCCGGGTTGATGTCGGCCACGCAGCCGCAGGTCTCGACCGGTGCGGGGTGGGACCGCGGGTAGAAGGTGTCGAGCGCGACCACCACGTCCGCTCCGGCGAACGCTTTGTCCGTGGCGTCCTTGTCGCCCGACTCCCAGTGATAGATGTGGTTTGAGTCCTGGCCCTCCTTGTCGGTGCGGATGACCGGAGCGTTCGGCTCCATGGCTCGCTGCGGCGTCACCACCGGCTCGATGGGCTCGTACTCCACGGCGATCAGCTCGAGCGCGTCCTTGGCCGTGTAGACGTCCTCCGCGATCACCGCGGCCACCTCCTGCCCCTGGAACCGGACCTTGTCCGTGGCCAGCACGGCCTGCGTGTCGCCCGACATCGTGGGCATCCAGGCCAGGTTGTGCTGGGCCATCAGCTCACCGGTCACAACCGCGACCACGCCGGGGATGGCCTGGGCCTTGGCGGCGTCGATGCCGGTGATCGTGGCGTGCGCGTAGGGGCTGCGGAGGATGGCCATGTGGAGCATGCCCGGCAGCTTGATGTCGTCGATATAGGTGCCCTTACCCTGGATGAACCGGTCGTCCTCCTTGCGCTTGACCCGGTGTCCCAGGCCGCGGATCTCCTCGGTCTCGGTTGCCATCGATGGCTCCCTCTCTAGACCTTCGCCGGCTCGGTCGCGCCGGCCTTGATCCGGGCGGCGTGCTGGATGGCCTTCACGATGTTCATGTAGCCGGTGCACCGGCAGATGTTGCCGGAGATGGCCCACCGGACATCCTCGTCGGAGGGGTCCGTGTTGCGTTCGAGGAGGGCTTTTCCGACCAACATCATCCCTGGGGTGCAGAAGCCGCACTGGAGGCCGTGCTCCTCCTTGAACGCTACCTGGATCGGATCGAGCTGTCCGTCTGTCATGATTCCCTCGACCGTCGTGACCTCCCGCCCGTCCGCCTGGACGCCGAACAGCGTGCAGGATTTCACCGGCGTCCCGTCCAGCAGCACCGTGCAGGCCCCGCAACTCGTCGTGTCACATCCTTCGTGGGTCCCGGTCAGGCCGAACGTCTCCCTGACCAGGTGGACCAGCAGGAGTCGGGGATCGACGTCGGCGGTTCGCTCCGTCCCGTTGACTTTGACGCTGATGTGCATGCTTGCCCCCCGTCAGGCCGCGCGAGCCATCTCGACGGCGCGGGCCAGACCACGCCGCACGAACACCTCAACCACGTGGCGCTTGTACTCGGCCGAACCGCGGACATCCGCGAAGGGAGTACACGCCGCGGCGGCCAGTCGGCCGGCCTCGGCGAATAGCTCCTCGCTGGGCTCCTTGGCGGCCAGCGCCGACTCGGCTTCGGCCGGCTGGATGTTCTTGGTCCCCACCGCGGTGAGGCCGATCCCGGCCCGACCGATCGTCCCGTCCTCCATCGACACGTGGACGGCGGCGGCCACGGTGGCGAAGTCCCCCACCTTCCGTTCGAGCTTCATGTACGCACCCCCGGTCCTCGGGCCGGGCGCCGGCACTCGAACCTCGGTCAGGATCTCGTCGGAGGACAGCGCGGTGGTGAAGATGTCCTGGAGGAAATCCGCGATGGGGATCTCGCGCTCGCCGTGCGCACTGTGGGCCACTACGCTCCCGCCGACGGCGAGCATCACCGATCCCCAGTCGCCGGCCGGATCGGCATGGGCAAGCGAACCCCCCACCGTCCCCAGGTTGCGAACGATGGGATCGGCGATCTGCGGTGCAGCCGCGGCGAGCGTGGGATAGCGAGCCGAAATCAGATCCGACCCCGCCATCTGGTTGTGGCGGACCAGCGCGCCGATCCGGAGCGACCCGCCGTCCTCCCGGATGCCGTCGAGGCCCGGGACGCGGTTCACGTCGATCAGGTGGGCGGGAGCGGCGAACCGGAACTTCAGCAGCGGGATCAGGCTCTGTCCTCCAGCGAGGACCTTTGCCTCATCGAGGCTGGACAGCAGCTGGACCGCCTCGTCCAGCGAGGACGGCCGGTGGTACTCGAACGGTGCCGGCAGCATGCGGACCTCCCCCAGGTCTACGGACGAGCAGCGCTCCCGGACGGCGGGGCCATTATCGCTCCGCGCTATCGTCGTTGGGAAATGGGGGATCCCGCGAGGACGTCGAACCGGCGCTTCTGGCTGGTCGTGGGTCTGATGGCGGCGGCCAGCGCCGTCCTCCTGGTCCTGATCCTGCTCAACCGGCCGGCGGCCGAGCGCGCCTCGGAGTTCACTGCCCGGGACAACCTGCGCACTGCCCTCGCGGCGGCGGAGACCGTGCGGGACGAGGAGGGCACGTTCGGCGCCGCGAGCGCGCTCCGCCTGCGTCAGGCCGAGCCCGACCTGCTGTTCATCGACCCCGATGAGTCCTCGAACAACGCCGAGGTCATCAGCGTCCTGACCACCGACTCGATGTGGGCGGCGGCTGCCCGGGCCGAGACCGGGGCCTGCTTCTGGCTCCGGGCCCGGCCGAGCCGGCCGACGGTCTATGGTCGCGGCACCGACTGCAGTGGGAACGCGGCAGGCGCAGGGGCACCCGCCGCCTGGCCTACGCCCTGATCGATTTCCCGCTCCTGGGCGGACCGGGCTAGTATCCGAGCTCTGAGCGGGTTGGCGAAAGGGGGACGCCCGTGGCGCGGGTCGAGGTCACCGTCAACGGGGCCATGCGGGAGGCCGACGTCGAGCCCCGCACGCTCCTCGTGTACTTCCTCCGGGAGTCCCTCGGGCTCACCGGCACCAATGTTGGATGCGACACCTCCTCCTGTGGCGCGTGCACCGTGCTGCTCGACGGCGAGTCGATCAAGTCGTGCACGATGCTCGCCGTCCAGGCCGACGGGCGAGAGGTGACGACGATCGAGGGTCTCGCGTCGAACGGAGAGCTCCACCCGCTCCAGGAGTCGTTCCACCGCAATCACGGGCTGCAGTGCGGTTACTGCACGCCGGGAATGATCATGGCCGCGGTCAGCTATCTGAAGGAGAACCCGAAGCCCACCGAGGAGGAGGTCCGGGAGTCGCTAGAGGGGAACCTGTGCCGGTGCACCGGCTACCAGAACATCGTGAAGTCGATCCTGGACGCCGCCGGGCAGCTGAGCGGCGCGAAGTCGTAGGGGGCCGAGATGGCGAAGACAGAATCGCGCGTGACCGGCACTCCAGTCCTTCGCAAGGAAGATCCGGAGCTCCTGACCGGACAAGGGAAGTACGCCGACGACCTGTCCGCCCCGGGCGTGCTTTGGATGCACGTCGTGCGCAGCCCCTATGCGCACGCGAGGATCGGCCGGGTCGATCTGTCGAAGGCGCTCGCGATGCCGGGCGTGGTCGCGGCCTTCTCCGGCCAGGACCTGGCCGATGATTGGGCCGGGCCGCTGCTCATGGCCTGGCCGGTGACTGAGGACATCAACAACCCGCCGCACTGGCCACTGGCCAAGGACAAGGCCCGGTACCAAGGGGACGGCGTCGCCGTGGTCGTGGCCGAGACGCGGGGCCAGGCCGCCGACGCGGCGGAAGTCGTCGAGGTGGACTACGAGGCGCTGCCCGTCGCGGTGGACATGGAGGCAGCGCTCGGGAGCGGCGCTCCCCTCGTGCACGAGGAATTCGGAACGAACAAGTGCTACACATGGACCCTCACCAACGGCGATGTGGACAAGGTGTTCTCCGAAGCCCCCGTCGTGGTGAAACAACGGAACGTGATTCGGCGGCTGATCGCCAACGCCATCGAGCCGCGCTCGGTCTTGGTCGAGCCGACCCCCGCGACCGGGCGTTTCACGTTGTGGTCGTCCACCCAGATCCCTCACGTCCTGCGGACGGCCATGACCCTTGCGACGGGCATCCCCGAATCCCGGCTGCGGATCGTCGCACCCCGCGTGGGTGGCGGGTTCGGGTCAAAGCTCCAGGTGTATCCGGAGGAGGCGGTCGCCCTGGAGCTCGCCAAGAGGGTCGGACGTCCCATCAAGTGGACCGAGACCAGGTCCGAGGGGTACCTGGCCACCCACCACGGTCGGGATCAGGTCCAGGACATGGAGTTGGCCGCGGACGAGGATGGGAGGATACGCGGCTATCGAGCCCGGATCCTCGCCAACATGGGCGCCTACCTCAGGATCATCGCTCCGGGCACTCCCGTCCTCGGGGCCTTCCTGTTCTGCGGATGCTATGGCGGGGAGGCGTACCAGATCGAGATCACGGGAGTCTTCACCAACACCACCCCGGTCGACGCCTACCGAGGAGCCGGAAGACCCGAATCGGCGTACGCCATAGAGCACGTGATGGACGCCCTCGCTCGACGCGTCGGCAGGGACCCGGTGGAGATCAGGCGGATGAACTTCGTTCCGCCGTTCACTGAACCCACAGCGTCGATCGGGGGCCTGACGATCGACTCGGGCAACTACCCGGCCACCTTGGACGAAGCCCTCGACCTCGTGGGGTATGACCAACTGCGGAAGGAGCAGCAAGTCCGCCGGGAACAAGGCGATCGCACGCAGATCGGCATCGGCTTCTCGACGTACCTCGAGAACTGCGGATGGGGGCCTTCACGCATCATCGGAGGAGTCTTGAAGTACGCGGGCGGAGGCTGGGAGGCCGCAACGGTCCGATGCCACCCAACCGGGAAAGTCGTCGTGGTCACCGGAACCACCCCCCACGGTCAAGGCGGTCAAACGACGCTCGCTCAGGTCGTGGCCGACGATCTCGGCATCCCGGTCGATGACATCGAGGTCCTGTTCGGGGATACCGATATCGCACCGAGCGGCTGGGACACCTATGGCAGTCGAAGCGCTGCCGTGGGCACGCCTGCCGTTCACCAGGCCGCGATGAAGATCGTGGAAAAGGCACGCAAGATCGCGGCCCACGAGCTGGAGGTGGCGGAGGAGGACCTCGAGTACGAGGCGGGGACCTTCACCGTGAAGGGGGCGCCCGACAAGACGAAGACCATGGCGGCTCTTGCTTTCTCGGCCTGGACGGCCCACAACCTCCCCGAGGGTCTGGAACCCGGGCTCGAGGAGACAGCGTTCTTCGATCCGAACAACCTGGTGTTCCCCTTCGGTGCCCACATCTGTGCGGTCGAGGTGGACACGGAAACCGGCGAAGTCGGCGTATTGAAGTACGTTGCCGTCGACGACGTGGGAACGATCATCAATCCCCAGATCGTGGAAGGTCAGGTGATGGGGGGAGTTCTCCAAGGGATCGCGGAAGCCCTTTCCGAGGAGGCCGTCTACGACGAGAACGGAACGCTGCTGAGTAGCTCCATGACCAACTACCTGGTCCCCGCAGCCACCGAGGCGCCTGTCGTGACGGTCGGGAGTCATGTCACGCCATCGACCACGAACGAACTCGGGATCAAGGGCGTTGGCGAGACTGGGACCATCGCATCACCCCCGGCCGTGGTCAATGCCGTCGTCGATGCCCTTTCGCACCTTGGGGTCACGGATATCGAGCGGCCGGCCACGCCGGAGCGGGTGTGGAGAGCCGTCCGACAGGCCACAGGGGGTGCGGCATGATCCCGGCGCCGTTCGACTACGCCCGGGCCGAGTCGGTTGACCACGCCATCGAGCTCCTGTCGGACAACGACGAGGCGAAGATCATCGCCGGAGGCCACTCCCTCCTCCCGCTCATGCGGCTCCGCCTGGCCAGGCCGCCCATGCTGGTCGACATCTCGCGCATCGGCGACCTCGGGTACATCCGCGAGGACGGCTCGCAGGTCGCCATCGGCGCCCTGGCCCGGCACCACGACGTGGCCAACAGCGAGGCGCTCCGGGAGCTGGCTCCGATCGTGGCGTACACCGCGAGCCTCATCGGGGATCCCCAGGTCCGACACCTCGGAACGATCGGCGGCTCGTCCGCCCACGCGGACCCCGCATCTGACATGCCCACGGTCCTCCTGGCCCTTGGCGCCGACCTCGTCATCCGGGGGCCGAAGGGGAAGTCGCGAACCGTCACGGCGGCCGACTTCTTCAAGGGCCTGTTCGAGCCCGACCTGGCATCGAACGAGGTGCTTTCGGAGATCCGGGTCCCGAAGACCACGGGGCGCGGATGGAGCTACCTGAAGTTCCACCGCCGGGCCCAGGACTGGGCCATAGTCGGGGTGGCCGCCCTAGCCGGCGATGGGGCCGGTCCCGCCATCGCGCTGACGAACATGGGGGAGCGGCCCCTCCGCGCCGCCGGCGCGGAGCAGGCTCTGGCCGGGGGAGCGGATCCGGCGACCGCGGCCCAGCGAGCCGACGAAGGCACCAGCCCGCCATCGGACACGTTCGGAAGCGCGGAGTACCGGAAGGAGCTGTCGAAGGTCCTCGTGCGCCGGGCCCTCGAGGAGGCCATGTCCCGGTAGTCGAGCGAAGGCTTTGACGCCCGAACGCTCGTCTGCGTAGATGGACGCCATGCCGCCCCTGGCCGCACCGAAGCTGGACTTCGGAAGCTGGTTCGACAACAACGGGGTCAAGGTCATCGCGATCGTGGTGGTCGCGATGGTGGTGTCCGTCGTGACCCGATTCCTGGTCCGGCGGTTCCGCCGCAAGCTGGAGGGCAAGCCCAGCCTGACCCAGGAGCTGAACCTCCAGCGGGCCACCACCCTTGCCCACGCCCTGTCCACCGCGGTGGTGGTGATCATCTGGGCGATCGCCGTCCTCCTCGTCCTGGGAACCCTGGACGTCCCCCTCGCGCCGTTCCTGGCCAGCGCGGGGGTCGCCGGCGTGGCGCTCGGATTCGGGGCCCAGAGCCTCGTCAAGGACACCCTGTCGGGGTTCTTCATCCTGCTGGAGAACCAGTTCGGCGTGGGGGACGTGATCGAGGTCCAGACCACGGCCGCCCCCGTCTCGGGCAAGGTCGAGGACCTCACGCTCCGGATCACCACTCTTCGGGCCTTCGACGGCACGCTGCACGTCGTTCCGAACGGCAACATCCAGGTCGTGTCGAACAAGTCGAAGGGGTGGGCCCGCGCAATCGTCGACGTCCGGGTTGCCTATGGAGAGGACGTGGATCGAGTCCGCGAGGTCCTCGAGGAGCTGTTCGAGGAGATCCGCAAGGACACGGTCCTGAAGGAATGGATCATGGAAGGACCGAGCATCCTCGGTGTGGAGAGCCTGGCCGACTATGCGCTGGTGGTGCGGGTGGTCGCGGACACCAGGCCCTCCAAGCGGTGGGACGCCGAGCGCCGCCTTCGGGAGCGCATCACGCGGCGCCTCTCCGAGCGCGGGATCCGAGTGCCGTTCCCGCCGGCCGTCTCACCGAGGCCGGACGACGCCTCCGCCACAGGCTCCCTTCCCTAAAGACGACGCCTGCTCCGGAGTCCCCTCCGGGTATGTCGAGGAGCCGCTACCCTTGGATCGTGATGGGCGGGCTGCCGTTCGACTCGGTCCAGGAGCTCCAAGCGGGACTCCGCGGGGAGAGCTATCTCGCGGATCGCGGGCTGGCCACGGCGATCTATCTCGCTGTGTCGCTCGACAGACCGTTGTTGCTGGAAGGCGAGGCCGGTGTGGGCAAGACCGAGGTGGCCAAGGCGCTCGCGTCGCTCCTGTCCCGCGAGCTCATCAGGCTTCAGTGCTACGAGGGCATCGATGCGTCCCAGGCGCTCTACGAGTGGAACTACTCGCGCCAGCTGATCGCCGTTCGGGCCATGCAGGATGGGACGGCGGAGACTCATGTGGAGGACCTGTTCGGGCCGGAGTACCTCGTCGAACGGCCGCTGCTCGCAGCGATCCGCTCGGGCTCCAAGGCAGTGCTGCTGGTGGACGAGCTCGATCGAGCCGACGACGAGTTCGAGGCGTTCCTGCTCGAGATCCTGTCCGAGTTCGCCGTTACCATCCCGGAGATCGGTCGGGTGGTGGCGGAGGAGCCCCCGGCCGTCGTCGTCACGTCCAATCGGACCCGCGAGCTGCACGACGCCCTGAAGCGCCGGTGCCTTTACCACTGGATCGACCACCCCTCGCTCGAACGCGAGGTTGAGATCGTTCGAACGCGTGCACCGAGCGTGTCCGAGGCCATGGCCCGCGAGGTGGCCGGGGCTGTGGCTCGCCTTCGGTCCCTGGATGTATCGAAGCGTCCGGGCGTGGCCGAGACGATCGACTGGGCCAACGCGTTGTCCTTCCTCGGCGTCGAGCGCCTGGACGAGGGCACCGCGAGGGAGACGCTTGGTGCGGTGCTGAAGGATCACGAGGATCAGGAGTTGGCCGAGTCGCGGCTCGCCGAGGTGGTCGGCGACGCCGACGACTGAGCCCGAGGACCTCGAGGGCCTCGATCGGCTGATCGGATTCGGCCGAGATCTGCGGCGGCGTGGCCTGCCCGTCGGCACCGGCCGGATCGTCACGTTCTGCCGGGCAGCGGTGGCGCTCCTGCCACTACGTCGTGAGGACCTGTACTGGGCGGCCAGGGCCTCGCTCGTCTCGAGGCCCGAAGATCTCGAAGCGTTCGACCTCGCTTTCGACGAGTACTTCGGGGTGGGGGATGGGTTCCCGGCGGTCGCCAGCCTCGTGGTGCCGGGGACGCCAGCAACCTCACCCGAGGCCCAATCGGCGGGTGAGGTGATGGCGGCGGCGGGCCTGGTCGCTGGGAGATGGAGGGCCGCCGGCGAGGCCGAGGAGCCAGAAGGGGAGACGGCGCTTCGCATCGTGGCCAGCGCGACCGAAGTGCTTCGGAAAAAGTCCTTCGCCGACCTCTCTGAGGAGGAGCGCCGGCGCGTGGCCCACCTCATCCGTCGGCTCGCGGTGTCGGCCCCGGTCCGCACCACCCGGCGCCTTCGCCCCTCTCCGACGGGGGATCGGTTCGACATGCGCCGGACGCTGCGGAGGTCGCTTCGGACCGAAGGCGAGCCGTTCCACAGGGCCTGGCGGGGCCGTGGAAGCCGGAGCCGGCCGCTCGTCCTGATCCTCGACGTGTCGGGATCGATGGGTCCCTACTCCCGAGCCCTGATGCAGTTCGCGTTCGCGGCCATGGCGGCGGGACGAAAAGTGGAGGTGTTCTGTTTCGGGACCAGGCTCACTCGCATCACCCGCTCGCTCCGCACGAAGGACCCGGACCGGGCCTTGCGTGACCTGGGGCGGTTCGTGGTCGATTGGGAGGGCGGCACGAGGATCGGCCCATCGATCAAGCAGCTGCTCGATCGATGGAGTCAGCGCACCGCGCTCAGGGGATCGATCGCCGTGATCTGCTCCGACGGCCTCGAGCGGGGCGATCCGGAGCTGCTGCGCCACCAGATGGCCAGGCTCCGTCGGTTGGTCCACCGCATCGTGTGGGTCAACCCGCTGAAGGGGAGCCCCCGGTACGAGCCGCTCGCACGAGGGATGGCCGCCGCGCTTCCCTCGATCGACGTGTTCCTCCCGGGTCACAACCTCGACAGCCTAGAGGAGCTGTCGAGGGTCCTCGCCGGCTGAGCGCTGGCCTAGGATTCGAAAGCGTGGGGACGTCGGAGCGGCCCGGGCGGGTCAGGCGGATGGGTCGGCTCACCGAGCCGACCGAGGAAGGGCTCCTCACCTACGGCGATTACCTGAAGGTCCCGGAGCTCATATCGCTCCAACAGCTTCGATCCGATCCACCGGTACACGACGAGCACCTGTTCATCGTGGTGCACCAGGCGTACGAGCTGTGGTTCAAGCAACTGCTGTTCGAGCTGGGATCGATCCGGGACCGGATGGTCGGCGACGACCCGGAGCGCGCACGCCACCAGCTGACGAGGGTCCGCGCGATCGAGCGCGTCTTGATCGAGCACATCGAGGTGCTCCAGACGATGACGCCGCAGGACTTCCTGGCGTTCCGGTCCCACTTGGCCCCGGCGTCGGGCTTCCAGTCGGTGCAGTTCCGCGAGATCGAGTACGTGTCGGGACTGAAGGACGCGCGATACATCGAGGACGTCTCCTCTTCCCCGGAGGAACGGGCCAGACTGGAGCGACGCCTCGAGGAGGCCACCCTGTGGGACGGCTTCCGTTCGCTGCTCGAGACGAACGGACTCCCCATGCCCGCCGACGAAGCGGAAGCCCGTCGAACCAGCCTGGTCCGGATGGCCACGGAACCGGCGTTCGCCGGGTTGTTCGCGGTTTCCGAGGGACTGCTCGACCACGACGAGTCCTTCGCCATCTGGCGGAGCCATCACGTCCTGATGGTCGAACGGGAGATCGGGGCCAAGCGGGGCACCGGGGGTTCCAGCGGCGTCCCGTACCTGCGGACGACGCTCGGCAAGCGGTTCTTCCCCGAGCTGTGGGAGCTTCGGAGCTACCTGTAGCCCGTCCGGGTCCCAGGGAGTACGTTTCGGCCGTCGCGGCTTCGCCAAGGAGGTTCGTCATGGTCTTTCGAAGCCCACTGCCCGATGTCGACATCCCGGACGTCTCGCTCCCGGCGTTCGTCCTGGAGCGTGCCGGCGCTCTCGGCGACAAGCCGGCGCTGATCGACGGCCCGACCGGGCGCACCATCACCTATGCACAGCTCGGCGCAGGGGTTCGCCGCGTGGCGGCGGCATTCGCCGCCCGAGGCCTGGCAAAAGGTGACGTGGTCGCCCTCATGGCTCCCAACGTCCCCGAGTACGCCGTGGCCTTCCACGGCGTGGCGGCGGCCGGGGGCGTGAACACCACGATCAACTCGCTGGCCATGGAGCAGGACGTCGCGAACCAGCTGCACGACTCGGGGGCCCGGTTCATGATCTCCGTGCCGCCGTTCCTGGACCGGGCCCTCCCGGCGGCCAAGAAGGTCGGGATCGAGGAGCTGTTCGTGTTCGGGGAGGCAGACGGGACCACGCCGTTCGCCGAGCTCCTGGGGACCGACGCCGTGGCTCCGGAGGTACCGATCGACCCGACCGTTGACCTGGCGGTCCTGCCCTTTTCGAGCGGCACCACCGGGCTGCCGAAAGGCGTGATGCTCACGCACCGCAATCTCGTGGCGAACATCTGCCAGACCGCGACGCTGCAACGGGTGCGCGAGGACGAGACGCTCATCGGCGTCCTGCCCTTCTTCCACATCTACGGGATGACCGTGGTCATGAACCTCGCGCTTCGCCACGGCGCGACCGTGGTGTCGATGCCGAAGTTCGAGCTGGAGCCGTTCCTCGGCATCCTCCGTGACTACCGGGTGACCCGCGCTTATCTCGTTCCCCCGATCATCCTGGGCCTTGCCAAACACCCGGCCGTGGAGGGCTACGACCTCTCCGGGCTCGAGGTGATCCTGTCGGGCGCGGCGCCCCTCGATGCCGAACAGGCCGTGGCCTGCGCGAACCGCCTGGGGTGCGATGTCATTCAAGGGTACGGGCTCACGGAGTCGAGCCCAGTGACCCACGTGAGCTCGGACCGGCCCGGTGAGGCCCGCCCCGGGTCGATCGGTCAAGTCCTCCCGAACACCGAGTGCAAGGTGGTGGACTGGGCCACGGGTGAGGAGCTCGGGCCGGGTCAGGACGGTGAGATCTGCGTCCGGGGCCCTCAGGTCATGGTGGGATACCTGAACAACCCAACCGCAACCTCGAACACGATCGACGCCGACGGCTGGCTGCACACCGGTGACATCGGCCACGCCGACCAGGATGGGTTCTTCTTCGTGGTCGATCGCCTGAAGGAGCTGATCAAGTACAAGGGCTACCAGGTCCCGCCGGCCGAGCTGGAGGCCGTCCTGGTCGGGCACCCGTCGGTGGACGACGCCGCGGTCGTGCCCAGTCCCGACGAGGAAGGTGGGGAGGTTCCCAAGGCTTTCGTCGTGCTCAAGACCGATGCCTCCGCGACGCCGGACGAGCTGATGGCCTACGTGGCCGAGCGCGTGGCGCCGTATAAGAGGATCCGCCGGGTCGAGTTCATCGAGGAGATCCCGAAGTCGCTCTCGGGGAAGATCCTCCGGAGGGTATTGGTGGAGCGAGAGAGGTCCGCACGCTCGCCCGGCGGTGGACAGGAGTCCCCGTCGTTGCGGGATTGACCGACCGGTGCAGAGAGGAGTACACCGCACCTACACGCGAAAGGGAGGTGGTCCATGGCCAAGGACCTCACGGTATCTCTGGAGGACCGTCCGGGGTCGCTCGCGGATCTCGGAGAGGCGCTGGGCAACGCCGGCGTCAACATCGAGGGCATCTGCGGGCTCGGCGTCGAGGGCCGCGGCATCATCCACGTCCTGGTGGAGGACGCAGCGGCGGCGCGGAAGGCCCTCGAGGGGGCCGGGATCAAGGTCGAGGGCGAGGCCGATCCGATGGTCGCCGAGATAGCGGGGCGCGCGGACAAGCCCGGAGAGCTCGGCAAGATGGCCCGGGCGATCGCGAACGCGGGAGTCAACATCCAGGCGATGTACATGGCGACGCACGACCGCGGCGTGATCGTGACGACGGACAACGCGAAGGCGCAGAAGGCCCTCAGGGTGTAGCGACTCCGTCAGGACGGGGCGTATCGGAGGCGGCTCCCACGGGGGCCGCCTCCGCCTCAATCGGGGGTGGATCCCCGATCGTCCGGGCGCGCGTCCGAGGCCGCGTACGCTCGATCGAGGACCTCGACAGGGTGCAGCACCTCGAGCCGCCGCCCCGCGTTTCGCAGGCCGGCGGCGATCTGCATCGTGCAACCGGGGTTGGCCGACGCAACGGTGGTCGCCTCGGTCGCCCCGATCGACGCCGCCTTCTGCTCCATGAGCCGGTCCGACATCTCCGGCTGGAGCACGTTGTACAGGCCCGCCGCGCCGCAGCACCGATCGCCGTCCGGGATGTCGACGACCTCGATTCCGGGAATCCGGCGGAGCACCCGGCGGGGCTGGTCCTTGATCCTCTGAGCTCGGAGCGCGTGGCACGCGTCGTGGTAGGCCACGCGGATCGCGGTTTCGTCCCCCGGTCCATCGGCCGGAGGCTCGACGCCCTGTTCGTCGAGGAACTCCATGAGGTCGCGGACCCGAGCCGAGAACGCCGTGGCCTCCTCTGAGCCCAGGAGGTCGCCGTACTCCTTCAGGTGGGCACCGCAACCGGCCGCGCCAACCACCACCCAGTCGGCGCTCTCGAGGGCCGCCAGGTTCCGCCGGGCCAGCTTCCGGGCCGTCCTCAGCCCACCGTTGTGCGCCTGAATCGCGCCGCAGCACGCCTGACGGCGAGGGGCGATCACCCGCCAGCCGTTCCGCGCGAGCACCCGGACCGCGGCTCGATTCGCCGATCGGTACCACTGGTCCTGGACGCACCCCGTGAGGATCGCGACGGTTCCCTTCGCCGGTCCCTCCGGCTGTACCGACGTCGGCACGCGGCGGCCGGGGTTGCCCCTGGGCACCAACGAGCGCACGCGCTTAGGGAGGAAGGGGCGTGCGATGGGCGTCAGTCGCCTGAACAGCGACAGCACCCATCGCCGTCGAAGGGCCACGCTCAGACCGAGCCACCGGACGAACCGGGCTCGGCGGGTGCGCAGCGGCTCGATCTGCACCCGGGCCCGCTCCATCATCCGGCCGAACGGAACGTGCGACGGGCAGACGTCCTCGCAGGCGCGGCATTCCAGACATAGGTCCATGAAACTGGCGAACGTCGCATCGACGTTCGCCCGGCCCTCGGCCACGGCCCGCATTGCGGCGATCCGCCCCCGAGGTGATGCGGACTCCTCGCCGGTCAGCCGGTAGGTCGGGCAGTGGGGGAGGCACAGGCCGCAGGCTACGCAGGTGGCCAGGTCGTCGTCGGAGGGGGCCTCGCCCGGCAGCCAGTTTGCCGCCAGGCCCACCGGGCCGATGAACCGCGTCCCCTCCGGCAGGATGGCACCGAGAGGTGGCCCGCCCCGATCCCCCGCGTCCACCACGTCAGATCCCTCCCCAGAACCGGCCGGGCGCCAGGACCCCCGCCGGGTCCAGGGAGGCCTTCAGCCGTCGGTGAACGTCCAGACCCGGGGGAACGTCGGTCCCCAGCCCGCCCGGTCCCTTGATCACCGGCGCGATCCCCCCGAGAGCATTGGCCCTGGCCCGCAGGGCACCCAGCTCGCCGTCGGAGGAGGAGAGCCCGACCCAGCCGATCCCCACGCCCAGCAGCGCGCCCCACGACCCGAGGTGAGGACCGAGGAGATCCGGGAACGGCGGTGAGAGCAGCTCTGCCAGGCGAGAAGGAGGCACGGCTGCCTCAGCGACCACGGGGCTGGCCTCCCACGGGCGTTCGGACGGAAACGCCCCGTCCTCGGTCACGACGGTGACCCCCGCCGCCCGGTCCGTGGCCTCGAGCTGGCGTTCCACCTCCTCCGGCCATCCCTCCAGGCGGAGTTCCACGACCTCGGGCATGGCCAGGACGGCGGCCGCGCTCGGGACCGTCTCGAGCAGGCGCCGGCCCATTTCCAGACCTCCGGCCGCCTTGACCGATCGTCTGGCCTGTGGGCGCGGCCGGACCTTGAGCGCGACCTGCACGATCACGCCGAGGGTCCCCAGCGAGCCCGTCATCAGCTTGTGCAGGTCGTACCCGGTCACGCTCTTCACCGTGCGGGCGCCGCTCCGCACCAGCCGCCCGTCGCCGGTCACCATCTCCATCTCGATCACGCTGTCGCGGATGGGACCCACCCGCATGCGCCTCGGCGAGGTGGCCGCCGCCGCGATCACGCCGCCTACCGTGGCGGTCGCCGGCGCGTCGTACGGCCACTCCTGGTCTCCGTCCGAAAGGATGCGGTCGAGCTCACCGTCCCGCAGCCCGGCGCCGACCACCGCGATCATCTCCGCCGGCTCGTAGGCCACGAGCCCGTCGAGCTGGGTCGTCCACAGCTCGGCGTCCACGGCCCACGGCTCGCCCTTGTCGATGTGGGTGCGCCCGCCTACCACGAGCAGCCGCTTGCGATCGGCGGTCGCCTGGCGGAGCGCCTCGGCGACACCCACCTTGTCCACGGGGTGGATCAGATCCACGATCCCTCCGGGATGCTCTGGGCGGCCTGCGTCGCATCCATCCCCCGGGCCATGGCGAAGTCGCCGCACCGCGCGCCGGCCGGCAGCACCTTCTGTGGGTTCATCCGGCCTTCGGGGTCGAAGGCGGCGCGGACGCAGGCCTGGGCACCGAGGTCGACGTCGGAGAACACGAGCGGCATGAAGTCCCGCTTCTCCAGGCCGATGCCGTGCTCGCCGGTGAGGGAGCCTCCGGATTCGACGCACAGGCGCACGATCTGCTCGCTCGCCGAGAGCACTCGTTCCAGCGTTCCGGGGATCCGCCGGTCGAACGACAGCAGCGGATGCAGGTTGCCGTCACCGGCGTGGAAGACATTCGTCACGATGAGATCGTGGCGGCCGGCGATCTCGTAGACGCCGGCCAAGACCTCCACGAGCTTCGTGCGCGGGACGACGCAATCGTGGAGGTGATAGTGCGGTGCGATCTGGGCGACCGCCCCGAACGCGCTCTTCCGGCCTTTCCACACCAGTGCCCGCTCGGTCTCGTCGGCGGCCACGCGGATGGTGCGTACGCCGTTGTCGCGAGCGGCGCTCTCCACCGCGCGGGCCTGTGCGTTCACGGCTTCGGGGAGCCCATCCACCTCCACTATGAGGACCGCCGCCGCGTCGGTCGGATATCCGGCGTGGGCGAAGCTCTCGGCCGCCACGACGATGCCCTGGTCCATCATCTCCACGGCGGCGGGGACGACGCCGCCGGCGATGATGGCCGAGACGGTTGCCGCGCAATCCTTCACGGTCCTGAAATCGAGCAGCATCGTTCGCACGTCGGGGGGACGTGGCGTGAGGCGGACACAGGCACCGACGACGATCCCCAGCGTCCCCTCGGACCCGATGAGGATCCCTCGGAGATCGTAGCCGGGGGCTTCGGGGGCCTCGGAGCCGAACCGCTCCATGGTGCCGTCCGCGAGGACCACGTCCACCGCGAGCACGTGGCTCGAGGTGACGCCGTACGCGAGACAGTGCGGGCCTCCGGCGTTCGTGTTGACGTTGCCCCCGATGGAGCAGGTCTGCTGCGATGACGGGTCGGGCGCATAGGTGAACCCGAGCGGCGCGAGTGCGTTGGCCAGGTCGAGGTTCAGGACGCCGGGCTCCACCCACGCCAGGCGATCCTCGGGCCGGACCTCGATGATCCGGTTCATCTTCGACGTGACCACGACGAGGGCGTCGCCGATCGGCGTGGCTCCTCCGGCCAGACCGGTGCCGGAGCCGCGCGGCACGACCGGCAGGGCGTGCCGCGCGGCCACCCGCATGCAAACCACCACGTCCTCGACCGTGTGCGGGAAGGCGACGAGGGCGCACCCCCCCTCGACCATCGAAGCGTCACGGGCGTAGAGAGTCAGGGCGAGCGGATCGGAGAGGACCTCGGTCGTTCCGAGGGCTTCCTCCAGCTCGAGGCGGGCCGCATCGATATCGGCCATGGCGACCCGGACAGGCTAGCGCGGCAGGAACGGCGATGTGGCTCGGCCGTCAGGCGACCTTGCCGGGTTGCCCCTCGGGGGTGGTGAAGGGCAGGCCCTGGCGTTCCCACTCCTCCATCCCGCCCTCCAGGTTGAACGCCTGGAACCCCCGGGCCTGGAGCATCAGCGCGGCCAGCTCGCTCCGGTTGCCGGAGCGGCACACGACGACGACGGGCTTGCCGGGATCAAGGTCGGCGCTCTCGCCCGCCATGATCGTGTTCAGCGGGATGTGAACTGCTCCTTCGACCCGTCCGGCGTTCCATTCGTACGGCTCGCGGCAGTCCACGAGCTGGATCTCGGCCAGCCGTTCGTACGCGCCCTTCGGGGTGGTCAGGTCCGTCCCCGGTTCGCTCATCGCAGGTTGGGATGCTAACAGCGGTTGCCGAGGGAGCCGACCGACTCAGGTGGCGCCGGCCAGTGCATGCTCGAAGGCCCGGAAGGCATCCTCGCCGTACAGGACGAACCGGACTTCCTCGACCTTCGTGTCCGATCCCAACACGGCCCCAATGGCAACGGGTGCCGCCAGCTCGAGCGGGTAGCCGTAGACGCCGGTGGAGATGGCCGGGAAGGCGACGGAGCTCGCACCAAGCTCGTCGGCCACTCGGAGGGCCTCGGTGTGGCAGCTGGCCAGCAGACCCGAGCGATCCTCGGACCTGGAGAACACCGGCCCCACGGTATGGATCACCCACCGCGCGGGGAGGTTGCCCCCGGAGGTTGCCACGGCCTTCCCGGTGGGGAGCCCGTCCGGATGGGCCGTCCGCCGGATCTCCCGGCATTCACGCAGGATGGCCGCCCCGCCCTTGCGATGGATAGCGCCGTCGACCCCGCCGCCCCCCAGGAGCGAGGAGTTGGCGGCGTTCACGACGGCGTCAACTCGCTCCTCGGTGATGTCACCCTGGACGAGCTCGATCCTGGGCACCAGGGCATCGTAGCGCCCACGGATAGCAGGGCGAACCAGGTTTGTGCTAAGGATAGGCACCACGACCGTCGGAGGGGGATCGGTGGCCGAGATCGTCATGGACGGCGTCTCCAAGGTGTATGCCGACGGGACGACCGCCGTCTCCGACCTGACCCTGGGCATCGAGGATGGCGAGTTCATCGTCCTGGTTGGGCCCTCCGGGTGCGGGAAGACCACTGCCCTTCGGATGGTCGCGGGCCTGGAGAGCATCACGCGGGGGACCATCCGCATCGGCGAGCGGGTGGTGAATGCCGTCCCGCCGAAGCAGCGGGACATCGCCATGGTGTTCCAGAACTACGCGCTCTATCCACACATGAGCGTGTACGAGAACATGGCCTTTGGCCTGAAGCTTCGAAAGGTCCCGAAGGAAGAGATCGACCGCAGGGTTCGTCGAGCAGCAGCGATCCTCGGACTAGAGGAGTTACTCGGGCGTAGGCCGAAGGCGCTCTCAGGGGGACAGCGTCAGCGTGTGGCGATGGGGCGTGCGATCGTCCGCGAGCCTCAGGCGTTTCTCATGGACGAGCCACTATCGAACCTAGATGCCAAGCTCCGTGTGCAGATGCGTGCCGAGATCGCCAAGCTTCAGCGGGACCTAAGCGCGACAACACTTTACGTGACCCACGACCAGGTTGAGGCGATGACGATGGGTGATCGGGTCGCCGTCATCAGGAGAGGAGAGCTGCAGCAGGTTGAGGCCCCACAGGTCCTGTACGACCGTCCCTTGAACGTGTTCGTGGCAGGCTTCATCGGCTCTCCGTCAATGAACATGGTGCAGGCCGGTATCAACCGGTCGGATGCGTCGCTCATCGTCGAGTTCGGCGGTCAACGGCTACGGGTCGACGAGGAGGTCTTGATGCAACGACCCGGGCTGAAGGCGTATGGGGGGAAGGAGGTGGTTCTCGGGATCCGTCCCGAGGACATGGAGGATGCCTCCCTCGCATCCGGTACCCCGCGGGATCAGCGGATCTCCGCGAAAGTCGACCTGCGAGAGTCGCTTGGATCGACGATCATGGTCCACTTCACGGTCCGCGCTCCAGTGGTGCTGACCGAGGACACGAAGGAGCTCGCAGGCGACGTTGGCGCGGAGGCGCTGGAGAGCCTCCAGGAGCGCGCGAAGGAGGCAACCGCGACGTTCGTCGCGCAACTCGATCCAAGGAGCAAGGTCCGGTCGAGCGAAACCGTGGAGCTGGCCGTGAACACGGCCCGCCTCCACTTCTTCGATCCTGAGACCGGTCTCGGGATCTACGACGGGACGGGGAGCTAGCCGCAGTGCCTGGCGATACAGGGACGAGGCAGCCGGAAGAGATAGCGTCTCGCGGACGTGCGGAAGTTGCGGTCGCGACGGCGGGAGGGGGTCCATCCCAGGAAACCCTGCGTGGGCGGCTCATCGACTGGTTTCGAGCGCATCAGTTCGAGGTCTGGCTGACGCTCCCGCTCGTCGCTTACGTGCTCGTTCTCACAATCACGCCGATCATTAACACATTTCGCATCTCGTTCACCGATCCGCAGCAGGGCGGCTCCTCCCTCGAGAACTACCAGAGGATCTTCGGAGGGGGCGTTTTCCGCTCGGCGGTCGTCAATACCGTGATCGTCGCAGCGATGTCGCTTGTCCTGGAGCTCGGTGTCGGTCTCATCGTCGCGTTGACACTGCACGCGTCGTTCCGCGGGAGAGGGTTCGTCCGGACCATCACCCTCGTTCCCCTGGGTGTTCCGACGATCGTCGCGGGAGCCGTGATGCTTCTCATTTTCGCTCGTTCCGGCTACTTGAATTCGATCATCTTCCTCATCCAGGACATCGTGAACTTGCTCCCGGGGGTTGACTGGCAGTACCAGCCAATCAGCCTGACCGTCTCCGGGGGGGTGTCAACCTTGTTCACCGTCGCGATTGCCGACATGTGGAAGGTACTACCGATCGTTGTGCTGATTTTCCTGGCCGGGCTGCAATCGATCCCCGAGGACATCTACGAGGCCGCGGACATCGATGGTGCCACCAAGTGGCAGCGGTTCTGGCGCGTGACCTTCCCACTCTTGATCCCATATATGACGATGGCGATCATCCTGCGTGCGATCGACGCGTTCAGGATCTACGAGCTCGCGCTCGTCTTGGCCGGCGGCGTCGAACCTGTCCTCGGTACATACATCGCAGACCGATACCTCCCACCGACCAGCGATGAGTTCACATCGTCCGCCGCATCGATCGTTCTCTTCGGCATCATCATGGTCTTCATCATCTCGTATCTGAAGTTTGTAGCTCCGCGCGGACGGGCGGAGGCATGAGCGTCGCCGAGCGCACGCTGCGGCGCGATCGCCTCGATCCGTTGCTCAAGGTGGCGTTCCCGTTGTGGGTCGTCGGCACTGTGCTCCTCGTCCTTTTCCCCGTTTACCTGATCTTCCTGGTGTCGTTTGCACCGGGATCCGCACTGTTTGGTGACCGGCCTCCGCTCGTGATCACGGGAGTCACGCTGCAGTGGTGGGAGCGGGTCATCGAGGGTGGACAGCTCGTGGCGCCGCTGATCAAGAGCCTCACCGTCGCAACCCTCACCACGTTGTTGGCCATCCTGATCGCCGCGCCCGCAGCCTACGTCGTCTCTCGGCTGAGGCCTGCGCTCGCCTACACGATCGTGCTGATCCTCCTCGTGACCCGGATGTTCCCCGAGTTCACGATCGGCATCTCGGTCGCCACATGGTTCGCGCGGTTCGGGTTGATCGATACGTATCTCGGTCTGATCCTCGCCCACCTCATCGGGTCATTGCCCTTCATCGCGTGGATCCTGGTCGGGACGTTCGAGACGGTGCCTCGGGAGTTGGAGGAAGCTGCACAGATCGACGGCGCCTCGAAGCTTGGAACGTTGGTGCGAGTGGTATTTCCGCTCGCCGCTCCCGGGATCGCCGTCGCGTCACTGTTCGTATGGCTGTACTCGTGGAACGAGTTCCTGTACGCCCGCCTTCTGACGACGAACCAGAATACACTGCCTCTCCAGGTGTTCCAGGCCATCGACCGCGGGACGCTGCAGCAAATGGCGACAGTGGCGGCCGTCCTCACACTGCCGATCCTGCTTGTGGTCTACTTCCTTCAACGATACCTGCGGCCGGGCGCGCTCACTGGGGCAGTCAAGGGATGAGGGGGATACGTATATCTATTCGGGAGCTGTCACGAGGACGGCGACCGGTGACCGGCTAGGAGGTGAGCACATGAAGAGTTGGCTTCGCGGACTGGCGATCGTGGCTGCTTTCGCCCTGTTCGCGACCGCATGTGGGGGCGGGGATGACGGCGGCGAGGAAGGCGTCCCCGCAGGAGAGTTCGACGGCGTCACCATCACGTTCAGCACGTCGCTTGCCGAAACGGAGCTTCCGGCGATCCAGGAGTTACTCGACACGTTCCAGCAAACGACGGGAGCGACCGTCAACTTGACCCAGGTCGAGTCTGGCAATCTTCCGCAGAAGCTCCAGGTGGAAGTCGATTCAGGCAACCACTCGATCCATCTGTTCGCACAGGACAACCTCGCTCTGAGAGTGCTGGTCGACGATGGGCTCGTCGAGGATCTATCCGACGTCGAGATTCCCGACGGCGTAAACGAGGCATTGATCCCGGAACAGTTCGATGGCAAGCAGTACTTCCTGCCGTACCGTCCAAACGTCAAAGTTGTCTACGTCAACAGGAGTCGTTTCGAATCGGCCGGCGCGACGCCCCCGACGACGGTGGACGAGTTCGTCGATACGGCGGAGAAGCTCAAGCAAGAGGCCGGCGGCCAGCCCAAGGTCGTTCTACAGTTCGAAGGCAGCAGCGGAGCCGCGGGCGTGACCATCTCGGAGTGGATCGTCTCTTACGGCGGCAACCCGCTGATCCTGAACGACGAGGGTTCCGTCGAGGCGTTCACGACCCTGCAGCGGCTCTGGCAGCAGGATCTGCTGGCCCCGGAGAGCCTGCAGTCGAAATACGACACGGACGTGGACTACCTGCAAGGTGAGACGGCGTGGATGGCGCAGAACTGGCCATTCACCTCGGCGACGTTTGCGGATCAAGGCATCCTCGGAGAGTTCACCGTGTACGCCGGATGGTCTGGACCGGCGCAGCCCGCTCACGTGATCGGGGGCGAGGTCCTTGGGATCCCGCGCGGTGTATCCGGGGAGCAGAAGGAGGCCGCGATCGCTCTCGCGCAATATCTTATGTCGCAGGATGCCCAAGAGGTCCTCGTGGCGAGGAATGCGTGGCCGTCCGTCCGTGACGACGCGCTTGGTCAAGTCCCGGAGGAGCAGAAGGAAACCTTCGACGCGATCCAGGAGGCGTTGGAGAACGGCTGGTACCGTCCGAACGTCCCCTACTGGTCCGACGTCGACGAGGCGATCAATACGGGGGTCAAGGACATTATCGTGAATGGGGAAGACGTCCAGTCGACGCTGGATCAGCTGCATGGCGACATCGAAAAGGCGGCGAAGGCCTCAGGCGAGCAGTACCCGCCAACCTCCTGAAGACACCGACGAGGAAGGGGAGGTCTCACGACCTCCCTTCCTCGTCTTCGGCCTCCATACCGCGAAGCCTTCGTATTGGGCGGGCATCCGCCTGAGCACGAGTACGCCGAGCGCTATCGCGGCGAACCCGCGAGGGCGAGTAGCGGCGGATGATCCTCGAAGCGGCCACCGCCAGCATGAACTCACTCGGTCTCGGCAATCTGAATGAAGGCCCCCTTCTGGGGATCTTCTGCCGCCCTCGGCTGCGGAAGGGGAAGTTCTCGAGCATCAGGCCGTGCCGACAGGCCGATACGCCCGGAACGAGTCGACCGTGAACCGTTTGGGGTATGGCCCACTCGACGAGTTCTGATCGCCGAACTCGTAGATGCCCAGCATGAACTGCATGGGGTACCGCGGTGACTTGTTCACCGTCCGAACGCATCGACCATCGACGAAGAAGTCCACCTGATTGGGTGTCCACTGGGCAGCGTAGTCATGGAACTCCCGCACGTCGATCGACAGACGGATCTCCTCGAAGTCGTTCGAGATGGTCGGGTCGCTAAACGGATGCATCCCCATCCCGATCGCGGCGGACCGCGCATCAACGTTCTTCCCAAAAATCTCGCAGATGCAGATCTCCGCGGATCGCTCTGGGCGGTCCTCGTAGCCGATCATCCACAGTGAGACCATGCATCTCGGGTGGTTGATGGCGCTGGCCCGCAGTACGAACACCCCGAACTGAGGGGTGTACAAACGGACGTTCTGCTGGGCCGCTCGAACGAGGGCGCCCGGGTGGAATCGATGCTGACCGATAGAGCTGCCGACCGGACCGGCGTAGACTCCGGTCTGTAGCGACGAGACCCTTGTGGGGCCGTCCAGTTCAGGGCACCACGGTTGCTGGTCGGCCTCGATCAGAAGATGCAGGTGTCCGTCGGCGAACTCGTACCGCGCGGCGGACTCCGCAGCCGAGCTCCATTGCGGGAGGTAGAAAGGGACCCAGCGCGAGCGGTCGAGGGCGGCCCCATCGAAGCGGTCTTCGAAGTCGAGCACGTAGCGCTCGGCGAGGACGTCGTCAAGATTCATAACCTCGTGTCGTGCCCACGAACCCTCCGGAGATTCTAGTCAAACTCCCATCGATGAGGCGTTCCGGCAGACTAGCTCGGGGCCGCGGTGAGGCCGTCACGAGCTCACGGCTGGGCCTTCATACGATGTGGCTCCAGCTTGGTCGTGTTCTTCTCGCTGTAGCGGTTCGTGCGGTGCCTGACCGCTCGCGTCGTCAAAGGGTGATGCACTTGGCCCCGTCCCGGCGGCCCGACGTGGCCCGCGCGGAGCCGCACTCGCCGCGCCGCAAGTGGTGGGCGATCCTGCTGGCCACGCTCCTGCTGGTGCCCGGCTACTGGTCGTTGCTGGCGGGGCTCGTGTCCGTGGCGACTGACAAGGAGAATTCGCCGAACTCCGGCCCGTTCATCGTCTTCGGGCTCCCCTTGACTCTCCTCGTGTTCAAGGCCCAAAACTTCCTGTCCAAGCATCTCGGGGGCAGACCCCGGTGACCGGCCTGGTGGCGGGAGTCGGCGCGGGGGGGATCGTCGCGCTCCGAGCCGAGCTGGTGCACAAGTGGAAGGCGGGCGCTCGCGGTCCACGTAATGACGGCGTACGTCTTCATCGTCCGGGTGGCGCCCGAAGTAGCCTGGTTGGTGGCACCCGATCCCGTTCACGAGCATCGGGGTAGCCGATCACCTCTCCGAGCGACGGAGGGAGCGAGAGGCACAGGCCTGACCGTCGGCTAGTGTGTCGTCGGTCCCATGCCTGATTTCGATCTCCTCGTCCTCGGTGACGCCAACCCCGACCTGATCGTCCGGGGCGACGTGACGCCGGAGTTCGGCCAGGCCGAGAAGCTGGTCGACCAGGCCGATCTGGTCATCGGGGGGTCGGGAGCGATCGCGGCCTGCGGAGCCTCGCGCCTTGGTCTGCGGGTGGCCTTCGCCGGTGTTGTCGGGGAGGACGTGTTCGGCCGGTTCATGCTGGACGCCCTGGCGGAGCG
>Ga0184612_10000237_pt1 | contig 24516 bp, 26 predicted proteins | sample PLM3_60_coex_FD_133163 | JGI IMG/M metagenome (GOLD analysis project Ga0184612, IMG submission 133163) | Groundwater sediment microbial communities from an aquifer in East River, Colorado, USA - PLM3_60_coex | ecosystem: Environmental > Terrestrial > Soil > Riparian zone | place: USA: East... | reverse complement strand
GCCGACCCGCACGAGCGACTCGACCTGCTCTACCGGCTCGGCCCGACCATCGTCTGCCAGTCGCCCGCCGAGTACCGAGCGCTCGCCGGGCTGCGCGAGCTCGATCGGTTCCGCTCGCCGCGCCTCAGACGCCTCGTATCGACCGGCGACTATCTCGAGCCCGACATCATCGAGGCTTTCGAGGAGCGGTGGGGCATGACGATCCACGACGGCTTCGGTCAGACCGAGACGAACATCGTCGTCGCAAACGGCTCAGAGGACGGCTTCAGACCCGGCTCACTCGGGCGCGCGTTGCCCGGCCATCACGTAGGCATCATCGACGCGGAGGGGAACGAGCTGCCCGTGGGGATCGAGGGAGATCTGGCTGTGCGGGGGCGCCCGCCGACTTTGTTCGCCGGCTACTGGGAGTCCCCCGACGAGACGAAGAGCGCCTTTCGCGGCGACTGGTACCTGACGGGCGACGTCGCCAAGGCGGACGAGGAAGGCTTCTTCTGGTTCGTCGGCCGCGCCGAGGACGTGATCTCGAGTAGCGGCCGGACCTTCGGTCCATACGACGTCGAGCGAGTGCTTCGGGAGCACCCGGCTATCGCCGCGAGCGCGGTGATCGGACTCCGTGACCTGCAGCGAGGCGGCCAGTTCGTCCGGGCCTACGTGGTTCAGACGCGTGGCGGCGAAGGATCAGCCGAGCTCGAGGCCGGGCTTCGCCAATTCGTGGGGGAAGCGCTGCCCGAGCAGCAGGTTCCACGGGAGATCGTCTTCGTGGACGAGCTGCCGACCGTCCGCGGGCGAGTGAGCCGTCACGTGCTTCGCGAACGCCCGGTCGGCGGCCGTCCGCTCTGGGAACAGCCTCCGACGTCGGAGCCCGAAACGGGGCATCCACCCGTCGCGACAGTGCCGCCCCCACCGCCTGTCGTCGCAGAGGCCGCACCCGTGGTCGGCCCGGAGCCGACAGCCACTCCAGGGCCCGAGCCGGCGCCACAGCCGGTCGAGCCGCCCGTGGTGGAGGCCGAGCAGCTCGTCGAGGCGGTTCCGATTCGCTCGGACGAGCCCGAGCAGCTCGTCACGCCGGGCCCGGTCGCCCCTCTCGAGCCCGTCGCAGAGGTCGCTCCGCAGGCGACGACGCAGATCGAGCCGGTTGCCGAGGCGTCTCCCCTCCCCGAGCCGGAGCCGGAACACGTGCCGGCACCGACCGTCGTTCCCGAGCCCGAGCCTGTCCTTCGTGAGCCGGAGCCCGTGGCCGAAGCCGTCCCTGCTTCCGATCCGGGGCTGCCCGAGGCTCGACCTGCGCCTGAGCCCGAGCCTGTGCACGCGCCCGAGTTCAGCGTCGCGCCTGATCCACCGCCACTGCCCGACTATGTGATCGAGGCTTCCGAGCATGAGGCTGCGGAGCCGCCCGTAAGACCCGCGCCCACGCCCGAGCCGGTCGTGTCGATCGCACCCGAGTCCCTTCCCGATTTCATCATCCCTCCGGGAGCGACGCCCGACCCGCCGCCACGGCCGGCTCCCGAGCCCCAGCCCGAGGCCGAGGAGGATCTCGGCCCGCTTCCCGACTACATCGTCGACCCGAACCGACCCCCGAACCCAAGTATCCCCGAGCCCGAGTGGGCCGCGCCGCTACCGTCGGAGCCGGCGGTACCGCCGCCGGCGCCGAAACCGCCTGTCGACGCCGCCGAGAAGCCCGATGCCGGCAACTCCAGCGGTCTCAACTTCCCGCCCGCAACGAGCTTCCCCGCTCTGCGCTCCGAGGAGGACGGCGAGACGGAGTTCGGACGCGACGCGAACAGGACTCCCCGCGGACGACCCGCAGCCGGCCCGGGCAGACCCAAGCGCCCCAGATCGCGCGAAGCGGAGCCGGGCGACGAGTCGGAGGAAGTCAGCTGGATGGCCGGTCTCTCGAATCGACTCAGTGCCTACAGCCTGGCAGGGGACGAGACGAGCCCTCGTAGCGAGCCGGACGACGACGAGCCCGAAGACGCCGACACATCCAGCTGACGGGTAGATGCTTGACCGGAAATTCGCGCGCAGTCGAGGGCGGTCACGACCAAGCCGGGCGCCGCACGGACGCGTCGTGCAGGCTTGAAGCCTGTGCGACGCGCGCGGGTGGCGATCCGGCGCCGTGTCGTGGCCGTCAGTCGGCACGCGTGAATTTCCGGTCAAGCATCTAGGGTTCCGCATGACCGACCAGGCCGCGGTGAGCCTGCTGCGGTGGCTGCGCAGGCAGCTCCGGCAACCGACTCCTCAGCGTGAGCATCTGGAAGCCGCGGTTGCCAACGACGATCCCACCGAGGCTCGGCGGCTCGTCGAGCTGATCCCGTTCACGACGGCACAGCGGCGCCACGTCGAGAGCCTCATCGCGCGCTGGGAGCAAGGTCGTGCCGGCCGCTGAGAGCGAGGCGATCGTCCGGCGTATCTTCGACGCCTTCGCACGAAAGGAGGGGCTGGCGCTTCGGGGCCTCTTCGCCGAGGACGCCGTCTGGACCGTGCCCGGGCACGGGGCGATGGCCGGCGTCTACCGCGGCCGTGAGAGCATCTTTCGCTTTCTCGCGCGGCTGTCGAAGGAGACCGAGGGGACGTACGGCTCCGAGCTTCTCGACGTTCTCACGAGCGGCCAGCGGGCAGCCGCGCTCTATCGCGCACGCGGGACGAGGCACGGACGGACGCTCGAGCTCGACCAGGTTCTGCTGTTCACGATCGAGGGCGGGCTCGTTCGGGAGGTGCTCGCCCTCCCGAGCGACCCGGAGGCCTTCGAGACGTTCTGGGCGTAGTGCTTCCCGCCGTGAATACGGTCGTGATTCGCCGGCGAGAACCAAGCAGGCCCAGGACGCAGGGAGGGCCAATATTCGCGAATATTGGCCCGACTGAGGACGACGGCATGCGAAGTGTTTGCAGCCGCGCGAAGCATGACGGTATGTGCGGCGGGGAACACTTAGGCTGGCGCGCATGAGCGAGCAGCGCTTCGCGGACGGCCTTCGCTACCGAATCGAGATCCCGTCGGTCGAAGGACCACGGGTCCTGGAGGCGGTACTCGAGGAAGCCGCGAACCGTGGCGTCGATGTGCGGCGCGTCTCGCAGGGAAGCGGCGTCATGATGCTCACGGACGACGAGATCTCCGCGATGACGAGGCTCGGTGCGGAGGCGGGCGTCGAGGTGTGCCTCTTCCTCGGCCCGCGCGGCGCCTGGGATACCGGCGGGCAGTCACTCGTCACAGCTGCTGCGGGAGGATCAGCCCGCGGGGATGCGGGTGTGGAGGCGTGTGTCGCGGAAGTGCGGCGCGGCGCGGCACTCGGTATTCGCTCATTCCTCGTCGCGGATCTCGGAGTCCTTGCGACGCTGGGCCGGATGAAGCGCGACGGTGCGCTTCCGAGGTCCTTGGTTCTCAAGACGTCGGTGCTCCTCGCGTGCGCGAACGCCGCGACTGCGCGCACCCTCGAGGAGCTCGGCGCGACGACGATCAACGTCGCGACCGACCTCGCTGCCGCCGAGCTCGGTGAGCTCCGCGCCGCGTGCTCGACCCCGCTCGACGTCTACGTCGAGGTGCCCGACGACCAGGGCGGATTCGTCCGCTTCTACGACGTGCCGGACATGATTCGCGCCGCGTCGCCCATGTACGTGAAACTCGGGCTTCGCAACGCACCGAACATCTACCCGTCCGGGCTGCACCTCGACGACCTCGCCGTGAAACTCGGTCGTGAGCGCGTGCGCCGCGCCGAGCTCGTCCTGCGATTACTCGAGGAGCGTGCTCCCGAGCTCGTCGAGGGCCGCGGCGCCGACCGGCCCTCCGACCTCGGGATCCCCGAACCGTGAGGGAGCGGTTCGCCACGATCTACACCGCTGCGCTCGCCGACATCCTCGACGCACGTGGGCTCCACGCCCAGACGCTGCCGCCGGCAATCCGTCCGCTCGAGCGCGGCACGCGCGTCGCAGGCCCGGCGTACACCGTGAAGGGCGGTCCGGCGTCGAATCCCGACCCCGACGCGTACGACGTCGCGATCCGCAAAGTCCTCTCGATGCTCGGCGACGTGCCCGAAGGACTTGTCGCCGTGTACGCCTGCGACCACGACGTCGCCGCCCATCTCGGCGAGCTCTCGGTGACGTCGCTGAAGGCACGCGGCGTCGCCGGCTGCGTCCTCGACGGCGGCTGTCGCGACATCGGCTTCATCCGCGAGGAAGGCTTCCCGGTCTTCTGCCGCTTCGTCACGCCGGAGGACTCGACCTGGCGCTGGGAGCTCGAGGCGACGCAGGTGCCCGTGACGATCGGACGAGTTCGCATCGAACCAGGAGACTGGGTCGTCGGAGACGACGACGGGGTGGTCGTCGTCCCGCAGGCGATCGCCGAGGACGTGCTCGCCGAAGCCGAGGCGAAAGCGGCGACGGAGAGCGAGATCCGTGCCGCGGTGCGCGAGGGCATGTCACCGCTCGACGCGTACGAGCGCTATGGCACCTTTTGAGCTACTCGCCGGACGCCGGTGGCCGCGGATTCCAGACCGGGCTCGAGTCGTTGTTCTCACTGTCCGTGAGGCGCTCGACGTCGCCACCGCCGAGCCTGACCGTGAAGATCGCCCCACCTTCCTGGTATGCGATCTTCGACCCGTCCGGAGACCAGGACGGCTCGAAGTTGTCACCTGCTGTCGGAGCGACGCTCCGGAGCCCCTTTCCGTCAACGCCCACCGTATAGAGCTCGTACACCTCGCCCTCCGCGTTGGTCGAGAAGACGATCCTGAGGCTGTCGGGTGACCAGGAAGGTGTGAAGGCCCTCGCACCCTGAGTGGTCACTGCATGGCGAGCGGATCCGTCGGGACGCATGATCCACACCTCTTGTACCGGTGTGCCTGGCGTCCGACGCACATACGCGATCCACCCACCATCCGGCGACCAGGACGGATCCGACTCCTCCGCGTTTATGTCCGAGATTCGCCGTGTGCCCGAGCCGTCGGCGTTCATGACGTAGATGTCCCCGTCGCGAGCGAACGCGATGCTCTGCCCGCTCGCAGACCACGAGGGGTGCGAGTCGTTCTCCTTCGTCGAGGTGAGAGCGCGCGTTCCGGTACCGTCGGCGTTCATGACGTAGATGTCGAACGAGCCGGAGGCCCGGCTCGAGAAGGCGATCTTCGTCCCGTCCGGCGACCAGGCAGGCTCGACCTCGAGGAATAGAATAGGTGGCTCGGACGAGTCGGGCTCGGCGTTGTTCACTCGCCGCTGTCCCTTGCCGTTGTCGTTCATCTCGTAAATTGCATAGACGCCGTCACGCGTGCTCACGAACGCCATGTCAAGACGTGCCTCGTCGTCGCTTCCACACGCCGTGAGCATGAGAGCGCTCATGACCGTGACGATCGAGAAGCACGCACGTAAGCGACCAGATGCGCGGGCGCGGCGGAGCAAAGGAACGAGAAGCCTAGTTTGCGAGCGGCTCGACGCCGAGGTACTGCCGTTGGAGGTTGGGATCCCCTGACAACTGCGCCGCCGTCGTCTCCGCGGCTATCCGACCGCCGATCATGACGAGCTGACGCTCGGCAAGCGCCGTTGCGACTCCGAGGTTTTGCTCGATCAGCAGGATGGCGAGACCCTCTTCTTCAAGATGACGGAAGGTTTCGACGAGGCTTTCGATGACGGTCGGGGCAAGGCCCTCGGATGGCTCGTCCATGACCAGGATCTTCGGGTTCGTGACCAGCGCCCGGCCGATGGCGAGCATCTGCTGCTCGCCACCCGAGAGCTGTGCACCGCCGTTTCGCTTGCGCTCGCCGAGTCGCGGAAAGAGGTCGTAGACGCGCTCACGCGTCCACTCGCTCCCCCCGTTGGACGACGTTCCTCGCGCCGCGATGCGCAGGTGCTGGTCGACGGTGAGCGACGGGAAGAGACGACGGCCCTGGGGGACGTAACCGATACCACGACGTGCGATCTTGTACGACTGACCGCCGACGAGCTCGTACCCCTCGAAACGGATCGAGCCGCTCGCACGTGGCGGTGAGAGTCCCATGATCGCGTTGCAGAGCGTCGTCTTGCCCATCCCGTTTCGCCCCAGGATCGCGATGGATTCGCGCCCCATCGAGAAGCTCACGTCCTCGAGAGCCTGCGCGCTGCCGTAGAAGGCACTCAACCCCTCGATTTCCAGAAGCGTCGCTGCGGTCTCTGGCGGCGCGGACTCGGCTTGCTCACTCATGGCGATAACCACGTCCGAGGTAGAGGTCGTGCACCGTCTCGTTCGCACGGATCTCAGCGGGTGTTCCCTCGACGATCACACGACCGTCGTGCATCATCGTGACCCGCTCCGCCACGCGAAGTGCGATGTCCATGTCGTGCTCGATGAGGATGAGCGTGATCTCGGGATCGAGCGCGAGCAGGAGATCCGTCAGCAGTTGCCGCTCGCCCCGCGAAAGCCCCGATGCCGGCTCGTCGAGCATGAGAGCTTTCGGGTCGGCCGCCAGCGCCATCGCGATCGCGACCTGCCTGTGCTCGCCGTGGGAGAGGGAGCCGACGAGCTCTCCGAGCTTGTGGGAGATCGCGACCTTGCCTGCCGCCTCCCGCGCCTTTTCGCGGACCTCGCGGTCCTTCTTCGGCAGGAGGACCGGACGCAGGCGGCCGCCACCGACGCCGACGATCGACAGATAGATGCAGTCCTCGACCGTGAGACCGTTGAAGAGCCGCGACTGCTGGTACGTGCGGGCAAGGCCGAGCTTGGTCCGGTAGCGCGCAGGCCGTCTCGTGACGTCCTGGCCGAACAGCTCGACCGTTCCCGCCGAGGCTTGAAGATCCCCGCAGATGACGTTGAACAGCGTCGTCTTTCCCGCGCCGTTCGGGCCGAGGATCGCACGACGCTCGCCGTGCACGACGTTCAGATCGACGCCGTGCACCGCGAGCAGACCCCCGAAACGCCGGCCGACCCCCCGCAAGCGGAGAGTCGGCTCAGCGTGTTCGACGGACGGTGCTGCTTCCGTCATCGACCTACTTGATGAACTGCTTCGTGATGACACCGTTCTTGACGACCTGAACCTTGCCCTGCCACGGCAGCTTCCGCTTCACGCAGGGCGGGAAGTTCCGGCCGGGGGCACTCTTGTTCGGGCCGAACGTGCCACCAAACGTCTGATCGACGTTCGGCACGTATCCGGCGACGAGTGCGGCCGGCTTGCCGTCCGTCCCCTCGACGATCTGCAGGGGATACTGATCCTGGATCGCCTGACGGCGACTGTCTAGCCGCAAGGTGCCGCCATTGGCAACCTGGAACGCGGGCTTGAGCGTGCGCGGTAGCGCCCTGTGCAGTGCGGCACCAACGGCGCCGTTCGACTTGTTCAGGCCCTGGACGAGCGCCCAGGCGGCGTTCCAGTAGTTGTAGAAGAAGCCGTCGTTGACGTCCGCGACGCCGGGATACCACTTGCCGGCTTGCTTCACGTAGGTGTTGGCCTTCTTCGTCTTCAGGCCGGTTTGGGCGGTACCAAATCCGCCCATGTACGAGCCGATGAGCTTCGGCGCAACCGTGGCGAAGTTCCCCAGGAAGAAGAGAAACAGGTTGCCCGAGTGCTGGCTCGCCTTAACCGAGCCGTACGCCTGCTCGAACGCGGTCAGAGCGGCGCCGGTGTTGGCACCACCGACGAGCCAGAAGTAGCCGTCCACCTTGTCGGGTGCCGGCAACTGGCGGATGAACGGCGCGTAGTCGCCGCCAGCCGGCGGCGTCCAGACGCGCTTGGTGATCCTGCCGCCGATCCCGCAGAAGTCGGCGATGATGCCAGCCGCCGACGTCCAGGGGAAGCTGTAGTCGTCTCCGATGAGCGCGGCGGTGCGCCAGCCGAGCTTCTTGTAGACGATCTCACCGAGACCCGCATTCCACTGGGCGCCGTCGCCGTGGTAGCGGAACAGGTTCTTCGGAGCGATCTGCATCGTCGGATCCTGCGACCCGGCGGTGCCGATGATCACGGTTTTCTGCGGGTTGGCCTTCGCCCAGTTGGCGATCGTGACGGCCTCGTCACCAGACAGCGGGCCGATCATCACTTCGCCGCCGAGCTGGTTCATGAGCCGCCGCGTCTCCTTGAGCGCCAATGCGGGTGTCTCGTCGCCGCAGCCGATGCCAACGATGTTGATGCTCTTGCCACCTGCCGTGCCACCGGTAATGCCGGCCGATGGCTTCTTCTTGTTCTTGGGTTTCGCGCCCGCGTACTGCGAGAGCGCCGCCAGAGCCCCGGCGGTGTCGACCTCGTACCCGAACGCAAAGGCGCCCTTGCAGTCGGTCATGATCGCGACCTTCACCTCGCCGCTCTGCGCCGGCGTGGCGAGAGCGCCCGAGGTCGCGACTGTGCCGCCCACCACGAGCAGCGCCAGCGGAAGCAGGAGCCTCCACCTACCTACCTTCATTGTTTTCCTCCTTCTCGTGCCTGCGCACATCGACAACTCTGCACTCGCAGAGGTGAGCCTACGACAACTCGCGTCCCGCTATCCACCCTCCCTTCACGAGGAGCTCGCCATCGCCGTCTCCTCGGGTGTCTCCATGTCGACCTGGGGAGGCCGACCTCGCCGGCGAGCGGCGTCCCACATTCGATCCCACAGCCCCATCAGGCCGTCGGGCGAGACGATCACGAGGGCGAGAAAGACGAAGCCGATGATCGTGTTGAACGTACCCCCGATGACGGGCAGGCCGTCGGACGGGATGCGGTTCGTCACCTCGTTGTTGATCCAGATGAAGGCGAGGGCTCCGAGCCAGGCGCCTTCGATCCGCCTTAAGCCACCGACCACGGCGATGATAAGCAGCTGGATCGTCGCATCGAGCCCCATCGTCGTGGGTGACAGCTGCCCGAACCACCAGGCGTACAGCACACCCCCGAGTGCGGCGACGAACGCGCCGATGCCGAAGGCAAGCGTTCGGTGGAGGGCGACGTTGTAGCCGAGCGACGCCATCCGCACGGGCTCGTCGCGGATGCCCTGCATCGAGATCCCGAACGGCGTACGGATGAGGTAGCGGATGAGCAGGTAGACGAAGCCCGCGGTGATCAGCGCGATGTAGTAGAGACGCGTCCGGTCATTGGCGATGTCGCCGATGAACCCCGGTGTGTAGCGGTCGACGCCGGCCACGGGCGAGAACCCGCCGATGAGCGTCACCGACCCGACGAAGAGAAAGGCGATCACCGTGTACGTGAGCGTGAGCATGAGGAAGTAGATCCCGAAGCTCCGCGACGCGACCGCTCCGAAGACCAGGCCGATTCCGACGGTCAGGAGAATCGCGAGCACGAGTGCGAGCATCGGATCCCAGCCGAGGAGGAGACCCTTCGTCTCGCCTCCGGGGACGCGTTGGGTGACCATGTTCGCGAGCGCGTAGCCGGCGATGCCCATGAGGCCGGTCTGCGCGAGGGAGATCATGCCGCCGTAGGCTGAGAGGAAGATCAGGCTCGCAGCGCCGATCCCGAGGATGAGCGCCTGTGTAAGTATCGAGTTCAGCCAGAAGTCGCTGAAGAGCAACGGCGCGAGCACTGCAAGGACGAGCGCGACGACTCCGATCGCGCGCTCGGCGCCGGTCTTCGTGGCGTCGAGCGTCATGCTGCTCTCCCGAACAGCCCTTGCGGCCGGAACGCCAGCACGAGCGCCATGAGGACAAAGGTGAGCACCACCGAGTACTGCGAACAGCAGTTGTCACCCGTAATGGGCAGGTAGGCAACCGCGAACGCGAAGACGAGCCCGTAAAGCACCGACCCGACAGCGGCGCCGGCGAGCGAGCCCATTCCACCGATGATCACCACGATGAGCGAAAAGAGAAGCCACTCTCCGTCGCGCCCCTGGGCGATCGAGGCCTGCGAGCCCCCCACGACGGCGCCGAACGCGGCGAGCGCCGACCCCACGAGGAACGCGATCGCAAAGGTCGTCTGAATGTTGATGCCGAGCGCCGAGGTCATCTGGCGGTCGTCGACACCAGCCCGTATGACCAGCCCGGTCTTCGTTTGGTGCAGCCACAGCCACAGCACGATCCCGACCACGATGCCGAGACCGAGCATCGTGAATCGCGACAGCGAATAGCTCACGCCGCCAACGTGAAGATCGACGAGTCGGTTCGTCCAGCCGGGCCAGGAGATGCTGACGGCATTGCCACCGTACGGCTGGATGCCTGCAGGCACCGTCCGAGGGAAGTGCGCGATCACCTGGTCGGCGACGATCACGGAGACGGCGATCGTGATGAGCGCTTGCCGGAGATCCTGGCCTTGATTCCAACGGAGGAGCAGCTGCTGCACGCCGAGGCCGAAGACGCCGATGCAGACCATCGCGATGAGCCATGGAACGACCCATTCGAGCGTGTTCACCTCGCCCGGCTGGAGCCCGAACCCGGACCCCGTCATCCGCTGCTGGACCTCGTAGGCGATGTAGCCGCCGAGAAGGTAGAACGCGCCGTGCGCCATGTTGACGACGCGCATGAGCCCGAAGATGAGTGAAAACCCGCTCGCGACTATGAACAGCAGGCCGGCGAAGGTCAGGCCGTCGAGCACAGTGGTGAGGAACGAGCTCGGATCATCGAGCGCCGAGCCCGTGTTCGTGGTTCTCCATGTGCCGCCACCGAACTCACCGGGCGGGTCGGCGATCACGAGCACATAGAGGACCGCGAACACGACCAGCGCAGCCGCGGCCACGCGCGGCACGGTTCCTACGACTCCCCAGGCGCGGATTCGTTCGGCCACCGGCCACGCGAACGTACCAGAGCAACGGACGCTCTTTCAACGCGGAACCGCTGGTAAGCCGTAATTCCTAGCCGCGGTCCCAGGCGAGGCCGGCGGCGAGCACGACCTCGTCGCGCGGCGCGACGAGCTGCATGTTCCCGATCGCGAGGCCGGCCCACCCGGTCAGGTTGACCCAGCGCAGGAACGACGTGAGCGGCAGACGGACCTCGAGCTCGTCGGCGTCCTCGGCGGGTAGCTCGACCGCGTAGCAGGGGCTCACGTACAGATCCACGTCCGGCTCGTACCGCCGCCATTCGTCAATCGCGCGGTAGGCAGCCTCGATCTCGTCCGGTGTCGCCCGCTGTGCAGCCTCGAGCTTCGTTCGCATGATCTCGCCGTACTCGTCGGCGCGGCTCGGGAACGTCGCCGCATGCGACCGCAGCGCCTCGTGCTGGAACTGGGGCCACGTGTTCGCGGACGGCTCGGGGACGCGGGCCTCCACGACGCGCGCACCGAGGCGCTCGAGGTCGGCCCCCCATGCCTCGGCGGCGTCGCTCGTCTCCGTCTCGCGGCCGTCGCCGATTCCGGGCGGTTGCCTGAGGAGACCCACTGTCATGCCCTCGAGCTTCGGCTGCGGCACCGGCCGTTGCGTGAGCAGCGACCACAGGACCGCGACGTCCTCGACGTTCCGTGCCATCGGGCCCGCGGTGTCGAGCGTCGGGCAGAGCGGGAAGACGCCGTCCATGGGAATGAGCCCCCACTGCGACTTCAAGCCGACGACCTCGCAGGCCGCTGACGGAAGCCTGATCGAGCAGCCGGTGTCCGAGCCGAGTGCGAGCTCGCAGAGCCCGGCCGCGAGCGCCGCCCCGGAGCCGCTCGACGAACCGCCGGTCGTTCTCCCTTCATGGGCGGGGTTGTGACACGTTCCGTAGAAGTCGCTCTGGCCGAGAACGCTCCAGGCGAACTCGGGCAAATGCGTCTTGCCCACGAGCACGGCGCCGGCATCGAGCAGTCGCTGGACGGCAGGAGCCGTGCGAGCGGGAACATGATCGGCGTAGAGACCCGAGCCGTAGGTCGTGCGGATTCCCGCAGTGTCGAAGAGATCCTTGACCGCGAGCGTCCGACCGGAGAGCGGCCCCGGCCGCGCGTCGCCGCCGGGCTCGAAGCGCGTGATGAACGCGTTCCAGGGATCGGAGCTCATGGGACGACAGCCACGCACTCGATCTCGACCTTCGCGCCCGGCACGGCGAGACGAGGAACCTCGACGAGCGTGCTCGCGGGCCGCGTCCCTCCGAAGAACTCCTGACGCACCGGATTGATGAGCGGCCGGTCGTCGATGTCGGTCAAGAAGATCGTGACCTTGACGACATCCTCGAACCCGCAGCCTCCCGCCTCGAGCACCGCACGCATGTTCTCGAACACCTGCCGCGCCTGCGCGACGACGTCCTCCCCACCCACGAGCCTGCCCTCACCGTCGACGGCCACGATCCCGGACACGTGGAGGAATCCACCCGCACGCACCGCGTCGGTGAAGTGCGAGATCGGCTCCGCGAGGCCGTCGACGCGGATCTCCTCGCGCATCAGGTCTCCCTCGCACGGAGCTCGCTCAGCTTGACCCGCGGGCTGATTCGCTCCGGATCGACCCGAAGCTCGAGCACCGCCGGCATGCCCGATGCGAGGGCGCGCTCGAACGCCGCCTCGAAGTCCTCGGTCCGCTCGACTCGCTCGCCGTGGGCGCCGTAGGCCTGTGCAAGCGCCGGGAAGTCCGGGTTCACGAGGTCGGTTCCTATCACCCGTCGGGGATACGTGCGCTCCTGGTGCATGCGGATCGTCGCGTACATCCCGTTGTTGACGAGGAGCACGACGACGGGGAGCTCGTATTGCACCGCAGTCGCGAGCTCGGGCGAGCTCATGACGAAGTCGCCGTCCCCCGTGAAGCAGACGACGACCCGATCCGGGTGGACGAGCTTCGCAGCGACCGCCGCCGGGAGCCCGTACCCCATGGAGCCCGAGCGGGGTCCGAGCTGCGTCCCGTACTGCGTGAACTGGGCGAACCGGTGGGCCCAGACCGTGAAGTTCCCTGCGCCGCAGGTCTGGATCGCATCCAGAGGAAGGCGTCGGCGCAGGAGCGCCATGATCTCGCCGAGGTCCACGGGGCCCTCCATCGGCTCGTGCTCGAGGTTCCGCTCGTAGTCGCCACGAGCCTCACGCGTCCACTCGCGCCAACGCGGCCCGACGGGCTCGAGCTCGCGAAGCCGCGCGGCCAGCTCGGGCAGCCCGGAGACGATGGCCAGGTCGGTCTCGTAGACGAAGCCGAGCTCGTCAGGCTCGGGGTGCGCATGGATCAGCGTCTGGCTCGGGCGCGGGGACTCGACGAGGGTGTACCTGCGCGTGGGCACCTCCCCGAGCCGGCCGCCGATCGCGAGGACGAGGTCGGCGTCGCGGAGGCGGGCCGCGATCGCCTCGTCCATCGCCACACCGAGCACGCCGACGTAGCTCGGCGATCGGTTGTCGACGAAGTCCTGACAGCGAAACGCGCAGGCGACGGGAAGCTCGTTCCCCTCGCAGAAGGCGAGGACGTCGTCGCCGGTCTGTTGCGTCCAGCCGCCCTCGCCGACGACGACGAGCGGCCGTTCCGCTTCTGCGAGAAGCTCACGGAGCCGGGCGACGTCCTCGTCCGACGGCGTCGGTTGTCTGATCTCCACCGGCGGCGAGTCCTCGACAGCGGTCGTCTCCGCGAGCACGTCTTCGGGGAGCGAGAGCACGACCGGCCCCGGCCGGCCCGCGAGCGCCACCGAGAATGCTTCGTCGAGGTGCTCGGGCATCCGATCCGCGCGGTCGACCTCCCAGGCCGCCTTCGCAATGCCGCCGAAGACGCGCTCGTAGTCCAGCTCTTGCCACGCCTCCCGTCCGCGGATTGCCCGCGGCACCTGCCCGACGAGCAGGAGCATCGGCGTCGAGTCCTGCTTCGCGGTGTGGACGCCGACCGCGGCCTGCGTCGCGCCCGGGCCTCGCGTGACGAGGCAGACACCGGGCCGGCCTGTGAGCTTTCCGTACGCCTCCGCTGCATTCGACGCGCCCTGCTCGTGGCGGGACGAGACGAGCCGGATCGGCGAGTCGTACAGAGCGTCGAGTACCGGGAGGAAGCTCTCGCCCGGCAGGCAGAAGGCCAGCTCGACCCCGTTTCGCTCGAGCGCCGAGACGAGAACCTGGCCGCCCGTCCGCGTCACGGCTCGACCGGGTGCTCGAGGAGGACGGTGGCGCTCTGGAGCTTCGGCTTCTCGTCGTCGGCCGGATCGAGATAGCGGATCGTCCGCTTCCCCGCCCACTCCGCAGGCAGGAGCAGGACGCGGACGAACGCCGTCTCCTCGGTCGCCGACGCGGTTGCGACCACCGGGTCGTCGGCCTCCTCGAGCCACGACTCGCCGGCGCGGTACGTGCGGGCGTCGCCCTCGCGGTCGATCGTCAGCGCGCCGTGGAGGATCCTGCGGATTCCGGGGCCCGGGTGCGCATGGCGATATGCGATGCCGCCAGGCGGGAAGTCGACCCGATCGCAGCGCAGGACCCATTCGGCCGAGCCGGGATCGGCCTCGAGCTCCCAGACGAGCGCCGCGCCATCCACATTGGCGGCTCCGAAGTGCGCCTCGTTTCGCTCGAGGTCGTACACGATGCGGTTTCCCCGCTGGGTCTTCACACCTCCCGGATGCTCGGAGAACGACAGACTCAATGGAAGTACTGGCCGCCGTCGATGACCATGGTCTGGCCGGTGATGAAGTCGGCGCCAGTCGTGCACAGGAAGACGACGGCGCCGGCGACGTCCTCGGGCACCTGGTCGCGCTGGATCGTTCGCGCGGCGACCGAGACGCCCTGGAGCTTCTCCACCACTTCCGGATGCGCCTTCACGCCCTCCGACATCGTGAATCCCGGCGCGACGCAGTTCACGTGGATCGAGTCCTTGCCGAGCTCCTTCGCGAGCGCCCGCGTGAGTGCGACGATCGCTCCCTTGCTCGTCACGTAGTGAAGGAGGAACGGAACGCCGCGAAACGGCGTGCCGGACGAGATGTTCACGATCTTTCCGCCGCCCTGCTCGCGCATCACGGGGACGACGGCGCGGCAGGTGAGGAACATCGACGCGACGTTCACGTCCATCACCTGCCTCCACTCCTCGAGCGGGATCTCGGTGAACGCGCGCATCTCGAGCGAGGCGTAGAGACCTGCGTTGTTGACGAGGATGTCGACACGACCGTGGCGCGCGAGCGTCTCCTCGACCATTCGGGCCACGTCCTCCTCGGACGAGACGTCGGCGCGGATGCCGCCGGCCGGTGGGTTCAGGTCGGCGACGACCACGGTCGCGCCTTCCTCCGCGAGCCCCTCCCCGATCGCCTTCCCGATTCCCTGCGCGCCGCCCGTGACGATGGCGACCTTGCCGTCGAGCTCGCCCATCAGCGAAGCGGAGAGAACGACGTGGGGACGAGAACTCGGTTCTGCTGCGTGTGCATGAGCGGCTGCACCTTCGCGAGGAACTCCTTCCAGCGCTCGTCGGCTTGCAGCCGCGCACGCTTCTCCTCGCGTTCGGCGAACGAGTCGTAGCGCCAGAGCGTCGTGTACGTGGAGAGCGCTCCCACGTCGGTCGTGAACGCCCCCACGAGGCCGCCGAGGATCTCGTTCTGGAGCGGGATTCCCTCTGTCTCGTAGAGACGGACGAGCTCCGGCAGCTTGCCCGTGTAGACGTGGTAGTCGCGCTGCTCGACGATCACGCGGATGCTCCGATGCCGCCGATCGCCCAGTACTTGAGCTCGAGCCACTCGTCGATGCCGTAGGACGACCCCTCGCGCCCGATTCCCGACTCCTTGACCCCGCCGAACGGCGCCACCTCGGTCGAGATGAGCCCGGTGTTGACGCCGACGATCCCGTACTCGAGCGCCTCGGCCACCCGGTTCACCCGCCCCAGGCTCTGGGAGTAGAAGTAGGCCGCAAGGCCGTAGGGGGTGTCGTTGGCGATCCGGACCGCCTCGTCCTCGGTTTCGAAGCGCGCAATCCCTGCGACCGGACCGAACGTCTCCTCGCAGCTCATGGCCATGTCCGCGGTCACGCCGACGAGTACGGACGGCTGGAAGAACTGACCCTCGATCCGCTCGCCGCCGACGAGGACTTCTGCGCCTCGCTCGACCGCGTCTGCCACGTGGCGCTCGACCTTCTCCACTGCGGGCTCGTCGATCAAGGGGCCGACATTCACCCCTTCCGCGAAGCCGTCCGCGACCTTGAGCTCGCCCACCGCCGAGGTGAAGCGCGCGAGGAACTCGTCGTAGATCCCGTCCTGAACGAGTATCCGGTTCGCCGAGATGCACGTCTGTCCCGAGTTGCGGTACTTGCAGGTGATCGCTCCGGCCACCGCCGCGTCGAGGTCGGCGTCGTCGAAGACGACGAAGGGCGCGTTGCCGCCGAGCTCGAGGGAGATCTTCTTGAGCCCGGGCGCGCACTGCGCCATGAGCAGCTTCCCGACCTCGGTGGAGCCCGTGAACCCGAGCTTGCGAACGGCCGGGCTCGACGTCATCTCGCCGCCGATGGAGGGCGCGTCCTCCGCCGCGCCGGTAACGACGGAGAGGACGCCTGCAGGGATGCCGGCCTCCTCTGCGAGCGCCGCGACTGCCAGCGCCGAGAGCGGCGTCTGCTCGGCCGGCTTGAGCACCATCGTGCATCCGGCCGCGAGCGCAGGCGCCGACTTGCGGGTCGGCATCGCTGCGGGGAAGTTCCAGGGCGTGATGCCCGCGGTCACACCGACGGGCTCCTTCGTGACGTGGATGCGCTTGTCGGGCCAGGGCGTCGGGATCGTGTCGCCGTAGACGCGCTTGGCCTCCTCGCCGAACCACTCGTAGAAGGAGGCCGCGTACGCGACCTCGACCCTCGCCTCCGCCAGTGGCTTGCCCTGCTCGACGACCATGAGTCGCGCCAGGTCGTCCTCGTGCTCGAGCATCAGGTCGGCGAGGCGGCGCAGGATCCGAGCACGGTCCTTCGCCGTGCGCTGTTTCCACGCGGGCAGCGCACGCTCGGCCGCCGCGAGCGCGCGTCGCGTCTCTGCAGCTCCCATGCGCGGCACCTCGGCGACCACGTCGCCGGTCGCCGGATTCGTCACCGAAAACGTCGCGCCGGAGTCGGCGTCCACCCAGGAACCGTCGATGAATCCCTGCCGCCGGATCAGAGGAAGCTCGACTGCCGTCACGCGGCAAACGATAATCGAGCACTGTGGAGCCACAGTTCGTACGCCTCGACGCCGTGCGCGCGTTCGAGTTGGCCCCCAGCGTGACGGGTCGGCCGCTGTTCGGCGAGGGCGCGATGCTGAATCTGATTCACTTCGAGCCGGGTGCGACGGTGCCACTCCACAGCCATCCGCACGAGCAGCTCGGGATCGTGCTCGAGGGAATGCAAGCGCTCGTCGTCGACGGCGTCGCCCATGAGCTCAGCCCGATGGAGGCGTACGTCCTTCCGGGTGGGATCGAGCACTCCGCGTACTGCGGTCCCGACGGCGCCCTCGTCCTCGACGTCTTCAGGCCGGTTCGCAAGGACTACCGCGACCGCTGGCAGGCGGAGGAACCGTAGCCAGTGAGCCGGCGAGCCAGGCGGGCGCTGCTCGTCGTCTAGGCGGCCGGTCCCCCGGCGTGCTCGACCTCGCTACGGTCTGGGTCGAGTTCGATAGAAGTTGAGCCGAGACACCGAGCGCAAAGGAGACGGATCGTGGGGATTCGGACCATCGAGCAGCTTCGCGAGCGGCTTCGCGGCGAAGTCGTAACGCCGAGCGACGCGGGCTACGAGGACGCGCGCCAGGTCTACAACGCGATGATCGACCGACGGCCGGCAGCGGTGGTGCGCTGTGCGGAGACCGGGGACGTGTCGGCTGCGGTCGACTTCGCACGCACAAGCGAGCTGGACCTGGCGATACGCGGGGGCGGGCACAGCGTCCCCGGCTTCAGCACCGTTGACGACGGTGTCGTGATCGACCTGTCGGGAATGCATGACGTTCTCGTAGACCCCGAGCGGCGGACAGCTCGCGCACAGGGCGGGGCCACGTGGGGCGCCTTCAACGACGCCACGCACGCGCACGGCCTCGCGACTACCGGAGGAGTCGTCTCCACGACCGGAGTCGGTGGGCTCACCCTCGGCGGAGGCATCGGCTACCTGGCACGCGGTGTCGGCCTATCGTGCGACAACCTGATCTCAGCCGAGGTGGTGACCGCGGACGGACAGTCGCTGGTGGCGAGCGACCGCGAGAACGAAGATCTGTTCTGGGCAATCCGCGGCGGCGGTGGAAACTTTGGCGTCGTGACCGCGTTTGAGTTCCAGCTGCATCCGGTTGCGGAGATCTACGGCGGCCCGATGTTCTTCGAGCTGGAGGATGCCGGCGCGGTGCTGCGTGGCTACCGTGAGTTCATCGTCGACGCGCCGGAGGCGTTCGGAGGTTTCCCTGCCTGGCAGATCGCGCCACCCCTCCCGTTCATCCCGGAGGAGCGGCATGGCGATACGTTGCTGGCGTTCGTGGCGTGCTGGGCGGGACCGGCCGACGAGGGCGAGCGCATCCTGAAGCCGCTTCGCGACATGGGCCGAGTCGTAGCCGAGCACATCGGCCCCATGCCGTACCCCGCACTCAACAGCGCGTTCGATGCCCTGTATCCGCCGGGCGCCCTCCAGCATTACTGGAAGGCCAACTTCGTCAGCGAACTCACCGACGAGGCGATCGAGGCGCACCTCGAGCACGGCCCGAAGGTGCCTGTCGTGAACTCGACCGTGCACATCTACCCGATCAACGGTGCGTGCCACCGGGTCGGGCCTGACGCGACAGCGTTCGCATACCGCGACGCCACGTTCGCAACGGTCATCGCCGGGATGTGGCCGGACCCCGCCGACAACGAGGCCAACATCAAGTGGGTGCAGGACTACTACGCCGCGACCGCGCCGCTCTCGGAGGAGGGCGGCTACGTGAACTTCATGTCCGGCGACGACCAGGATCGGATCAGGTCGAACTACAAGGGCAACTACGAGCGCCTGGTCGAGATCAAGCGGAAGTACGACCCGGGCAACCTGTTCCACCTGAATCAGAACATTCAGCCGTAGCGTCCAACCGCTTTGCGACCGGGTGACCGCCGGGCGAAGCCGGCGGCCACCCGCATGTCCGCGCTAGACGCCGGCGGGAACGCCGGCGAGCGCCTCCGTCACCGCTCCACACGTGGTCACGGTGGAGACGTTCTGGAGCGCGTAGTTGATCGACGCGTTGTGCCAGTCGGCGTTCATGGTCGAGCACCCGTCCTCGGGCACCACCATGAAGTAGCCCTTGTCCGCGCCCGTCCGCGACGTGTGCTCGATGGACATGTTCGTCCAGGCGCCCGTGACGATGATCGTATCGCGACCGAAGCCTGCGAGCAGGTTCTCGAGGCGCGTGCCCTGCCAGGCGCTCATCCGCATCTTCTGGACGATGAAGTCGCCATCCTGCGGCTCGAGGCCCTCCGCGGGCTCAGCACCCCACGTCCCGCGCACGAGCGCGTTCCCGTCCTTCACACCCTGGAAGAGGGGCGCGTTGAGCTTCAAGCCCGGCGCGTCCGGCTCCACGATGTAGTGGACGTGGATGACGGGAATGCCCTTGCCACGGCAGGTCTCGGCGAGCGCCTTCACGTTCGCGACGACGTTCTGCTCCTTCGCGTGGTCCGGCGCGCCGGTCTCGGCGAACGCGCCGCCGTCCATCATCACGTCGTTCTGCAGGTCCTGGAGGATCAGCACGCAGCGATCGGCATCCAGGGTGAGTCCTTCGTCGTTCATCCGTCCTCCTAACGCATGTAGGGCTCGCGCCGGGGGCCAACGATGGTGCGAATCGAATAGAGCGAGGTCGAGCTCGGGATGTAGAGCGTGTGCCAGTCCTCGCCGCCCCAGGTGAGGTTGCCCGTGTTCTCGGGTACGAGGATCGTCCCGAGGTGCTCGCCCGACGCCGAGATCACCCAGATCCCACCGGGTCCGGTCACCCAGATGCTCCCGCGCTCGTCGCACTTCATCCCGTCCGGGATTCCCTCCTCGATGACGCCCGAGCCGATGCCCTCGAAGAACATCCGTCCGTTCGAGATCGAGCCGTCCGGCGCGGCGTCGTAGACCTTGATGTAGGCCCCCGGCGTGTCGTTGATGTAGAAGAGCGTCTCGTCCGGGGAGAAGCAGATGCCGTTCGGCATCTCGAACTCGTCGCGGCCGACGATGAGCTCCGGGTCGCCGCCCCCCGGCCCGATCCGGTAGACGCCCTGGAAGCCGAGCCTCCGCTTCCGCGGATGTCCGAAACCAGGCATACGTCCGTACCACGGGTCGGAGAAGAAGATCGCGCCGCTCGAGTGGACGCAGACGTCGTTCGGGCTGTTCAGCTCCTCGCCCTCGAACTCCTGCGCGATGATCTCGCGCGACCCGTCCGGGCTCTCCTTCACGAGCGAACTCGTCACGTGCTCGCACACGAGCAGGTTGAGATCGGCGTCGTAGGTCATCCCGTTGCACTTGTTCGCGAAGTTCCTGACCTCGACGACGGTTCCGTCCGGTGTGTACTTACGTCGGACGTCGCCGGGCATGTCCGAGAAGAGGAGGTAGTGGTCGGTCGGATGCCAGATCGGCCCCTCGGTGAAGGTGAAGCCGGTTGCAACCCGCTCGACCCGCGACCCCTTCTCGACGAGCTCGAACATCGCGTCCGACTTCGCCTCGATGCCGAGGCCCGTTTCGGTGCTCGTCACCGTGCCCCCTTTCTCGTGGAATGGTCGTTTCGACTCTAATACGCTGGCGCCGCGTCGTCAGCAGAATCGACCCGAGATGACGGCATCCAAGACCTTCGTCGCGCTGCTCCGAGGAATCAACGTCGGCGGCAAGAGCCTGATCTCGATGGCAGAGCTACGGGCGTTGTTCTCCTCGCTCGGCTTCGAGGACGTCGCGACCTACATCCAGAGCGGAAACGTCGTCTTCCGAAGCCCGACGGCTGGCGAAGGCGCCGTCGTCGCGAAGCTGGAGCGGGAGATCGCCGGGGCTTTCGCCGTCAGCCCTTCCGTGCTCCTGCGAACTCCCGCGCAGCTCGAGGCGATCGCCGCGTCCAATCCCTACCTCTCGCGCAAAGCCGACCTCTCGACGCTGCACGTCGTCTTCCTCGACCGGGCTCCCGCCGCGCACACCGCAGCCGAGCTCGACCCACAGCGATCCCCGCCCGACGAGTTCACCCTCCAGGGACGCGAGATCTTTCTCCACCTGCCACACGGTGCAGGCCGGTCGAAGCTGAAGCTCGACTACTTCGAGCGAGTGCTCGGAGTGCGCGCGACACAGAGGAACTGGAACACGCTGCTCGAGTTGCTCGCGCTCGCGCGCCGCTGATCAGCGCATCACGCGACCGCCGTTGACGTCGAGCGTGGCGCCGGTGACGTAGCCCGCGTCGTCGGAGGCGAGGAACGAGACGAGCGCGGCGACCTCCTCGGGCCGTCCGAGGCGGCCGACAGGGATCGCGCTCACCATCTCGGCGAGCTGCTCCGGCGGGAGCGCCCGGGCGAGCGGCCCGTCGATCGCAGCCGGCGCGACTGCGTTCACGGTCACGCCATGCGGTGCGAGCTCGGTCGCGGCGCGGCGAGTCAAGGCGACGATCGCCGCCTTCGACGCCGCATAGTGGACACCGGAGGCGCCGCTCGCCTTCTGGCCGGCGTCGCTCGCGAGGTTGACGATGCGGCCGGTACCCCGCTCGCGCAGGTACGCGCCGACGACGCGGCAGCCGAGATACGTGCCTCGGAGGTTGGTGGCGAGCACGTCGTCCCACTCGTCGAGATCGATCTCCCAGAACGAGCGGAACTCGGTTCGGGCCGCGTTGTTGACGAGGACGTGTACCTCGTCGCCGAGCCCTTCGCGGACGTCGTCGAGCATTCGCTCCCAGGAGTCGAGCTCGCGCACGTCGTGCTCGAAGCCGAGCGCGCCGTCGCCGAGCTTGCCGGCCACTCGCCGGACGCCCTCCGCGTCGATGCCAGTCAACGCGACCAGGTATCCGTCGGCGTGGAGCCTCGTCGCGATCGCGTCACCGAGGCCACGCGAGGCCCCGGTCACGATCGCGACCCGAGTCACTCGACCTCGACGTGGATGCGCTTCTTGGCGTCCTTGAGGAAGCCGCCCTCGCGCTGCGCGCGCACGGCGAGGATCTCGGCGAGGATCGAGAGGGCCGTCTCCTCCTGGGTATCGGCGCCGACGTCGAGCCCGCAGGGGCCCATGATGCGCTCGATGTCCTCCTCTGTGACGCCCGCCTCGAGCAGCCGCTCGCGACGGCGCTCTTGGTTGCGCCGCGAGCCGAGCGCGCCGATGTAGAAGGCTTCCGTTCGGAGCGCGCCGATCAGCGCCGGTTCGTCGAACTTGTCGTCGTGCGTGAGAACCACGATCGCCGTCTGGTGGTCGGGCTGAACCTGCGCGAGTGCCTCCTCCGGCCATTCGACGATGAGCTCGTCGGCCGAGGGGATGCGCTCGGGCGTCGCGAACTTCCCGCGCGCGTCCGCCACGATCACGTGCCAGCCGAGCAGCTTCGCGCCTCGACACATGGCTTCAGCGGTGTCGACGGCGCCGTAGACGAATAGGCGCGGCGGCGGGCCGTACCACTCGGCGAACACCTTCGATCCGTCGTCGAGCGTCAGCAGGCGGTTCCGCCCGCGACGGATGAGCTCGTCGAACTGCGCGACGGCGTCCTCCAGGCCCTCTCCCACGCGTTCGCCGCTCTCGAGGACGAGGACCTTCGTGCCGACGCCGTTCCCTTCCACAGCGGTGAAGAGGATCCCGCGCTCCTCGGAATCACGGAGCTCCGCGAGCCTGCCTAGGAGGCTCATGCTGGGGGAACCTCCAGCCGGTTCCCCCAGACCCCCTCGGCTGGTCCGCTGCGCGGACAAGGCGCTTCGCGCCTCACTCGACCCTCTCGACGAACACGTCGATCTCGCCGCCACAGGGAAGCCCGACACTCCAGGCGACGTCGTCGTCGATGCCGTACGAGAGCAGCTTCGGCGTGCCCGTCTCGAACACTTCCTGGGCGCTCTCGAAGACGTCGCTCTCGACGCAGCCTCCCGACACGGAGCCGCACATCTTCCCCGACTCGGAGATCGCCAGGCTCGCGCCGATCGGCCGCGGAGCAGACCGCCGCGTCGCGACGACGGTCGCGACGACGATCTTCTCGCCCTCCTGTCTCCAACGCTCGACCTCGGGCAGGATCTCTTTCACGCTGCGTGCCTCCTTTCGATGCCGGCGAGCACGGCTCCCAGCTCTTCGAGACTGCGGAGATTATGGCCCGGGAGAAAGCGGTCGACGAACGGCAGTGCCGCTCGCATCCCACCGGCGAGTGGCTGGTACTCGGGGTTGCCCTTGAGCGGGTTCACCCAGACGATCGCGTACGCCGCACGGGCCAGCTTCGCCATCTCCCGCTCGATCAGGTCCGGGTCGTCGCGCTCCCAGCCGTCCGAGACGATGACGACGACCGCGCCACGCGAGAGAGCACGCCGGCCGTAGACGCTGTTGAACTCGGCCAGCGAGCTTCCGATGCGCGTGCCGCTTCCCCAGTCGACGGCGATCTCGGTCGCGCGCGCGAGCGCCGCTTCGGGATCGCGCGTGGCGAGGTCCGGGGTCAGCCGCGTCAGCCGGGTGCCGAACGCGAACGCCTCCACGCCCTGCCCCGTCCCGACGATCGCGTGCAGGTAGAAGAGGAGCGCCCGCGCGTACGCGTCCATCGAGCCCGAGACGTCGCACAGGACGACGAGCTTTCGCGGCACCGTCTTCCGCGCCTTCCACGGCTGCTCGATGGGCTCGCCACCCGTGCGGAGCGAACGACGGCACATGCGCCGCAGATCGAGCTGGTCGCCCCGTGGATCGGGCGAACGACGTCGTGATGTCCGCCGAGGCCGCGTGCGCGCGATCGCGGCCATGAGCCGCCGCACGCGCTCGAACTCCTCGGGCGTCATCTCCGCGAAGTCCTTCTCGCGCAGGAGCTCGTGCGCCGAGGCGCCACGCTCGAGCGGCTCGCCGGACTCGAACACGTCTTCGCCCTCCGGCCCGGTGTCGAGCGTGTCCCGCGCGACCCGATCCGCGAACCGGCGCCGATCACGCTGTCTGACGAGCGGCGCGACCGGCCCGCGCAGGAACCAGGCGACAAATGCGCGGTCGAAGAGCTCGAGCTCGTCCTGACGGGAGACGAGGGTCTGGCGCAGCGTGAAGTAGACGTCCTCCTGGCGCGTGAGATCCACTGCGCCCAGTCCGCGCATCGCGTCTGCGACACGGCCCGGACCGACCTCGATGCCCACCTCGCGCAGCACTCGGCCGAAGGTGACCACGTGCCGGACGATCGCGGTGCCTTCCACCTTAGGTCTTGACGGTCGCCCGCGCCTCTTCGATGAGGCCGACGAGGGTCTCGTCGCGCACGGTCTCGATGTCCTCGCGGTACTTCAAGACCGAGCCGAGCGTCTGCTCGACGACCTCGGCGTCGATCTCCTCACGTCCGAGCGCGGCCAGCGCCTGCGCCCAGTCGATCGTCTCCGCCACGCCGGGCGGCTTCGCGAGATCGAGCCCGCGCAACCCGCGCACGAACGCGGCCGCCTCCTCGGCCAGTCGCTGGGGGATGCCGGGGACGCGGAGTCGGACGATCTGGACCTCGCGCTCGAGCGACGGATGTCCGATCCAGTGGAAGAGAGCACGCCGCTTGAGCGCGTCGTGCAGCTCCCGCGTTCGATTCGACGTGAGCACGACCGCCGGCTTGCGGCGCGCGCGGATCGTGCCGAGCTCCGGGATCGTGATCTGGAAGTCCGAGAGGACCTCGAGCAGGAACGCCTCGAACTCCTCGTCCGCTCGATCGACCTCGTCGATGAGGAGCACCACCTGCTCGTCGGTGTCG